>JAEEGI010016972.1_pt1 | contig 14995 bp, 13 predicted proteins | sample 8958751 | NCBI WGS metagenome assembly JAEEGI01 (sample SAMN16246545, study PRJNA631951) | gut metagenome | biome: gut microbiome; feature: rumen; material: KS-attached | host: Bos | place: Iran: Karaj | collected 2018-10
GTTTTGGGCTGATCCGATAGCTTCCTCGAGCACCTTGATCTGAGTCGCGGTCTCTTTCTTCTTTTCCTTGGCGACATCCTCGTATTTCTCGAACATGTCCAGTGACAGGACCTTGCTCAGGATGCTCTTCTGGTCGCTTGAGGACTGGGAACTGAATTCATCGGAATGTCCCTGTCTGAGGAAAGAGCTGTTCGTGAAAGTCTCATAGTCGAGATGGATGATATTTTTAAGCGCTTCCGTAGTCTTAGACATGGTCTCGGCAGTGAGCGAGACGGTCTGATCGGGAGAATTGATATCGGGTATCTTATACAGACTGAAGGAAGCCGTACCCGATCTGGTACGTTTCCTGATGACGCGGTAACGGTTATCGTTCAGGTCGAAGTCCAGTTCGACGTTCACATCTTTTTCATGCTTATGGATGACGCTGTCTTTGGGAAGACCGGTCCCGACTTCGCCCCAGAGAGCCCAGGTGATGGCATCGACGATAGACGTCTTGCCGGCACCGTTGTCTCCGGAAATAGCGACGACCTCAAGCCCTTCGAAATCGATCTCTTCGTCTTCGAAGGACTTGAAGTTATGTATCTTGAGCCTGACCGGGATCAATTATTACTCCAGATAGTCTTTGAGTTTCTTACTGCGGGTCGGATGTCGGAGCTTTCGGAGCGCTTTGGCTTCGATCTGTCGGATACGTTCACGGGTAACGTTGAATTCCTTGCCGACTTCTTCCAGTGTGCGGCTTCTGCCGTCTTCGAGACCGAATCGCATGGTGAGCACTCTCTTCTCACGCGGTGAGAGAGAATTGAGGATGGAATCGATCTGTTCGCGCAGGAGCTGTCGTGCCGCTACATCGGGAGGTGCGGCAGCATTCTGGTCCTCGAGGAAGTCGCCGAGATGGGAATCTTCCTCTTCGCCGATAGGAGATTCGAGGGAGATGGGAAGCTGGGAGACCTTGATGATCTCACGAACTTTCTCGGCAGGAAGATCCATCTGTTCGCCGATCTCCTGAGGAGTAGCTTCGCGGCCCAGTTCCTGAGAGAGCTGTCGGCCGACAGAGAGTAATTTATTGATAGTCTCGACCATGTGGACAGGGATTCGGATGGTCCTGGCCTGGTCGGCGATGGCACGGGTGATTGCCTGGCGGATCCACCATGTGGCATAAGTCGAGAACTTGAAGCCTCGGTGATAGTCGAACTTCTCGACGGCTCGGATGAGACCGATATTGCCTTCCTGGAGAAGGTCGAGGAGCGGCATGCCGCGTCCGATATGTTTCTTAGCGACACTGACCACCAGTCGGAGGTTAGCTTCGATGAGGTGTTCCTGAGCTTCTTCGGAATCCTTGAGGATCTGTTTGAAATCCTCTCTGAATAATATCTCGCGTGACTTCAGAAGATCGATGAAATCCTGCTCAGTGATCTTGTCTTTAAGTCCGGAGATGGTGACTTTCTTATCGATGTTGTCGATGGCCACATCGGGAAGCAGTGCCAGATTGAGAGACAGTTTGATGACGGCCTGTTCGGCGTTATTGATATCTGTCTCCATGGATGCTGCCAGATTGTTCATGAAATCCAGATTGAATTCGCCCTGGATGTTCTGTTTGATGGTCTCGTCTTTATAGAACTTCTGGAACTCATTGTAGGGTTCGATCCCCAGTTCCTTCTGGATCTTTGAGACCAGATCTTCGGTCTCGCTGATCTCTTTGAGGACCTCGAGGATGACCTCTGATTCAGTGGGTTCGACACCGGTGGCTTCCTGAAGTGAGGCCTTCACTTCCTGGAGACGTTTTCCGAGCTCCATCTTCTGTGCCAGGTTCTTTTCGTCGCTGGCAGTGAGCAGGGGAACACGGCCGATCTCGTGAAGGTACATCCTTACGGGATCATCGACAGCTCCTGATTCGTCGATATCGGTGAGCGCCAGCGAAAGATCGCTGACATCTTCTTCTTCGATCTCGGCATCGGCGGGCATGTCTTCGATATCGTCGATGTTATCCAGATCATCGTCGCCTTCGCCCAGCATGTCTTCAGACTGGCCTTCGGCGTCCAGTTCTTCATCGAGGTCTTCTTTGACCTCTTCTTTGATCTCTGTTTCTTTAGATGCTTTCTTTCTTGCCATAATAACTCCTGTGGCGGGATACTAACTTGTCCTTAGCCTTATATACCTGACCGAGTGCCTGACCCTCGTTGATGGCAAGTTCTGACGCGGCGGAAGCCGAACGCTTCAAATACTCTTCTCTGAGCCGCAATACTACTTCTTCCAGTTTTGCCTCGTACAGGTCATCGACTCTTTCATTACCGGCTAATTTGGTGTAGTAATCCTCCATGAGAGGATCAAGCTGAGTCTCCTGTCCTCTCAGATATCTTAAGATACTTTTGTTTTCGGAATTGATAAAAAATTCCTCGTCCAGATCCTCGGCCTTGGCCAGAGCATCAGGATGGCGAATCAAAATTGACAAACAGAAACTCTCGACGGGGCGAGAAGCAACCGGGGCAGACTTTGCTGCTGATTCAACCGGTTTCTTTGAATATGTCGCGATCTTATTTTGATTCAGTCTATCTATGATAGCATTTTTATCGACTCTGGTGATACTTGCCAGTTTGTCGACATAGGCCAGCTGTCGGATCGGATTCGATATATTGGCGATGATGGGTACCAGCAGGTCGACGGCTTTCGATTTGCCGGCGACAGTCTTGATATCCACCGATTCGAATGTGGTGTCGAAGATATGATCGATGATGGGTTCGGCTTTCTCGATGAGGGCAGGCCAAAGCGTGCTGTCCTTGAGCATCAGTTCATCGGGATCCATGCCGTCCGGGATGCTCACCATCTTTATTTCATTGTCCATCACGTTCTCAAGGGGAACGGTCCTCACCATGCCTTTTTCACCGGCCTGGTCGGCATCCAGTGCCAGGACAACGTTCTTCGTGAGTTTCTTGAGGATATTGCAGTGTGACTCGCCGATGGCGGTACCCATTGATGCGATGACGTTGGTATAGCCGTACTGATGCGGCACGATCACGTCCATGTATCCCTCGACGATGATGACCTTATCTTCTTTCCTGATGGCGTCCTTGGCGTAATCCAGACCGTAGAGGAGACTGCTCTTGGAGAAGATGGGTGTATCGGCAGAATTGAGGTATTTGGGATTGGAGTTGTCCATGGTTCGGGCGCCGAACCCCACAGTCTGTCCCTTGATGTCGTGGATGGGGAACATCAGTCTTCCGCGGAAGCGGTCGATCACTCCGCGTTCCGTCTGGGTGACGAGACCGGAAGAAAGTATCTCTTCCTTGGTATAGCCGCGGTCCTGAAGGAGCTTCTGGATGGTATCATTCGATTTGGGACTGTATCCCAGTCGGAAATGTGCGATGGTCTGAGGCGTCAGTCCGCGCTTGGCAAGGTACTCGCGTACAGGGGCTGCGGCCTCGGAATGATTGAGCTGTTCGTTATAGAACTCGGCAGCCAGTTCGTTTGCCGAGATGATGCGGGAATTCTTTTCTTTATTGGCATTGTTCTGTCCGAATTCCGGTACTACGATGCCTTTTCTGTCGGCCAGATATTTGATGGCATCTCCGAAGGAGAGCTGTTCTTTCTTCATGATGAAGCTGATCACGTCTCCGCCGGTGCCGCAGGCGCCGTAGCAGTGCCAGCTCTGCTGGGTCGGATATACGACGAAGGACCCGTGCTTTTCCGAATGGAAAGGACATAGGCCGGTGAGGGATTTGCCGGTCTTGGTGAGCTTGGTGTACTGACCGATGATCTCTACGATGTCTGTCTTCTGTTTGATCTCTTCAACGATATCCATTTGTTAACCGATCGCGGGATCGATGGACCTGGCGGTGCTGAGGGCGTAGTTGTCCGACATCCCGGAAATATAGTCTACTACACATCTTGCGACATTTTCCTGCCCTTTGTAATAATCTGCAGGCATCTTTTCGGGGTGTGCAGTGAAGTATTCATATAAAAGAGTGATGATCTTCTCGGCGTCTACCGGGCTCTTCTGATCCATGTCGGCGTTGTAGACGTTCTCGAACATGAATCTCCTGAGAGTATCGGATGCTTCGTTTATTTCTTCACTCATCCTGATCATGGGTTCGCCTTCGATCTCACCAGTCACGGCCCACGAACTCATGATGATATCTGAGACCATGGTGTTGATCCTTTGGGCATGGGTCCTTCCCAGTACGTTCTTGGAGATCTCTGGCAGGTCGACTTCTGAGAGGAGGCCCGCTCTGATGGCGTCTTTTATATCGTGGTTGATATAGGCTACGGCATCGGAGATCTTCACGACATCAGCTTCGAATGTGCTGTTCTTGCCGTACTGATCGTCGAAAAGCGATATGTCGCTCTTCGAATGATGCAGTATGCCGTTCCTCACTTCGTAGGTCAGATTGAGGCCGTGTCCGTTCTTCTCGATGACGTCAACGACCCTGAGGCTCTGTTCATTGTGACGGAAGCCTTCCTTATATAGTTTTGCTAATAATCTTTCTCCGAAATGACCGAAGGGAGTGTGTCCCAGGTCGTGTCCCAAGGCGATCGCTTCCGTAAGATCTTCGTTCAGATTGAGTCCGCGCGAGATGGTGCGTGCGATCTGTGCGACTTCCAGAGTATGGGTGAGACGGGTGACATAGTGGTCCCCAAGCGGCATCACGAATACCTGCGTCTTATGCTTGAGACGGCGGAAAGCGTTGGAATGGAGGATGCGGTCGCGGTCTTTCTGGAAACACGTCCGGATGGGATCATCTTCTTCGGGGATCATACGGCCGCGGCTGTTCTTGCTCTTCATCGCAAAAGGAGAGAGCAGTTCTTCACGTTCCTCGGTCCTCTGTCGGAGTCTGTAATCTTCTATCGGCATGATACGCGGTACCGTCCGTAAATGGATGCAAAGGGATGGTTAACTGTTGGACTGGCCGAAATCATCCAGATTGAGGCTGTCCAGGAAGTCTGAATAAGCAGAGAGCTTGCCCAGTTCATCCTCGCTGGTCTTGCGTAGCTCGGCGCGCTCATTGTTGGGAGCAGGGGGTGTCGGACGGCGCTGAGCTCCGGGATCATTGGAAATGATGCGGCTGCCCGGCAGGTTGGGGGACATTCCGTCGCGGTCGACAGGGATGCCGGCCTTTTCCAGTACGCTCTCCTCAGCATAGATGGGGATGAGACTGTTGTCGCTGCAGGCAAGTGCCAGTGCGATGGCGTCGCTGGGACGTGAATCGATCTCGATCTGACCGTACTGGGGAGTATTAATGATGAGTTTGGCGTAAAAAGTCTCGTTCCTGACGTCGCAGATGACGACAGAATTCAATGTGCCGCCGAGTGCCTCGATGCAGGCGCGCATGAGGTCATGGGAGAGAGGGCGGGGGAGCTCTTCCTTGTTGAGTTTAAGAGCGATGACGTGTGCTTCAGACTGACCGATGAAGATGGGAAGATAGAGATCGGCATCTTTTTCTTTCAGCATGACGATATAGGGGGTGCCTCTCTGCGGCATGTTGGGATTTATAAGACCAGCTCTCAGGCTGTCGATTATCATTTCAATCATCTTTGTAGTTCCTCCAAAACAGGGCTACTAATCTTTAAATTTTAGGTTCAGACAGATATAGTGTCAACCAAACTGACGATGTTCCTACTTTATTTAATATAATATGCATTTTCATCATAGCATCCGTTCCGGACATTTTCGGAACTATAAAAGAAACCGCCGGATTCGGTCTCCGGAACAGTGGCTTTTTTATGGAAAAATCGGACCCGGCTTTTTCGTTTTTCGGTAATTTTTAGCTTGCCTATTGCCAAAAAATCAAAATCTCTCAAGGCTATCAAAAGTGTTTATCTCATTTTGACCGAAGTCTCTGGGTAGCGTATATTTATATTCGGATTTCTGTGACCCTTTTGGGTTTTTCTTGCAATCATCAGACCATGTTAGGAGGGTTTTCATTCCGATGGAGAGAGAGAAGAAGACTGTAGTATGGTTCAAAGAGGTTGGCAAAAACGATATCCCCTTAGTTGGCGGTAAAGGCGCAAACCTCGGCGAAATGACCCAGGCAGGTATCCCAGTCCCACAAGGTTTCGTAGTCACATCAAATGCTTATTATGAATTTGTAAGCGCAACCGGATTAGAATCAAAGATCCGTGCTATCCTAGCCCCCGTCGATATCGACGATTCAGCAGCTCTTCTTAGAGCATCAGACGAAGTTAAGAACACTATCATGGAAGCCAAGATGCCCGATGACATCGCAGATGCGATCAAGTCATCCTATATCGAGATGGGGCAGGGCTTCGTAGCTGTCCGTTCTTCGGCAACAGCAGAGGATCTTCCCGATGCTTCTTTCGCCGGTCAGCAGTCCACCTACCTCAATGTCCGCGGCGCTGATCAGGTCGTAAATCATGTCCAGCAGTGCTGGGCCTCGCTCTTTGAAGCACGCGCTATCTATTATCGAGTCCAGCAGAATTATGATCATTTCAAAGTCGGTATCGCCGTCCCCGTCCAGAGGATGGTCGAATCCGAGAGCTCCGGTGTCATGTTCACCGTTGAGCCCATCTCAAGCGATACCTCCAAGATCGCCATCGAGGCCATCTACGGTCTGGGCGAAGGTATCGTATCCGGTGAAGTTACTCCCGATATGTACATCATCGACAAGGCCACCAAGACCATCCTTTCCAAGAAGATCGCCCATCAGAAGACCATGCTCGTCAAGAATGTCGATGCCAAAGAGGGCGAAGAACTCAATGTCTGGAAATATGTCGATGACTTACTGCAGGAACAGCCTAAGGTCAATGAATTCGACCTTGCTGAACTTGTCCGCATCGCAACTCTCCTTGAGAACCATTACGGATGTCAGCAGGATATCGAATGGGCTAAGGAGAACGGAGCCATCCGTATCCTTCAGACCCGACCGGTCACCACAGTCAAAGAGAATGTGGTCCTGTCCGATGAGATCGATGCTCCTGCTATCCTGACCGGCAATGCCGCATCTCCCGGTGTGGCTCATGGTCCCGCCAGGATCCTCAAAGATGCTTCCGAGATCGACCGAGTGCTCGAAGGCGACATCCTCGTTGCCGAGATGACCACTCCTGACTTCGTTCCTGCTATGAAGCGAGCATCTGCGATCTTGACCAACCGCGGCGGACGAACTTCCCATGCCGCTATCGTTTCCCGAGAACTCGGCGTTCCCTGTGTAGTCGGTGCCGACGGCGCCACTACCACTCTCAAAGAGGGTCAGATCATCACTGTCGACGGTACTCACGGCAAGGTCTATGACGGCGCCATCGAGGTCGTCAACAAGGATGCCGAAAAAGAAGCTGAGATGGAAGCTCTCAACACCAAGACCCGAGTATACGTCAACCTGGCTCAGCCTGACCGAGCCGAAGAAGTCGCCAAGCGTCATGTTGACGGCATCGGTCTGCTCCGTGCTGAATTTATCGTCAGCCAGATCGGCATGCATCCTCTGTATATGATCAAAGAAGGACGACAGGAAGAATACATCCAGAAGCTTTATGAAGGCATCAAGATCTTCGCCAAGGCATTCTATCCTCGTCCCGTCACATACCGCTGCACCGACTTCAAGACCAACGAATACCGCGAACTCAAGGGCGGTGAAGAATACGAGATGGTCGAAGAGAATCCCATGCTGGGTTACCGCGGTGCATCCCGCTACATCCGAGATAAGGAATCCTTCAAGCTCGAACTTGAAGCCATCAAGCGTGTCCGTGCCGAATATGACAACCTCAATGTCATGATCCCCTTCGTCCGAACCGTTAAAGAACTCAAGATCGTCAAGGGCATCATGGAAGAGTGCGGACTGGTCCGAAATGAAAAGTTCAAGCTCTGGATGATGGTCGAGATCCCGGCCAACATCTTCCTCATCGAAGACTTCCTCTCTGTCGGTATCGACGGTATCTCCATCGGTTCCAACGATCTTACCCAGCTCACTCTCGGTATCGACCGTGACAATGAGCTTCTGGCCGAGACCTTCGATGAACGAAATAAAGCCGTTCTCAAAGCCCTCAAGCGAGCTATCACCACCTGTAAGAGGATGGGCGTCACCGCTTCCATCTGCGGTCAGGCTCCTTCGGTCTATCCCGAACTCACTCAGAAACTGGTACAGTGGGGCATCACTTCCGTCTCCGTCTCACCTGACATGATCGCCAAGACCCGCGGCATCATCTCAGCCGCCGAAGCTGCTCTTGGACAGTAATAACTGACTCAAATGAAATCAAAAGGCCTCCCAAGCGGGAGGCCTTTTTTTATGCATCGGGAAGGGCAGGGGATCAAAAGGAAAAAACAATTGCCGGAGGTCCCGAAAAAGTGTCATTTTAGGCACAAAAAAGCCCTTTAATTCCTTGACTACATATACGTGTTTTTACTATAATTTTGTCGGTTTTTTACATATATGCACTCTTTCCAGACGTGGCAGGAATGCGTATATGTGCATTTAGTCAAAATGGCCTACCCTGGAAATCCAGGGAATTTACTCGTAAAGGGGAATAGCTAGTGGCTAAGAAAAAAGGCTGTCTGGGCCTTCCAACCCCTGTGACGATACTACTGGTAGTGGTGTTGCTGGCAGTAGTCGTTATGGGTCTGTTGGCTGGTCCGATCGGTAAAGCTTTCGGCATGAGTGGCCTACCCGCATGGATGGCACTTGCGGCTCCTCACCCTTCAATCTCTGCTGAAACAGTTTTCACCGTCGGTGGCTTTGAAGTCACCAACACCATTCTTGCTACCTGGGTCACGATGTTGGTCCTCACGATCTTATTTGTGATCTACCGAAGCAAGCTCAGTTTAGTCCCAGGTCGATTCCAGACCGCGATCGAAGCCATTTTGGAGTATGTGTACGGCATCTGTGCCAGCATCTCACCTAAGGAAGTAGCACGAAAGTTCTTCCCGTTGGTATGCACCATATTCCTTTTCGTTGGTTTCAACTCCTGGTTAAGTCTCATCCCGGGCTATGGTTCTCTCACTTTCGTCAATTCGGCAGGCCATACCGTTGAATTGATCCGTGGTGCAGGAACTGACCTCAACACAACATTATCACTCGCCGTCGTAGCATTCATCGTCGCCGAAGTGGTAGCTTTCAAAGAACAGGGTCTTAAATACATCCTCAAATACATTAACTTCAGTGGTTTGATCACTGCATTCAAGACTCTCTTCAAAGGCAAGATCGGTGGTTTCTTCATCGATCTGATCACCGGTATCGTTCTTTTCCTCACCGGTATCATCGAATTCATCAGTGAAATCTCAAGACTTATCAGTCTTACGTTCCGACTTTTCGGTAACATGACCGCTGGTGAAATCTTGCTAGCGAGTATCTCGTTCTTGATCCCATACCTGGTACCGACCATCTTCTATGGTCTGGAAGTCTTAGTCGGCTTCATCCAGGCTCTCGTCTTCTCTAGTTTGACGATGGTTTACATTTCCCTCTCTTACTCATCCCATGAGGCTGAATAAGACAAAAAAAATTAATTAAAAAAAATAAATTTAAGGAGATTTACTCTAATGACCGCAGAAGCAGCGAAATATTTGGGTGCAGGTATTGCAGCAGGTTTAGGTATGATCGGCCCTGGTTTGGGTCTTGGTGTTATCGGTTACGGTACCATGAGCGGTATCGCTCGAAATCCTGAAGCCGGCAGCAAGATGTTCGTTAACATGATTCTTATGGCTGGTCTTACCGAAGCTATCGGTATTTACGCTCTTATCGTAGCTATTATTCTTTCCATGGTTGTCTAGTCATAAACAAGAGCATTAAAACAACAAAAAACCAAGGAGGAATAATAAGAAATGCTTGAGAGTCTTGGCATTCATTTGCCACAATTCATAGCACAGCTCGTTAACTTTGGTGTTTTGTTCCTCATTCTTCTTTTAGTAGGGTTCAAACCGTTCCTTCGAATGATGGACGAAAGATCAAATAAGATTAAGGAAAGTCTTGAAGCAGGCGAGAGAGCAAAAGCTGAATCCGTCAAAGCTCAGGACGAAGTAGCCAAGAAGTTAGAAGAAGCAGCCAAAGAAGGCCAGCAGATCGTCGCCAAAGCTGTCGAATCTGCAGAAGAGGTCAAGAAGAACGCAGCTGCCGACGCTAAGAAAGAAGCTGCTGCCATTCTCGAAAAGGCTCGAGCTGAAGCTAAACGAGAACAGGAAGAAGCCCTCAGTGAATTACGCAAAGACGTTGCTGATCTGGCCGTGGTCGTAGCCGGTAAAGCAATCGGTAATACACTTGACGACAATTCTCAGCGCAAACTCATCGATGAGGCGCTGAAGGAAGCTAATGCTTTAAAGCAAGCTTAGCCTAGAACCAGGAGTGAAAACATATGGCTATAGGCGTTGAAACAAAGAAAACTGCACAAGCTCTTTTCGATGTTGCCAAAGGCGGAGCAAAGGTGCTCGATGTCCTGGCCGATCTCAGGAAGGCCTCTGACCTTCTGGAAGACAAGGCCGTCATCAGTTCTCTGCAGGATCCCAAACTTGGCGGCGAAGCAAAGAAAGCCTTGCTTAACGAGCGAATCGGTAATGTTAATCAGGAAGTTGTCAATCTCATTGCAGAACTGGCAGCCAAGGATGAACTTACCACTATAGATGACATTACTTTTGAATATCAGAGACTCGTAGACACTACCAATGGTGTCAAAGGCGCTCAGATCGCAGATATCACTACAGCCGTACCTCTGGATGAAGCTTACAAGCTTGAGATCGGTAAGAAGCTTACCGAGATCGTAGGTACTCCCGTCGTTATCAACTCGATCGTTGACGAGACACTCATTGGCGGTATCATCATCCGAATCGGTGACAAGCTCATCGATCACAGTGTCCGCCAGAAACTGGCATCTCTGAACAAGGAGCTTGCTTTATGACATCTTCAAACTCAGATATCATTGCAGCTTTAAAAGCACAGGTATCGGCCTTCGATGCTGCTCCTAAAGCTGTTGATGTAGGTACCATTATCTCCGTAGGTGATGGTATTGCCCGTATCAGTGGCCTGTCTGGTGCAAGTTACAGTGAACTTCTCCAGTTCCCCGGCGACGTCATGGGCATGGCCCTCAACCTCGAGACTGATGGTGTCGCGGCTGTTATCCTTGGTGATGACAGTGCCCTCAAAGAGGGCGATGAAGTACGCGCTACCGGCCGTGTGGCCGAAGTCCCCGTCGGCGATGGCCTGATCGGCCGTGTCGTCGATCCTCTGGGCCGACCTCTCGACGGTAAGGGCGCAATCAAATCCAACAAGACCCGACCTGTAGAACGAGTCGCACCTGACGTTGTGAGCCGTTCTTCAGTTAACCAGCCTGTCCAGACCGGTATCAAAGCCATCGATGCTATGATCCCCATCGGCCGCGGACAGCGAGAACTTATCATCGGCGACCGTGGTACCGGTAAGACCGCCATTGCCCTCGATACTATCATCAACCAGAAGGGCAAAGACATCATCTGTATCTATGTCGCTATCGGTCAGAAAGCCAGTAAGGTTGCCCAGGTAGTCGGTAAGCTGGAAGAATACGGCGCTATGGAACATACCATCGTCGTAGCCGCCAACTCCTCCGACCCCGTTGCCATGCAGTACTTGGCTCCTTTCTCCGGCTGCGCCATCGGCGAAGAATTCATGGAACAGGGCAAAGATGCCCTCATCGTCTACGATGATCTTTCCAAGCACGCTTGGGCTTATCGACAGATGTCCCTTCTTCTCCGACGTCCCCCTGGTCGAGAAGCTTATCCCGGCGATGTATTCTATCTACATAGCCGACTTTTGGAACGTGCCGCTAAACTGAGTAAAGAACTCGGCGGTGGTTCATTGACAGCTCTCCCGGTCATCGAAACTCTGGCCGGCGATGTCTCTGCCTATGTTCCTACCAACGTTATTTCCATTACCGACGGTCAGATCTATCTTGAATCCGACCTGTTTAATGCTGGTACTCGTCCCGCTTTGAATATTGGTATTTCAGTATCCCGTGTAGGTAGCTCCGCTCAGACCAAGGCTATGAAGAAAGTAGCCGGTCAGCTGAAGCTCGATATGGCTCAGTATCGAGAACTTGCCGCCTTCGCCCAGTTCGGTACTTCCGAACTCGACAAGGCCACCAAGGCTCAGATCGATCGTGGTGAGCGAATTACTGAAGTATTCAAACAGCTTCAATATATCCCCATGTCCGTCGGCAAGCAGGTAACCATCCTCTATGCCGCCAACAAGGGCTATATCGATGATGTCCCTGTTAAATCAGTCCATGACTTCGAGTCAAAACTGTTAACTTTTGTTGAGAATCAGCACGCCGATATTATTAATGAAATCAATGACAAGGGTCTTCTTACTGAAGAACTCGAAAAGAAATTGGATGATGCCATCACCAATTTCAAGAGAACATTCGCTGCATAGGATGAATTAAGTTGTCAAATATAAGACAAATTAAAAGACGTATTAAGGGTATTCAGTCAACGGCTAAGATCACCAAAGCCATGGAGATGATTGCCGCATCCAAGATGCGCAAAGCTCAGGAGCGAGGTATCCAGGGCCGCGACTATGCCAACAAGCTTACTCAGGTTATCTCTGACCTTGTCGGCATGACCAAAGAATCCTCCACTACGTATCCTTTGATGCAACAGCGTGAAGTCGTTAATAACATCGGAATCATTCACATTACCGCTGATCGTGGACAAACTGGTGGTTTGTTGGCCAATCTCAACAGAAGTGCTGCCAAGTTCATCCTTGAACAGGGCAAGCCCACTTCGGTCATCTCAGTCGGGCGACGTGGTGGTGATTTCATGCGACGAAGTCAGCAGAACGTTATCGCTGAATTCTCCGGTTTGGGTGATTATCCGACTCAGCTCGCGACACTCCCCATCTCGAGGATCGCAGTCGATGACTTCATCGACCATAAACTCGATGCTGTGTATATCTCATATGCACAATTCGTTTCAACAGCAGTCCAGAAACCGGTCATCGAACAGTTGCTTCCGATCGTTCCTCCTCACAAAGAGGAAGAGGAACTGGTATCCGATTGTATCTTTGAACCCAGCAAGGACGAGATCTTGAGCAATCTGCTTCCAAGATACGTTGAAATGAAAGTATATCATGCCATACTTGAAGCTATAGCCAGTGAACAGTCTGCCCGTATGCTTGCCATGCGCAACGCTACTGACAACGCTATGGATCTTATCTCCGAATTGACACTGGTCTATAACAAGGCACGACAAGAATCTATCACCACAGAGCTGCTCGATATCATCAGCGGCACTGCGGCATTATCTTAGGAGGGTATCAGTGGCTACTGGAAAAATTGTTCAAGTCATTGGTTCAGTTGTGGACGTTGAGTTCCCAGCTGATGCTATGCCCGCTCTGTTGAACGCTCTCGAAGTCGTCAACAGCGATGGTACCAAGATGACCTTCGAAGTCCAGACTCACATCGGCAGTAACTGGGTACGCTGCTTGGCGTTCACTCCTACTGACGGTCTGAAGAGAGGCGTTGAAGTCATCGATACCGGTGCTCCTATCAAAGTACCTGTTGGTAATCCATCATTGGGCCGAATCTTTGACGTCCTTGGCAACCCCTTGGACGATGGCGAAAGTATTGAAAATTGTGAACGATGGTCTATCCATCGAAAAGCTCCTTCTTTTGAAGAACAGGAAACCTCAAGCCAGATGCTTGAAACCGGTATCAAGGTCCTTGACCTCATCACTCCGTTCGCTAAGGGTGGTAAAGTCGGTACCTTCGGCGGCGCTGGTGTGGGCAAGACCGTTCTTATCCAGGAACTTATCCGAAACATCGCTGCTGAGCACAATGGTTACTCAGTATTCGCCGGTGTAGGTGAACGTTCCCGAGAAGGTAACGACCTCTGGCACGAAATGACCGATTCCGGCGTTATCAAGAATACCGCCCTCGTATTCGGTCAGATGAACGAGCTCCCCGCCGTACGTCTCCGAGTCTGCTTGACCGGTCTGACTATGGCTGAGTACTTCCGTGATGTCGAACATCAGGACGTTCTTCTCTTCATCGATAATGTTTACCGATACACCCTGGCCGGTATGGAAGTATCCGCCCTCCTTGGCCGAATGCCTTCCGCCGTAGGTTATCAGCCCACCCTGGCTACAGAAATGGGTATGATGCAGGAACGAATCACCTCCACCAAGCAGGGTTCCATCACATCATTCCAGGCCGTTTACGTACCTGCCGATGACTACACCGATCCCGGCGTAGTCGCCACCTTCGGTCACCTCGATGCTACCATCGCTCTTGAACGAAGCTTGGCAGAACAGGCTCTGTTCCCCGCCGTAGATCCTCTGGCTTCATCATCCCGAATCCTCGATCCTCTGGTCGTCGGCGAAGAACATTATCGTGTCGCTCGAGAAGTCCAGCGAATCCTTCAGAAATTCAAGGATCTTCAGGACGTCATCTCCATCCTCGGTATGGAAGAACTTTCTGAAGATGAAAAACTTACCGTTGCCCGTGCCCGAAAGATCCAGAGATTCCTTACCCAGCCGTTCTATGTCTCTGAAGTCTTCACCGGCCGACCCGGTAAATACGTACCTATCGCCGAAACCATCCGCGGCTTCAAAGAGATCATCGAAGGTAAACATGATGATCTTCCTGAACAGGCCTTCTACATGGTCGGCACTATCGATGAGGCTGTCGCTAAGGCATCTGAACTTTAGTCGGAGTTAAACGATTATGGAAAAAATCAAATTAGAGATCGTAACTGCCGAAAAACTGATTTATTCAGAAGTTGTTGACTCAATCGTCGCCCCTGGTATCACGGGCGAATTGGGTATCCTTCCTGAGCATGCTAATCTGGTCACCATCCTGGACACCGGTGTCCTCACCATTACCAAGGATGGCGAAGAGACTGATATGGCAGTATCCGGCGGCTATATGGAAGTACAGCCGCACTCTGTCATCATCTTAGCTGATGCTGCGGAACGAGCAGACGAGATCGATATTCTGGATCATCATCAATAAGAGAAGGAAGAATATGATCGAAATGTAAACCAGTTGCTTTTTCAATGATAAGTTTCACAACATTTTTGTCAGTTCTTAAAGCAAA
>JAEEGI010016976.1_pt1 | contig 14992 bp, 14 predicted proteins | sample 8958751 | NCBI WGS metagenome assembly JAEEGI01 (sample SAMN16246545, study PRJNA631951) | gut metagenome | biome: gut microbiome; feature: rumen; material: KS-attached | host: Bos | place: Iran: Karaj | collected 2018-10
CGCTTCGCAAAATTTCGACCGCTGCCACTCTCTCGCCTCGCTGCTTCCGCCACCGGCGGCGCTCGCAAACGTCCCCACTTCGATACCTATCCGTATTTGTTGCCATCGCTGACTTTGAGAGTATAACACAACCAAAGGAAAAAATCAAGGGTTTTTTATTAAGTCAGTCAAAAATCGTATTTGCGCTTTTCGGGGTGAATATCCGGCGCGGATGCGGGCAATAATCACTTACGCAAACAGAAAGGAGAAAACGCAATGTATTTTACCCAGAAAGAAAACGCCTACCTCAAAGAATTCCGCGAACAGGAGCAGCTTTGCGTGGAAAAGTACGGCAAATACGCTCAAAACGCTTGCAGCACACAGCTCAAATCGCTGTTCGGTTCGCTTGCGGAATGCGAAAAGAAACACCTGCAGACTCTTGAAGGCATAACCCACGGCGAGGTGGGCGAAGTGCCCGCTCCGTCGCCCGCGGATCTGACCGACTGCGGCAACGCGCATTACGCCGACGAGCAAAGCAGGCAGAACGACGCGTATCTGTGCCGCGATATGCTGGGGACCGAAAAGCACGTGTCGAGCGGCTACGGGACCGGCGTGTTCGAATTCACCGACCCAAAGGTGCGCCTTATGCTTTCGCATATCCAGCAGGAGGAGCAGCAGCACGGCGAACGCATATACAACTATATGAAAAACAACGGGATGTACAACTGACGGACATCAAATACCGAACGCCGGAGCGACGCTCCGGCGGTTTTTTATTCTTCAAGCAGTTTATGCGCGAGCTTTCTTGCGCGGTCGAGATACCGCGCGTTGCGTTCGTTTGCGGAAGACGGATATTTGTTCGCGAGCATCACCCATTCGCAGTATTCGTAGAAAATGAAGAAGTCGAGATCGCGCAAAAAGTCCGCGCGGTCAATTCCCTTTTCTTTTGCAAACGCCTTATAGTAATACTCTTTTGCAAATTCTTTATCGGATTCGGTCATGGCGAAGAATTCTTCGCCCGGCTCGAAGCAGTGCGCGATAAACCGCGCAAACGGCGTGAGATAGGGCAGCACGCCCGCGTGCTCCCAGTCCACCATAACAGCCCGTACGCCGTCGTAAAGCACGTTGAACGGGAGCAGGTCGTCGTGGCAGAGCGTGCGCGGAAGCGATCCGTATATCTTCAAAAACTCCGCGTAACAGCGTTCGAGCAAAGGATCGGCGAGATATTTTCCGCGTTCGGCGCGCGAACGCAGACTTTCATCATATGTCGTACCGCGCCCCGCGTGAGACGTGTCGAGCCAAAACCGGTCCTGCACCGAAACGAGCGCGTCGACGGCGGCCGCGGCGGAAGCGCGCTTTACTTCGACAAGCGGCTCGCCGGGTTCGCGGCTCAAAAGCAGATATTCGCCGTCTTCGGCGTTTGCCGCACCGTAAAACCGCGGAACGCCTTCTACCGGCCGCGGGAAGAAAGCGCGGTATATTTCCGTTTCTTTACCCTTTGCCTTTTTAAGCACGTATTCGCCGCTTTCGCAAACGACGCGCCATACGTCGTACGCGCCGCCGTCTTCGGCGTTTGTATACCGTTCGGCGCGCGCCGCGTTCCCGACGTTGAAAAGCGCGAAAATTTCGTAAACGTCCATAGAATTTCACCGCTTTTTATGATATCACAAAAAGTGTGCCGTGTCAAACGCGATTTTTCTTGACTATGCGGCCGCGCGCGGGTATAATCATTTTAAGAAGAAAAAACGCGGAGTGAAAGACGATGCTTGAACGCAGTGATTACGAAGAGCCGAGATGCCTTTTGTGTATGGAAGGCGACGGCCGCGAAGACGCCGATATCCGCCGCCTGGCGCAGAAGCTGGACGGTTTCTACGCTCGAAACGATATGGAAGGCGCCGAGCGGTTTTTGGAGCTGTGGCTTGCCGAAAGCGGGCAGACCGGCGACAAAAAGCTTGAATTCTTTGTGCAAAACGAGCGCATAGGCGTGTTCCGCAAAACGGGCAGAAAAGAGCCTGCGCTCGACAGCGCCGACCGCGCCGTTGCGCTTGCGGAAGAGCTTGGGATAGAAAACCGTCCGGACGGCGCACGGGCGTTTATAAACGCCGCCACGGCGTACCACGCTTTCGGCTACCCGGAAGTCGCGGTGATGCTTTTTGAGCGCGTAAAGCCCGTTTGCGAGCGCGATATGGCCGACGGCTACACGCTCGGCTCGTTTTACAACAATATGGCGCTTGCGCTCGCCGACACCGGCGAATTCGCGTACGCCGAAGAGCTTTACGGCAGGGCGCTTTGCGTTATGGAAAACGCTCCCGGCGGCGAGCCCGAACAGGCGATAACCCATCTCAATCTCGCCGACCTGTACGCGCTTGAAAACGAGAACGCAAAAACCGGTCCGGAGCTTGAAAAAGCGCGCGCGCTTTTGGAAAATAGCGCGGCTTCAAGCGACGCGAACTACGCGTTCGTGTGTTCCAAATGCGCGCCGGTGTTCGCCCATTACGGGATGGCGGAATACGCAAAAACGCTTGAAGAACGTTCGCGGAGGATATATGAAGGGGCTTGAGATCTGCCGGCTTTACTATAAAGAATACGGCGAACCTATGCTTAAACGCGATTTTGCGGATATCTTTCCGCTGCTCGCGTGCGGTCTTTTCGGCAGCGGTTCGGAGTGTTTCGGCTACGACGATGAAATATCGCGCGATCACGATCTGGAACCCGGGTTCTGCATCTTTCTGCCCGGCGAAGACGTGATAGACAGGCGCGCGGCGTTTTTGCTGGAGCGCGCGTACGCGAAGCTGCCTTCGGAATTTATGGGACTTTCCCGGCAGGCGTCTTCCCCCGTGGGCGGTGCGCGGCGCGGAGTGATGCGCACGGCGGAATTCTTTGCCCAAAGGACAGGTTCGACGGACGGGATACTCGGCGAATTCGAGTGGCTTTCCCTGCCTGACCAGGCGCTTGCGGAATGCGTAAACGGCGAACTGTTTTACGACGGGTACGGCGAAGTCGGCGCCATAAGAAAACGTCTCGCGCATCAGCCTGCCGACGTGCGGCTGAAAAAGCTGGCGGGCGAACTGCTTCTCGCTTCTCAAAGCGGCCAGTACAACTTTATGCGCTGCGTAAAACACGGCGAACCCGGCGCCGCCGCGCTTGCGATAAGCGAATTCGCAAATCGTATTATGAAATGCTGTTTTCTTATAAACGGAAAATATATGCCGTTTTACAAGTGGAGTTTCCGCGCGCTGCGCGGGCTCGGCACGCTCGCAAATCTGGCGCCGGAGCTTGAAAAGCTCGTGTGTTCAGGCATAGACGCGGCGGAAGAAGCCGCGCGGGAGGCGGAAAAAATATCTGCCGCCCTTGCAGACGAACTGCGGCGGCAGAATCTTGTAAAAAGCGATACGAATAATCTCGAGCAGCTCGCTTACGAAGTGAATGCTTCGATAGCGGGCGAAGCTGTGCGCAACGCGCACATCCTTGCGGGGGCGTGACAGATCATTCGATCTCCCACACCGCGCTCACGCTTTCTTCTATGTCAATATCGTGCGGAGCGATGTCGGCGATGGAGCTCTTTGCGTTCATCATTCGCGCGGCGACCGCGTCTTCGCGGAATTCCGTGCGCGAGACGAAGTTGTGCGAAACGCCGCTCTGTTCAACGCTCAGCACTTTCAAAAGCCTTACTCCCATCGCTTTGGCGAGGGACGCGGCTTTTCTTTTTGCGTCTTCGGCGGCGAGCGAAAGCGCCGTATCGACCGCTTCTTCCTTGGATTCGAGCGCGAACGAAATGTTCAGTCTCGCGTCGGCTCCGCTCTTTGCGGCGGCGGCGAGCACGTCGCGCAGCTTTTGGGTGTCGCATCCGAAGCTGAGCTGCATATTGTAACGCACGCAGTAGCCGGCAAAAACGCTCTTGTAGTTGCCGTCCTTATCGCGCACCGATTCATATTCGGTGGTGACATTGAACGACGAAGTCTTAAGGTCGTTTTCTTCGAATCCGCATTTTACGACGGCGCTCTTCAGCTGTTCGACGGCGCGCGCCGAAAGCGAAAGCGCTTCTTCGTAATCCTTGCTGCGGCGTTCGATATCGGCGAACAGCTGGATTGTATCGGGCGCGAACGAGCATTTTCCCGTACCTCTTACGGCAATTGTCCTTGGCATTGTTGTTCCTCCTTTTTTATAAGCGCGCAGTATTCGCACGCGGTGCGCGCGGCGAGCCGCGCGTTGTTGAGCACGAGCTGTATGTTCGATTCCAGACTCAGCCCGCCCGTCAGTTCCTTGACCTTTGCAAGCAGGAACGGCGTGGTCTCTTTGCCCTTTATCCCCTTTGCGCGCGACTGGGCTATCGCTTCGTCGATGGCGGAATCGATATATTCCTTATCCATAGAATACTCTTCGGGGATAGGGTTGGCGACGAGCATACCGCCGCCCAACGACATAGTTTCGCCGCAGCGGAACGCGCGCGCGAGTTCTTCTTCGGAATCCACACGGTAATCGACTCCGAATCCGCTCTTGCGCGTGTAGAACGCAGGCAGTTCGTTTGTCCCGTAGCCGATGACCGGCACGCCTCTGGTCTCCAGATATTCGAGCGTGAGCCCTAAGTCGAGTATGGATTTAGCCCCGGCGCAGACGACCATCACCGGCGTGCGCGCGAGTTCTTCGAGATCGGCGGAAATATCCATAGTCGTCTCGGCGCCGCGGTGAACGCCGCCTATGCCGCCGGTGGCGAATATCTTTATGCCCGCCATCGCGGCGATTATCATTGTCGAAGCGACCGTCGTCGCGCCGTCGCACGAGCGCGATATGAGAAACGCCAGGTCGCGCCGCGACGCTTTGGTTATCTGCGTCCCTTTTTTGCCCAAATATTCTATTTCATCGCGGGAAAGCCCCGCTTTGAGTTTGCCGCCGATTATCGCTATGGTAGCCGGAACCGCGCCGCATTCGCGCACCGCTCCTTCCACCGCCAGCGCGGTCTGCACGTTCTGCGGATAGGGCATCCCGTGGCTGATTATCGTAGATTCGAGCGCCACGACCGGTCTTCCCGCGGCGAGCGCGGAGGCGACTTCGGGCGAGACCGACAAATATTCGTTGAATTCCATTGTTTTTTACTCCTTACGGATATATGATACCACAAAAAGAGGCGCGTGTAAAGCATAAAAACGTTAAACGCTGAAAATACCGTTATTGACACGGTGCGGCGCGCATGCTATAATATAAAAAATAACATTTTGGAGTGAAATATATGTTTGAAAAAGCCATTGAACTTATACAGAGCTTCCATACCGTGATCATCCACCGCCACGCCAACCCCGACGGCGACGCCATAGGCGCGCAGACCGGGCTATGGTTTTTCATACGCGCGAATTTTCCCGAAAAGCAGGTCTTCTGCGTGGGCGACGACCCCAAGCGCTATTCGTTTATGGACCATTCCGCGCCCGACAGCATACCAGACGTCGTATATTCCGACGCGCTCGCGGTGATACTCGACTCATCTTCCGCCGAACTCATAAGCGATATGCGCTGGAAATCCGCCAAAAGCACGCTGCGGATCGACCACCACGTAATGCTCGCGCAGATAGCGGAATACGAAATAGTCGACCCCGCGTACGAAAGCTGCTGCGGTATGATAGCCGATATGATCCGCGAAAGCGGGCTCAAGCTCACGCCCGAATGCGCAAAAGCGCTCTACACCGGGCTCGTGACCGATTCGGGCAGGTTCCTGTACGACAGCACCACCTCCGCCACGTTCAAGCGCGCCGCGTATCTCACTTCGGCGGGATTCAGCCGCGAAAGCATATTCAAGAACCTCTATTCCAACGATTTCAAAAACCTGCGCGCGCGTGCGCAGTTCATACTCAACATAAAATTCACCATGCACAACGTGGCGTACGTATATACCACGCTCGAGGAATTCCCAACTTACGGGCTCGACGCCTTTTCGGTCTCGCGCGGGATGGTCAACACGATGTCCGACATCCGCGGCGTTGAGATATGGGCGAACTTCACCGAGACCGAAAGCGGCATATGGTGCGAGATCCGCTCTTCGGGCAAAAACGTCTGCCCTGTCGCCGTGAAATACGGCGGCGGCGGTCACGCCAAGGCGTGCGGAGCCACGCTCCCGGACCGCGAGACGGCGATGAAGCTGCTCGCCGAGCTCGACGAAATGTGCGGAGAATGATATGAAAAACAAGAAGACGACCGATCTTATACTCGCCAAGATAAAAGAATACGATAAAATCGTCATCTCGCGCCATCTGCGCCCCGACGGCGACGCGCTGGGGTCTTCCAAAGGGCTCGCGGCGGCGCTGCGCGCCTCTTTTCCCGAAAAGCGCATTGTGCTCGCGAGCGAGGACGCAAGCGAAAACCTGGCGTTTCTGGGCCCCGACGACGGTCAGCCCGACGACGCGTTCTATTCGGGCGCGCTGCTTATATGCCTCGACTGCGGCAACCCGGAACGGCTTTCTAACAAAAAGTACGCGCTCGCCAAAGAGATAATAAAGATCGACCACCACCCGAATATCCGCCCCTACGGCGACGTTATGTGGGTGGAGCCCGCGCGCTCCTCGGTGTGCGAAATGATTGCCGATTTCTGTATGCGGTACAAGAGCGAGATCGTAACGACGCGCGACGCCGCGTATTTCCTTTACGCCGGGCTCGTGACCGATTCGGGCAGGTTCAAGTATTCGGTCGACGGCGACACGATGCGCGTCGCGGGGTTCCTGCTCGACAAAGGTATAGATACCGAGCTGCTATTCGCGCAGCTGAACCTGGACGATTATTCGTGGCTCAAATACAAGTCGTTCGTGTACAGGAATATGAAGATCACCCCGAACGGCGCGGCGCACATACGCATAACGCGCAAAACGCGCGAAAAGTTCGCGCTCACGTCCGAGCAGGCGAGCGAGACGGTCTATATGATGGAATCCATCAGGGGCTGCCTGATCTGGCTCGCGTTTATAGACTACGAAGACGGCTCCACCCGGGTGCGGCTGAGATCGCGGTTCGTGCAGACCAACCGTATCGCCGAAAAATACGGCGGCGGCGGTCACGAATACGCCAGCGGCGCCACTCTGCGCGGCTCAAAACAGATAAACGCGTTCCTTTCCGACTGCGACGCGCTGCTTTGCGAATACAAATCCACTCACGAGGGCTGGATATGAAGATACTCCTGACCAACGACGACGGGCTCGGTTCCGAAGGGCTCGCGGTACTGCTTGAAAAAGCCAAGAACATAGGCGAGATCACCGTGGTCGCGCCGCTTGCCGAACAAAGCTGCAAAAGCCACGGGATAGAAGTGAAAAAGCCGTTCGCGGTGCAAAAATGCTCGCTCCCCGGAGCCGCGCGCGCCTACGCCGTGGATTCCACCCCCGCCGACTGCGTGCGGTTCGCAATAGAGGGCCTTGGCGAAAGCTTCGATCTGGTGCTTTCGGGCATCAACCGCGGCTATAATCTGGGCAAGGATATACTCTATTCCGGAACCGTCGGCGCGTGTTTCGAAGCTTCCGCTTTCGGCGTCAAGGCGGTAGCGGTCTCCACGTTCCCCGAATCGCCGCTGGTGGCTAAGTCGTATCTCAAAGAGCTGTACGGGCTGTTCTGCGACCGCGAGCTTCTGAAGATCGCGGACGTGTTCAATATCAACGTGCCGGAAGAACCCAAAGGGATACTTTTCACGCGTCAGGGCGGGCCGTATTACCGCGACCGTTTCACCGATCTGGGCGACGGCACGTATATCCAGCGCGGTTACTGCGCTTACGAAAGCTCGGACGACCTTTCGTTCGACACCGACGCCGTTATGAACGGTTATATTTCGGTCACTCCCCTCACGACCGAGCGCACGGATTTAAAAGCATACGAAACGCTGAAATAGAAAAGCAGAAAAAGACGGCTGCAAAACGCAGCCGTCTTTATTGTTTTTACGGGTATGTTATTTTGTGAACGTACAGCCGGAATCAAATTCGATGGTGCCCTGGAAATTCTTGAGCTTGCCGGAGACGGTTATGACGTCGCCCACGGCGAGGTTTTCGGCGCCTTCGCCTTTGAGGCGGTAGCACATAACGGATTTATCCGCCACTTTTATGGTAACGGTGATATTGCCGTATTCTTCGCTGTACTCGGTGTTGATCTCGGTGATCTCGCCGGTGAGCGAATAGGTGTTGCCGAGCGCGGTGCCGACTTCGAGCGCGAACGCGGCTTCGAGTATTTCGGCTTCGGTGGTGAGGACCGGTTCGCCTTCGCCCTTGGAGACCGTGACGAAAGTGGAATTTTCGACGAATTCTACGGTGCCTTTGTAGTTCTTTATGTCGCCGGTGACGGTGATGACGTCGCCCACGCCGACAGTCGCGGCGTCGTCGCCTTTGAGACGGAAGCATTGCAGAGTCTTATCGCCGACTTTTATATTGACGGTGACGTTATCGAACTGTTCGTTGTAAGGCGTGACCATGGCGGTAACTTCTCCCGTAAGGGTGACAGCGCTGCCAAGCGCTTCGCCGTCTGCGAGCGCGAACGCTCTTTCGAGTATCGCCGCCACGTCGCCGCTGACTTCGCCGCCGTGTTCGTTGTGGCCGCCGAGTACGAAGGTGCAGCCCTTGTCGAATTCTATAGTGCCGTTATAGTTCTTGAGCGTGCCGGTGACGGTGATGACGTCGCCAACGGCGAGGTTTTCGGCGCCTTCGCCGGTGAGACGGAAGCACTGGACCACTTTATCCGCCACCTTGATATTGACGGTGACGTTTTTGAATTCCTCGCTGTACTCGGTGGGGATCTCGGTTATCTCGCCCGTGAGGGTGTAGGAGCCTTCGAGCGACTTGCCGACTTCGAGCGCGAAAGCTTTTTCGAGTATTTCGGCTTCGGTGAGCTCGTGAGCCACGAGTTTGATATCGAACGTAACTTCCTTGTTCGCGTCGCCGCACTTGAGCGTAGCGGTGACCTTGACTGCGGCGTCGGTGTCGGGGAGCGTGATGATCATCTTGCCGTTTTCAAACTTGACGGCGTCGTTATCGGAGCTCCATTCGATAGAGACCTGTTCGTAGGATTTGCCGACCGCGGGGACTTCGATCTCGGCGGAGCTGTAATAGTCGCTCTTGAGGCTGAGGCTGCCCGCTTCGAATTCGAGCATTTCCTCATCGCTCTTGGAAGGAAGGCTCACGTATTCGAACGCGTCGACGCTCACGGGAGTGAGATAGAACGCGCCGTTGTAAACGCAGATGACGCCGGTGGCGTTGGCGACCCAGCCGAAGTGGTCGGCGTGATCTTTCTTGAATTTTTCCTGGTCGTCCTTGGAGATGGGGCAGGTGGAAGACGAGATGCGGATATAGGATTCTTTATCGCCCAGCTTGAACTTGTAGTAACCGCTGCCGGCTTCTTCGCCGGTGATCTCCACGTTCTTGAGCGTGACGAGCATCGCCTGCTTTCCGGCAAGAGCCGCGTCGTCGAGCGCGGAAGCCGCGGCGTATATCTCGGTATAATCCACGGGGACGACTTCCCTCTTGCCCGCGTCGAGTATCTCGACCGTGGCGGAAGTGATCTCGAGAGTGCCGTTATACAGCGATTTGACGCCGGAGACCGAAACGGTCATACCGACTTCAACTCCGTCGTCGGCGGCGGGATCGCTCGCCATTCCGTAAACGTAGAAGCCGCAGTCGTCGCCCTGGATGTACAGGCAGTTGGCGGTGTTGCCGAGCGATTTTGCCATTATGCCGGTGACTATGCCTTTGACCGCGACCGCGTCATTTTCGGCGGCGGCGAGATAGCCTTCCCACGAAAGCATCTTGAATTCGGGGACCTTGCATTCGAGCGCAAGCTCGGAAGTGTTGCCGGCTTCGTCCTTGACGGCGCCCTTGAGGGTGTATTCGATATCGGTGACGGCTTTTTCGTCGACGTCTACGGTGACTTTGCCTTCGCCTTTGACTACCTTTACGCCTTCGGGGTTGCCGGACTTGACGTCAACGGTCCAGTCGACGTCGTATTTGACGCCGTCGATGGTGACGGAATCGACGAGGTCGAAATCGCCCGCCGTGACGGAAATGTTCTTGTACTTGGAAAACAGATATTCTTTTGCACGTGTGAGCGGATCGTCGGCTTTGTTATCGCCGCCGCCGCACGACACGAGCGCGACCGCGCAGAGCACGACAGCGAGGATCAGCGCTAATAGTTTTTTCATTGGTCATTCCTCTTTCTTAATAAAATGTGATATCCGAAAGCGCGAACACGCGCACCTGATAATTGCCGTTGAAATACGCCACCACGCCCTTTACGTCGATGGTCTTGCCTATCCATGACTTGCCGTCGATAAGCTTGCCGTCTTCGCCGTAAAACGGATTGGTGCGCACGGTGATGGTCTTGCCGCCGTATTCGACCGTGAGCGAAAGCGCGCCGTACGAAGAGCTGTCTTCGTTGGAGGTCATATACACGTCGGTGATACGCGCCTCGCGCAGTTCGACCGAGGTATCCATCGCCAGGAACGCGTAGTCGAATTCTTTTTCGCCTTTGTCTTCGCCGAGGTCGACGGTGACTTTGCCGCCGGCGAGCGTGGGCACCGAAACGGGCACGAACGCCGCCGCGTTGCCCTTGCTTATGAGCATTATGTTGTTTGGATCGTCGGGTTTCATGGCGCGGTATGTGAGGCCGGAGACCTGATACGTCCCGCCGCCTTCGTAATACTGCACCGAGCCGACGATTCGCGAGCGGTTGCCGACTTCGAGTATATCGAGTCCGTCGCCGGTGAGCCCGAAGCCGTAATAGACATAGATGCCGTAATAGCGGTCGGTCTCGGCGTCGTAATCCTCTATATACACGCCGTTATTATAGTTTTTGGTTATGACGCCTTCGAACGAGACCTTTTTGCCGTTATATTCTTCTATATTGCAGCGGATCTCCTTGAGCGTGACGGGGATGGCTTCGCCGTACGGGAAATCGGGGTCTTTTTCGCCCGAATAGATATTGAGCTTTTCGCGCTTGGCCTGGGCAATGGCTTTGGTGCAGGTCTCGCCGTAGCGGTTGTTCGCCGAAGACGAGGCGACCGCGAGCCCTTCCTGAAGTATCTCTATATTCAGGTTGCGGTATTCAGACTGCGCGTCGGGCTTGTACCAGATCCACACGAGATGTCTGCCGCCGGTGGAATCGAGGTTCCAGTTGGCGTCGTCGGATTCGACGAGTATCTCGTACGCGGACGAAAGCTTGGATTTTGTGAAGTTGGAAGCTTTTTTGCCGTATTCTTCGATCTTGCCGGTGGATTCGGGGGTGTTGACCGCGAGATATCTCGCTTTGAGCACGCCGCTGTCGCTGACGGACGAAGGCACGTTGAAATGGGTGGTGTCGCCGTCAATGAACATCTTGACCGTAACGACCTGCTTGAGCGTATCGGAATTCATATCCAGCGTCAAAGCGGCGTAGTCTTTGTGCTCGGTGTCTTCGGGCGCGGAATTTTCGGCGGGATCTTTGCGGCACGCCACCAGGCACCCGAGCAGCAGCGCGAGCGCCAGCAGCAGCGAAAGGATCTTTAAAGTGTTTTTCATAGCTTTGTTATTGCGTTATCAGCCGCCCTGATATTCGCATTCGTCTATAGCGTCGGAGAACGCTTTGTTGATGAACGCATCGACGTCGGCGACGTCGGTTTCGGAAATGCACTTGGAAATGAGCGCGCCGACCTGGTCGCGGGCGGTGGAGGAACCGTTGAACGCGGGAGAGGTGTAGTAGTAGTCGGCCTGTTCAAGGCACACCTTGGCGCTGAGCGCGGAGATATATTTGCCGCCGTCGGCTTTGGCTATGAAGTCGGCGTAAGTGGGATTTTCGGAAACCGATTTGATTACGGGAACGTAGCCCGAAGCCATGGAGAATTCCGCCTGGAATTCAACGGAAGTGATGAGGTACTTGAGGAACAGCCAGGATGCGAGCACTTCCTGAGGATTGTCTTTTTTGAAGATGCAGATGCTCGGGCCCTGGGAGATTATCTTCTGGTTGTCGGCGTTGGCCTGAGGAATGGAGGTTATGCCCACTTCGAACGGATACGAGCCGTCGTCGTTGGCGCTGGGGCGCTGATGGGTGGCGCCGGCGGAAGAGCCGATGCACATATAGCATCTGATGCCGTTGGTGGAAGTGAACAGGCCGGAGGTGTAGGAGCCGTAAAGTTTCTGGGTGGTGATCCAGCCGTTCTGATACCATTCGCGGAATCTCTTGACGAAATTCTTGTTGGTATCGTTATTGAACAGATAATGCTCGCCGTTGGCGCTGGTGTACGGGGATTCCAGCTGTTCGCACATAGTGATGAACCAGTTGGCTTCGCTGTCGTAGCCCATGGGGATACTGTTGGGGTCGATCTCCTTTATGCGGCGGCAGAGGGCTTCCATTTCGTCCCAGGTCTTGGGAGGAGTGAGCCCGTTGGCTTCGAAGAAGGTCTTGTCGTAATAGAGCACTTCGGTGGACTTGGAAAACGGCATGGTGTACATAAGGCCGTCGCCGAACTGCATACCTTCTTCGTAGTAGCCTTTGATGAAGTCGTTCTTCTGCTCTTCGGTGAGGCCGAGTATCTCTTTGGTGCCGTCGGCGCGGGTGACTTCGATCTGGCTGTCGATGATGTCGTCGAGCGTGGCGACCGCGCCGGTGAGGTTATACAGCGCTACGTGGTCGGGATAGCAATACGCCATATTGGGTTCGGTGCGGTACGAAAGCTCGGTGCTGATCTGGTTCCTTACGTCGTCGTAGCCGCCGATCTTCTCGTAGGCTATATGGATGTTGGGATAAAGCTTGTTGAATTCTTCGATATAGATATCGAGAACGTCGCTCAGGTTGGAACCCATGGTGTGGTAGAATTTGACGGTGACTTCGCTTCCGTCGTAGCCGCCCTCGGGGACTATGAAGTTGGGCGCGGCTTTTGCTTTACCGCAGGCGCAGAGCGTGAGCGCCATGGCGGCAAGCAGGATGAAAACAAGCAGCTTTTTCATTTCGGGGGATCCTTTCTAAGTAAAAAGTATTTATGTTATAAAATCTTTTAACCTTTGATGCCGCTGCGCGAAACGCCGCGGATTATGTATTTGCGAAGGAACACGAACACCAAAAACAGCGGCAGCGAGACGAGCGCGACGGCAGCCATCTGCGCCGGATAGTTCGTTTCGCCCGCTTCATCCAGGAACGCGGTGCCGCGCAAGCCGTTGGTGATGAGCTTGTGCAGGTCGTCGTTGGCGACGAGCCGCGGCCAGATGTAGGAGTTCCACGCGCCCATCATCTTGAGGATCGTGATCGAGATGATGGTGGGCAGCGAAAGCGGGATCATCACTTTCCACAGATATTTGATGTCGCTGGTGCCGTCGACCTTGGCGGCGAGATACAGCTCGTTGGGTATCTGCAGGAAGTTCTGCCGAAGCAGGTAGATATAGAACACGCTCACCAAGAACGGGACGATAAGGACGGTGTAGGTGTTCATCCACCCGAGGTCGTTGACCGTGCCGTAGTTGGTTATGGTGAACAGCTCGCCGGGGATCATCATTGTGGCGAGCAAGCCCGCGAACAGTATGTTCTTGCCCTTGAACTGCAGTCTGGCGAACGCGAACGCCGAAAGCACGGTGATTATGAGCGAAAGGATGGTGGAAACGACGCCCACTATCACGGTGTTCAGGAACAGTCTGCCCAAATTGGCTACCCTGAACGCCTCGCTGTAGTTGGACCACATAACGTGCTGAGGCCAGAAGGTGGGGGTGCTCATACGGTATTCCTCTATGGATTTGAGCGAGGAGTTGATCATCCAGTAGAACGGGAACAGGACCACGATCGCCATAAACACGAGGAACGCGTAGGTGAGCACTTTTGCGACCACGCCGCCCGTCTTTGCGCGGCGGGTGACTTTGGAGATATCTTTTTCTTTCATAACTTTGATATTATCCGCCATTGCTCACACCTCCTCAATAATGAACGCGTTTTTTGCTTACGTAAAGGTTTATAAGCGTAACGACGAGAATGATGCCGAACAGTATGAGCGCCGCGGCCGAAGCGCGCCCCTGGTTATTGCTGCTGAGCGCGTCGTAGATGAACCCGACCATCGTATTCAGGCGTCCCGCGTCGTTGGCGGGGCCCATCGACTGCCCGAATATACCTATGACGCTGGAATACTCTTTGAACCCGCCGATGAATCCGGTTATGACGACGTAGGCGATCATCGGGGAAAGGAGCGGCACCGTTATGCGCCAGAAGGTGCGCGAGCGCGAAGTCCCGTCGACTTTGGCGGCTTCGTAATACTGTTTGTTGACGCTCTGCAGGCCGCCGAGCAGTATGAGTATCTTGAACGGCAGCGCGTTCCACACGATATACACCACCATAACGGCGATATTCGCGGCGTAGGAGGACCCGGTGTTGATCCAGTTTACGTTGGAGCCGCCGAAGAACGTGATGATGTTATTGATGATACCGGCGTTGGAAATGAGTTCGTTCTGCGTGCCGATGAAGCTGCCGACGATGTTGAACATCGCGGCGAAGACCATGCCTATGGCGATGGTGTTGGTGACGTACGGCAGGAAGAATATGGTCTGCAGCGGCTTTTGCAGCGCTTTGATAGAATTGAGGCAGACCGCGATGAACAGCGCGAGCAGCGTTGAGATGGGGACCGTGAGCACGCACATCAGCGCGGTGTTGCCGAGGCACTGCAGGAATTTCTGATATTTTACGACTTTGACGAAATTCTGCACGCCGAAGCTGAACGTCGCGCCGCCCGCGGCCTCGAGCCCTTTATATCCGTCGAGGAAAGCCATACGGACCGTGTTGATTATGGGCCATACCGTGAACACCAGCAGCAATATGATAGCCGGCGAAAGGTAGAGCCACGCTTTCCATTGTTGTTTGTTGTCTACCATTTTATGTACCCCTTAAAAACATATTCTTTCTTCGGTGGTTTTATCGAAAATGAACACCTTGTTGGGTTTGAGCGTATACCTTACTTCGGCGAGCGTGGGATCTACGGTGACGTCGGAATTGATTATGGAGCGCACGACTTTGCCGTCTTTTTCCGAAACGACGCTCATATCGCGGCCCATGACTTCGATAC
>JAEEGI010016977.1_pt1 | contig 14992 bp, 10 predicted proteins | sample 8958751 | NCBI WGS metagenome assembly JAEEGI01 (sample SAMN16246545, study PRJNA631951) | gut metagenome | biome: gut microbiome; feature: rumen; material: KS-attached | host: Bos | place: Iran: Karaj | collected 2018-10
AATATCGATGAGCACAGGTGGATTCCAGTGATTGTAATCAAGACCAGAGCATAGATCCTTATTACCATGGCAATTTCGTCTCTGAACTGCGCCATATCGTCAGTGTACGTGAAAGCCCAAGCAAAAGGATCCGCGAATATGATCAGGACTATTGTCAGAAGGATGCTGATCAACGCTATCAGCTTGGCGGAATACTTGAAACTGAACATAACATTCTCTCTGTCACCTCTGCCTATTGAATAAGATGCTACAGGGATCATAGCCGCTGCTATTGCCTGTGCGGGCACCATCGCTATTGAGATGTAGCGGTATGGCAGACTGTACGTGATCATTCCATCCGTCCCTCCCACTGCGACAACTAGAGAATTCTGAGGCATCATCAGCATGGGTATGACAGCGAGCTCCAGGGAATGCGGGATTCCGACCCTACAAATATCCCAAATCTGCTCCTTTATGAAATGGAAGTTCCTGAATGAAGGTTTGATGAACAATTTACCGCGAAGATACCACCACAGCCCTATCACTGTGGTGATGATGAAAGATAGACAGGTCGCCCAAGCAGCACCGAAAAGACCGAGATCGAGGATGTAGATCAGGATCGGATCCATGATGATATTGATCAGGGATGCGAAAATAGACAGCCCAGATGAACGTCTGGCCTCTCCTTCGGCCCTAAGCATTCCAAGGACGATACCATTCAGCATTAAGAACGGACTGCAGACGAGGTAGGGAATCAGATATTCCATGCTAAGGTCTACATTCTTTCCTCCGCTCATGAATGAAATCAGCGGTTCGGAAGTTAGGAACAGGATGAATGACAGCACAACGGAGACCAGCACCATCAGGACGATGATCTGGGATGCCAAACTATTCACACGGGCGTAATTCTTTGCTCCCAATGCGCGGGATATGGCTGTGGACGCACCAACGCCCAGACCTGCTCCCACATCCAAGATTATCCAGTATATCGGTCCTGCCAGAGTTATAGCAGAATTCGGATCCGGACCCAAGCCTGCACACCAGAACGAATCGATATACAATTGGACGCTGGCTAGCAAGAATGCGAACATCAGGGGAATAGACATGGTCCTGATGGCCTTTGCTGGGTTGGTCCCCATGATGCTAATATTCTCTGTTTCCTCTACCATCAAATCCCTTCGAGGGAAAATAACCGTCCGATGTCTCGGACGGCTGGAAGCTCATTTCTTTGCCACTACTATGAACCCGCTCTTGAGTATCGGTTTGATATCTTCGGTAATCATTGGATCATCGAACTTCTCACAGACTTCCACTGACAATCCATCGGATTTCAGATTCCTGTTATCCCATTCCGGCCTAGCCTCCGAGTTCAGGGGGAGCTTGCTGTAGTATACGTTGATGACATCGTATGCACCAAGTCCAAGGTCACGTTTCTTGAAATTGGGGAAAACTTCAGAATTGGGGTTGGCGTTCTCCCAAGATCCGATATCAGTCTGCCAGTTGCCATCGGTAATGATGATGGAGCCACCCTTTTTGAGCAAACGTTCTGCTTCTTTCAGTATGTTGTCGGGATGGAATGAATTCCAGACCACGTTCCTGAGAACAATCGCATCGAATGAACAGTCGTCCAGTCCGGTACATTCAGCATCAGCCTCCAGGAACTCAACGTCTGCCTTCTGCTCTTGAGCAGTGAGTTTCGCCATATCTATCATGGCATAGGCGCGGTCGAGTCCGGTGACCTTATAACCCTTCTTGGCAAGAGCTATCGCCACTACTCCGGAACCCGTTCCCATATCCAACACTTTGGAACCGGCAGGGATCTTAGAAGCGATGGCATCCGCGTATTTTTCTGCCAGACCGTTGGACAGCATCTGAACAGCCCTTGCGCTCACGCATCCTGCGATTGCATTCCAATACTCATTGACTATGAACTCATTCTCCTCTTCCTGACTCGGCTTCTCCGCCCGTATCATGAACATAGGTTCAGATGTTCCACTTCCCTTCGTATCCCCGAACAGGTTTTCTTCCGTATAGATGTCAACAAAACATAGCTTGTAGAGCATGTTCCTATCCCATTTGGGCCTGGGGGTACCGATCATCGGACAGTCTCCCCAATAATTCCATCTGACATGGAAATCGAAGTGGTCAGTGAAAGGTTCCTTTCCATCCAAGATATGCTGACGCATCATCAGCCTCATCTCATTAGCCCTCTCCTCGTCGAAGATGTTAGCGTAGTGGTTGGCATCGAAAACGATTATGCGTCCGTTGGGAGCGAGGACCCTCCTCCATTCGCGATAGCATTCATAGAGGTCGGGAAGCGTCCAAGTTACGACCCTGTTGATTATCAGGTCGAAGGTGTTGTCAGGGAATTCCAGGGTGTTGGCGTTCATCACCTTGAAATCACAGGTCAGGCCCTGTTCCTCTGCATTCTCTTTTGCTACAGTCACCATCTCGCTACTGATGTCTATCCCTGTGACATCATGTCCGAGCTTGCTGAGATTGATTGTGAAGAAACCAGGCCCACACCCTATGTCGAGAATCCTCATCTTGTCCTTATCGGGAGCGTTTTCGAGGATCTTCTTGATCCACTTATCGCTGATGTTCTTGTTCTCCAGTTCCTTCTTCACTCCTTCCTTGTATCCTCTGGCCGATTCGCCCCAGAACTTTAGCGTTGATTTCCCTGCTTCTTTCCCTACCATTTTCCAATTCCTCCTTTGCAATTTTACTGTTTTCGCCCACAAGATTCCCTTCCTCATCCATCATGGATTGTCCAAGAACCACTATGGGTACACCGAATTCATCATCATGCAGAATCTTACAGTACACTCCGTATACCGCTTCGATGTTCTCTTTAGTCAAGACCTCCTCGGGATCTCCTATCTTATAGATGACTCCGGGCCTAGACATCATTATGACCTTATGTGCGTACTTCGCGGACATGTTTAGATCGTGACTGATCATCAACACCATCATCTTCTCATGCTCTGCCAGTGCACGTAACAATTCCGTCACATACACCTGATATTTGACATCCAGATTCGCCGTGGGTTCATCCAAGATCAATATCTTAGGCTTCTGAACGATGCCTCTAGCTATGGCAACCTTCTGGTGCTGCCCAGCAGATAATTCGCCGAAATTCTTCGAAGCGAGATCGTTGATGTTCAGTAGACTCATGCTCTTGTACACAGCCTTAATCTTTGATTCATCTGAATTCTTGCTTTGGCACCCGACCAGTATGGTCTCGAGAACAGACATAGAGAATACGTCACCTGTTGATACCGGCACATATCCGATGTACTTGGAGACATCCTTGTGACTCATAGCCCTAATGCTGCGCCCATTTATCGTAACATCGCCTTCAGTAAGATCCTGAATTTTGCACATGCACTTGATCAAAGTGGATTTCCCCACCCCGTTAGGGCCGACGATACAGTACAGCCCAGGCTCATTCAGGGTCAAATTAATATCTGTTATGACAGGATTCTCTGGCTCGTATCCAAAAGAAACATTCTTCATAACAATCTCAGCGAGTTCGGACTGTATATCCTCATCCTCTTTGAAGGCATTCTTGAGCTCCAGTTTCCAATCTTTGAATCCCATGATATCACCATGCCTTGTTTCCTTTCCTCATCAGCAGCCATATGAAGGTTGGGCCTCCGACGAACGCCATGACCACCCCTACAGGGAGTGTGGCATCCGGGATCACGCATCTTCCAAGCAGATCTGCCACTACCATCAACATGCCACCGAAAAGTGCTGATGCGGGGATAAGGTACCTGTTGTCCGCACCTATGAATATCCTAACAATGTGTGGGGTCACCAGACCGACGAAACCTATAATTCCGGTAAAACTAACGACTGCCGCCGATATCAGGCCGGTGAGTGCCAATAAGAGAATCCTAGTGCGATGCGGGTTAAGCCCTAATGCCTTTGCATTATCGTCCCCTGTGGCCAATACGTTGAGTTTGCCTGCCATGAATTGGACCAAAAGTGTTCCAGGTATTACCAGAGCAAGCATATATGGAATGTCATCCCACGTGACCTTTGCAAGGCTTCCAACCTGCCACTGATAGACTGCTGCAAGGTCATCTGGGTTAGACCACAACATCATCACTGTGGTAAATGCGTTGAATATGTACATTAGTCCGATACCGAACATGATCATAACCGTTGGTGACGAAGAGGATTTGTGCCTCGACATTAGGATGATGGCCAGTGTCGGCAACATGGAGAACAGGAATGCCAGAATAATGGTCGGCGTCTTGCTTACAACCGAAAAACCAGCAGTTATAGCCAAGGTCGCTCCAAATCCTGCTCCCGAGGAGACTCCCGTCGTATACGGATCTGCCAAGGGGTTCCTAAGAACGCTCTGCATGACGACACCGCATATTGCCAGACCTATGCCTCCGATTATTCCGGCAACTATTCTTGGAGATCTGACAGTTATGATTATGTAATCCATCCCGGTATCCGTAATATTCCCTATTATGTGGTTCCAAATCGTAATATATGCGTCTATGAAGCCTATATCCAAAGGACCGTATGCGACCGCATATCCAGCAGCTATCACCATGATCGCGACACAAAGAAGGATGAAAACTAAGCGTCTTTTAAGGGTACGATGATAATCCATCATCTGCTTCTTGAATCCCGGTTCATCTTCTTCGTCGTTTGAGGACCACTTCCTGACCACATTGACCAGAGGCCTGGCTATCAGCGGATCCTCGCTTATATCATCGATGAATTTCATTTGCACACATCCGTTTATAGGCCCCCTCATGAAGAGGGGAAAAAGGTTTATCCAAGTGATTACTGAACTTTGAAAGGCCCGTAGATCGAATGCTTCAATTCATCTACGGTGTAATCTCCTCCGAGGAAGCTGTTATAATAGGTCGCCAAATCCTGCCATGCAGAATCTTCGCTGTAAACGCTGATCCCGTATGTATAAACTGCCAAAAGGGGCAGTGCGGCTACGAAAGCAGAGCTTCCGCAGACATTCCAATGGATACCGATAATGGTACCTTTGTATCCAGATGACTTGAACCATCCAGCGATCTCGTTAACCTTTGCATGGAAATCATCGTATGTCTGGGAACCGTTGGATTCCTCGATGAAGATTACGTCAGGATTGTACTTGAGAATGTCCTCAATGGTCAATCCTCTTATGTATCCCTCGGCTCCGACTGGATAGGAGGGGGTCATCTTCAGGCTTTCTGCCATGTCAACATCAGAGTAGTTGGTCAGTCCAGAGGACCTGTTGTCTATTCCCATGTCAGCAGGCGAAGTAGTAGCGTGGGAAAGGACCAAAGAATAGCTCCTGGGGGTAGTAATGCCCGAGGTTGCCTTCTCAACGATTTCGTTAATGTTGGCAACATAATTTAGGTATTCTTTGTAGGTAGATACATTGAAGCTTCCGAAGAGAGCTCCCAGTGTGACGGTACAATTGACAGCATCGATGTTGTTCATGTACCTTCCCTCATACAGCTTAACAGTGTCGAGCCTGTAAGAGGAGTATCCATTCTCTACGAGTCTGTCGAAAGTCTCATCATAATTGTAATTCTGCCCAAGGGTAATACTTACGCCAGAGGCTACTACCCTCTCGTAATCGTACGGATATCCGCCGACATTCTTCCACTTGGACGAACCAGGATAAACATCCTCATTAGGTGTAATTGCATCATCAGTACTAGCAGTAATCAGATCGTATTTTCCACAGATTTTCAGCATATCGGCATCGATGTACTGTGAAATAACGATATTTCCTGTAAGCGGGAACTGAATCTTCTTGGTCTCAAGAAGCGAGTTGAGATAGAACATGGGAGCCTTATTGTTGTCGAGGAACTCTTTGAGAAGACCTACATCCTTGTCTGTGATCTCGCCATCAGCGTTAGTGTCGGCGAGAGGGTTGGCCTTTTTATCCCATTTAGTCTTTCCGTCAACAATGTTCTGAATAAAAGTCACATCTTCCTTGTTGAGATAGACGTCGTTGTTCGCATTTCCGAATACGAGAAGTTTTGTGTCTATTGAAGTCACCTTTGCATTACCAGAGTTAGGTGTAAGGTAATCGTCCGGGTCAACATCCCCTCCTCCGTTCCCATTGTTATTCATTAAGATGAATGCGCCCACAGCGACGATGGCTACTATCGCCACGATTGCCACGATGAGCACTGTTTTCTGATTTTCCATTATATCACCGTTGGATGAATAATCCAAACGATGATTTTAACGAACCATATTTAAAACAGACAGTTCGACAACATAACATCCCAAAAATATTTGGACAATCAATGATGCGATGAAATCTCGAAGGCGATTTTAAATAGAGTCAGAACTGCTGGCATATCTGTGTGGGAGTATATGACTTCCCTCCCATTTTTCTCACTATTTACGATGCCAATATCCTTCATCAGAGTCAGATGATATGAGGTCATCTTCTCGGAAAGTTTGACCGCTTTAGAGATTTTTCCGACATTTGCCGGACCCTCGATAAGAACACTGAGAATCTTCACCCTATCAGGGTTGGATAACGCATCGAACACCTTGGAGAGATTCTCTACAACCATTTCCTTTTCTTTGAAAATGTTTTCAATGAAATGACCGTTAATAAAACCAGATTGACTATCATCATATGGTTTCTGACCTACAAGCGTATACCTAAACGGGACCTTTGCCCAACCATACTCGGTCAGCCTCTGATACTCGTCCGGATCATTACAAGAGATGGTTATGTTCTCCAATCCAAACCTAGTTAAGAGAAGCAGATCTGCATACGGCCGACATACAGTATTGACCTCGAACGATTTGACAGTATCCTCCAATTCCCTATAAGATGAATCGGACATTTCTGTCATCTTTTGATACTCGCTCTTCCTGTCACGAACGTAATAATAATCATGTCTGTGAAGATAATCCTCATCATGACAATGGAGAAAATAGTTCCCATCTGCCACGAACAAGTACCCTCCTGGACGGATCAGCCCTATGACTTCAGATAACGCTCCCCTGATGTGCTTAATGTTGAAGATCACATCTCTGAGTATCACGATGTCGAAGTGTTCCTTTTCCAATTTGGTATGCTCTATGTCATCAAGCCTAAAATCGATCTTCACACCATATTCATCGGCATTCTTTCTTGCTTCCTCGAGCATCTTCTCACTGACATCTGTGGCAACAACATCGTGACCCAATTGTGCCAACGATATCGCCATGAATCCGGCACCTGTACCGATATCGGCGACCCTGAGGTTGTTAATGTCTGGGAAAAGAAGAGATATCTTCTTTCCAACCCAATCATTAAATTGTAGGGTTTCACGGGTGTAATCACTGAACGGTTTCGAATAACGATCCCAAAAATCTATTACCTTATCCTTATCATCGCCATCGGTGCTAGATACGACACGATCGGCCATCGTCATGGTATTGGAATCTTTACGAGCGTATTATTACCTTTTCACAGGTGAATGTTACGGGATTCTTAGGTTATTTCACCGGATGGAATCGACCAACTCTTTGATCTTCACTAACTTCTGTTCACCGGAAGTCATATCCCTGAGAGTGACAGAATCCTCCTCAAGCTCCTTGGCTCCGACTATCACCGCGTACTTCGCCCTGATTGCTGAAGCATACTTCATGGCCTTTGCCATCTTGCGCCCCATGATGTCGATGTCTGAAGCGACGCCTGCAGCGCGGAGAGAGGCAACGATTTCAGCGGATTTCAGTCTGATGTCATCGGATACGGGTACGACATATGCATCGATCCCCTTGGGCTCGTAGACCTGTCCCTCCTTTTCGATGGCAAGCAGGATCCTGTCGAATCCTATCGCGAATCCGGTGGAGAACACCTTCTCCCCTCCGAACAGCTCCGACAGGGTGTAAGAACCTCCTCCGCAGATCTGCTTCTCCGCTCCCAGAGCGGGCGCCTCTGCCTCGAAGACCATTCCTGTATAGTAATCAAGGCCACGTACGACTCCGAGATCGATATCGTAGTTATCCACGCCCATGGCGTGCATGTAAGCGGTCACCTGCCTGAGGTAATCGCCTGCCTCTCCGGGGACTTTTGTGAGAACCTCTGTACCCCCAACGGTCTCGGTGAGAGTGAAGATGGAATCGATGACATCGGCCTTTACGCCCATCTCCTCCAAAAGGGGGCGTGCCTCGTCGTATAGCTTCTTGTCGAGCTTCTGAAGGACTTCCGCTGTCCTCTCTTTAGGGACTCCGGCATCTGCAATGGCCTGCCTGAGGACCCCGATGTGTCCGATGTGAATCTTGTAATCCTTCAGACCGAGCTCCTTGATCATGGACGCTGCCATGCAGATGACCTCTGCATCCGTCTCTGGAGTAGCGGAACCGATAAGTTCGGCACCGAACTGGAAGAACTCTCTGTACCTTCCGCTCTGAGGCCTCTCGTATCTGAAGCACTGTCCGAAATAGAATATCTTGATCGGTTTGGGATCGTTGCTCATACCGTTGACGAACATCCTGATGGCGGGCGCCGTCATCTCGGGACGGAGCGCGATGTCCCTGTCCCCTTTGTCCTTGAAAGCGTAGAGCTCCTTGAGGACGTTGGGTCCGGACCTGAGGATGAAGAGTTCCGCATCCTCGAAGATAGGGGTCTCGATCTCCCTGAAACCGAATGTCTGTGCGGTATGTCTGAGCCTGTTCTCATAGAACCTGCGTTTCTCCATCTCATCAGGGAGGAAATCCCTTGTACCGCGCGGACACTGAATCATGTGCCGTGGATTATTGGAACGATATAAAAACAATTATGCACAAAAACTGCAGAATGAAAGAAGGGGGCTGTGCCCCCTGTTGTTTCAGATCTTCTCGTCCGGAATTATGTCGTCGTCGATCTCTTCCTTTACCTTGGCGGCCTTGGATGTCTCCTCGTTGATCTCCTCGATGGTCGGGATCGGTCCGAGGATGTCATCGGGATCGCCGACGGCCTTACGGATGGAGTCCACGTCGGACACTTCCCTGTCGGGAACGTTCTTGGCGGTTCCCATGTATTCAGATACGCCTTCGATCAGCTTGGTGACCTCTAGCGGGAAGAATATCTTGGATGATTCTCCCTCACCGACCTTCTGCAGGGTCTGCATGGAAAGAACGGACATTGCCTTGGAATCCATGGATGCGGCACCGACGGCCATTATCCTCAGCTTCTGTGCCTCTCCCTGTCCTTCCAGGATGGTGGCGAGTCTCTTACCTTCCGCTTCGAGGATCATCGACTGCCTCAGACCTTCTGCTTCCAGGATACGGGACCTCTTCTTTCCCTCTGCCTCGAGGATTGCAGCCCTCTTCTGACCGTCAGCCTCCAGGATGGCGGCACGCCTCTTCCTCTCCGCCGAGGTCTGCTCCTCCATCGAGTCCTTGACCTTCCTTGCAGGGTTGACCTCCCTGATCTCTACGGCCTCGATCTTCACACCCCACTTGTCGGTGTTCTCGTCGAGGATGTCCCTCAGACTGACGTTGATCTTCTCTCTGGAGGAAAGGATCTCATCCAGCTCCATGTCTCCTATGATGGATCTGAGCGTGGTCTGAGCGAGGTTCACGGTGGCGAACCTGTAGTTGGTGACCTCGAAGAAGGCATTCTTCGGGTCGGTGACCTTGATGTAGATGACCGCATCGACATCCACGGGGGAGTTGTCCTTGGTGATGACCTCCTGCTTGGGGACGTCGAGTACCTCGGTACGGAGGTCCATCTTCACGACTTCGTTGATGAGGGGGAACACAACGTTGAGTCCCTGGTTCAGGACCCTGACGAACTTTCCCAACCTCATGTAGATCGCCTGCTCATAAGGCTTGACGATCTTGATACCGCTGACTGCGACCAATACGACGGCCACTATGACAACGACCGCCAGGATTATGATAATCTCATCCATCTTCTATCACCTCAAATCCTGCGAACGTGGACATGAACGCCTTCGCTGCTCTCCACGATCACATCCGCTCCCTCCTCGATGGGCTCATCGGATGTCGCCGACCAAAGGTCGCCGCCTATCTTGACCTTGCCCTTCATGTTGCCTGATTCCGTAGGCACTGTCACTACGCCTTCCTTTCCCACAAGCGAGTCTGCGACCGTTGTCGTCGGCGGCTCTGGCTTTGCCAAATACTGATAGAACTTGAGGGTTAGCAGAGTCACGGGGATCGCGACAATCAGTGCTATTATGGGCGCCCATATGCTCATCAAGACATCTGGCCAGATCAGCCCCACTATACCGAGGACCAACAGGACGATACCTGGGATCACCAGGAATCCTCCAGGCGCGAACGCCTCGTAGATTAGGAACAGAATTCCTACAACGAGGATTATACAGGAGATCGTGAACGGATCCATGATGCTAGTATAGATGAACATTAAAATAAACATATGTCCGATCGTTTCGCGAAAGGCGAATCATTGGTCATCTACATCGAACTGGCTGTAGTATAGCTCCCTGTAGGTGCCGTCCTTGGAGATCAGCTGTTCGTGGGTACCGGTCTCCACGATGCTTCCGTCCTTCATGACCAGGATAAGGTCCGCGTCGATTATGGTGGAAAGCCTATGGGCGATTATGAATGATGTGCGGCCTACCATCATGCGGTCGGTTGCCTGCTTGATCAGCCTTTCGGTGAGCGGATCCACAGAGCTTGTGGCCTCGTCCAGGATTATCATGGAGGGATTGTCGATCATCGCTCTGGCGATAGCGATCTGCTGCTTTTGGCCAACGGACATCGAATCGTTGTCGCTTATCTTCGTATCATATCCGTTGGGCAGCGACGATATGAAATGATGCAGCCCTACCGCTTCACATACCCTGTCGAGATCCTCGTCCTTCACGTCGGTCCTGTTGAAGACTATGTTCTCTCTCAGCGTGCCCTCGAACATCCATGTCTCCTGGAGCACCATGCCGAACAGGTTGCGGACCTGCTGACGGGTGAGATCCTTCACCGAGATGCCGTCGATGAGTATGTCTCCGGAATCCACTTCGTAGAACCTCATAAGCAGGTTAATCATGGTGGTCTTTCCAGCACCCGTCTGCCCGACTATGGCAATCTTCTGACCGGGCTCCACCTTCAAGGATAGGTCATGGATAATCTCCTTGTCTGGAGAATAGCCGAAGCAGACGTCCCTGAATTCCACTTCGCCCTTGGCGCGGTCCATGTCGACCGTCTCTTCCTCCTTGGACATCTCTTCGTATCCGAGGAATATGAACACGCGTTCAGCTGCGGCTGCAACGGATTGCATGCTCACAATCGCTCCCGATATCTGACTGAAGGCACCGGTGAACAGCTTGACATAGATCATGAACGCGACGATGACCCCGAACGAGATGATGCCGTCCATATAGAGCATGGCACCGGACACGCATATCAGAACATATCCGATGTTGCTGATGAGTCCGCTCAGGTGACTCGATATGCCTCCGAGGAACTGAGACCTGAAAGCCGTACGGCCCAATTCCTCATTGATCCTGTCGAACCTTTCCATAGCTTCCTTCTGACCTGCGTAGATGGAGACCACAGTATGCCCGGTGTACTGCTCCTCGACGAGACCGTTCATCGCACCGAGGCTCTTCTGCTGGGACCTGAAGTACTTCTGGGTGCGCTTCGCGATGGATTTGATTATTATGAATCCGGCCACCGCAATGACCACCGACAGCAGGGTCAAGGGTATGTCGAGTATCGCCATGAGGATGAACGATATCACAAGCGTCGTGATTGCCGTGACCAAAGAGCCTATGCACTGATTGAGGGACATCCCAAGCGTATCCACGTCATTGGTGACACGGCTCATCACATCCCCTTTGGAGGACCTGTCGAAGTAGTGTAGAGGAATGCTGTTCATCTTCCTCGATATGTCCCTGCGGAGCATCTGTGCGCATCTCTGCGAGACGGTCGCCATCATGTAGTTCTCGAAGAACGTCAGCAATCCGCTGACCGCGTAAATCCCTATGAGGATGTAACCGATCCTCCAGATCTCATCGATATCCATCTCGGAAGTCAGACCGTCGTGGATGAGATCCGTCATCTCGCTGAGAAGATAGGGGCCGAACAGCGCCAGACCCGATGCTATGGCAGAACATACCGCCGTCAATATGAACAGCAAGCGGTAGCGCTTGATGTAATGGAATATGTTGATCCAAGCTTCCTTGAAGTTATCGGGCTTCTTGGATGAGCCCATACCCGGGGTGCCTGACATACTCATTGCCCCTCCTCCCCGAACTCTTGGATCTTCGCCATCTCCTTGTAGATGTCGCAATCCCTCATCAGCTCATCATGCCTGCCGGACCCGACTATCCTTCCGTCGGAAATCACTATGATCCTGTCGGCATCAGCGATGGTGCTTATCCTCTGCGATACGATGACCGTGGTGGCCTTATCCGTGATCCTCTTCAGATTGCTGCGAACCTTCAGATCCGTCTTGAAATCCAGAGCAGAGAAGGTATCGTCGAAGATGTAGATCTCTGGTTTCTTGCACACCGCACGGGCTATGGAGATACGCTGCTTCTGTCCTCCTGACAGATTCGCCCCCAATTGCTCTATGACCGTGTCCAGCCCCTCATTTGAATCAAGGTATCCGTCTATGCAGGCTGCACGTGCGGCCTCCATCATCTGTTCGTCGGTGACGCCTTTGCATCCGTAACCTATGTTGAATCCGGCAGTGCCTGAGAAGAGCATCGGCTTCTGAGTCGCATAACCTATCTTGGAACGCAATGCATCAAGATCGTATTCCCTTACATCGACTCCGTCCACATAGACCGAACCTCCTGTTGTGTCGAATAGACGCGGAATCAGATTGACCAATGATGTCTTTCCAGAACCTGTCTGCCCGATTACCGCCACGGTCTCTCCGCGCTTCACGTCGAATGAGATGTCGGTCAGCGTATCCCCGGAACTGTCAGGGTATGCGAAGGAGACATTCCTGAAGGAGATGCATACATCCGTGTCCTCCGATTGTGTCCTGCTCCCGTTGACGACGGTGATGTCTGTACTGATGACATCGTTGATACGGCGGGCTGAAACCAGTGCCCTGGGCAATCCCATGGCCACATGGGCTAGCAGGATGAAGGACGATACCACATACAGGATGTACGATGAGAACACGACCATGTTGGAGAACACCGCGAGAGCATCCTCCTCGGTCGCCGCAGCCATGATGATACCGGCTCCCAAGAGATAGATCATGACAGTGAGGATGTTCTGGACCACCCCGTTGAACGGACGTGTGAAGGCCAGCAGACGAGAGGCATAGAGGTTGTTCTCGGTCAGTGCATCATTGGCATCGTCGGCCTTCTTGTTCTGATATTCCTCAGCGTTGAATGCACGGATGACCCTTACTCCGGACATCCCCTCGCGGACAGTACGGTTCATGTCATCGGTGAACCATTGGACCTTCCTGTATCTGGGGATCACATAGAACAGCATGAAGGACTGGACGATGATGATTGCAGCGATACCTATTGCAGTGACCTCGGTCCATTCCCAGCTGCCGGTGGCCACCTTCGTGAGCGCTATGTAGACCATTACGGGAACCTTCACGATGAGCTGAGAGGTCCTCGCAACGGCGTTCTGAACTTGGGTCACATCATTGGTGGAACGGGTGATCAGACTGTAGATGTTGAACCTGCTCATCTCCTCAGGGGAGAATGACTGGACTTTCTTGAACTGCTCCTTGCGGAGGATCTTCGCATATTCGGATGCGACATATGCGGCGACACCTCCAGCACTTATCGAGCAGATCACACTGCCGATGGAGCAGAGGATCATGCCTAACCCCTCTTCGAATATCGCTTCGGGAGGGCTGCCATTGTTTAGCAGGACGGTGATCTTCGTCATATATCCGGGGATCTCCAGATCCATCCACACCTGCAATGCTACGAATCCTGCCATGACCGCTATCAGCAGCCAATGCTTCAATGTCAGGAAACGCAAGATGGACCTCAGCTAGACACCCCCTATGTTGGATGTATGGTGCAACTTATTACTGACATTAATAATGCCCGACATAACACTGTTTGGCACGTCACAAAAACCGTTCTCCCGATGGCAACCTATAAAATAGAGAAAGCATACCCACCCTTCACCTAAAACAATCCCAGCCGGCGTACGTATGTCGACGGGTAAGAAAGTGATTAACATGAAAGCTTTGTACAACGACGGCAGCGTCAATGAGTGCGAAGATGAGCTTAAGGTCATCAGGCACACCGCTGCCCACGTGATGGCTCAGGCTGTCCAGAGGATCTACCCCGGGACCAAGCTCGCCATCGGACCAGCGATTGAAGACGGATTCTACTACGATTTCGACAAGGAAGGCGGTTTCGTTCCCGAGGACCTTGAGAAGATCGAAGCAGAGATGAAGAAGATAGTCAAGGAGAACCTGAAGCTCGAGACCTACACGATGTCCAGACAGGAGGCCATCGACTATCTGAAATCGAAAGGAGAGATCTACAAGGTGCAGCTGGTGGTCGATCTGCCCCAGGATGCCAGGATCAGCTTCTACAAGCAGGGAGAATTCGTAGACCTGTGTGCGGGACCGCACGCACTTTACACCAAAGCGGTCAAAGCGTTCAAGCTCACATCCATCGCAGGAGCCTACTGGAGAGGGGACGAGAAGAACAAGATGCTCTCCCGTATCTACGGAACCGCATGGGAATCCAAGGAATCCTTGGAGAAGTACCTCACCATGCTCGAGGAGGCCAAGAAGAGGGACCACAGGAAGCTCGGAAAGGAACTCGGACTCTTCGCCATCATGGAAGAGGGACAGGGATTCCCGTTCTACCTCCCCAAGGGAATGATCCTCAGGAACACCCTCATCGAGTACTGGAGGGAGCTCCACACCAGGGAGAACTACCATGAGATCTCCACCCCCATGATCCTCGACCAGCAGCTCTGGCTGAGGTCCGGTCACTGGGACCACTACAAGGAGAACATGTACACCACCGTCATCGACGACCAGATCCACTGCATCAAGCCGATGAACTGCCCAGGATGCATCCTTGTCTACAAGAACGAGAACCACTCGTACAAGGAG
>JAEEGI010016980.1_pt1 | contig 14990 bp, 4 predicted proteins | sample 8958751 | NCBI WGS metagenome assembly JAEEGI01 (sample SAMN16246545, study PRJNA631951) | gut metagenome | biome: gut microbiome; feature: rumen; material: KS-attached | host: Bos | place: Iran: Karaj | collected 2018-10
CGTCGAAGAAGTTGGGCACAAGGTCGAAGCCGGCTCCCGGGATGACGAACACGCTGCCGGTACGGTCGTAGGCGTCGCCGTTGCTGCGCTGGTGCAGCTCGATGAAGGTCTGGTAGTGTTTGGGCAGTTTGGGCAGGCGCACCCGTTTCAGTGCGAGAGTGCCACCAGCGAAGTGTAACACGCTGTCGTACGGCATGTTGTCGATGTAGTCGCCCTCCACATGGTCGTTTTGTTGTCCCCAACTGAGTTGCACATCATCGAAGATGCGGGTGGTGATGACGAGCTTCTGTTTTTTGAGGTTGGAAAGCTCGCGGCCGGTCACGCGCTGGCAATTCCGATAGCCATCGCGGAAAGGCACTATTCCCGACTGTTTCCAAAATTCGGTTTGGGCTAATTGCAAATAAGTCTGGTCGTTACGTTTGAAGCAGACGACAATCCCTTTGAAACGTCCGTAATAAGGCAGCGGGTTGATATCGGACGGGAAATCCTGCACAAAAAACTCCAACTTGTTGCTGTTGATGTGGCAGGTGTAACGGGTGAGTCCGTCCACACGAGCGGTGTCGTAGGCGATGTCGGTGCGGCTGAAGGCGGAGGCCACCTCGTAGCACTCCGACGGCTCTTCTCCCGTAAATTTCGTCAACAGATAAGTGCTGTCTAACTTCAGATTAACGATGGTGACCTCACGGGCGTAGCCGGGCACATGAGGCTCATGGCTTTCCTTCGCAGCAATCTGATACTCATCATGATACAAGGCCACCCACAATTGGGAAGTATCGATGGTTTCTCCATAATCATACACTTCATATAGGAAATGGTTGGCTTTTTTGGCGAATTCAACAGGTTTCACCTGCGCCACGGCTGCCTGCGCCAACAGCAACAGGCCGGTCAAAAAGAGGAGCGATTTTTTCACAATTTATTTTTAATAATTGACCTGCAAAGGTAGCCAAAATATTCGGATATTTTTTTGTATTTTTGCAAAAATTTTGATAACCTGTAATGACACTGCTTTTAGCATTCCTTTTCGGCGCATTAGGAATCTCGTTTTTATGTTCACTTTTGGAGTCTTCGTTAATGTCCACCTCCTACTCCTACATCATCGCGAAGGAAGAGGAGGGTGACAAAAATGCCTCACTGATAAGGAAATACAAGACCGAACCGGAGAAGCCGCTGGCGGCCATCCTTTCGTTGAACACGATTGCCAACACCATTGGTGCGGCAGGCGTAGGCTTACAGACCAACGTGGTATTTGGCGAGGCGTGGTTCGGTGTAGTGTCAGGCGTTACCACCCTATTGATTCTCATTTTTTCGGAAATTATTCCGAAAACCATCGGCTCCACGCACTGGAAACAGCTGTTGGGCTTCACGGTGCGCACCATCCGCGTGCTGATTGTGCTGATGTATCCGTTGGTGATGTTGGTGAAGGTGGTGGGACGGATGGTAAACCGCAAGCAACCCGAGTCGGTGGTGAGCCGCGAGGAGGTGTCGGCCATGGCCAATGCTGGCGAGGAAGAGGGTGTTTTGGAAGAAGATGAGAACAAGATCATCCAGAATATCATCAAGTTAGACAATGTGAAGGCGGCGGATGTGATGACCCCGCGCGTGGTGGCCGCCATCGCTCCCGAGAGCATGACGCTGAAGGAGTATTACGACGACGACCGCTTCGACCACTTCTCCCGCATCCCCGTCTATGCCGAGTCGCCGGAGTATATCACCGGCTACGTGCTGCGCGACGACGCGTTGGAGAACCTTGCCGAAGACAAGTTCTCGCTCACCCTCGGCCACATCAAGCGCGACCTCCCCTACTTCAGCGAAGAGAAGTCCATCAGCGACATCTGGGACGCGCTGCTGAAACAGAAATCTCAGATCGCCCTCATCATCGACGAATACGGCTGTTTCCAAGGTATTCTCACCATGGAAGACATCATTGAGACCATCTTCGGATTGGAAATCATTGACGAAAGCGACGAGGTGTCCGACATGCAGCAATACGCCCGCGAGCGTTGGCAGATGCGTCAGAAAAAGTACAAGAAACTGCGGCCCAACAACTAACCGCTCCCCTATTTCATTCTTTCATCCAACCACTTGCCTACCTGCTCCAAAAAGGCGGGCGAAAGAGTTTGCTCGATCAATCCGTACTCGTCCACATAGCCGGTTTCACACTCTTGGAACAGGTGGTTGAGGCCAGGCAGGATGCAGGGGGTGAAGTCGGGACAGTGTTTCAGTCCGTCGCGGATGGCATACACATTCTCCACCGCATCCACCTGTTTGTCCAACTCGCCGTTGAGCGCCAGCACCGGACAGGTGATCTTCTTCAGGTACTGGGCAGGCTTGAGGTGCATGAGGGTGAAAAACCAGTTGCTGGCGAGGGTCTGCGTCGAAATCAAAATTCCTTCATCAGTGAGATTCAACGCGATACGTTCCTCATCCGTCAATTGGGCGGCGCGGGCATGCAGGGATTCGCTCACCTTACGGGCTGCAGTGGAAGCATCCTTTGCACGCTCCACCAAGGCGTACGTTTCATCGGAAATCATGAGGGAAGCCCGCAACATCTCCGCTGAAAAATGGTTTTGGATCGCATTCTCCGCCGCCTGGTACAGCAGCACTTCGCGCAAGGTGGTGCCCATGCCGGCCATCGAGATGACGAAGTCGAGATCGTGCCGTTCGGCGGCCACCATCCATGCCACCATTCCGCCCTCGCTATGGCCTAAGAGTCCGATCGGACAGCCCTGCAGGACAGTCTCTTGGCGAAGCGTATCCACGATCACCTTCACCTGTTCGGCAAAGTCGAGGGTGTTCATCTTTTGGAAAGCCGCGGGCGGGGCGTCGTCGTAGCGGAACACGGCGTAGCCGAGGCGGGTGAGGTAGTCGGCGAGCAGTTTGAAGGGCTTGTGGGCCATGACCGTCTCGTCGCGGTCCTGCCAACCGGAGCCGGAGATGAGCACGACAACAGCCTTGGGCTTGCCCCAGTAAGGCAGGGTGAGCGTGCCGCTAATGTCGATCCGCTCGTTATAGGGGAAGGTGAGCTCTTGCTGCGTATAAGGAAAGGGCTCTTGCGGTTCTTGCGGACGGGGAAAGAGTTGGCGGTGGGTGGTAGGTCGCAGCACGAGCGGGAAGCGACGGCCGTTCTGGCGGAACTTGCCTGTGATGCTGTCACCGCGCCATACGCCGCGGAACGAAGCGCCCACTGAGGCAACGGCGAAGGTGAGGGTATCGCCCCGAAGGGAGAATTCTGTAACCGGTATGTCGGTGACGTACTGGTCGGGACTGTCGAGCACGGCCGTTATCGTATCATCGTGATTATCAAGCACCAGCACCACAGCCAGCGAGTCACTGCCGAGGTGCAGACAACCTTTCCACATTCCCGAGAGGGCGGGCGACTGGGCGGGCAGCAGTGCGGTGCAGCATCCTAACACGAAACAGAGCAGTAGTTTTTTCATCAGCGGAGGGGGTGAAAGTTATGATTCATCCATTAATGCCGCTACCTGCTCCTCTGTCAGCCCAGTAGCTAACGACACGTCAGCAATTGAAACACCCAATTCCAAGAATTTGCGGGCAGCCTTGAGAAGTTCCTCTCTTCCTTCTGCTCTTCCTTCTTCCCTACCCTCAGCACGGGCACACAACATGGCATCCTGCACGTCCTCGTACTCCAATACGCTTTTTTCGTAATTTGCTTTTTCCATGGTATCCAATTTTGATATTCTGCATTCATCCATCAGCTCTTGGAAGAACTCGGGCTGTCCGGCATAGTCGCTGTCATCCATATACGGCATCTCCTTCAGCAACTTGAGCCACGTCCGCATCTCATCCGTCATCTCCGTCTGTTGCGCCGCAAAATTACGCAAATTTATGTAAAATATCGCCACTTTGTCCGTTAAAATGCGATTTTTTTGATCCACCAGCCGTATGACCTGATAACATTCGCCTGATTGGGCATACTCCGTCAGTTCAAAATCCAGCAGATTGACCGAATAGGTCGGAAGAATGCGGTAACTGGAACCGCCTTTACGCACGCTTTCGCTGATAGCCCGCGACAGGTAGAACACCGAACGGTCGGCATACTCGGTCTGCTTGGCGCGCTGCATCTCGATGATGAACTGGCGACCTTCGCTATCCACACACAGGATGTCGAACACCACCCTCCGCTGCGAATCATCATCCCCGTAGTATTTGTGGGCAAGTAGGTTATATCCACAATCTCGCCCGTATATTTCGAGACGAAGCAGTTGAGAAAATGGATAAGGAACCTTTTGTTTCGTTCTGTACCGAAGATTCTCTTGAAGGTGAAATCCGTGGTGGGAATCTGGAAGATGTCTTTGTACTTTTTCATAGTTCTGGAAGTTTTTTTAGGTTAATAATACGCCGCAAAGATACTGCAAATTCCAATACAAAACTACTCTGCAACTTTTTGGCATAGAAAGGGTTATTATCTTGAAAGATTCATCCTCAAAATTTGAACTTTTTGATGGGAAAAGTGCAAGAAACGAGCATTTTCTGTTGTTGAAAACCTGTTAGTAAATTGTTGATAAAATTTCAACTTCTCAGTATGCCCGTCACCCGTTGAATTTCGCTGAAAAATCAGCACATTTCGCCTAAAGCAAAATATCATTGGCACAAATTTAGTAACTTTGCACATTAATTTGCGTATTGTATATTATTATATTTTATCATAGCGTATCGTACAGATTAACAAGGCATTACAACAATCTCCAAACAACAAAACTATCAACAATAACCCGTTGATAAATTGAAAATTGAAAACGGAAAATTGAAAACTGAGGATCTTTACTCTTCACTTTTAACTTTTAACTCTCAACTTTCACCCCTCCCCTAAAACAAATCAACGAAGCAACAAATCAACAAATCAACAAAATACAAATCAAAACCAAAACAACATGAAAGCAGCTTTTACTCTTTCACAATCGAAAACGAAATCGCTAACCGCACTGTTCCTCGCCATGGTGCTGATGCTACTGGCTCCGTCAATGATGAGAGGACAGACCGTGACCGTGTGCGACGGGACGGCAACAAACTCTTACGTACCCATGTACACGTACTATTGTGATTATAGTTTTACGAGTGAATACATTATCCCGCAGTCACAATTGTCAAATCTACCAAGTGGCAGTGCAATCACCGCCATTACATTGTACCAAAATTCAGGTGCTGCATGGGTAGCCAAGAGCCTGACTATAAAACTCACCAACACCACAACGACATACTACTCATCATCCGGATTACTAGGCAGTTCCGGCACAACAGTTTACACCAACTCTTCATATAGTGCCAATTCAGCATCTTCACACACCTTTACGTTCAATGGTGATGCTTTCACATATACGGGAGGAAGCCTTATCGTGCAGATATCTGCTGCGAGTGGCGGTACATATAAGTCTAGTTCTTGGTACGGAGTATCACAAAGCACCTCCCAGGGTTACTATGTTTATGGTAGCTCTTCCTCTTCCGGCAGCTTGCAATCCTTTATCCCCAAGACCACTTTCACCTACACAGCAGGAGGATCTTCATCTTCTTGCACACCATCTTTTTCTAATACAACAGACTACATCGCAAGTTTTTCTCTGGGTAATATAAACAATGCTAACTCGGGTTTTTCAACTGGCGGTTACGGCAACTTCACAAGTCAATCAACAAATTTATCACAAGGAGCTAGTATATCAGCTTCACTGACTAGTTCTTCTGGTTCTGGAACCCATGCAGCGGCCGTATGGATTGACTTTAATGACAACGGCACTTTTGAATCTTCCGAAAGAGTGGGGACACAAGGCAGCATCGGAGCAAGCGCGACTGTGAATATAAGCTTGTCTATACCTAGCAATGCTGCTACTGGAAGCCATCGTCTGAGGGTGGTGTATCAATATAGTGTTGAAGCGACAAACATTGATCCCTGTGCATCTGCCTCATGGGGTGAGGGCGAAGATTACACAGTGAATATTACAGCTTCTACCTGTACCCCATCATTAAGCGGATACTCTTCATACTATATGACAAATTTTACGACAACGGGAGGGGCATCAAACATTAACCAGTCGTATAATAGTGCTCCTTCAAGTTCTTATACAAACCTTTATAATTCTGTTTCATTAACAGCTGTTGCAAATTCAACTGTTTCTTTTACAGCTACAACAGTTGGAACTGGCACATACGGTTGTGCAATCTGGATTGATTTCAACAAGGATGGCGACTTCACAGATTCTGGTGAAAGGGTATATGTGTCTTCTGGCTACGTGGACAATCCATCAGGAAGTTTTTCAATTCCATCTGGTATAGAAGCTGGAGACTATAGAATGAGGGTAATGGTAGATTGGAGTAATACTGCTCCCAGCAATCCTTGTTCGGGTTCTAATGGCGAGGCAAAGGACTATAAGCTGACGGTGGTTGTCATAACCACCCCAACGGTAACGACAGGCAGTTACTCAAACCTCTCTACGACATCTGTAACCCTTGGGGGTACTATCACCAACATGGGTGGTGCAAGTTCCGTCACCGCAGGTATCTGCTTGGGCACCACTAATCCCCCAACTACCAGCAATACACATCAAGAGAGTTCTTATACTGGCACCGGCGGTTACACAAAGACCTTCACGGGATTGACAGTAGGCACGAAATATTATTTCCGTGCCTTTGCCTACAATAGCGCCAACAGTTTATCGAATCCTTCATACGGCAGTAGTACGTATTACATCGTCACGGACAACACGATCAGCTATACCCTTAATGGCGGTACTGTGTCGTCGGCCAACCCCACCTCCTACAACCCGGAATTCAAGAGCGGAGAACTTCCTGCCACGCTGAACAACCCCACCAAGTCTGGCTGTATCTTCACTGGCTGGACGGGCAGCAACGGCAGCACACCGCAAACCACGGTGACTATCACCTCCAGCAATTCGGGCAATCTCAACTACACTGCCAACTTTGCCTCTCTTCCTTCGCCCATTGTTATGACTTGTGGCACTAACTACACAGGGACTCTCGGGACTTCCGGTTTAATTAGCAACTATACAAATGGCAGTTGGACTGAACCAGGAGAAGAAAAAATCTATGCCTACACTCCGCCTGTTTCTGGTAGCTACACTTTCACAGGTAATAGTTCATCAGGTGATGCTGACTTCTTCCTTATGGAGTCATACAGCAATACAGGCAATAGCCTCGGATGTTGGAGTGAGGGGACCGCATCTTATACACTTACAGCAGGGCATACCTATTATCTTTTTGCAGATAATTACAGCAGTAGCAATACAGCATCTTACACGGTGGCTGTTTCCTGCCCGAAATTTGCTCTTACCACCAACAGTAGTCCTTCGGCTGGCGGCTCAATAAGTGGCAACAATGGTCCCTACGAAGAGGGAGAGACCTGCACGCTTACAGCAAACCCTGCCAGCGGCTACAGATTCACCGGCTGGACAATATCGGGTACAGGAGCAACACTCTCAAGCGCCGCCACCAACCCCACCACCTTCACCATGGGTTCGGCCAATGCCACGGTAACGGCCAACTTCATCGCATGTCCCGTGAACTACACCTGTGCCACTGCCACTTCGCTGCCTTGCGGCACCAGCAATTTGTCAGGCACAACAGTGGGCACGCCTGGTGACCCGCACGGTTTACCGAGTTCTGCCAATGTTTCTAATTATGGCGTTTGGTACACCTTTACTGGAACTGGTGGTTCAACGACTATATCTGTTTCTGCCTCAGGCTATGACACCGAGATTGATATTGTCAGTGGTTCATGCGGTAATTTCACTTGGATCGGTTATAATGACAGTGGAAGTAGCACAACCTCAAACGACACATACACTTTCACTACGCAGGTAGGGGTGACCTACTATGTTTACGTAGCACACTATTCCAGCACTGGTACCACTACAGGAACGTTCACCATTTCAAGAACGTGTGTAGCCCCCACCTCTGCGCCGATGACCACTATGACATGTGGCCAAACCTATCAGGGAACGGTGGGCAATTCATATAATACATGGACATCATATACCGGTTGCAGTTGGACTGAGTCTGGCGAGGAACATATTTATGCCTATACTCCGCCAGTAGATGGCAACTATACTTTCAGAGCCACAGAAGATGGTGACCCTGACTTCTTCCTTACTACTTCTATTGCCACAGGACAAACTCTCACAACTCTTACAAGCAATTGGAGCCAAGGCAATAAAACAGTCTCACTCACGGCTGGCACCACCTATTATCTAATTGTAGATAACTGTGATGATTACCCCTCCAATTACACTGTGACCGTGGATTGTCCGAGATTCGACCTTATCACCAACAGCGAACCCTCGGCAGGTGGCACGGTGAGCGGAAACTCCGGCAATTACGGACAAGGTGAGACCTGTGAGCTTAGCGCCATACCTTCCGATGGCTATTTCTTCACTGGCTGGACAATAGAAGGCAACGGTTCAACCCTTTCAAGCACCACCACCAACCCTACCACCTTCACCATGGGACTTGGCGATGCCACCGTTACAGCTAATTTCACGGCATGGAGCATTGATGTCGTCACTACACCCTCTTCCACCGAATGCATTGAACAAGGCACCGAAGTAAGTATCACGGCAAGTGTGGATGTTCCTAATGAATATTTGTTTTCTGCAACCTCAGCAACTTTCAATAGTATAGCATCTGATTATGATGGTTACACAACCACTGGTGGTGATGGGACAACGCTAACCGTTCCTCTAGACTTTGCCTTCAACTTGGCAGGTAAAGATTTTACTTCTGGAACCTCCCTTACCATGCGCTGCGATGGCTTTGTCACCTTCGGTTCTGCATGGAACACCAACACCCCGTCAAGTCCTGGTACTATTCATGACGTGATTTCTGCATTGGGCTACGACCAAAACTTGAACAATGGCGAAAGTTACATGTATTACAAGGTGACGGGGGCGGAAGGAAGCCGTGTGCTTACCATGGAATGGAAGAACATGAGATCATATTATTCCGCCTACAACTGGACCAACTATCAGGTGAAACTTTATGAAGGCAGCAATATAGTGGAGTTATGCTACGGCAGTTTTACCTATAACTATACCAGCACACAGACTTACACCTATATTAGCGCTGATGGTCGCCTTACCCAGATAGCCTCTTCCTATGTATATCCTGTAGTGCAGACCAATACCACGGGTTCCCCTACTACCATTTCGGTGGGGACGGCATCAGCGGCACCTACAAACGGGACGGTGTATCGTTTCACTCCTCCCATCTCCTATGCATGGGCATACACTGGCAGTGAAGGCATGGCTATAGGCGACACCTATACTGTATCACCCACGCAAAATTCAACCTATACGGTAAGTGCCACCTACAATGGCTTCACCAAGTCTGAGAACGTAAATGTAACAGTAGCGCCCGCTACACCCACCAACCTGCAGGTGACCAACATCGGCCTCATCACGGCCACGGCGTCGTGGTCGGGCAGTGCCAGCAGCTACAAGTGGAGAATCGACGGCAGCGCCTGGTACACCACCAGCAACACCTCGGTGAGCCTCACGGGTCTCACCCCGGGCGGTACCTACACCTTCCAAGTGAAGGCCGTCGGCAACGGCACCTGCGAGAGCAGCGTGGCTTCCACTACCTTCACCACACAGAGCACGCATACGCTCAGCGCCTCCGTCAACCCGGCCAACAGCGGTACGATTAGCGACGGCAACGGCAACATCAGCGGCAACGTGACCTACAACCATGGCACCAGCGTTTCGCTTACGGCCACAGCAGCTACCGGCTACACCTTCCAGAACTGGACCGTTGATGGCAGCACGGTGTCGGGCAACCCCACCAGCATCACCATGAATGCCGACCATACGGTAACGGCTAACTTCCAGCACAACAGCTACGCCATCACCGCCACGGCCAGCCCGGCCGCAGGTGGTACAGTTTCCGGTGACGGCACCCATAACTATGGTGCTGCGGCTACCCTCTCCGCTACTCCCAGCACAGGCTACCACTTCGTCAACTGGACTGAGAATGGCGATGAGGTATCCACCGACGCTGCCTACAGCTTCACCGTAACTGGTGCACGCGACCTCGTGGCTAACTTTACACCCGACACCTACACTATCACCGCCACCGCCAACCCGACAGCTGGTGGTACCATTACCGGTGCAGGTACCTACAACTATGATGCTACCGCGACCCTTACCGCTACAGCCAACACCGGCTACCACTTTGTCAACTGGACGGAGAACGGTTCGCAGGTGGGTACTGCTGGAAACACCACTTACACCATCAGCAACATCCAAGCTAACCACGACATCACGGCCAACTTCGAACGCAACACCATGACCCTAACCGCCGAGGGCGACACCTGGACTTACAACGGACAGGCACACACCGCCACCGTCACTCCTGAGGTCACCGCAGGTACCACCCTCTACTACCGTATCACCCCGAACGACCAGTGGAGCACCAACGTGCCCAGCATCATCAACGTGGGTACCCTTCATGTATATGTAAAGGCTACCAACGCCAACTATGCCGACAGTTATGCCGACTGTATACTCGAGGTTACTCCGAAGGCTGTCACCATCACCGTGACCGACGCTGAAAAGACCTACGGCGCTGCCGAACCGACCTTCACAGGCTCGGTTGAAGGTCTTATCAACAACAGCGACCTCGGCACTATCACCTACTATCGCACCAATGAGGATGAGAACGTCGGCACCTACGAAGACGTGATAACCGCCGACTACACGCCCAACAGCAACTACAGCGTGACCGTGGTCCCCGGCGACTTCACCATCAACCAGGCCAAGATTGACATTGTTGTGACGGGTAACACCTCAACCGATACATACGACGCTGAGGAACATAGCGTTAGCGGTTATATCCTTGCTTGCGAAAGCGACCTGTTCGATGCAGAAAATGTGCTCTTCGACGGCAACGACATCGCCATCGGTACCAATGCAGGAACCTACATGATGGAACTTGATGCTGAACAGTTCAGCTACGATGACGACAACATCAACGCTACCTTCACCATTGCTGAAGACGGTAAGCTGACCATCAACCAGGCCAGTATCACCATCACTGTGACGGGTAGCACCGCCACCGAAACTTACAACGGTGAGGAACAGAGCGTTAGCGGCTACGAACTCGCCTGCACGAGCGACCTGTTCAATGAAGAAAATGTAGCCTTCAGCGGCGACGCTACCGCCTCTGGAACCGACGCTGGAACCTACATGATGGAACTCGCTGCTGAACAGTTCAGCTACGACGACGACAACATCAACGCCACCTTCAGCGTGACCGATGGTATGTTGACCATCACCCCGGCCAGCGTTACCGTCAACATTGTGGGTAACTACAACACCGAAGATTACGATGGCGAAGAACACACCGTGAGCGGCTACACCATCAGCAGCATTATGATGGGTGAGGAAGAAACCGAACTCTACACCGAAGACGACTTCACCTATAGCGGCGATTCAATGGTCAGCAGCACCAATGCTGGTACTACGTATATGGGTCTGTCTGCCGAAGATTTCGAGAACACCAACGAGAACTTCGACGAAGTCACCTTCAACATCGTGAGCGACGGTTACATCACCATCAACCCGATCAGCGCAGTCGTCACCATCACGGGTAGAGTTGACACCGTCACCTACGACGGCACTGAACACACCGTGACCGGCTACACCGCTACGGCCAACACCGACCTGTACGATGTATAAGAAGACATTGAATTTAGCGGCGAGGCCACGGCTTCACAGACCATCGTTGGTACCAACTACATGGGCCTGACTGCCGAGCAGTTCGAGAACACCAACGAAAACTTCGAAGAAGTTACTTTCAACATCGTGACCGATGGTCATATCACCGTCAACCCGGTGGGCGTGGTGGTGACCATCGTGGGCCATACCGAAGAGGCTGACTACGACGGCAACGCCCATACTGTGAACGGCTACGATGTCACCAGCATCACCATCGGCAACGAGCCCACACAGCTCTACACCGCCAACGACTTCACCTTCAACGGTACAGCTTCTGCCAGCAGAACCAACGTGGTAGAGGGCGAAGACGCGGACGGCACGACCGACATGGGCTTGACCCCCGATATGTTCACCAACACCAATACCAACTTCACCGATGTCACCTTCAATGTGACTGACGGTTCTATCACCATCAACCCGATTACCGCAACCGTCAACATCACGGGTAACTACAGCTCAGATGCTTACGACGGCGAAGAACACGAAGTGAACGGCTACGAAGTCACCAGCATCATGATTGGTGAGGAAGAGACCGAACTTTATACTACCAACGATTTCACCTTCACCGGTACGGCTTCTGCCAGCAGAACCAACGTGGTGGAAGGCGAAGACGCGGACGGCACGACCAACATGGGCTTGACCGCCGATATGTTCGCCAACATCAATACCAACTTCACCGATGTCACCTTCAACGTGACCGACGGTTACCAGACCATCACCCCGATCACTGCAACCGTGACCATCGTGGGTAACCACGACATCAAAGATTTCGACGGCGAAGAGCACGCTGTGAACGACTACGAAGTCACCAGCATCATGGTTGGTGAGGAAGAGACCGAACTTTATACCGAAGACGACTTCACCTTCAGCGGTACGGCTTCGGCTGCCAGAACTGATGCCGGCACCACTAACATGAATCTGACCGAAGGCCAGTTCACCAACAACAACACCAACTTCTCCACCGTCACCTTCGAGATTACTGACGGTTATATCACCGTCAATGCTGTTGACGCAATCGTGACCATCGTGGGTAGCGTTGACACCGTCACCTACGACGGCACTGAACACACCGTAACCCACTACACCGCCGCGGCCAACACCGACCTGTACGACGTGGAAGAAGACTTCACCTTCACTCCTGGCGAAACCTCAACGATTGTGGAAGATGAGATTGCTGCCACAAGAACCGATGTCGGTACCACCTACATGGGTCTGACTGCCGAGCAGTTCGAGAACACCAACGAGAACTTCGCCAATGTCACCTTCAACGTGACCGACGGCCATATCACCGTCAACCCGGCTGCCATCACCATCATCGCCGATGAAAACGGCAAGGTGTACGGTGCGGCTGAGCCCACCACTCTGACGGCTACCGTTGAGGGCGTTCCCGAAAGCGGCGTGGATCCGGTTTACACCGTGAGCCGCGCTGAGGGCGAGGACGTGGGCGAATACCCCATCACCGTGACGCCTTCTGCCGATGCCAACCCGAACTACACCATCACCATCGTTGGTGGCGTGTTCACCATCACGCCGGCTACCGTCACCGTGACTGCCGACAACAAGAGCAAGGTGTATGGCACTGAAGATCCTGACCTGACTTGGACGGCCGAAGGCTTCCAAAACAACGATAACGAAGAGATGTTGACGGTCAGCATCAGCCGCGCTGAGGGCAACTATGTGGGCGACTACACCATCACCCCGAGCGGCGATGCCGTCCAGGGCAACTACAATGTGGAATATGTGGACGGCACCTTCAGCATCCTGCCGACCGTGGTGTTCACCACCGATCCTATGCCGACCGCCATCTGCTCTGAAGGCTCAATCAGTGTGGCCTTCGACGCCACCATCGCCGGTGAGAACGGAACGATGAGCTTCGCATGGAGCCGCAACCACACCGACGATGTGACCGGCACTGCCGAAGGCACCGGCAACATTGAGGATCTCACCCTCACCACTTCCGCTACGCAGACCGTCACCTTCTCCGTCATCCCGACCTTCACACCTACGGAAGGGGAGGCAGTGACCGGTGATGCTGTCACCTTCAACGTGGCAGTGAACGCTCTGCCGGCCGTTACCGCAAGCCACGAGAACGTGAGCTGCACCGAGTTGGGTTCGGCTACCCTCACCGTTACCAATGGCGACGCTCCCCTCTCCTGCCTCTGGAACAACAACGAGACCGTTAGCCTCACCGCCGACGGCAACAACTATTCCGTCACCTTCGACGAACTGACCGAGGGTGACTACACGTATGCCATCACCAACGCCAACAACTGTGTTACGGAAGGCACCGTTAGCGTGTCCGACCCGGGCAGAGTTACTGTATCGCAGAGCGCCAATAGTGAGACCTGTGTGAATGTCGGTATTACCGTCAGCTACGAAATTGAAGGCGGCACCGATCCTTACACCCTCACTTGGATGAATGCCGACAACGACATCCCAGTAGAGGAAACCGAGGTCAACAGTACGACTGGCACCCACAACTTCACATTGCCGGAGGGTGAGCACCGCCTGGCACTGGTCATCACCGACCACTACGGCTGCTCCAGCACCTCCGACGATATCATCACGGTGACCGTATGGCCGACACAGTACATTGTACGCGACATCGACCTTGTCGGTACGCAAACCACCTACGTGGTCAACGGCATCACCTACGATGTTAATGGTGAAGGTCCTGCTGATCAGACCTATCCCGATGTACACGGCTGCGACAGCACCATCCACTATGTGATCAACCAGTACACCTTGGGCATCAGCATCGCCGACAGATGTACCATGACGCAGTCGAGCTACACCAGAACCTACTCCAACACACCGCACATCCTCTATGGCGATACCATCTATGTGCAGAAGAACAATCCTGCCACCTTCTATGCCTACATCAACGACACGCAAGAAACGCAGTGGAACGACGAGAAGATGGATATGAGCTATGAACTCCTGTTCAACGAATCGGCCATCACCGATAGTGACCTGCCGAGCCTCGTCTCCAACTTCAGCATCTCCAGCTACTACGACCGTACCGGCCAGTACTACGGCATCAATGATCTGACGGCTGCCACGGGTGAGATTCCGAACAACACCCTCGCCTTCCGTCAGACCGCCAACAGTACCATCCTGCACTTCGACTACTTCTACTTCGCCGCCTTCAAGAACATTCCGAACAAGGTCACCCTCACCGGATTGGAGAATGGTACCTACACGCTGAAGCTGAAAGCCGAGTTGCGCCACAGCACCGGCGGCACCAACCGT
>JAEEGI010016981.1_pt1 | contig 14990 bp, 11 predicted proteins | sample 8958751 | NCBI WGS metagenome assembly JAEEGI01 (sample SAMN16246545, study PRJNA631951) | gut metagenome | biome: gut microbiome; feature: rumen; material: KS-attached | host: Bos | place: Iran: Karaj | collected 2018-10
AGTAGTTGCTTCTTTATTTGCACCTATTGCTTCTGTAACTGCCTTGTTATATTTTTCAACAGTCTCATTATATTTTTTAATTTCTGCTTCTTTCCATTTAGAAGTATCTTTACCATACTGTTTTTGTAGTTTTTCTAGTTCAGCAGCTTGTGAATTAGCTTTTTCTATCGCAGTATTTGCTTTAGTAGCAGCTGTTGTATAAGTTTCTTGTGACTTCGTCCATGTTTCTTTAGCAGCTTTTACATCTTTATTGTAATTAACTGGTGAAACATTAGCATTTAAGTCACCATCTCTTAAGTATGCATATGAACTTGTATCACTTTCATTATCATTTTGTCTATCAATAGGATCATCATACTTAGTATCAAAATCTTTAACATTATCTGCTTTAGCCAATTCATTTGCTCTAGTTGTTAAATCAGCATTTAACTTACCAGATGCATAAGCTGTAGCTGCAACATCTTTATTTTCAGGTTGTAATAAGTATTGAATCTCTGATTCATCATATCCATATTCTTTTAGTTTTCCAGATAATTGTTCAGGTGTCAACGATTCAAATTCTTCATTAACCTTCATTACATACTCTGCATATTCTTCTTCAGTCTTAAATTGTTCATCAAATTTTTCTCTAGCAAGAGCATCATAATCTTTCTTAATCTCAGTCAATGGGCTAGGAAGTTTATCCTTAGTTAAATCTGTAAGATCAGGTGTTTTATCGTCACCTTTTTCACCTTTATCTGATTTACCCTTATCAACCTCGGTATCAGGAGTTTTAAACTTACCTCCGCCACCATTATTGCTTCCGCCATTACTGCTTCCACCTGGTCCACTACCACCTGGACTAGTTCCGTCAGTCCATGATTTTTCTTTATCTTTTTCAGTATCTTCAGGTTTTTCTGGATCTGGAGAAGCGTCTCCGTTTTTCAAGAAGCCGCCTAAAACTCCACCGGTAAGAGCCATCCACACAGCCCTCGAATCGTCGGCATCAGTAAATCCTCCCGTTCCCTTGTTAAGATAGTCTCTATATCCACTAGGGTCAGCAAGTAACTCAGCTAAACTCTTTGTACCATCATATTTTGGCAATCCATCTTTTCCTTCAAGATTATTTTTATAAAAGTTTTCCAAATCTTTACTACTAGCCATACCAAAAGCACTGGCTTTTAATAATTTTTTCTGATTATCAGCTATATTATCCAAAGCTTCTTGTAATTCTTTTTCAGTCTTACCAGCTGAAGCCATATCTACAGCAGTTGCGGAAGTTTCCCCTTGATAAGTATAAAATGCATTAAGAGCTTCAGCAATAGGTATTTTATCCCCGTCAACATCTATTACAAATGCTTCAACATCTCCAACTCCCTCAACTGATATTTTATCAGTACCAATTTCTCCAGCTTTTTCCCCTTCAACTTTTTCTAAAGCATCACTTAAAGAAACCGCGCTTTCCTCAAAATGATTAATTGCTGTTTGAACATCTGTCCAAGCTTTATTAATAACAGAGGCTCTTTCAGTAACCTTAGAGTGATTACTGTTATACATATGTTTAGCAATTCTATTATATTCATCTATTAATTCTTGAATTTTACCTTTATATGTTGATTCATTACTATTTTTCCATTCATTATAACTCATTGCTTGTCCAGCGTCTAATTCTTCTTGGGTAAATCCAGACCTATAGTTGTTATAATGGGTTTTACACACATCTTCTAGAATATTCATAAAAGTTCCAGATTCATCCTCAGCACTAGAAACAAATGCATCATACGCATTACCAGCATCCACAAGTTCACTATGTAAAGTGTCTGAATCACTTATTAATGTATCTATTGTTGGTCTATCAGCTTTTACTTTCGACATTTTTTCACCACCTTTTCTATCGTTTAAATATTCTTATCAGCTATTATTTTATCTATCTCTTTCATTCTTTCGACTTGACTATTTCTATCATGATAAGTAGAATCCATCCAGGCCTCAACGAAATTTTTCAAAACTCTAGCTTTTGATTCAACACTACTAAGACTAGCCGGACTTTCTAAAGCATCTACAGTAGTATTTTCTAAAACACTATTAGCAGGTTTTTTAGCATTATTTAAAGCTGTTTCTAACTCTTTTATTTTTCCATATTTAGTTGCCATACAATCACTCTCTCATTTCATACATCATTATAAAGCTATTATTAATTATTTATTCATTGCACTAACTGGCATCTTAGGAATAACATTATAATTAGCATCATACCACTGGATAGCCGGATCTCCATTAAAAGGAGAATATGGAGTATAATTAGAACCTCCAAAAGAACTAAGTGGAGGAAGACCATTTGAAGTCTGTTTATAACGTCCATCACAAACAACCTCACCATTTGAATCTTTTAAAACAGATACCGTGTAACCATCACCAGTGTTAAAAGTTTCTGTTGTACCTCCATAAGCATTATTTTCAGTTACAACATTAACTTTCGCAGGTCCCTTTTGAGTTAACATATCTTTATTTTTTTGTTGAGTAGAAGATAGAGATGTTGTTTCAGTTGTCTTTTCTTTATCAGTATTTGTCTCCGTTTCCTGCGTTGTTTCACTATCATCTTTTGAAGCAGTTTCTTCCGTTTTTTCATCACTTTTATCAGGTTTATAAGGATTCTTTTTTGGTGGTTCTGAAACTTCTTTTCCTCTGGAATCATAATACTTAGTACTTATAGCATCATTTCCTTCTTCGTCATATTGAACAACTTCTCTATAAATCAAATCTCCATCTTTATCATAATGTTCTCTAATTTCCAAATGCTCTTTTTCATTTATATACGATTTCGTTTTTTCACCAGTATCTGGATCTGTTGTTGTCATTGAATAATGTGTTTTTCCATTGTTAATAACTTCTTGAGCTTCAGGAGACACATCCCCTTTTCCTCCAGAAGATATATGATCTCTTGCTTCTTTTACACCATCCAAATTTCCTGCCGTACTTCTATATTTTTCGAATATATCATTTTCTAAATCAATATTCTTTGCAATTGCAGTATTTACAAGGGCAGACCAATTCTCGTAATTTTTATAAAAATCACCAAATGTAGCAGCGTTTTCGTTCCATGTACTTAATATTTTTTCCCCATAACTACCAAAAATAGCTTTATCTAATATATTAACACTCGTATTCCATTGATCGTTAATACGTTTTAGAGTATTAGATAAAGTAGAAAAATGAGCATCCATTTCACCCATTTTATTTTTTAATTCAGGAATATCAATTCCTATAACATCTTGCCCAGTATCAGCCATTACAAAACATCTCCTTTTTTGCTTTACACATCCAAAGCTTTTTTCAAATCATCTTCAAGAGTTTCTTGAGGTTTATCAACTTGATCCCCAATTACAATTGCCATAGCATCCAAAAATGTAGCAGCGGCAAGCACAGAAGGTAAAAAAGAATCACACATAGACTTAAAAGAGGTATAACTATCACCATGCCAACAACTACTCATATTTTCACAAGTATTTTTAATGCTATTATGTATTTCTCTAATTTGTTTAGCAGCATTTGTTGTTTCAGTAACAAGAGTTTCTCTTTCAGATGAATTTACACTAAAATCAGCCATAGTATCACTACTCCTATATTATAAAAATAATTAAAAACTACAAGTATACTATAAATGAACGAACACTAATTCATTCACTTATAGTATACTGCGCTAAAGCGCAGTAATATTTATACACGATAAGTATCATTGGTTTTTGTTGCAGCTAACATTTCTTCTTGAACATTATCTATTGTTTGCTCTTGTGTTTTTTGAGATGATGCTCTAGTATCAAGATATCCTCTCAAAGCTACAATTAAAGCTTCATAATGTTCCTTAACACAATTACCAACCATCTTACCAATATTTCCTCCCAAAATACCAGACATAGCAGTAGATGATGAAGTATTAAAACTATTCATTATTTCATCAGCAACATTCTGAGAAGATGTAATCAAATCTTGAAGTGCTTGTTCACTAATCTGATTTCCTTTGTTGGCCAACTCAGCACTAAATTGACTCTTGTCGGATAAGCTCATTAATAATTCCTCCTAACTCTTAAGCTTTTGATGATGGCGTGATTCTAGTCGTCCTATTACCAAACTCATCATATTGAACTCCTATAGCTTTATCGTTTGCAGACACTAATCCAGCAGATTCATCAGTTGCTTTAACTAATTCCCTAATTTTCGCATCTAAATCTGCTAATTCACCATCTACCATACCTCTAACCTCTTGAGTGTTTTTATCATCAAGATATGTTTCTTGTCCAAGGTCTCCACAACCAGTAATTTGTTCTGCTGCGTTTTCAAATTCTTCTCTACAAGCTTTCATAAGTTCACTAAGAGATTGCTCAAATTCAGTCATTCCTCTTTGACTCATTAAATAATCGTCAGTTGCACTCATCTTCTCACCTCCTCATTTCTATAACAATATTAGTCTCGTTCCGTTTAAAATCTTATTCTCTATAAGAGTATTATTTGGATCATAAACGGTTCCATCTTCAGCATTTATTAGTGATAAATGTTCAGATATTGCAAAAGCTCCATCTGTCATCTCACCAATTGCCTTATTTAATAAGAATATAATTTCAATAGTTTTCTTATTAACAGGAATAAAAACATTGTATCTTTCTTCAATGCTAGGTACAATCAAATCTACACAAACTTTATTGGTATTATCCATAAATATTACCTCCAAATTGTAGATTTAAGAATATATGATAGCCTTACCATTTCCGAACCAATTCCCCACAACTATTCACTACACTCTTATAAATTAATAATACATTATTTTAAAATCAATGTCAACGAAAGTATTCCCTTGTATACACAAAAAAGCAACCTACTTTACTAGGTTACTTTTATTATTCTTTTTCTGGAGCTTCAACAAAATTATTTGTTGGTTTTGTTATTTGAATTTTTTTACCATTTATCTCCATACTTCCTACAGTTTCTTCCTTAGGAACGTTCTCTGCAGGCTTGTTTTCAACAACTGGTTGTTCAGTTTGATATGTTTCAATAGATTGCGAAACACTTTGTTCAACCACTGCTTTATCACTAGCAGATAAAGAACCTGTTTCTTCTAAGATTTCTACATCATCTATATTATGCATTTGCAAATCAGGCATTACCATTTTCTTGCTTATCATTGCGAATGGTTCTTGTTTAGGTTCTTTTTCTGTTTCTTCTCCATTTTCTTTTTTCTTTTTATTTTGTTCTATTAATAGAAGAACACTAGGATCTACAGAAACAGCTTCTGCCATTTTTTTATTAAATTTAGCTTTTGCTTCTTTTAAAGCTTCCATTGCTACTTGGAATTCTTTTTCAGCATTAAGAGTAGCAATTAAATCGTTAGTAGCATTTTCTTTTTCTTCCATAAATATTTTTACACAATCGTTATATTTAACAATGTGTTCTTTAGTCCATTTATTAATATCTTTTCCGTCAATTTGTTCAATATCGATTCTTGTTTTTCTAAGTTTTTCGTTAGCTACCTTCAACGCTTTTGAAGAAGCATTGGATTTAGAAACAGCTCTATTGAATTTTTCTTTTGCATATTCATATTCTTCAACAGCTTTTCTTACTTCTTCGTCCTGATAAGGATTAAGTAATTTAGCTGCCGCCTCACCAGAGACCAATTCTTCAAGAGATGGCCTTTCATCCTTATCTTCCTCTAATACCACACCATCAGGAGTAATAGCTCTACGTAAAGCTTCCATAGTGACATTTTGTTCTCCAACAAGGAATGCTATTACACCAATGTTTTCATTATTAGCAATTATTTCTATTTCTTCGTCAGTATAACCCTGTTTCTTCAATCGTTCCTTAATTTGTTCTTTAGTCATACTACGGAATTTGGTAATTTGTTTTTGTTTTACTTCATCAAATTCTTCGTTAGACATACTATTATAATATGCTGATTCTGCTCTATTATCCAAATCCATAGAAGCAATTTTCTTTCTAACCGATTCTGGTAAAGAATTTAAATGTTCTAATAATTGATTTGGTGATTGAATTGTATCCAAACCAGGAGTTGTATAAAAATTTACATTATTATATAAATTAGATGAATCAAAATTAGAGAAATTTAATGAAGAACCACTTCCAATATTAATACTATAAGGATTATATCCACCTATCGAAACATTCGGAATATTAACACCACCTAAGCCATTCATTCCAGAGAACAAATCAACTCCAGAAGCCGCGGTTCCTCCAATTCCACTAGGCATACCAAATGTTGAGCCACCAGTTACAATACCTAACGCACCAGCAAGACTAGATTTATGACTAGTGTCAAATTGACTAGATGAAAAATTACTAGTTCCTGTCCTTCCAGTTAACAAACCAACATTATCATCAATACTAGTTGAATTACCTAACTGTTCTGCTTTTGTTTTAGAATTATCAACATATGTACTTACTGGTATAGGCGATCCGTCAGTACCAGAAGAATCGTTTCCTTGATTATTAACATATTGACTAGCGGCATTGCCAGCAGGAGTTTTTCTTTTTTCGTCATCTATTTTACCGCTTATATCACCAATTTTATCGTCATCGAGACCATTAGGAACAAATTGATTATCCCCTAAACCATCTTTATCATCTTTAGAAACAGGTTGTCGTGTAGAAGGCTTAGGCCCATTTGGTAGTATATTAGGTTCATCTCTATTATTGCTACTTGAACTAAGTCCATAAGGTTTATCAATATATTTTTTAGTATTATCATCTCCATAATCAGAACCAAAACCGGCATTATCATTGTATGGTCCAATACCTAGACTAGAAATTTCAGGATGCTTTGCATCACCAACTGTACCTTGAGTGCCAGAGTAATCACGTTTTTCTTCTGGAATAGATATTGAATAAGTGGAAGGAGCAACAATTGTTCCCGTTGCACCTGCTGCACCAGTATTATTAAGTAAATCACTTAAAGGATCAGACGGCCCTCCCCAAAGCCCAGGGAGACTAGATGTATTAGGTATACCAAAACTATTTCTATATTCTGTTATTCTTTCACCCATACCTTCAGCTATTTCTTCAGTAAAATTCGGAACATCAGATTGTTCAAATATTTCAATTGCATCAGAGACTTCCTTCATTGAAGTTCCAACTTCTACTAATAATTTCAACACATTAGTCATTATTCTTGCAATTCCAGAATCAAGTTCTCCAACAATATGCTTAGCAGTATCTCTTGCTGTTTCAAGAGCTTTTATAGCTTCATCTAGCTTCTTTTTTGTAACAGCCGCATTATATATTTCTTCTTGAAAAACGCCATCAAAAACACCGCCTAGATAGAATCTAGCTTGATGCCTATCCAAATGAACCTTTATCTTAGCCATAAGATTATTTTTTTTAGTTTCATCATCAGGCCAACCATCAGCATAGGTATTAGCATTATCAACTAAGGTTTGTTTTTTTTCATCAAATAATTGCTTTCTATCACCGACAATTTCATTAATTTTATTAATGATATCACCTAATTTTTCGGTGCTTATTTTCAATGACATAACATCACATCTTTCTATTAAGAGTATTATTAACTTTTCCCTTTATTATCTTGTTCATTATATTCTGCTTCTTTTTTATCTACTATCTCATCAATATCATCTAAATATTCAGTAGCTTTCCTTAATTTATTTTTAATTTGTGTCCAATTAGCAACAGAACCACCAATTGTATCCGTAGAACACAACCCTTCAATTTCTTTTATTGATTTTTTCAGATCATTCGCTGCAACTTTAATTCTACCAAAATTTATAGAACCCATATTATCACCAACTATCTTAACTAACTTTTCTATTATATTCAGCAAGAACTTCTTGAATTACTTCATCATTTTGTTCAATGGTATATTTAATTAAATCTACCCAAGTACCAGCCAATTCTCGAAAAGATTCATAATTTTTAGCATTATCATCCCAGAATTTCTTCAAATCAACACCATATACGTTGCTTTGAATTCCTGAGTTTTCACCAGCTTGTAAAACTTTATTAACAACATCATTCACCCATTCATAAGAAGTAGCAAAACGATTAAACATATCAGTAAACGCATTTGCCAAAGCTTTCATTCCTTCTTTTGAATAAGATACTGTATCGGTACCTAAAAATATTTTTTTATCTGATAAAGCAGCAAAAAAATCAGTTGTTGTTTTACCGCTATCAGCCATATAAGCTTCATATTGGGCATTTGTAATACCTTGCTGGACAGCTCCTGCAGCAGTTTTTTTTGCAGCATCACTAAGTATCGCTCCAGATACTCCTTTTTCATATTTATTTAATATATTGACTCCTAAAGCTGTTGCAGCTCCCATACTATATGTTTTAACAGTAAGAGCTGCATTATCTTCATATTCTCTATTTGTAAGAACATCCCTTACTCCTTCCAAAGCCATGGCATCAGACGCAATAGTTTGTACCATATCGTTATTTTGAATAGCCGAATTCAAAGAATTCGCCCCATTAACAAGACCTGAAGACGTAGCTCCTAAAAGACCAGACACATTATTGTCTACATTACTACCTTTTTTAGAACCATCTAAATCATATTCTTTTTTATTATCTTTTCCCATTTCAAACCAGCTCTCATTTCACTTTTTTATATTTATTATTACTTAGTCATAGCTTTTTTAACATCGCCCTCTAACGTTTCTATAGCCTCTAATGCAACATTTTGAAAAGCACCTAGATATACTTCTATCATTTCTGCATAACTAAAGAAATAGTTAGAATACTTACCCATCATTGACGCATATCCTGTATAGGAAGCTCCTTGCCAATGTGAAGCGGCTTCTAATAAAGCGGTATACATAGAATCAACAAAATCATTTACAAATTCTATTTCCTTATCTAATGCTTCAATTACCTCATCTATCAAATCATTATTAACAACAATATCATGCATACAACACACCTCTATCATACGATAACCATTCATTATCTACCTTATATCAAATATACTATTTTATCAAAAGAGTGTCAATATAACCACTAAAAAAAGACAAATAATTTGTCTTTTTTTTACAACGTTTCGTATTCTTCTACTTCGCCTTCTTCAGATATGTATTTAACTAGAATTGTTGTATTCCCATCAACATAGTATCCAAAGTTTTTGTCAAGTTTAGCAGAAAGCATCCTTGTTGATAATGAAGATTTAAGTGTAAACTGAGATCCCATACCATTACCAAGCCACATTCCTCGAGTATTATTAATTGTATCTTTATACCATGAATCAAATTCTCTCTTTTTGAAGTTGTCGCAAGAATCAATCAATACAAAACTAATTTTAGGCATACCTTTAATCATTGATAATAAGCCACTAAATGCTCCATCGAAATCAGCACCAAGCATTGTTTTAAATTTATCAATACCTATAATAAAGATTACTCTTTCTGGTTCATCATCTAATGCCTTTGCATCAAATCCAGCCTCTTTATACTTGTTATGCATATCAAACAAGATTTTTCCATAAACCTTGAATTCTTCTAATAAATTACTATCATGATAATCTACTATAGATTCATATTTTTGACATATTTTTTCAACATCAAATACAATACAATTTTTGTTAATTACATTAGCAACTTCTTTAATAAACAATCCTGCGAAAGTTTGCAACTCAGGTATTTCTAGAGCTGTAATCATATTAACAGTATCTTTCGTCAAATCAACACTTCTAACTTGTAATGATTCCTTTTCAATACCAATAGGTACAGCTATTAAACCATTAGCTGATTCTGCACAATCTGCAATTGTGACAACTTCAGGTAATACTGGAACTCTAGGCGCCCATCCATCTTGATACATAGTACCCAATTGTTTTATTTTTTCTAAAACAAAGCCACTCAAATTTTCTCTTTCTGTTGGACAAGCAGCTTGGAATTCATATATTCCTTCTAATTTAACCAAACCTCTACCTGGTATATCTGAAGGTAACAGTTTTGTTCTTCCAAGTAATGAAGAATAATCATATTTATCATTCATTTGGAACACTAAATGATTAGGTAAATATTGTGCAAGTCTAGATCTAATACCATTAGATGTTGTTGCAGTCATAATGAAATAAATTCCATATTTCTGACAATCACGAGTAAGAGTCGCCAATGTATCAAACGTTTCATCACCATAGTTTTCGTTATATAACTCAAAACCATTAATAATAACTATGATATTTGGTATTACTTCACCAGTTGCTTTTGAATAACTTATATAATCTCCACCATAATCAGCAAATTTTTTCTTACGTTCATTTATTATTCCAGAAATCATTCTAAGTAAATTTGTAATCTTATCTGCATCATTTTGTAATATAACATCACCAACTTGTGGAGCTTTACGATACATCTTTAGTGTCTCAGCACCAAAATCAAGTAGATATAAGTTTAATTCTTTTGGTGAATAAGTTGTAATACAAGAATACACAAAAGAATTTATCATATCTTCTTTGCCACTATCTGCCATACCATATACTATCCAGTTACCATTCTTAGTAACAGGCATTGTAAGTAATCCTTGGAATTGTAGATCAGGAGCATCATACTCACCAATTACCGGATCAATATCACAATCAACTTTCTTGAATGAGTATTTCTCTTTTAATGCATCTACATATATGATTGCTGGCAATGCATTTAACCACAATTGTTTAACATGAACATTTTCCTTTTTAGCAATTTCTACTAAATATTTCATAATATTAGGTAATTCTTCACCTTTAAGTACACCAGTAAAGTTTTGTTTACCATCATCTACTACTTTAGTAGGCATTCCTAAATTATCAACAAATGTTATTGCTGTATCAACTTTCTTCTTACGTACATCTGATTCATAATATGGAGCACCTGTCCATGCAGATTGACCCATAGCAAAGTATTCATCATAACCAACTTGTAAGAAGAATCTACCAGTTTCTTTAATAGATGCAGCATCAGGTCTTTTAATCATTTCCTGTGAATCACTACTATCTTGAACCTTCAAACAAACCTTAAACTTAGCGTTTGACCAGATTTGATCATTAACAACACCAGACGGTTTTTGTGTTGCAAGAATTAAATGAACACCAAGTGAACGACCTATACGTGCTGTTGAAATCAACTCATCCATGAAATCAGGTTGTTGAGCCTTCAATTCGGCAAACTCATCTGAAATCATAAATAAATGAGAGATTGGTTCTTTAACCTGACCATTACGATATAATCTTTGATATTTATAAATATCTATTGTTGATTCTCCAACTGCATCTCTTGCTACGTTAAACTCTGCTTGTCTTCTTTTCAATTCACTTTGTAATGAAGCTAAACTACGATTTATCTCTGATACATCTAAGTTTGTAATAGTACCAGCTAAGTGTGGCAATTTAAGACCAGTTTCTCTATTTTCAAAAGCACCTGCTAAACCTCCACCTTTGTAGTCGATAAGCACAAATTGTACTTCGTTAGGATGATAATTAATTGCCATCGACAAAATAAATGTAATAATAAATTCTGATTTACCTGAACCAGTCATACCTGCTATCAAACCATGCGGTCCATGGAATTTTTCATGTAAATCTAATTTAAATAATTCACCATATTCATTTAATCCAATTGGTGCAGCAAGTGAATTAACTGGATCACTTTCTTTCCAACGTGATACAGCATTCAATTGATTAACATTAGAAACATTATACATTTCTAAGAAAGTATATGTAGCAGGTAAAACGAATTTACCACCGTTAATAGCAATTGGAATATTAGATAATATATAAGTATATTTATCTAAAGAGCCATACATAAAATCAGGTACGAAATTAATTCTCTTACTATCTGATAATACTCTCTCAAATACTCCACCATTCTTTTCATCAACAGAAATAAAGTGTTCAACTTCATTTGGTAAAGCATTTAATTTCTCAGTAAAGATTAATAAACTAATACCAAAATATTCCTCTGATTCTACTAATGTACGAATAATACTCATATTTCTAACTAAATCTATATCATCCGTAATAATTAAATATCTGGTTTGTAATTTAACCGTTTCTTTCTTAGAACTAATCCCATGACTTCTTTCTTCATTAGCAGCTTTAATAGAACTAATCATTTCTTCAAAATAAGAACTAACTTGAGTTATTTCATCACTATTTGTTCCAAAGAATCTAATAGTTCTTAAATCGTCCCAGAAATAAGGGCAGTTCTTAATATCATCCCAAAAAGATTCATTTTCACTATTTGTAAGAACACATATCTTCAATGAATCATAACCATGATATGCAAATATTTGTAATAACAAACCTCTTAAAAATGGATTTGTAACAGATTTTTGTCCTATTACAGCTGTAATATATTTTTCAACAAAATTATAAGTAACTGGAACATTAACTAATTCTTTAGTTTCTTTTTCAAGTTCCCTTAAATATCCCATTAAGTTATCTTCATCTTCCATTGAGAAGTGTTCATCTGGATAATTAATCGTAAAGAATGGAGGAATAGAACCAATACCTAATCTAACCTGTAAATAATCATAATCATCTGGATTCTTACACCATAAATCACGTTTTTTAAATAGTATTACATCCCCAACTTCTTTTAAAGGAATATATTTATCAATAAGTAATTGTTGTTCTCTTTTCATCTCTAGTAAGAATTCTTCTCTTTTCTTACTAACATACATACTATATGATACTTGTCTTTTTCTTTCATATACTCTTTTTTTATGTTTATTTAACATCTTACTAATAGATGGTAATACTAGCATACACAAAAGCATTGCAGCTGCCGTTAACAAAGATGGCCAAGCTTGACTAAGTGGTGTTGATTTATTAACAACACCAGCTAGTGTTATAACACCAGTCATGATAGAACTCATACCCATCATCATCATTGAACCCATAGTTAAAATAGCAGGCATTTCTTCCTGTTTTTGAGATGCTGGTGGAGGATCTATAACTAAAGTTTTCTCCTCTATTCTTTCATCAAAACGCGGTGGTTTTAAGAAATAATCTTCTTTTTTATACATTTCTACCATTGGATCAGCATCTGTACTAATAGTAGAATAATCCAAAGTAGGTACCTGTCTTAATGTAAAAGAATGACTATCATATTTAACTAATTTATTTGGATTATTTAGATAAAAAATATCTTTAATAATCGAAAATTTCAAGCCTAAAATAAAGACAGAGTCTCCATATCTTAAATTGGTTTGATCACAATGTATTCCATTAACATACATTGGTATTGAAGTATTTAAATTATATATTGCATATACACCGTTTTGATAGCTTATTTTTAATTGGTTTTTGGAAATACCAGGTTGTTCATAAGAAATAATATTATTAAATGAACCACCATCGGTAGCTCCATTGTTACCTATATACCAAGAAGTTAATCCATTAACTCCTGTTAAAGAAATATTTAATTGAAATGCATTAGCATCAAATACGGGACAAGTATAAATTACATAGCTATCGCCAGATAGAACATTTTTTAAAGTATAGAATTTTTCATTTTCAAGCATTACGTCGTCAACAGCTGTACCATTTCTGAATACTTTAACTTCACTATTGCTCTTTAAAACCCAGCTACCATCAACACTTTCAACGCTAACCAAATTTTCCTTTTTATCATTTACTATCCAGTAATTACCGAATACTTCGGTTGGAAGAATAAGATTAACGAGTTTAGTAGCGTCCATTAACATGATCTTCATACTGGCCACTCTCCCATATTCTAATATAAATTATAAACTAAATAATTATTAAATACAACATAAAAAAAGAAAACCTTCAATGGTTTTCTTATTTATCATATCTATTTTTATTGTTTATATCGTCTTCTAATAACTTGATAAATTCATCAAATGAAACAGTTGTTGTTTCTTCGCTACCAGCTCTTCTATAAGAGACACTTTTACTGTCAACTTCTTTTTGACCTAATACTAACATATAAGGTATTTTTTTCATAACAGCTTCTCTCATTTTATATCCAAGTTTTTCATTTCTATCATCAAGTACAACTCTATAACCTAATTCTTTTAATTTATTAAATATTTCAGTTGCATACTCTAAATGGTATTCAATATTAACTGGTAATACTTCTACTTGTTTTGGTGCTAACCATAATGGTAAATATCCTCTAGTTTCTTCTAGATAATAAGCAATTGTTCTATCTATAGAACCAAATACTGCTCTATGTAAAACAACTGGTGTTTTTTTGTTACCATCTTTATCAATATAATTTAAATCAAATTTCATTGGTAAGCAAAAATCTATTTGACAAGTAGATAATGAGAATTCATTACCAACAGCAGGTTTAACTTGAACATCTAATTTAGGACCATAGAATGCTGCTTCACCAACTTTTTCTACATATGGAACCCCAATATCATCCATTATTTTTCTTAAAGCAGCTTCGGCATTATCCCACATTTCATCATCATGATGATATTTAACTTTATCTTCTGGATCACGAAGTGATAATTCAAAACGATAATCAGTAATGCCCATTTCTTTATAAACTTCAAGTATTAAATCTACTACTCCTTTAAACTCTTGTTCAATTTGTTCTGGAGTACAGAAGATATGTGAATCGTTTTGACAGAATGTTCTAACTCTTTCAATTCCTTTTAAAGATCCACTTGTTTCATAACGACAATCTCTTGCTATTTCAGCAATTCTTATCGGTAAATCCCTATATGAATGAATATCATTACCATACATAACCATATGATGTGGACAATTCATTGGACGCAATACATATTGTTCATCTTCAACATCCATTATTGGAAACATTGCATCTTTATAATGTTCTAAATGTCCAGAAGTTTTATATAGATTAACATTTCCAAGTGGTGGAGTTTGAACATGTAAATATCCTCTATCTAATTCTTTATTCCTAATATATGTTTCTAATATATTCCATACCATAAATCCATTTGGTAAGTACATAGGAAGTCCTCTACCAACTAAATCAGACATCATAAATATTCCTAAATCTTTACCT
>JAEEGI010016985.1_pt1 | contig 14988 bp, 14 predicted proteins | sample 8958751 | NCBI WGS metagenome assembly JAEEGI01 (sample SAMN16246545, study PRJNA631951) | gut metagenome | biome: gut microbiome; feature: rumen; material: KS-attached | host: Bos | place: Iran: Karaj | collected 2018-10
TCGTCCGCTTCAGGCGGCTTTTCGGCCCCTCCGCCTGTCCGATGCTGCGGTGCAGATGCGGAATGACGTGATCGAGCAGCAGCAGAAACAGCACGCCGAACCAGAAACCGATCACTGCGGGCAGAAACGCCCACTTACCCTTTCCCGCGCTCTGCTCCATGGCGGGAATCAACAGACTCCAGATCGACGCAGCGACCATGACCCCGCCCGCAAAGCCGGTCAGCGCGCGCTGCACGCTGCGGCTCAGTTCCTTTTTCATAAAGAACACGCAGGCTGAACCCAGCACCGTCCCGAAAAACGGAATCAGCAATCCTTGTGCAACCGTCAGCCACACGGTGTTTCCCTCCGAATCCTGCCCGTCCGATGTTCCGCAACGGTCAGCCGCTCGATCGGCGTACCGTTTTCCCATTGCTGCCGGTAGATTCTGCTGCACTTGCGGAACAGGCGAAACGTCTTCTGCGCCTTTGCCTCGTCTCCGTAGACCTTCCAGCAGCCGACGCATTTCACGTCGCAGTCCCGATGCTCGATAAATCCGCGCACGTCCTCCGGCGGATAGCCGAGAAACAGCCCGATCTCGTGCGGAAAATCTTCGTTGCTTTGAATCCGCTTCGCAAGGCAGCTGAGGCATCGCGCAGGCGAGCCCTCGCAATAGCCGCAGCCGGACAGGATCTTTGAAGCGTCGCCGTCGGACAGATCGCGAAACAGCCGGGAAGGACGGTACAGATACAGGAGCGCCTTATTGTTTTCGTAGGACAGCGGAACGACGCGAAGCCCTTTATGGGAAAAGCGCCGGTTCCATTCGCGCAGCGATGCGCGCATTTCGTCGATGCTCTCGTATGCGCAGCGAAACAGGCTGCCCGTTTTGATTCCCGCCAGCGTCGGCGCGCCGTGCAGGATGACCGCTTCCTCCGACATAGATTCTCCTTTCGGTTAGCGTTTGCTAACCCATTCTCCGAAAAAAGATGCTTTTTCGCAAAAGCATTCCGTTTCATTGGTTAGCTGTTGCTAACCTGCTATTATCATATCACGTTTTCCGCGGTTGTCAAGAGGCTGTTCAAGGAAAGATGCAGCGTTCCTTTTTCGAAACCGACCGGCATTCTCCGACGGTTTTTCTGCACGAAAAGGGCGTACCGTCCTCCGGTACGCCCCCCGATCGTTCGGTTTATTCCACGCCGAGCACCTTGTAGTCCTGCGCTTCCACGGCTGCGGTCAGAACTTCGTCCGCGACGGGTGCGCTGAGGGTGACGACCGCGGTGCCGAGGTTGTGATCCGCAACCGCGCTCTCCACGCCGGGAACGGCTTCCAGCGCCTTTCTGACGCGCGCCTCGCAGTGCGGGCACATCATGCCTTCTACCTTCAAAGTCTTTGTCATCGTTGCTTCCTCCTTTTTTGTTTCATTTTCTATGAGAGATTCCAGCGCTTCTGCGGGAATCGGTTTCTGCGGTCTGTCATGGGTGCTGTCGTGCGGCTTTTTGAGATTCAGCCGCAGCGCGTTCATGCACACAAAGAAGCTCGAGAGCGCCATCGCCGCCGCGCCGTACATCGGCTTCATCTCGATGCCGTACAGTCCCATGGCGAGCGGAATGCAGATGATATTATAGAAGAACGCCCAGAACAGATTTTCATGGATGTTCCGGATCGTCGCGCGGCTCAGGCGGATCGCCGCCGTCACATCCTTGAGACGGCTCTTCATCACCACGATATCCGCCGCGTCGATCGCGACGTCCGTGCCCGCGCCGATCGCAACGCCGTTGTCCGCCACCGTGAGCGCCGGCGCGTCGTTGATGCCGTCGCCGACCATCGTCACCTTGCCGAGCGTCTTGAGCTTGCGGATGATGTCCGCCTTGCCGTCCGGCAGCACGCCCGCAATGACCTGATCCACGCCCGCCTGCTTTGCGATGGCTGTTGCGGTCCGCTTGTTGTCGCCGGTCAAAAGAACGGTCCGCACACCCATGCCGTGCAGTTCTTTGATCGCCTGCGCGGAATCCTGCTTGATCGGATCGGCGACTGCGATCAGCCCGATCAGCGCGCCGTCATATGCGAACAGCAGCGGCGTCTTGCCCTGCCCGGCGAGCGCGTTCGCCTGTTCTTCCACGGCTTGGTCGACCGGCGCTTTGGAGCGCAGATACTTGAGACTGCCGCCAAGTAGCGCTTTGCCGTTCAGCGTTGCCCTTAACCCGTTGCCGGGCAGCGCTTCGAAGTCCGAGACCTCCGAAAGATCGAGCCCCTCCGCGGCGGCCGTCACCGCCTTTGCCAGCGGATGCTCGCTGTTCTTCTCCAAAGACGCCGCAAGCCGCAGCAGTTCGTCCCGCTCCGTTCCGAGCGGCAGAATGTCGGTGACCTTCGGTTCGCCCTCGGTGACGGTGCCCGTCTTGTCCAGCGCAACGATCTGCGTCCGCCCCGCGCCCTCCAGCGCCGCCGCCGTCTTATACAGCACGCCGGTTTTCGCGCCGACGCCGCTGCCGACCATGATTGCGACCGGCGTCGCGAGCCCGAGCGCGCAGGGGCAGCTGATGACCAGCACGGAGATGCCTCTTGCGATCGCAAAGGAGAACGGACGTCCGGCGATCAGCCAGCCGATCATCGTCAAAAGCGCAATCCCGATCACCGCCGGTACAAAGACGCCGGAAACCTTGTCTGCAATGCGGGCAAGCGGCGCTTTCGTCGCCGCCGCGTCGGATACGGTGCGGATGATCTGCGCCAGCGTCGTGTCCTCGCCGACGCGCGTCGCGCGGCATTCGATGTACCCGTGCTGATTCATCGTCGCGGCGGAAACCGCGTCGCCTTCGGCTTTGTCGACCGGAATGCTCTCGCCGGTCAGCGCGGATTCGTTGACCGCGGTCGCGCCCTTTTCGATCACGCCGTCCACCGGAATCTGTTCGCCGGGACGGACGACAAAGATGTCGCCCTTCTGCACCTGCTCGATGCCGACCTCGATTTCCTCTCCGTCCTTTTTGATCACCGCGGTTTTCGGCGCAAGCTTCATCAGCCCCTTGAGCGCGTCCGTCGTGCGTCCCTTCGACTTGGCTTCCAGCATCTTTCCGACCGTGATCAGCGTCGGGATCATCGCCGCCGATTCGAAATACAGGTTCATACCGTGCTTCATCACCGTGTCCGTCTGCCCCTCGCCCTGCGCAAGGATCATCAAAAACAGCGACGCGAGCGAATAGCCGAACGACGCGCTCGAACCCAGCGCAACCAGCGTGTCCATATTCGGCGCGCCGTGCATCAGCGAGGAGAAGCCGGAGGTAAAGAATTTTCCGTTGATCACCATCACGGTCACGGCAAGCAGCAGTTCAAAGAGTCCCAGAAACACAAGGTTGTCGAACGCCTTCGGCGCCGGGAATCCCCACATCATGTGTCCCATCGAGAAATACATGAGCACGAGCAGAATCGGCACGGAAAACAGCAGCCGCTTTTTCAGCTTCGGCGTCTCCCGATCCTTCAAAGCATCCGCGTCCGCCCAGGACGGCGCGTGATCGGACCTCCGTTCCGTCCCCTTCTCCGACGCGCCGTACCCGGCTTTTTCGACGGCGCGGATGATTTCGTTGGACGAAGCGGTTCCCTCGACGCCCATCGAATTGGTTAAGAGACTGACCGAGCAGGACGTCACGCCTTTTACGCCGGACACCGCCTTTTCGACGCGCGCGGAGCACGCCGCGCAGCTCATGCCGGTCACGTTGTATTGCTTCATATCCGTCCTCCGCTCACTTCATCAGCTTCTTCAGGGTTTCCATCAGCTCGTCGACGGCTTCATCCCGTCCCGCGCGGATGTCGTCGGTCACGCAGGTGTGCAGATGATCGGCAAGCAGCGTTCTCGAAAAGCTGTTCAGCGCCGAATTGACCGCCGACGCCTGCACGAGAATCTCCGGACAGTAGGCGTCCTCCTCGAGCATGCGCTGAAGCCCGCGCACCTGTCCCTCGATCCGCTTCAACCGGTTCATCAGATCGCGCTTTTCCTGTTCGCCGCGAATCTTCTTCCGTTCCCCCGTTCCGTCTGCTTTACAACAGTTTTCCATCAAAGCTCCTTTCAATACCCGCACGGGGTATTCATGCGTTCATTATATACCCCCTATGGGTATTTGTCAAGCATGAAAAAGACGCCGGTGTTCGGCGTCTTGTGCGGATTATATCACGGGATGCGTTTTCAGGTGCTCCTTGATCGCGGCAAAGGACGTGTCGCTGATGTAGTGCTCCATCTTGCAGGCGTCCTCCGTCGCCGTCTTTTCGTCCACGCCGAGGCGCATCAGAATCTCGGACAGGATCCTGTGCCGTTCATAGATGCGTTCCGCCGCTTCCCTGCCGGAATCGGTCAGGGTAATGTGCCCGAGCGTATCGATTTCAATATATCCGCCCTTTTTCAGAATGCCCATCGCGCGGCTGACCGACGGCTTGGAAAACGACATCTCCTCCGCCACATCGATCGAGCGCACCGCGTTCTTCTTCTGAGAAAGAACAAGGATCGTTTCGAGATACATTTCTCCGGATTCCAGCAAAGACATAACGGGTTCCTCTTTCCTTTGGATTGGGTTTATTATACCGGAATCGCGGAAAAAAAGCAAGCGGATCGTCGCCTGTCAATCTTTTCGAAAAAGGTACTTGACAAATTAGCGTATGCTAACTATAATGACATCGGTTAGAGGTTGCTAACCAATTCTTTTCACTATGCGGTTAGCGATTGCTAACGTGCAGGGAGGACGGAATGATGCCTTTGGTATTTGCAGACGACGGCGAGGTCAACGTGATCCGCGCCATCAAGGGAACGGACGAGATCCGTCACCACCTCAGCAATCTGGGCTTTGTGGTCGGCGGCACCGTACAGATCATTTCCCGGATGGGCGGCAACGTGATCGTCAACGTCAAGGAAAGCCGCATTGCCATCGACGAAAAGATGGCGCAAAAGATCATGATATAAAGAGGAGGAAGCAGATGAAAACGTTAAGAGACGCAAAGATCGGCGAAACGGTCAAGGTCAAGAAGCTCACCGGTGAAGGTGCGGTCAAGCGCCGCATCATGGACATGGGCATCACGAAAGGAATCGAAGTGTATGTCCGTAAGGTTGCGCCTTTGGGCGATCCGGTCGAGGTCACGGTGCGCGGGTATGAGCTTTCCTTGAGAAAAGCCGACGCGGAGATGATCGAAGTCGAGGAGTAATTGAACAAAAGGATGATAAGGCGTTACGCCTGTTTTTTTCAAAGAATGCGTTAGCGTATGCTAACAATAGAGGAGGTATTATGAGTATTCGCATTGCCCTCGCGGGCAACCCGAACAGCGGCAAAACGACGCTGTTCAACGCACTGACCGGCTCCAACCAGTTCGTGGGCAACTGGCCGGGCGTCACGGTCGAGAAGAAGGAAGGCAAGCTGAAAGGTCACGGCGACGTCGTCATTACGGACCTTCCCGGCATCTATTCCCTGTCCCCCTACACCCTGGAGGAGGTCGTTGCCAGAAACTATCTGATCAACGAGCGTCCGGACGCGATCCTGAACATCGTGGACGGCTCGAACCTCGAACGCAACCTGTACCTCACCACGCAGCTCGTCGAGCTCGGCATTCCGGTGGTCGTGGCGATCAACATGATCGACGTCGTGAAAAAGAACGGCGACAAGATCGATACGAAGCAGCTTTCCGAACAGATCGGCTGCAAGATCGTCGAGATTTCCGCGCTGAAGGGCACGGGCATTACGGAAGCCGCGGAGGAAGCGATCAAGGCGGCGCAGGGCACGAAGACCGTTCCGCAGCATTCGTTCTCCGGTCCGGTCGAGCACGCGCTTGCGCATATCGAGGAAGCGGTCGTGCACGGACTGCCCGAGGAGCAGCAGCGCTGGTACGCGATCAAGGTCTTTGAGCGCGACAGCAAGGTCATGGAGCAGCTCGACATTCCGGAAACGACGAGAGCGCACATCGAAAAAGACATCGCCGCAGCCGAGAAGGAGCTCGACGACGACGCCGAAAGCATCATCACCAACGAGCGCTACGTCTGGATCGGCAACGTCATCAAGACCTGCTACAAGAAGAAGGGCGCGGGCAGGCTGTCGACCTCCGACAAGATCGACCGCGTCGTGACCAACCGCTGGCTGGGACTTCCGATCTTCGCGATCGTGATGTTCATCGTCTACTGGGTTGCCATGGTCGGCGTCGGCGCGCCCGCAACCGACTGGGCGAACGACGGACTGTTCGGCGACGGCTATCACCTCGTCGGCATCGGCAGCAAGCAGGCGGAAGAAGCGGCGGACGATTTTGCGGCCGCGTCCAACGCGCTTGCGGCGTACGGATTCGAATACGACGTCGAGGACGAAGCGTTCGACGGCGATGCGCTGCTCGCGGATCTCAAGGCGTTTACGACCGATGAGAAAACGGCTGTGACGCAGGTGGAAGACGAGGAAACCCTCGCGATCTCCGACGTCACGGTATACTTTGACGAGGTTCCCGAAGACGCGGACGAGGACGTCAACGCGATGTCCTTCAAGGACGCGATCGGCTACTTCGAAGAAAAGGGCTTTGAAGAGCCCGATCCCGCCGATTACGGCGTCTGGGTACCCGGCGTTCCGGCGCTGCTCGACAAGCTGCTGCTGGACGAAGAAGGCAATCCGAAGGTCCCCGAATGGCTCTACGGACTGATCATGGACGGTATCGTTGCCGGCGTCGGCGCGGTGCTCGGCTTTGTCCCGCAGATGCTCGTTCTGTTCCTGATGCTGGCGTTCCTCGAAGCATGCGGCTACATGGCGCGTATCGCGTTCGTGCTCGACCGTATCTTCCGCAGATTCGGTCTTTCCGGCAAGTCCTTCATCCCGATGCTGATCGGCTCCGGCTGCGGCATCCCGGGCATCATGGCGTCGCGAACGATCGAAAACGAGCGTGACCGCCGTATGACGATCATGACGACCACCTTCATCCCCTGCGGCGCGAAGCTGCCGTTCATCGCCATGGTCGCGGGCGCGATCTTCGGCGGCTCGGCTTGGATCTCGGTCTCGGCGTACTTCATCGGCGCCGCGGCGATCATCGTTTCCGGCATCATGCTGAAGAAGACGAAGATGTTCGCGGGCGATCCCGCTCCGTTCGTCATGGAGCTGCCCGCGTACCACTGGCCCACCCTCGGCAACGTGCTCCGTTCCATGTGGGAGCGCGGCTGGTCCTTCATCAAGAAGGCGGGCACGATCATCCTGCTCTCCACCATCGTCGTCTGGTTCCTCTCCCGCTTCGGCGTGGTTGACGGCGCGTTCCGGATGCTCGGCGAGGAGGAAATCAGCCTGTCGCTGCTCGGCGTCGCAGGTCACTATGTCGAATGGCTGTTCGCACCGCTCGGCTGGGGCGAATGGCGCGCGGTTGTGGCGTCCGTCACGGGCCTCATTGCGAAGGAGAACATCGTCGGCACGATGGGCGTGCTGTACGGCGGCACCGACCTGACCGTCTATCAGGCGCTCGCTCAGGCGTTTACCGGCATCTCCGGCTTCTCGTTCCTCGTGTTCAACCTGCTGTGCGCGCCGTGCTTCGCGGCAATCGGCGCAATCCGCCGCGAGATGAACAGCGCAAAGTGGACGTGGTTCGCGATCGGCTATCAGTGCCTGTTCGCCTACGCGATCGCGCTGATGATCTATCAGTTCGGACGCATCTTCACGGGCGGCGTCAACGTGATCGGTCTCATTGCGGCGATCCTCGTGCTCGGACTGTTCGTCTACATGCTGTTCTTCAAGAAGTACAAAGAAGCGACAACGCTGACCAAGGAAGTCCACGTCAAGTAAACAACACGCCGCCGTTCCGGTTTGCGGGGCGGCGGCATTTCATCGAAGGGAGTATGCAATATGTTTGACTGGATCGGAGATCATCTTTTGACGATCGGAATTCTCCTGGTGCTTGCGGCGGCGGTTTTTGCCATTGTTTTCTCGCTGATCCGCGAAAAGAAAAAGGGGCGTTCCTCCTGCGGCTGCAGCTGCGCGCATTGCCCGATGGCGGGCAAATGCCATTCTCAGGCAGCGACGGAAAAGAAATGAACCTTCTTCCCCCGCGCGGTCTTGACAGCGCGGCGGGAATGGGTTAGCATTCTTTCGAAGAACTGCCGAAGGAGAAAACCATGCTGACACGCAATCTGTTGAAGAATCCCGAACGTATCGAATACTGCAGCGAGGCAGATATCGTCCCCGCGCTTGCGAAAAAGCTGCAGATTCCGAAGCTCGATGAGATCATCCGCGACTTTCGCGAACACCCCGTCAAGGAAGGAATTACGCTGCACGGCGCGCGGCGTACCAGCGTAAAGCTGTTTATGCCGAACCTCTGTTTCGACGAGCAGATCGAAATGGGCGACAGCGTATGGCTCTACATGGGGGATCTCGATCCGATCTACTGCATCTTCGTCCCCTGGGATCAGGAATAACCGAACGTAAAGAACGGCAGAAGCGATGCTTCTGCCGTTCTTTTTATACTCTCAATCGGTCCGTTACCGCCGTTCCAGCACCGTTCCGGCACAGACGCCGGTGCGCACGCCGTTTTCGATCGCAGCCTGCCCTCCGACCAGTACGTACTCCATGCCGTCCGCGGGCTGTTGAGCATCCGCATACGTCGCGTTGACATGAACCCTGTCCGGATCGAACACCAGGATATCGGCGTCCGCGCCGCAGGCAATGCGTCCCTTCTTCGAAAGACCGTATCGGTCCGCGGGCTTCTGCGTCATCTTATGGATCGCCTCCGTCAGCGTCAGCGCATGACGCTTGTTGACGTATTCTTCGATCACCGTTGCGAACGAGCCGTATACGCGCGGATGCAGCTTGCCCGAGGTCGGGAACGTCGCGTCGGAAATGACGTAGGACAGCGGGCTTTTCAGGATCGTCGCGATATCGTCCTCGCACGTGATGAAGTCGATCATCGCGATCTCGCATTCATTGCGCGCAAGCAGGTCGAGCGTAAACTCCGCGGGATCGCCGTTGTCCGCCGCCTCGGCGATCGACTTGCCGACGAACTGCGCGTCCTCCGGATTGCGGATCGTGGACAAAAAGATCTTGTCCCAGCCCAGCAGATAGGAATAGTTGTCGAAATCGCGTCCGTTTCTGAGCCGGTCGAGCAGATTTCTCCGTGCATCCGGGTCGCGCAGACGCGCCGTGACCGCCTTGGTGCCGCCCTGCAGAAAATCGAGCGGCAGGATCTGCGTCAGCTGCGTGCTGCCCGCGGTATAGGGATAGACGTCGCAGCCCGCGTCGAGTCCTTCCTCGCGTGCGCGGGCGATCCGGTTCAGCGCTTCGCTCGCGAGCCAATGCCAGTTGCTCGGTCCGGTCGCCTTCAGATGGCTGATCTGCAGCGGCACGCGCAGCGCTTTTGCCACCGTGAGCATCTCCTCGATCGAGGGCAGCAGCCGCATCGCCTCCTCGCGCATGTGCACGGAGAGCACGATATCGGTGTTTTTGATCGGTTCGAGCGCGCGGATCAGTTCCTCGGTCGTATAGAAGCATTCCGGCGCGTAGCCGAGACCGAGCGAAACGCCGTACGCGCCCTCCTCGAGCATCTGTTCCGTCAGCTTGTGAATCGCCGTATAGTCCTCCGCGTCGAGGCGCGTCTTATGGAATCCGACGGCGGTTGCGCGGATCGTGCCGCCGCCCGCGAGCATCATGGCGTTGACCGGAATCGGATGCTTGCGAAGCGCCGCATGGTACTGCGCAAGAGATTCCGTCTGGATCCCCGCAAAGTCGCCCGTCACCGGCCGCAGATACGCCGCCGTCGCGTCGGCATTGCTGCCGAACTGCGGCACGAGCGAAAGCCCGCAGTTGCCGTTTCCGATCGTCGTAATGCCCTGAAAAAGATCGCACAGCCCGTAGTTTGCGCGGAAGATCGCCGCGTCCGCGTGGCGGTGCAGATCGAGAAATCCCGGGCAGACGATCTTGCCCGCGGCGTCGATTTCCCTGCCTGCGGGAATGTTTGCAAGGTCCCCGAGCGCAACGATCCGTCCGTCCGTCACGCCGACGTCCATGCGCATCGCGGGCGCGCCGGATCCGTTGATCACGGAGCCGTTTCGAATACAAAGATCGAGCATCGCCGCCTCCTTACCGTTTTTCGTTCCGTTCCCGAAAGACCGCATCCGCAAGGACGTCGACCGGCAGCGTGCCGTCGAGCGTCAGCAGTCTGCAGCCGAGCTGTTTCTGCCAGCGGTCGTGCTGCCGCACGCTGCGCATCTCCGGTCCCGCTTCGTCGTATGCCGCCGCCCACGCAAGAAACGCAAGATGCGCCTCGTACATGTCGCCGCCTTCCCGGATACGCGATCCGAACCGTTCGAACTCGCGCTTTTCGAGCCGTGCCAGCCGCACGTCGGTCGGCGTCACAAGGCGCACGGCAAGCGTAAACTGCGGGATCAGCGGATCGCCCCACCCGACCAGCGAGCCGGACAGCACGACGTGTTCCGCCGCATCGAGATCCCTGCCTAAAAGCGCAAGCCGCTCCTCGGGCGTCCGTTTGGTCGTAAACGGCGGATCGGTCGGCGCCCAGAGATAGTCGTCGCTGTCCAGATGCTTAAAGCCCGTTTGGGCGCAGATCGCTTTTGCAAGCGTTGTCGTTCCCGCGCCGGACGCGCCGAAGATGTGAATCCGTTCTTTCATCGTTCTACACCGAACGCACAAAGCCGACAAACCGCGTGCCCTGATACGTCAGCTGTCCGCGATCGCCCTCCGTCAGCGCGTCATACACCGTTTCGTCCACATCAAACGTCCGCTGCGCGTCGTCTGCGGTCAGAAACGTCACGTGACGGGACGTGAACCTCGTGTATCCGTGCGCGCCCGTCGTGTCGCCCGCGACCGGATGCCGTTGTACGGTTGTGTGCTTTTCGAGCACAGACGCATCGACCGTCGTCTGCGCCGCGCGGTCGTTTCTCTTTTTGCGCACGATGCCTGTCACGATGATCGCGGCGATCCCGCCGGAGACGATCAGAAACAGAACGGCAAACAGAATCACGCCCAGCAAAAAAACGCGGCTCATTTCTCCCCTCCCGTTTCGTCATGCAGCAGGAAATCGAAGAAGACCGGTATGCGCTTCTCCCATGCCGCCTCGTTGTGCACCGCATCCGGCACGACGCGCGCCGCGACGTCCGCACCGGCAAGCGACAGCCATTTTGCCGTGTCGAACATCTGTGCAAACGCCTCGCGGTGTCCGTCGACCTCCGCGCTGCCGAGGTCCATGTAGATGCGCGTCGGCGCCGCAAGCGGATGCGCCTGAATCAGTTCCTTCATGCCCTTTCTGCTCACCCAGAGGCTCGGCGAAAGCGCCGCGCCCATCGAGAAAACGTCGTTGTACGCGACCGCGGCATAGAGCGTCATCAGCCCGCCCATCGAACTGCCCGCGATCATCGTATGCGCGCGGTCCGGCAGCGTGCGGTAGGTGCGGTCGATCTCCGGTTTCAGCACCTTCGTGAACCACTCCATCGTCTCCCGGCCCTGCGTCTTGAAGTGTCCGAACCGTCCGTTGATGTCCCACGGCGTATACTCGTTGATGCGCCGGTTGCCCTCGGTGTTGCATTCGACCGCAACGAGAATCAGCGGCAGTCCGGTCTTTTCGAGGTATTCCTTCATACCCCAGCTCTTGCCGTAGGTTGCGTGGCTGTCGTAGAACACGTTGTGTCCGTCGAACATATACAGCACCGGATAGCGGCGCTCGCTGCGCCGGTAATCCTTCGGCACATAGACGTAGAGCCTGCGCGGCTTCTGCGTCGGCAGCGTCGGAATTTGAATCTTTTTGACGTAGATCATTTGCTCCTCCCCCATGCGAAAAGACCGCCGGACGACGGTCTTTCCGGGATTCTCTTATACGTTGACGAAGGTTTCCAGCGTATCGCCGCAGGCGTCGAGCTGATCCCTGCCCGCAACGACGCAGATTTCGTTGTCCGCCGCGATGTCCTCGATCGCGTCGCACAGCCTGAGCAGGTCCTCCGGCTTGGTGGCGATCAGCTGACGGTAGCGTTCGACGATCTGCTCGCGCGTGATGCCGCGGAAATCGAACATCGTCGCCGCCGCCATCTTCGCCGACGCGTTGCGCAGCGGATCGATCGCGGAGACCGAGCTCAGGATGTAACCCGTCAGGTCCGGATCGTCCTTGCAGAACGCGCGGATGAAGTCCGCCGTGCGCTTCATCACGTCGAGCGAACGGTTGGGCTGCGGATCGCGGTAGGTGTAGAACATCAGATCGCCGTGATCGCGCGCGACAAAGCCGCAGCCGTACGCGCCGCCCTGCACGCGGATCTCGCCCCAAAGGTACATGAAGTTCAGTATATTGGCGAGCACCTGGAAGCTGCCGGAATACGTGCCGCCGTGGCGGAACAGGTTGCTGCCCATCGCGGCAAAGCCGACCTGCGCCGGAACCGTCACGCCCTCGCGTGCAAACGCGGGCACCGGATACGCGGCAAAGCGGCGTTCGGGCGCCTTACCGCACGGCGGGATCACGTCGATCAGCGTATCGACCGCTTCTTCGGGCACCGCTTCCATCGTTGCGACGGTCAGCCGCTCGCGTACGAACAGACGCTTTGCAAGCGCGTCAAGCTTCGTCAGAAGGTCCTTCTGCGCAGCTTCGCCCGCCTCGTTGACGCCGTTCATCCATTCGATGAAGGACACGCCGCCGATCTTCTCGTCGGCAACGCCGCTCGCGGTCAGATGCGACGCGACGCGCATCATGCCGTAGCGATGTCCCTCCGCGGGCAGCGCGAGCTTGGCGCCGACCGCCATCTGCTGCAGAATCTCCCTGAGCAGCGCTTCGTCGTCCCAGCGCGTTTCGGTCAGAATCTCGCCGAGCAGTCTGACTGCTTGAACCGCCTGTTCCTTGAGGCAGGCGATCGATGCGTTCAGCAGAACGCGGCAGGTATCCGGCGAATCGCCGGGCAGCACGGCAGGCGAAAAGTCGAGCCGTCCGATCGTGTTCTTGATCGCAAGCGGCAGCTTGCTCCGCAGATGCTTTTCGGTCGCAAGCGCGCCGAGCAGCGCGGTCATGACCGGCAGCAGCGGCAGCTCGTCGAGTTCGAGATCGTCCGCCGCAAAGTACGCGCGCACATACGCGGTATTGCCGCCGACGGTGTTGTTCAGCACGGGAACGCCGCCGCGCGTCGTCTTTTCCATCACGAGGCGGTCCGGTTCGTCGTTGAGATCGGAAAGCTTCAGCATCGGAATCGTTTTCAGCGCTTCCTCGCTGTCGGGCGTCTGCTGCCAGATGCGCAGCGTTTCCGCCTCGTTCTTAAGCCGTTCGCGGTCCGCATCGGTCCACTTCGCGCTTTCCGCCCGCACGCGCGCCGCTTCCTTCTCGCGCTTTTCGTCGCCGAGCGTCTTGGACGGCACCAGCACGATCGTCACGGTGTGCGAGTTGTTCAGAAATACATCCTTGATGAACTGCTCATAATAATCGGTGTCGAGCTTTTCTTCGAGCGCTTTCAGCGGCGCATCCACCGTCAGCGCTTCGGCGGGATCGCCGCCGTACAGCCAGGTGTCGTACATGGAAAGCGCTTCGCCCAGTCCGCGCGGGCCCCAGCCGCCCTCATGATCGCGCATGCGGAACGCAAACGCGTGCAGGCACGCCGAAAGGCGCTCCCTTTCGAGCCCTTCCTTTACGATCGCTTCGAGCGTTTCGCGCACCGTCGCTTCGAGCGCCTCGCGCTTATCGGCGTCGGTGTTCATCGCCTGCCAGCCGGCCAGCGACTGCTGCATACTGTCGTCGAGCTCGATCGAGAAATCCTGTGCAAGCCCCTTGTCGATGACCGCACGCTTCAGGGGCGCATCGTTGTCGCCGGTCAGATAGTCGGCAAGTACGGAAGCCGCAAAATTGCGTTCCTTGGTTTCGAAGCTGCCGAGAACCGTTGCCGAAGTGATGATCGCGCGGTTTTCCTCGGGTTCGTCCGCGCCGATCTCGTACGGCACTTCCTTTACAATGCGGTCGACCGGCTGCTGCATCGGGATCGTGAAGTTCGCTTCCTGCCGGTCATACGCGCAGAGGAACGAATCGATCTTTTCGAGCACGCTGTCGGCGTCGATGCTGCCGACGAGCGAGATGCGCGCGTTGGACGGATGATAGTACTTTTTGTGGCTTGCGATGAACTGCTCGTAGGTGAGGTCCGGAATGCAGGCCGGATCGCCGCCGGACACATGGCGGTAGCAGTTGTCCGGGAACAGCGCGCGCTGCAGCTCCTTGTACATGAGCGTCTCGGGCGAAGCAAACGCACCCTTCATCTCGTTGAACACAACGCCCTGATAGCAGACGTCCTCGCCCTCGCCCTCATAGCGCCAGCCCTCCTGACGGAAGATCTCCGGCTTATGATAGATCGACGGATGCAGCACGGCGTCGAGATAGACGTCGATGAGATTCAGAAAGTCCTGATCGTTGCGGCTCGAGACCGGATAAACCGTCTTGTCCGGATAGGTCAGCGCGTTCAGGAACGTCCGCACCGAGCTCTTCAAAAGCTCGACAAACGGCTCCTTGACCGGATACTTGTCCGATCCGCACAGCACCGAATGCTCGATGATGTGGAACACGCCGGTCGAATCCTCCGGCAGCGTCTTGAATGCGATCGCAAAGGTCTTGTTCTCATCCGGGCGGTCGAACCACGCAAGCTGCGCGCCGGACTTCTCGTGCTCCATTTCGATCAGCTGACAGCCGAACTCCGCAAGCGTGCGCACGCGCGTGACGCGGAAGCCGTGATGCCGTTCATTTATCTGCATATTGATTCCTTTCCCGATCCGTCGGATCGCGCTCCGGTTCAGTCGGAGCCGTATTAATAGTATTATACCGTATCCGTTCGGCTTCTGTAAAGGACGCGGCGTGAAAAAAGCGTGAATTTCCGTGCGCGAACCCGGTGGATTTTTCCGGAATTCATGGTATAATACAGCAAAGCGCAAAGGAAGAACTGCCATGACGCCGACCGTATGGACCTATCTGATCGTCTGTCCGCTGGTGCTGCTCGCCGGATTTGTGGATTCGGTCGCGGGCGGCGGCGGCGTGATTTCGCTACCCGCCTATCTGCTTGCGGGGATTCCGGTCAAG
>JAEEGI010016986.1_pt1 | contig 14988 bp, 12 predicted proteins | sample 8958751 | NCBI WGS metagenome assembly JAEEGI01 (sample SAMN16246545, study PRJNA631951) | gut metagenome | biome: gut microbiome; feature: rumen; material: KS-attached | host: Bos | place: Iran: Karaj | collected 2018-10
TGGTACACTGCCGGTGCTGGAGGGTTACCGAAGCGGTCATAACGGGGCGGTCTTGAAAACCGTTAGGGCAGTGATGTCCACGCGGGTTCGAATCCTGCACCCTCCGCCAAAACGAAAATCCTGTCGACGGCAGTCGGCAGGATTTTTCGCTTTATTCTTCATTCTGAAGCCTTTGGTCTTTAGCTTCTATTATTCTTTTCTCCCGACATGGGTTTGCAAATGAATACAGAATTCTTTTGAAATTAGCGCGAATCCGACTTTCAGTAACAGCTCACTAAAAAGCGCTGCTACTCAGTGACATTCAAACCTTTTCCGATTTATGATGAACTACTTATGCGTGGGTTGAGATTTGTACTGAGTAAACAATACTGGTTTTCAAAATCGGACAATCAGTCAAGAAAAGAACCCTGTCGCCGGAATACCCGGACGACAGGGTTCTTTGTTTCTTATCTTGCAGCCGAACGACTGCTAACAGCCCGGAAACCGGTTACTGCCTGGAAGAGTCAGGGGGCAAACCGGCATCCGCCGTACCGCCGACCATGGTCTCATAGAAAGTGGCTGTCGTGCTGACGGAAAGAGCGGTGGTTTCTTCCTGCTGGTTTCTCACTTTGATAACATTGCAGGTGCAGTCACCGATCATGCAACGATAGTCTACGCCCGTCAGCTTGTCGATCACGATCTTCATGGATTCATAATCCGGCGCGGTGAAATCCAGGCGGAAATCACGGCGGATCTGGTCCTTATAACGGGTCACGTTAGTGAACGTGACGGAATACTGCGTGACGGACTCGTTGAGGATATCGTTCAGCAGAGCCAGCTCTTCCTTCGCATTGTTGTAGCTGGGCATAAAGCTGTCCTTGCCGCCGGAAGTGATCTCGTCGATCTCGTCCTGCATGCGCTGCAGTTCCCGGATCTTGATACGAACTTCGGTCAGTTCACTCTGCAAGGAAGAGTATTCCGCCTCCGCCTTCGCCAGATTCTTACGGACAGGCTGATCCACGAAACGATAATAGCAGAAGCCAAGAATGATGAGGACTAAAATGACCAGCAGGACTTTTTCTTTTGCATTAACTTCCCGGCTCATATTCAACCCTCCTTCGCAGCGATGGTGAGATACACGATGATCTGGGCGGTCACGTTATAGAGAAGCTCCTTCTCTTCTACCGCTTCGCCTTCGCCCTCACCTTCTGTTTCACCGGCAGGTTCCCCTTCGGCGGGCTGCACTTCCGCTTCGTTTTCTCCTGCAGGCGCTTCCTCTGCAGGTGCCTCTTCGGCGGGCTCGCCTTCTGCAGGAACCTCAGCGATCACAGGGGGTTCATCCTTCTTGATCTCGTTGGTAACCGCATTCTTTACTGTTGCGAACTCCACCATGTCCTCCTCGTTGAGGACCTGCGCAAGCATGTTGGTATCCTGCAGAGTATCCAGCGTCACATTAAGAGTCAGCTGATTCTGCCGGACGTTCCAGCTGTTGAGCTCAGCGGCAGGCAACACGACCCGCTCGATCAGCTCTACGATATCGCTGCGTTCGACACGGCTCAGTTCCTCGCTGGTCATATCCGCAAAGGTATAATGTGCGTAAGTCTCCTTCAACTCACCGAAGCTGTCCAGCTTCGCATTGGCCATACTGAGCTCATTGCGAAGATCCCGGACCTTCTGTTCTTCCCTGTCCACTTCGGCGAAACGGTCCATCACCAGGAACTTGCCGATCGCGGCGGCGGCGATGATGATCAGGAGAAATACAAGGATCGCGGTGGAAACCCTCGTCTTTTTCTGCCCCACCACGGCCATATTGATGGATTTCTTTACGGGCAGACGCCCACGGACACGGTTCGCATTCTGGGAACCATTTTTAACTGCAGCAGCCACTCAGCGCACCTCCAGTCTCTTTATTCCTGTGTAATGCCGATGGCCTGAACCAGGGCATTACTGTCACCCAGAAGCCTGCCGCCGGGCAGCAGTTCCTCTGCGGAGTGGATCTTCATTCCTTCCAACCCGTTTTCGATGGCAGCGACCAGGGAGGAGATGTAAGCGCCGCCGCCGCAGAGCCAGATATCGGAAAGAGTACTCTCGGGATTGCTGAAACGATAGAAGTTCAGAGCCCGCATCAGCTCTACCGCGATGTTGTTGAAGGCATTGACGCAGATTTCTTTGCTCTGGCAATCCTCGAAGTTGTTGACCACGTAGGTGTGTGCCAGATGCTCATCCACGTTATACGCATCTGCGATGGCGGCGTCTACTACAGCGAGACCGGATTCCAGCACTCTGGTGACGATATGCCGCTCGCCCTTGAACATATACATCCGAATGGACTGATAACCGAGGTCCAGGAAGCAGTATTCCTCGCTCGCCGGCTTCTTGGCCGGATCCATGCTGCGGATCAGTCCCGTATAGGAGCAGACCACAGGGGCAGCCTTGGTAAGCTTCATGCCGGCCTTGCGCAGCATGAGCCTGGTCTCCTCCAACAGGGAAACCGGCGCGGCCACAGCCAGAAGGTCCATCGTAGCGCCGCCGGATTCGCCGCTATCTGCCTCAGTATCGACGGGAGCGGCAGCAGTATCCCCCTGGGCTTCGAAAGCTTCCAGTGCATTCTGCTTTTCCTTTTTCGGCTTCTTTTCTACAGCTTTGCCCACTTTTTCCGCCTTGGCAGCAGCGGCAGAAGCATCGGACAGCATCGCGTAGTCGAAGATATAATTCTTCAGCTCTTCCGTGATGTAATCCCGAAACTCATAGGGCAGATTCAGGGACAGCTGCTCTGCACCCATCACCGGCGTCGTCACATTCCGAACGAAAACCGCTTCGTTGGAGAACGCCACCGCCGCTGAGGAGCAATGGATACCGTTTTTCTTCATGGTCTGAGCCAGCAGCTCACCCATGGCCTCCGGAGAGGCTAGACGCCCGTCGCGCATCAAACGCTTGGGCATGGAAGCGATGGCGGTCTTTTTGACCTGCTTCCCGCTGACCAAAGCCAGCTTGACCGAATCATATCCAATATCGATGCCAAGTATTTTTGCCATGCTCACAACTCCATCTTCCGCAATATTATCAAGCTGCGGAGATCAGGCCCAGGTAACAGCGCACCATGGGATCTCCGAACAGCAGCATGACCGCAGCAGCCGCCGCAATGGACGGGCCAAAGGGAATCTGTTCGTTTTTCTCTTTCCCGAAGCGCTTCCGCAGGAAAGCGAAAAGCAAACCCAAAACGCAGGCCAAAAGAAGGGAAAACAAGGTGGCCGCGATGCCGAGGTAAAGGCCTACGACGAAATAAAGCTTTATGTCGCCGCCGCCCAGGCTGTCTTTTTTGAGAATCCGATCCATGATCAGGGACAGAAGCAGGAGTCCACCGCCAAAAATCACAGCGGCCAGCAGGTGAAGCAGCGCTTCCCGCCAGCTCATTCCGATAAACGGCAGCGCCAGAAGCCATGCAAAAGCGGAAATCAGCAGACAGCCGTCCGGAATGGTGTAATTCTCAAGGTCTACCATTGACAAGCAGAAGAGACAGCAAAGGAAAATATAATTTCGCAAACAGACGATGGTCAAATCGAATCGCAGCAGACAAACCACCGTCAGGAGTGCCATAAATAGCTCCGCTAGCAAATACCGTGCGGAGACCTTTGTGCCGCAGTAACGGCACTTCCCCCTAAGGAAGAGCCAACTGAATATTGGTATGAGATCGGGAATCCCCAGGATATGACCGCAGGTTGGACAATGGCTCCTTCCCTTCAGGAAGCTCTGACCGTTTGCGATGCGCCAGGCCGCACAGTTGAGGAAAGATCCCATGACCGCTCCCAGCACCGCTGCAACGCAGCAACAGTATATGAGAATCACCCGACTATCGTGGATCGACACGGAACTCTCTCCTCCGTCAGGTTTTGGGATAAGCGTCGCCGCTCCAACCGGTGCTTGGCTTCCATACAGCCGCATGATTAGCGTCGGCATAAACGAACCAGTTGACTTCATTGGCTGCATTCAGGGAGAAAAAGCTGACGACGCCATCAAAATCGATGGAATAGTCGGTTCCCCGGCGAAGACCGTTATCACCGGCAAGAAGCTTCACGTCCAAAGCTTTGCCATTTAGACTGATGATCAGATCATTTTCAATACTCATTTCCGAACGGCGACGGGCTGCAAGCTGATTCTGCACCGTCTCCAGTACGTAGGCAGCATTGATCTGTGTGCGAAGCTTCGTATCTTCTTCATGAAGCCCACAGGTAACCCGCCAGCTGCCGCCGGAAATGGGAACCAGAAAGTAGGTCCCGCCGGAGGGGCATAGATCCTCGCGGGCCAGCTTGCTTTGGTCGACCACGACATAAGCCTGCTGTTCCGTCAGTTCCGGATCGGATAGGAACTCCACCAGCACCGCATCCTGGGCTCTTCGGATCGCCAGGGTGCAGGCATAGCCCTCAGCCTTGTTCTCCCGATTCTGTATGAGGGGAAGGATCACCATAACCGCCAGGATCAGAACTACGAACACGAGCAGCCACAAAATCATTCGAAAGCTCTGTTCCTTCTCTTCCTGCTTGTTCTCAACCTTTTTCTTTCGGCTGATGATCTTCGACATGTCTGCTGACGCTCCCTCACTTCCCGCTCGCAGCGGGAGCCGGCTTTATCCCGCCCTCACAGCGGGAGTCGATTTCAATAATTAAGATCGACCAGATGTGAATATACTCTCCAATTACATGACGCTGTACATATCGAACATGGCCATGTAGATGGCGATGACGATAAAGCCGGCGATCACGGCCATGAAGATCAGCAGCGCAGGCTCCAGCTTCTTCATGGCGGAGTCGGTGGCCATTTCCAGCTCGGCATCGTAGTAGCCGGAGATGGTGTTCATGGTCTCTTCCAGCTCACCGGTCTCCTCGCCCACGGTGACCATATCCACCAGGATATCGGGCATATAGGCGGCTTCGCCCATGCTGGTACCCAGCGCTTTGCCTTCTTCCAGCTTGCCAACCAGCTTTCCGGTCTCGGAACTGATATAGTAGTTGTCCATCGTCCGTGAGGTGATGGACACCGCGCGAGTGATGGGAAGGCCGGCGCCCAGCATGGTGGTCATGGAGCTGGCGAACTGGCTGGCCCCGTTAAGAAGGCCGATATTGCCGATGATGGGCAGCTTCAGCTGCAGCTTGGCCAGGCCCATCTTGCCCTTCTCCGTTTTCTGGACGAGCTTATACACCAGGATGATGATGGCAGCGATGACCAGGATGTACGGCCATGCAGCCCGGAAGAAATTGGAGATACCGATCAGCAGCCGGGTCATGGCGGGAAGCTCCGCGTCGTAGCTGTCGAAAATCGCCGTGAAGGTAGGCACCACCTTCACCATCAGCACGATAACGACGGCGACGGCGATCACAAGAACGAACATAGGATAGGCCAGCGCGCTGCGCACCTTGGCGGCCATCTTCACCCGCTTGTCAAAGAGGTGATACATGCTGTCAAAGGCACGGTCCAGATTACCGGACTCTTCACCGGCGCGGATGGTCTCCACGAAGGTGGGAGGCAGGATGGAGCCGCCCCGGTCATTGAAGGCGTCCGCAACGGTACGGCCGGATTCCACGTCTTCAGCGACGGATTTGAGGATGCGCTTCAGCGTTTTGTCCGTGGTCTTCTCCGCAATCAGATGCACGGTCCTCGCAATAGGGATACCGGCCTTCAGGATGATGGAAAACTGGCTGCACATGACGGTGAACGCTTTGGCGTTCAGCTTGTTGCCGCCGATGTCCATGCTCATAAGAGCACCCACATCCTGCTTGACGGGGGTAAGCTTCAGGATCACATCACAAGTCTGTTTGATCCGATCCACCGCATCCAGCTCATTGAAGCCTTCCATGATGCCGGAGACCCGCTCCCCGCTGTGAGAGATGGCCGCGTACTTAAAGGTTTCCAAACAGGTTCACTTCCTTCCGCAGGAAATCAAATCGCTCTAAGCAGAATCAATAACTCCCTGTTACTCAGGGAAATCACATGGCATTCTTGTTGACGTAATCCCGGCTGTGGGAATAGTGGAGCGCCACGTCCTTGGTGATGGTGCCGCTGCGCACCAGCTTGACCAGAGCCTGATCCATGGTCATGCCGCCGATGGCGGAGGAGGTAGCCACCGCATTGGCGATCTGGGGGGTGTTGCCCGCACGGATCAGATTGCGTATGGCGTCCGTCACGATCATCAGCTCGCAGGCCAGGGCACGACCGCCGCCCTTCTTAGGAACGAGCTGCTGGGTCAGCACGGCAGCCAGAGTCATGGAAAGCTGGAGGCGGATCTGGGTCTGCGCATCCGCCGGGAAAACCTGCACGATACGGTCCACCGCGTCGGAAGCGCTGCCGGTATGCAGAGTGCCGAAGACCAGGTGGCCCGTCTCGGCGGCGGTGATGGCCGTCTCGATGGTGTCCCGGTCACGCATTTCGCCGATGAGGATGACATTGGGGTCCTCACGGAGGCTAGCGCGGAGACCGTCGGAGAAGCTCCGGGTATCCTTGCCGATCTCACGTTGGTTGATGGCGCAGAGATCCGGCTTGTAAATGTATTCCACCGGGTCCTCCAGGGTGACGATATGATACTTGTACTTATGATTGATGGAGTCGATCAATGCGGCCAGGGTGGTGGACTTACCGGAACCGGTCTCGCCGGTGACCAGCACGATGCCCTTATGCAGCTCCGTCAGGGTCGGAATGATGGGCGGCAGGCCCAGATTGTTCAGGTCGGGGATCTCCTCCCGCAGAAGACGCAGCGCCACCGAGGGGAAGCCCTGCTGCTTGAACACATGGATACGGCAGCGGTTGTCCGCGTAGGTCTCGGCGGCATCCAGCTCGCCCACCTGGTCAAATTCGTCGTAGCGGTCACCGCAGAGGAAGCGGGCGGCTGCCAGGCAATCGTCGGGGGTCATGACCTCGTCGATCATATCCTCCAGACTGCCGCTTACGCGATACTTGGGACGGAGGCCGCAGATAAGGTGGATGTCGGAAGCGCCTTCCGCTTTCGCCTTGGCCACCATTTCCTCGATCGTCATCATGGTCTGTTCCCTCCCCCGCTCAGTCTTCTTCGCTGATTACACGCATGACCTCTTCGCCGGTGGTCACGCCTTCCAGCACCAGCCGAAGAGCATTCTTCCGCAGGGATACGAAGCCGCTTTCCGGCTTTTTCAGTTCCGCTTCGATCTCATCGCGGCTGGCGCGGCGGGAGATCATGGCCCGGACCTTGCTGGTGATCTCCAGCATTTCGAAAACGGCGGTACGGCCGCGGTAACCGGTATGGAAGCAGTTGGGGCAGCCCTTGCCGTGATAGAAGAGCATGCCGGATTTGGCGGGCATGCCGAGCTCCAGCAGCTCATCCTCGCTGGGCTCGTAGGCTTCCTTGCAGTTGGGGCAGATGCGGCGGACCAGACGCTGGGAAATGATGCCGCGCATTGCGCTGGAAACCAGATAGGGCTCCACGCCGATATCGAAGAGACGCTCAATGGTGCCCACGGCGTCATTGGTATGTATGGTGGAAAGGACCACGTGGCCGGTGATGGCGCTTCGCATGGCGATATCCGCCGTCTCACCGTCACGGATCTCGCCCACGGCGATGATATCCGGGTCCTGACGGAGGATGGCGCGGAGGCCGTTGGCGAAGGTCATGCCGGTCTTTTCATTGATCTGGACCTGATTGACGCCGTCTACGTTGTATTCCACGGGGTCCTCCAGCGTGACCAGGTTGACTTCGTCCTTGTTCAGGTCGTCGATCATGGTATACATGGTGGTGGATTTACCGGATCCGGTGGGACCCACGATCAGCAGCACGCCGCTGCGGCAGTGGAGCATGTGATCGTATTTCTGAAGATCCGCGCCGGAGAGGCCGATGGCGTCCTTGGAGAGCTTTTGCCCGGATTTGTCCAGCAGACGGGCCACGATCTTTTCGCCGTAAACGGTGGGAAGGGTGGACACACGAAGGTCGATATCCTTTTCCTTCATCTTCACGTTGAAGCGGCCGTCCTGGGGGATGCGGTGCTCCGCGATGTCCAGGCTGCTCATGATCTTGATACGGGAAATGACGCTGCCCTGCAGATCGCGGGGGACCGTCATGATGTACCGCATCAGACCGTCGATCCTCATGCGGACCTGCAGCTCGTTCTCACGGGGCTCCAGATGGATGTCGCTGGCCCGCTCGGTGATGGCGCGCTCGATGATGGCGTTCACCAGGCGGATGGTAGGCGCGTTGCTGATGCTGTCGTCGCCCAGCTGATTGGAAACGAAAGCCGCGTCGGGAACGCTGACCTCCTGCTGAGAAGCGGCGGCCTCCCGCTTCATCTCCTCGATCGCCTTGGCTGCGCCCTCATTGCCGTAAAGCACCTGGATCGCACGTTCCACCGCAGCGGAGGTAGCCACCATGGGGACGACCTTTTTGCGGACGGCCTTGCGAACTTCCTCGATCGCATAGAAGTTCATGGGATCGCTCATGGCAAGGTAAAGCTCATCCTTCACCGCGCGCACGGGGACGACCTGATACTGCTTTGCAATATTCTTCGGTAGAGCCTGCGCCAATTCCGTGGGGATATTGACCTTCGTCAAGTCCACAAACTCGATGCCCAGCTGCATCTGCAGGGCTTCGATCAGCTTTTCCTCCGTGATGATATTATTGGAGATCAGCACGGTGCCGAGGCGCTCCTTCGTGCCCTTCTGAAGGGCAAGACCGCGTGCCAGTTCTTCTTCTGAAATCGTGCCGGCTGCAACCAGCAGCTCGCCCAGACGCTTGTATGCCATCGCGCTTCCTCTTTTCCGCTAATTTCTGTGCATAATGCCACACTTTATTACGCAATACAGGATTATTATAGCACAGGATTCGAAAATTGCAAGACGGTTTTAAAGAACTTTTATAACATTTTCGTTGAATTTAAGCCATTGCAAGCTCTGGAACACGTCATTTTGACTACAAGATGATGCGTTGCTGCACGCAAGATTCCTTTCCTGCCGGGGCAATTCGGTTCATATTTATAAATGTATTGTATATATCGTCTTGCATTTCCTACTGTGATGTGCTATTTTATGTTGGCAGCGTTCGATGGTTATGCTGTATCAACAAATAAATAATGGAGATCAGGCCGCATGGGCCCGAACCACCGGGGGTCCCTGCGTAGATGGAATGGGGTCAGAAGCCCCGCGCAGCCGGCGCTGTAAGTGAGAGGAATGCCTGAAGCATATCGAATAATGTGAGCCGAAAGGCTGCCACTGTGGGTTCCCATGGGAAGGTAAGGACGTTCCGCAGGAAACGCTGTTTCCCTATCACGAGTCAGAAGACTTGCCGATCTCGGATGAGTATTGCTCATTTGCTCTGCCGTCGCGCACGAAAACGGGTGCCGATCCTTTGCGGGATCGGCGTTTTTTGTGCCGGGTGTTCAGAGCCTTCCTGACGCGTCCCCTGTCGGTCCGGCTCCGGCAGCCTGTCTGCCGTACGCAGCACCTTCATATAAGGTGTACGTAAATACATTTGGAGGGAATACCATGAAAAAGTTACTCAGTTTTCTCCTGGTCCTGGTTCTGATGTCGACCCTGTTCGCCGCAGCCGCGCTGGCCGACGACGCCGGACCCGCTGCGGACGCCGTTGTTTCCGTCACCATAAGCATGGCTGGCGAGATCGTCGTTCCCGCAGTTCCCGTGCTTGTTTCCGACCTGAACGCGGATGGGATCCTTGATGTGGACGAAGCTCTCACCTGCGCTCACGACCAGCTGTATGATGGCGGCGCTGCAGCCGGTTATGCTGCCGTTGACTTCGGTTCCGGTCTCTTCATTACGAATCTTTGGGGCGATGATTCCGGCAACTACGGTATCTATGTGGACAACGAGATGGCTATGAGCGCCAGTGACCCGGTTCAGGCCGGCGGCAGCGTAAATATCTACTTGTATTCGGATACGGAGTACTGGTCTGATCAGTATACCTATTTTGATCAGACTGATGCCGTAGCCGAAGACGGCACCCTCACCCTGACCCTCTGCGCTGTATCTTTCGATGAAAACTGGGCTCCCGTGGCTGCTCCTTGCGCCGGCGCCACCATCACTATCGACGGCGAAGCTACCGAGTTCGTGACCGACGAAAACGGCCAGGTCACCGTGTGCTTTGACGCTGCGGGCAGCTATCTTCTCTCCGCCGTCAGCGATAGTGCGATCCTGGTTCCCCCCGTCTGCAAGGTGACTGCTGACCAGGCCGCCGCTCCCGCCGAGGAGCCCGCGCCCGTCGCTGCCGCAGACGCCGTTGTTTCCGTCACCATAAGCATGGCCGGTGAAATCGTTGTTCCCGCAGTTCCCGTGCTTGTTTCTGACCTGAACGCGGATGGGATCCTTGATGTGGACGAAGCTCTCACCTGCGCTCACGACCAGCTGTATGACGGCGGCGCTGCAGCCGGTTATGCTGCCGTTGACTTCGGTTCCGGTCTTTTCGTTACGAATCTCTGGGGTGATGATTCCGGCAACTATGGCTTCTACGTGGACAACAAGATGGCTATGAGCGCCAGTGATCCGGTTCAGGCCGGCGGCAGCGTGAATATCTACCTGTATTCGGATACGGAATACTGGTCTGATCAGTATACCTACTTTGACCGGACTGATGCCGTAGCCGAAGACGGCACCCTCACCCTGACCCTCTGCGCTGTATCTTTCGATGAAAACTGGGCTCCCGTGGCTGTTCCCTGCGCCGGCGCCACCATCACCTGCAATGGTGAAGCCACCGAGTTCGTGACCGACGAAAACGGCCAGGTCACCGTGTGCTTTGACGCTGCGGGCAGCTATCTTCTCTCTGCCGTCAGTGATAGTGCGATCCTGGTTCCCGCCGTCTGCAAGGTGACTGCCGCCCAGGCCGCCGCTCCCGCCGAGGAGCCTGCGCCTGAGGAGCCCGTGACCTACACCGTGGTCCGGGGTGACTGCCTCTGGAAGATCGCCAGGAAGTTCTACGGCGACGGCAAGAAGTGGGCGGACATCTACAACGCCAATGCTTCCATCATCAAGAATCCCAACCTGATCTACGCCGGTCAGGTCCTGCTGATCCCCTGAGCATGACCCTTTCTGTCTGATCGGCGGATCACTCTTTGCGGCCCGGCCATGCGGGCCGCAGTCCGCAGACAAAGAATCAGCAGAATTTCAACACGTGGAGAGATTGTGAAGAGGGGCGGAAATCCCCTCTTCACGATCCACCCTTTTTAAACCGGAGGCTCTCCCGATTCTGCGCTTCGGCTGCCGACACTAGCCCCGGTCCCGGGGCGGCGGCACAGATCGGCTGTACCGCCGCCCGAGGTTCGGACAAACTGTGAGGGATATTTATGAAATCTATTCGCTACACTGCATGGCTGCTCTGCCTGTTTCTGCTGCTGGCCACGGTCCCGGTGCAGGGCGCTCAAAGCTCCTCGATCCAGGAGCTGGTGGACGAGACTGCCGCCTATCAGCTCAGCACCATCAGCTTCGAGCATGGCTGCGAATGGGCCGTCATGGCCCTGGCCCGGGGCGGCTGCAGCGTGCCGGAAGGGGCCTTTGACCGTTACTGGCTGGACGTGAAGGATTATGTCCAACAGCACGAAGGCACATTTCGGAATTACACGGAATACGCAAGACTGACTCTGGCGATCACTGCGATCGGCCGGGATCCCACCAACGTCGGCGGATACGATCTTCTGGGACCTATCTGCGATTATGGGGAGATGGGTTCCGTGCCCATCAACGGGGCCATCTGGGCGCTGCTGGCTATGGACTCCGGCAACTACTGTCCCGACGATCCCGTGCGGCAGAAATATGTGGACCTGCTCCTGTCCCGCCAGCTGGCAGACGGCGGCTTTTCCCTGGTGGGCAAGGGGGGCAGCGACTCCCCCGCCGACACGGACATCACCGCCATGACCCTGCAGGCCCTGGCCGGATATCAGGATCAGCCGGCGGTCGCTGCTGCCATCGAACGGGCTCTGGACTGTCTCTCCCTCAAGCAGCTGTCGGACGGCGGATTCGACACCATGGGGATCGCCACCAGCGAAAGCTCCGCCCAGGTCCTGGTGGCTCTGGGTGAGCTTGGGCTCACGCCGGAGGACAGTCGTTTTGTGAAAAACGGCAAGACCCCGCTGGACGCGCTGCTGGCATTCCGGCAGGCCGACGGCAGCTTTGTCCATGTCGCGGGCGAACCCGGTATGGGCAGCATCGCGACGGATCAGGCGTTTTACGCCCTCGTGGAGACCCTGCGGATTTCCAAGGGAATGAGTTCCATGTATAAGATGAGCGACGTGGAAAAGGCTTCCTCGGAGCCGGAGGACCCCGGCATGCCCGGCAGGCACGGGGACGTGCGTATGACCGAGGTGACCAGGCCCGGGATCAGCTTCAGGGATATTCAGGGAAGCCCCTGCCAGACGGCGGTGGAAGCTCTGGCTGCCCGGGAGATCATCAACGGCATGACGACCGAGAGCTTCGATCCCGACGCCACCATGACCCGGGCCCAGTATGCCGCCATCATCGTCCGTGCTCTGGGCCTCCAGCCCGATCCCGGCAGCAGCGCCGGATTCTCCGACGTGCCCGCCAATAGCTGGTTTGCCCCCTTTGTGGGCGCCGCCAGCAAGTACGGCATCGTGGAAGGCCGGGGCGACGGCGTCTTTGATCCCCAGGGCACCATCAACCGCCAGGAGGCCGCCGTGATGACCGCCCGTGCCGCCAAGCTCTGCGGCATGGATACATCCCTTCCGGCAGATGGGATCCGCCAGTATATCGCCGAGTTCTCGGACTATGTCCAGGTCAGCAAATGGGCGCGGGAGTCCATGGCCTTCTGCTTCAAGGCCGGGATCCTTGTCAGCAGCGAATTTGAAGCGGATATCGAGCCCACTCTGGCGATCCGGCGGGGCGAGGTCGCACTGATGGTATACCGGCTGCTTGTCAAGGCAGCGCTGATCTGAAAGGAGCCGCCCATGCGGAAAACTCTGACCCTTTGCTTGTCCCTCCTGCTCCTTGCAGCCCTGTTTGCCGGCTGCGCCGGGACTCCCTCCCCCACGCCGACGGCCGGGATCACGACTGCGCCACCCACAGAGGCGCCGGCGGCCGAAACGCCTTCCGCGCCGCCTGCGGGACCGGAGGACACAGCTTCGCCGGAAGAGGATCACCCCGCTCCCACTGAGCAGGACTCCGAGATCAGCGACGAGGAGTTTCACTGCACCATCTCCATCTCCTGTGCCATGATCCTGAACAACATGGACAAGTGCGATAAAAACAAGCGGGAGCTGGTGCCGGAGGACGGCTGGCTCCTGCAGCCCGTCGAGGTGGTATTTTACGGCGGGGAGAGCGTTTTCAACGTGCTGCAGCGCACCTGCCGCCAGAAGAAGATCCACATGGAGTTTTCCAACACCCCCATTTACAACAGCGCCTATATCGAGGGGATCGGCAATCTCTATGCGCGGGACGTGGGAGACCTCAGCGGATGGATGTACTCCGTCAACGGCTGGTTCCCCAATTATGGCTGCGGGCGCTACGCCCTCAAGGACGGGGACGTGATCGAATGGGTCTATACCTGCGACCTGGGCGCCGACGTAGGCGACGAGTATATGGCCCAGAAAGACGAATGAATCCGACGCACTGAACAGGATGGTCCAACTTGCTGAATCGTGATACCTTTTCCGGCTACCACCCCCTGGTGAACTTCCTCTATTTCGCCATGGTGCTGGTATTCGGCATGTGCTTTATGCACCCCGTGTGCCTGCTCATCTCACTGGGCAGCGCCACGGCCTACAACATCTACCTCAAGGGGAGGAAGGGGCTCAGCTTCTCCCTCCGCTTTTTGCTGCCCATGATGCTTCTGGCAGCGATCCTGAACCCGGCCTTCAATCACGAAGGGGTCACGATCCTGGCCTATCTCCCCTCCAAAAATCCTCTGACGCTGGAGAGCATGGTTTACGGTGTGGCCGCCGCCTTCATGCTGGCGGGGGTGATCCAGTGGTTCAGCTGCTACAACGAGGTCATCACCTCGGACAAATTCGTTTACCTCTTCGGGCGCGTCATCCCCGCCCTGAGCCTGGTGCTGAGCATGACCCTGCGCTTCGTGCCCCGCTTCAATGCACAGATGAAGATCGTGCGGCAGGCCCAGCAGTGCGTAGGGCGGGATCTTTCCGACGGCAGCATCCCCCAGCGCATGAAGCACGGCATCACCATTCTCTCCATCATGGTGACCTGGAGCCTGGAAAACGCCATCGAAACGGCGGACAGCATGCGCAGCCGGGGCTACGGACTGCCGGGAAGGAGCGCCTTCTCCATCTATCGCTTCGACAGCCGGGACCGGAGCGCCATGCTCTGGCTGGCCTTCTGCTGCTGGTTCATCGTCTTCGGCTGGATCAGCGGCGGCTTTGAGTTCCGCTATTACCCCACTATGAAGGGCGCCGGCCTCTCTCCCCTGTCCGTCAGCTTCTCCCTCGTCTATCTGGCCCTGTGCGCGACCCCGCTCATCCTCAACGGAAGGGAGGATCGGAAATGGAAACGTTTGAGATCCGCAGTCTGAGCTTCGCCTACCCGGAGCAGCGCTTCGACACTCTGCGGGATCTGAATTTCTCCGTTCCCCAGGGTCAGTTCGTCACCCTCTGCGGCCCCAGCGGCTGCGGGAAAAGCACGCTATTGCGGCAGCTAAAATCCGTTCTGTCGCCTACCGGAGACCGGCGTGGCGAGATCCTCTTTGAGGGCACGCCGCTGGATCAGGTGGGACAGCGGGAACAGAGCGCCCGGATCGGTTTCGTACAGCAGAGCCCGGAGAATCAGATCGTGACCGATAAGGTCTGGCATGAGCTGGCCTTCGGCCTGGAGAGCCTGGGCTTCGACACCCCCACCATCCGCAGCCGGGTGGCGGAAATGGCCTCCTTCTTCGGCATCCAGACCTGGTTTTACAAGAACGTCACCGAGCTTTCCGGTGGGCAGAAGCAGCTGCTGAACCTGGCCTCCATCATGGCCATGCAGCCCTCCGTCCTGATCCTGGACGAGCCCACCAGCCAGCTTGACCCCATTGCCGCCTCGGACTTCCTG
>JAEEGI010016987.1_pt1 | contig 14988 bp, 12 predicted proteins | sample 8958751 | NCBI WGS metagenome assembly JAEEGI01 (sample SAMN16246545, study PRJNA631951) | gut metagenome | biome: gut microbiome; feature: rumen; material: KS-attached | host: Bos | place: Iran: Karaj | collected 2018-10
GGTCGGTTGTACACTGACCTGGTTCGATATTCAATGTTTCCTGTAAACAATCGAGAACTTTTCTGGAACCTTTTACATAGCAGGCGGTTCCAAGACAGACGGAAATCTGGTAATTTCCTTTTGGATAAAGATTGAAGAAAGAATAGAAGGTGACGACACCATAAATTTTCTCCAATGGAACGTCCAGTCCTTTTGCAACAGCCATCTGCACTTCGATAGGAAGATATCCGTAGATATCCTGTGCCTGCTGAAGGACCGGGATCAGAGCGCCTTTTTCCTCTTTGTACTTATCAATGATGCCCTGCAGGCGTTCTTCTTTTGCAGGATCATTGCTGAAAGGCACAATATTTTGTGCTGCTTTCATAAAGCCTCCTTTCTCTTGCGTCAGCAAATCTAAGCTAGATTGTATTAAAAATAGTACATACGCGGAAATTATAACAGATAGCCTGTAATGGAGTCACTCATAATTAAATATTTAACAAAGATTTAAAATATTTTTATAAAATCGGCAAAAAGGAAAGAATGAAATTGTAATCCCGGAGAATGTATGTTATGATACTCGCTGACTTCGGAAGTGTAGCTCAGCTGGGATGAGCGTTCGCCTCACACGCGAGAGGTCACGGGTTCGAGCCCCGTCACTTCCACTTTTAAGAGCCCAGCAGGTTATGCCCGCCGGGCTTGTTTTCTTAATAGAGTAGAAACTCTCAAAGTCGTTGGGCCCTGACAACCTGCCGTGGGAATAAAAAGTATCTGCAAAAACAGGTGGTGTGTTATGAGATTTGTAATTCAGAGAGTCAAAGAAGCATCTGTCACAGTTTATGAAGAAGATGCAGCAGGGAAAATACTGCCGGATGGCAAGGTCACCGGTTCGATCGGCAAAGGCTTTATGGTTCTTGTCGGAGCCTGCCAGAGCGATACCAGGGAGATTGCGGATAAAATGGTCCGGAAAATGCTCGGCCTCAGGATTTTTGAGGATGAAAACGGTAAGACCAATCTTTCCCTGGACAGTGTGAAAGGAGCACTCCTTTTGGTTTCGCAGTTTACGCTTTATGCAGACTGCAGGAAAGGGAACCGTCCGAGTTTTCTGGATGCCGGCAATCCGGTGCACGCCAAAGAACTCTATGAATATATCGTAGAGCAGTGCCGCACGGCAGGCTATGAGGTGGGAACCGGTGTCTTTGGCGCACAGATGGATGTGGCGCTGATCAACGATGGCCCATTTACCATTATTTTGGATTCCGATACGCTGTAGACAGTTGTATCTGTATTGCAGACGTTTTTTTGCGGTGCTATACTTTATCTGATCGTTATTATTTTATGGGAGGGAAAAACATGACACTGACACCTAGAGAAAACTATCTTCGTATGCTGAACCGCGAGATTCCGGAATATGTACCATCTGCTTATGACAATTACCGGGATATGGTTAGTGAGGAGCTTCTTACTCCGGTGTTCGCTCCGGAGGGGAAGATCATTACTTCCTTCGGCGTGGAGTATATCGGCAGTCCGGATTTTAACATGGGAGCCATGCCGAATCCGAATAAGATCCTCTGTCCGGAGATTACGGAGTGGGATAAATATGTTCACAAACCGGATGTTTCCAACCGTGACTGGGAAGGTTTCTATAAGCCGCAGGAGGAAAGATGGGACCGGAAAAACCATGTTCTTTTTATTGGCGGAGGGGACTACTGGCTGACTGCCGTTGCCTTTATGGGTTTTGAAAATACGGTCCTGGCAATGTATGAGGAACCGGATGCTTTTAAGGAGATGCTGGAATATGTTTCCGAGTTTTATCTGGAGGTCATGAAACAGCAGATCTATTACTGCAAGCCGGATGTTTTCGGCATGATGGATGATGATGCCGCTTACCGTATGCCATTCTTCTCTGTAGATATGTATCACGAGTTCTTCAAGCCGCTGCAGCAGAAGCATATTGATCTCGCTAAGGAAAACGGCATGCTTGTAACGCGTCATGACTGTGGTAAATGCGAACAGTTCGTTCCGGACTGGATCGAGATGGATGTCAGGGCCTGGGGTCCGGCACAGGTCTCTAACGACCTGAAAGGAATCAAGAAGAAATACGGAAATCAGATTGCGTTGGAAGGAGCCTGGGATAACCAGGGAGAACTGGGACGCGCAGACTGTGACATCCAGACGCTAAAGGATGCTTTGGCGGAATATGTAGATACCTTTGCACCGGGCGGCGGATTCACTTACAGCGCACATCTAAGTGCTATGGACATGGAAGATCCTGGCGTTAAGGAGCGCAACCAGGTCATCCGCGACTTTTACGAGGACTATGTCCGCAACTACTATAAAGATCACGGAGAATACTAAAGCGTAACTTGTTTATCCGCGTACCTATAAAGAAATCGGCACTGTGCCGGCAAACAAATAAAAAAGGCTGTCCGTCAAGCGGACAGCCTTTTTGTGCCCCAACAAGTGGGCTATAATAAGGAGAAAAGATAAAAACTCTTGTTTAAGGCTGAGGCATTTCTCCTCCCGGCATTCCATCAGGAGGCATTCCGCCAGGGCCGCCAGGGCCGCCAGGACCACCAGGGCCACCAGGACCGCCAGGGCCACCAGGACCACCTGGCCCCATCATTTGTACTTCCATTTCGATATATTTGTCGCTGATCGTCATGGAACCGTCTTCTGCAACATCCAGCCATCCCACCAGACCGAATGCAACATCAGTGATCACTGCGCCGCTTGCCGGGTCATCCTGCGTTGCGCCGATGATGTAGTAGTTCTGTCCGTTCAGTGAGAAGTCGGCATATTTGCCCATGCATTCGTTACGGTAAGTCTGACCGATCACCCAGTCTTTAGAGTCAACTGTTCCGACAGATCCGCCGCTGGTCAGGTCACCAGCTTCTTTTGCAGATCCATCATAAGGAACTCCATTGACATAAAGGACAGCTCCATTATTCAGTTTAATGGTTCCGTTGTTTACAAGACCTTTGATATAGCAGTCTTTTTCAATGTTCCAGACTGCACCTTCTTCCAGCGTGACAAGCACGTTTGCGCCGGACATAGGTTTGTTGATCACGTGGGAGATCATGTAGTACTCGTTCATCGTGAACTCGTTGATCTGGATATAAGCTGCCTGTGCCTCGTCAGTGACGATATTTCCGTCAGCGTCTAAAAGCGTATATTTTACAGTACATGCAGTTCCGCCGTTCGGAGCGATTCCTTCACCATACTTATCTGCCAGAGTCTGCAGGTATTCCACTGCTTCTTTCGAATAGGCCAGACCATGAACAGCAGATGTGGAGGTGATGCTTCCGTTCAATGTGACATCGCTTCCGATATTAACCAAAAGACCTCCAACATTGGTATCCTTTCCGGTTCCGGAACCGTTGAAGATGTCACCGGTATAAGTTACGGCTGTGCCGTCTGCATCTGTCTCCAGACTAAGCGCGGTATTATAAGCACCGCCAGCCTGTGGAGCAACAAAGCCTGCAGCGTTCGGATCTGAGAAACCGGAGGAGAAGGTTGGCATGCCCCATGCACTGCCATCCCATTTTGCAAAGCCCTGGGAACCATCGGTATCACCGCCGGCTCCACTGGTGCCGTATCCGTCATCATCATCCATCATCTGGAAAAGGATACCGGATTTCGGATTCATCTCTGCACCAGATACGATGTAGTCAGATGCCTGCGCACCGCGGACTAAGATGACGGCTTCTTCTGTGTTCCATACGGAGCCTTTATCCAGGATCACTTCTTCTGCACCTTGATGATCCATCACACCGAAAACGGAGTTAACAATGGTATCTTTTGCAGTGCCGTTAAAGGTATAGACCGTTTCATTGGTCTCCTTGTTCACTGCAGCCATTCCGGCAGTCGATGGTCCATAATAGGTTGGGCCTGCGCCAGTTAAGATTGTTGCATAAGTTGTTCCGTCAAAGGTTGCTCCGTAGAAATTCTCATAGGAGCTTCCGATGTTGTATGTTCCGTAACCGGAACCATAATTTTTGCTGTAGCCGAACAGTGCAGCACCACCGTTCATAGAAGTGGAACTGTCATTTCCGGTTGGATCGGATCCGTTATATTCGGAGATCTTCAGTGTAGAGTTGATGACATTGACGGTTGGTTTAGAGCAGTCATCCGTCGAGATAACAGCCCAGGATCCGGACTCGATCGTGGAATCGACAACCGTAAAGGAGCTGCTGTTTCCGAGAACGTTAGCTGCACGTACGCCGCCGTAGATACCGAGGATCCACGGAGGGGAGATCATGAAAGCTTGTGCTGCTGTGCTGGCATATCCCGGATATGCTTCTGTCAATGGGTTGCTGCCAGCTGTGTAAATATTCGAATTTGTCATGACGGCATTCGCATACGCGTCAACGATCACACCGTCACGTCCGAATCCGTCAGTTTTAATATCAACGGAGTCGATCAAGAGTTCTGTTTTTGTGTTTTCACCGCCTGTTGCCACAATGACAGCACCTAACCCGGTAAAGTCATTGGCATTCTTTCCGTCGGAATTATCAGAAAATGTCAGATCGGCATTTTTGATGGTTACAGAAGTATCTGCTTCTGTTCCAACGATTGCAGCAAATCCCGTGTTGGCAGCGCTCTTATCATTGATCGCGTCTCCTAATTCGGATTTCACAGAGACATTTTCAATCCGAACGGCACCGCTTTCTACTGCAGCGGCATCTTTCAAATTTCCTGTCACTTCGGACCCGGATATCATAGCGCCAAGGATAAAAGTGCTGGAAACACCTTTTTCTGCCCATGCTGGAATCAAGGAGCCTGTAGTCGTGACGGCATCATCGGCCGTCAGTTCATAGGCAGTTGTCCCGGCCGGAGCGGAGGCGGAGCCGGATCCGGCACCATCGTCCTTTTTCCCGCAGGCTGCAATGGAGAAGACCAAAAACAGAGCGGCACAAAGAACAGCGGTACCTTTTAATGTTTTACCTAATCTGTTCATAATACCTCCTTTTTGTTAACACGTAGTTACACAATGGAGAATAGCGTATGAGGAAAAACGTAACCATCAGTTTTTTGGTTGGCACCCTACAAGGGCGGCATTCCATTTTATCCCTGAAAAAGGAGACGACATGCGTCTTGACATAGGATTATCTCCTGCAATAAAATGACTTTCTCAACGGCGTGGCCGATACGTCCATCTCCGTTGAAAAACCTGGACGAAAATCGTTCGTCAGACCACAAAAAGGCTCTTATTTTGCGGGAAAATCACACCTTAAAAACGAGTTTTCAACAGCGTGGCTAATGCGTCCATCTCCGTTGAAAAAAAGTCCTCTCTTTTTTCAACATATTAAGCAGCAATGCCATTGCTGTTGAAAAACGTCTGAAAAAGCCTGAGAAAGGAGGATTTTTAATGCTCGAAAAGGAACAAATGGAGCAAATTTACAACGAATTAACAAGGAAGGGCCTTGCCGTTGAAAAACAATTATTACAGTACCCGGAAGGACAGTTAAAAGTCCGAAGGCAGCGTTATAAAGGGAAAGAATATACATTTTTTTATATCGAGCTGCCGCAAAAGCCGGGAAACGTGCGGCGGCCAAGAAAGAATGTGACAAAGGACAAAGAAACAGTCCGCATGATGGCGCGAAAAGAATATCTGAGGACTGCACTGGAGCGGATAAATGGAAATATTGATATTCTTCATGAAGTGATTAGTTGCATAGAAGACACCTCAACGGAAGGAATCCTGTCGGGGTTGGATCCGGCAATTCAAAAGGAAATTGTTTTTCAAAAACAAAAGGAATACCTGCTGCCGGATGATCCGACAGAGGCAAAGGCTCTTCTGGAATGGATTAGGGAGCCATATCCCAAGAATCCGAACTATTCACAGTATCTGAAACACCGCACTAGCACAGGGGAGCTAGTCAGAACCAAGTCAGAAGCATTAATATATGAAAAACTGAAGGAATATAAATTAGCGTATCGATATGAAAACCAGCTGATGGCGGGGAATACCGCTATATATCCTGACTTTACCATCCGAAGGACGGATGGAAAGATTTTTTATTGGGAGCATGCCGGGAGATGTGACCTGCAGAGTTATCGGGATGATCTCATTTGGAAGATAAAGACGTATGAAAGTTTAGGGATTGGGCAGTGGGATAATTTGATCATATCTTTCGATGTGGAAGATGGGAGGATCGACATGCGGGAGGTTGAGAGCCAGATTAAGAACAAGCTGATTATATGAGGCTGAGAGCCAGATCAGGAATAAGCTGATCATATGATTAAAAAAGACCGCTTAAGAAAAGCGGTCTTTTATGCGGTGGACGCATATTATATCGTTGCTGCGTGTGACATGTATCTCATCCTGTTATGCGGAGAGAAACATATCATATGATTATTTCAATACATCCATGAATGCTTTGACGTTTTCTGGTTTTGCGTTCAGCGGGACCTCGCAGCCGGAGCTCAGCATAAATCCGCCGCCCATACCCATCTGGACCAGCTTCTCGCTGTAAGCAGCGACTTCGTCCGGCGTTCCGAAAGCAAAGAGCGTTGCAGGCACGTCACCGCGGATGGTCTGATATCCTTTCAGCATGCCGTAAGCTTCTTCGATGTTGGTGTCGCCATCCAGCTCGAGATGCAGGCTGCCTTTCGGAAGCTCGGTGAAGTATTTAACCATCGGCAGCCAGTTGCCGTCTGCGTGAAGAACGCTGATAAGGCCTGCCTCATGGAAGCGGGTGATGGTCTTCTTCATCTCCGGCCATACATACTCTTCAAAGAATGCCGGAGAGATGAATGTTGCGGAAGATCTCATTGCGAAGATACCGATCTTCTGTGCGCCGCTGGCTTTCGCCTGCTCGATCGTACCGATGTCTGCGCCTTCCTGTTCCTTGCGGATGATGTCCATGATCTTCTCCGGGCAGTCATACATATCATAGGTGAATTCCTGCATGGAGCGGATCATTGAAAGATCATCAAAGATTGGAGCCATAGCGCTCTCAAAGCAAGGGACAACGCCATGCTGGATCAGGAAACCGATCGTTCTGCCCATGTTTGCACCAAGCTGTCCGTATCTGGCGCCTAACTGTCCCGGATCATTAAAATGGTTGATCGCCATCATGTATCCGAATTTCCAGTTCTGGTAGCCCATCTGCAGGATCTTGTCGTATTCTTCCGGATCATCAAAGAATGGGGTCTCAACGAACTGATACAGATCATCGTCACCAAGTTCACGGCCTGGCAGTCTGACAGGAAGACCCATGATAAAAGTAGTGTCCAGCGGCTCCATTGCCATGGAAACATCCGGAACACCAATCTTTGCCCAGGTGTTTTCTACGGCTTCCAGCCAGTTTGTCGGATCCGGATCAAGGATCTCTTTCTGGGTCTTTCCGCCCAGAGGTCCGTAAGTTGCCAGCAGCATTGGCATGATCGGCATTTCGCTTCTGTCAGCGTATGGTGTCATGCTTAACATTTTTCCGTACTTTTCAAAAGAATTCATAATACATCTCCTATCCATTAATAAACCGGTTTGTAACTTCTATTTTTCTAAGCGCGCTCATCATAGCCGAATGCAGCTGTTTTGTAAAATCACAAAACGTGATTTTATTATAACAAAATGTTATAACAAAACCACGTCCTAAAATTTATAACAGGTTCAAAAATGCTTATTAAAAACAGGTAGACCCCAAGAAGCCGATCAATCCAGATACATCTGCCGCAGCTGTTCTTTTTCTTCTTCGGAAATGTGCAGACCCTGCGTAATGTAATTATCAAAATTGCCGTACAGCTCGTCGATCCGGGTCATCACCGTGTCCACATAACTTGGATGCGTGCGGTGCAGATATTCCAGAGACTTTTCGTTTTCTTCTGTCAGGTAGCCGTACTGCTCAAAGAATTCTTTCTTTGCCTGTTCCACTTCCGGCCCCATATATTCGTTGGTCAGCATATAGTCTTCGATGATATCCTCGTAAGGAATTCCCAGGATCTTCTGCAGGATTGCTGCGCCAATGCCAGTGCGGTCTTTGCCTGCCGTGCAGTGCCACAGCACACAGTGATAATTCCCACTGAGCAGTTTCCGAAGGAAAAATTCAAACTGACTTTTCGCATATTCATTTTCCGCGAACTGCAGATACATGGCACACATGGAACGTCTGGTGCGTTCGCCATCGTGAAGCGGTCTTCCTTCCGGGTCTATCTCGGTCTTTTCTACATGCCGGTCCGGATGGAAGGAATCATCATAGATGGACATATGGATATACTCAACACCATCCAGCTGCGGATCCGGCGTTTTATCCACCTCGTCCTTAGAGCGGAAATCGAGGATCAGATCAACCATTTCTGCCAGACGTTTTTTATCAGCATCGCTTGCTTCAAAAAGACGGCCGCTGCGAAGGAGCATACCTTCTTTCACATGCCGTCCGTCCTCAGTGACCATGCCTCCAAGGTCACGTACGTTATTCAAGTTTTCAAAAGGGATCTTTTTACTGACCATGCCGTCTCCTTTCAAAAAAAGATTAGTCGTCAGCCGTCGATCTCTTCTTTCCGACGTCTTCCCTCATCCAGAAGTTTGATCAGGGCTTCTTTGTCCCCCGCAGCAACAGCTTCTTTATATGCTGTGAGGTTTTCAATCAGTGCATCAATCTCATCCGCAAGATAATCCTTGTTATCTAAAAAGAGCTGCGCCCACATTTCCGGATTCAGCCATGCCACACGGGTCATGTCCTTGTAGCTGCCGGCAGAAAAACCTTTATGCGCTTTGGCGGTCGGGCTCTTGATATAGGCACTGGAAACAACGTGCGCCAGCTGTGAGGTAAAAGCGATCATCTCATCGTGCTTTTCGGCAGAGGAGACGGTGATGCTGTTAAAACCGGTTGGTGCCAGAAGTTCTTTAATGCGCATTAACAGATCAAGGTCATCATTTGTAGGCGGCACGATGACCATCGGTGCGCCTTTATACATATCTTTCCGGGCATGTTTAAAACCGGAATATTGTGTGCCGGCCATCGGATGTCCACCCACGTAGGTGAAACCAAAACGTTTTGCGGCATCCATTCCGGCATCAACAATGACGCGCTTGGTTCCGCAGCAGTCGATGACGATCGGATGAGTGCCAAAATAAGGGCCTTCCTTTTCCAGAAAATCGACAGCTGCCTGCGGATAAACGCAGATCAGGATCAGATCACATTCTTTGAGGTTTTCACGGGTAAGGTCTGCGTCAACATTTCCGCTGAGTTTGGCAAATTCCAGAATGGAAGAATCTGTATCAAATGCCAGGACCTTATGTCCTGCAGCGTGATAAGCTTTTGCAAAGGAACCTCCGATGAGGCCGAGTCCTACAACTCCGATGGTAAAAGTGTTGTTGTCTGTCATGATGCCACGACCTTTCGGATTGCACGGATCTTTTCACAAAGATCAGCAAATTCTTCCGGACGCAGGGACTGCGCACCGTCGCACAAAGCATGCGGCGGATCGTTGTGTACTTCGATGATCAGACCGTCTGCATTGCAGGCAGTAGCAGCCATTGCCATCTGCGGCACAATGCGTGCGATACCGGTTGCATGACTTGGATCCACGATTACCGGCAGGTGTGATAATTCGTGCAGCATCGGGACAGCAGAAATGTCCAGCGTGTTCCGGGTGTAATCACTGAACGTACGGATCCCGCGCTCGCACAGGATCACCTGCTCATTTCCACTTGCCATGATATATTCTGCGCTCATCAGCAGTTCTTTGAGAGAATTTGCTAAGCCGCGCTTTAAGAGGATCGGCTTGTTGATTGCACCGAGCTCCTTTAATAAATCAAAATTCTGCATATTGCGTGCGCCGACCTGGAGGACGTCCACATCCTCAAACAATGGCAGATCAGCTGCGCTCATAATTTCGGAGACGATTGGCAGACCAGTTTCCGCACGGGCAATCTTTAAAAGCTCAAGGCCTTCCGCTTTCAGTCCCTGGAAATCATATGGGGAAGTCCGCGGTTTAAATGCACCGCCCCTAAGGAGCTGTGCGCCGGCTTCTTTTACGGCCTTTGCAATCGTAACAATCTGATCTTCAGACTCTACGGAGCACGGACCTGCGATCATGCCAAAATGACCGCCGCCGATCTTTGCATCGCCGACTTCTACAACGGTATCATCCGGGTGGAATTTCCGGTTGCAGCATTTAAAAGGCTCGGTGATCCGGTTGACAGAATCTACGATATCCAGGCTGCCGATCAGGTCTATATCCAGACGTGTTGTATCACCTACAAGCCCTAAGATCGTCTGATACTCGCCAACAGAAACATGGACATCAACGCCCATTCCTTTTAACCAGCCGATCAGCTGATCTTTTCTCTCTTCTGTTGTCTGCGGTTTTAATGCGACGATCATCTTTTTTTCCTCCGATTTATAAAAATATGCTTACCCGACAATGTAGCGCTTTAAAGCGCTGATGTCAACTAAAAAATGCTGTTGTTAACAGCGCTTTTGGCAAAGGGCGATGTCACTGGCGGCCATAAAAACCGCAATTTCTGCTTGCGGTTCAGGCAGGTGCAGTGTTACCATAGTGCATTATTAATCAGTATTTTCCGGAGGAAACAGCAAATGGAAAATCTTGAACAATGCAGAGAAGAAATCAACCGGATCGATCGATCCATGGCTCAGCTGTTTGAAGAACGCATGAAAGTGGCGGCGCAGATTGCCGCTTATAAGAAAGAACACACGCTTCCGATCCTGGATAGAGCGCGGGAACAAGCCGTGCTGGAAAAGAATGTTGCGCTTATTTCTGAATCGGAATTAAAACCGTATTATACGGATTTTCAAAAAAAAGTAATGCGGATCTCGCGTTCTTATCAGGCGCGTCTGATGAGCGGTATGATGATCGGCTACAGCGGTCTTCCGGGTGCCTATGGCTTTATTGCATCCAAGCGGCTTTTCCCGGATGCAGAGCTGGTCTCCTTTACTAACTTTGAGCCGGCGTACCGCGCAGCGGAAAACGGAATGGTCGACTGTGCTGTGCTTCCGATGGAAAACAGTTATGCCGGTGAGGTCGGAGAAGTAATGGATCTGCTGTTTTCCGGCGGACTGTATGTCAACCGGGTCATGAATCTGGAAGTGGAGCATTATCTGCTTGGCGTTCCTGGAGCGACAGCAGACAAAGTTAAGACCGTTGTCAGTCATCCGCAGGCAATTGCGCAGTGCGAGACATATATCAAAAAGCACGGGTTTGAGGTGCTGGATTACTCCAATACCGCAAGGGCAGCAAAGTATGTTAAAGAACGGAACGATCCAACGATTGCAGCAATCGCCTCCGAAGAAGCAGCTGATCTGTTTGGACTGAAAGTCCTGGAACGGAAGATTCATTCTACCAGCAATAATGCATCCCGTTTTGGTGTGTTCTCCCGTTCGCTGCAGGTTCTGCCGGAAGATACAAAAGATGACAGCTGCGGATTTATTCTTCTGTTCACTGTTCCGAACGAGGCAGGCGCATTAGCGCTGACTCTGGATATCATCGGTTCGCATGGATTCAATATGCGGAATCTGCGCAGCCGTCCGATGAAGGGTCTGCAGTGGAAATACTATTTCTATGTAGAGGCAGAAGGTAATATTTCCCGGGAAGAAGGGCAGAATATGCTGCAGGAGCTGAGAGCCGTTTGCGGAAAACTGAAACTGGCCGGCACGTTCCTGAATGAATAGTGAAATATGATACTTTCTTTAAACTTAGAACAAGATAGTTACGATATTGTGGTAGAACGCGGCGTCCTGCAGAAAGCAGGAGAGCTGTTAGATCTGGACCGGAAAGTTCTGGTCGTGACTGATGACGGCGTTCCTGCCAACTATGCCAAAACCATTCTTTCCCAGTGCAGGGAAGGCGTGCTTGTCACGCTGCCGGCAGGAGAGAGCACCAAGAATTTTGCTTCTTTCCGAATGCTGCTCTCTAAAATGCTGGAAGCTTCTTTTACAAGGAAAGACTGCGTAGTGGCTGTCGGCGGAGGTGTTGTGGGTGATCTGTCCGGATTTGCCGCAGCCTGCTATATGAGGGGTATCGATTTTTACAACATCCCGACAACGCTTCTCTCCCAGGTGGATTCTTCCATCGGCGGAAAGACGGCCATTGATCTGGATGGCGTTAAAAATATAGTCGGCGCTTTTTATCAGCCGAAAAAAGTCCTGATCGATCCGGATACCTTGAAAACGCTTGATAAAAGGCAGTTTTCGGCCGGCATGGCGGAAGTGATCAAGATGGCTCTGACCAGTAATGCAAACCTGTTTGCATTGATCAGAGACAGCAAAGACATAGAGGCGGATCTGGAGGAGATCATTGTTTCTGCGCTGCAGATTAAAAAGGACGTGGTGGAGCAGGATCCGAAAGAAAACGGGCTGCGGAAAATATTAAACTTTGGTCACACGATCGGCCACGCCATTGAAAGCCTGGAAGATGGAAGACTCCTTCACGGAGAATGCGTTGCACTGGGAATGCTGCCGATGTGTGAGGAAAGTGTGCGAAAAGAACTCCTTCCGCTGCTTAAGAAGTTTGATCTTCCAACTACCTATGACAAAGATAAACAGCAGCTGATGCCGCTGATCTTACATGATAAGAAAATGCAGAAGGATTCTCTGTCGGTGATCTATGTTCCGCAGATCGGCCGGTATGAGATCCGCAATATCCAACCGGAAGAGATGGAAGCGTTATTATGAAAAATACATTTGGGAATCATTTATCTGTCACGTTATTCGTGGAAAGCCATGGCCCGGCCATCGGCATTGTCCTGGACGGCCTGGCACCGGGAATCGCAGTCAATGAGGAGATCATCAAAGAGTTTCTGGCCAAACGGCGCCCGTCTTCTGATCTGGACACGGCACGTGTGGAAAAAGATCCGTTCCAGATCGTCAGCGGTGTTTTTCAGGGGAAGACCTGCGGTACGCCGCTCACCATTCTGATCCCGAATGAAGATACCAGAAGCAAAGATTATACATATGGAGAAGCGCGCCCATCCCATGCGGATTACGCGGCGCATAAGAAATATCACGGTCATGAAGACTATCGTGGCGGCGGCCATTTTTCCGGCCGGCTTACAGCGGCGATTGTGGCAGCAGGCGGTATACTGATCCCGGCGCTGGAAGCAAAGGGCATTCATATCGGCACGCATATTTACAGCTGTGCACAGATTCCGGACCGCACGTTTGATGAGATCCTGCGGGATGGCTTGTCCCAGTCTGAACTGGCGGACATTCTCCTTTTACTTAGAGAGAAGACCTTCCCGGTTTTGAACGAAGATGCAGGAGAGAAGATGAAAGAAAAGATCCGTGAGGCATCCCAGCAGAACGACAGCGTGGGCGGCATCACAGAAACGATGATCACCGGTCTTCCGGCAGGTGTTGGAGAGCCATGGTTTGACAGCGTGGAAAGTGAGCTCTCTCATATTCTGTTCAGCATCGGCGGAGTGAAAGGCGTGGAGTTTGGAAGTGGATTCGCTTTGGCGGATATGACAGGAAGCATTGGAAACGACGCTCTGCGGTATAAAGAGGACGGAACGGTTTATACAGAAAGTAATCACAACGGCGGGATCAACGGCGGCATTACAAATGGCATGCCAGTATTGTTCCGCTGCGCGTTTAAGCCGACGGCATCCATTGCAAAAGAACAGAAGAGTATCGATTTTCTGAAAAAGGAAAACATTAACTATAAAGGGAAAGGACGGCACGATCCGGCCATTGTCCGCAGGGCTTGTCCGGTGATCGACTGCGTTGCAGCGATTGCTGTTGCCGACCTTCTCACAGGAAGATACGGAACGGATTATCTGGCATGAAAAGTCCGGCGCCAGCCGCCGGCTCGTCAACAAAATGAACATCACGATTCAACCAGGAAAACTAAAAGGACTTGTAACAGCGCCTCCTTCCAAGAGCTATGGACACAGAATGCTGTTGTGTGCACAGCTGGCGGAAGGAGATAGTGTAATCAGCGGTCTTTCGGAGAGCGAGGATATTCTTGCAACCAAAGACTGTCTGCATGCGCTGCAGGAAAGAACACCGGATGCTGTTTTTCCGTGCAGGGAAAGCGGCAGCACGCTGCGTTTTTTGATCCCTTCCGCTCTGGTGCTGTGCGGCGGGGGTGTTTTTACCGGAACGCAGCGGCTGATCGAACGGGGCATCGGCATTTATGAAGAGATCTTTGCAAATGCAGCTGCAATGGGGGCTGATATCAGCCTGGAAAAAGAAGCGGATCAGATCCGCATAAAAGGAAATCTGCCTGCAGGCAATTATAAAATGCGAGGAGATGTCAGCAGCCAGTTTGTCACAGGTATGCTGCTGGCATTGCCATTGTTAGAAGGGAACAGCATGCTGAGGGTCCTGCCTCCGGTGGAAAGCCGTCCATACATCGATATCACGATCGATGTTATGAAACAATTCGGCGTCGCCATCAGAGAAGTCGAACCAAACCTGTTTTTGATCCGCGGCGGGCAGAAGTACCAGGCCGGTAATTACCAGGTAGAGGGAGATTGGTCCAACGGCGCTTTTCTTTATGGCTTCCGGGAAACTGGATCTGACCTGCAGATCAAAGGGCTGAATATGAAAAGCCTGCAGGGCGATAAAGCCTGTCTTTCGTTTTTCAAGATGCTGCCGGATCAGACGATCGATCTTTCCGACACTCCGGATCTGGGTCCTGTTCTTTTTGCGGTGGCTGCAGCCAAAGGCGGCGGCACCTTTACCGGCATTCGCAGACTGCGTATCAAAGAAAGTGACCGCGCGCAGGCGATGGCCGATGAACTGGCCAAATTTGGGGCTGTTTGTAAAGTCAGCGAAAATGAAATGATCATCCAATCTTCCGGACTCAAAAAACCGGATGTGCCTTTAGATGGACACAACGATCACCGGGTCGTCATGGCTCTTTCCATTCTTGCATCTATTACCGGTGGAACCATCCTTGGCGCGGACGCCGTCAGAAAAAGCTGGCCGGACTTTTTTGACGTCATGCAGAAAGCCGGCATGGAGCTTTCTACGAGCGAGTCATAACGTGAGCGAGTAATAAGCTGATCAAGAGAAGGAAGAGTACAAAGGACTGGAG
>JAEEGI010016990.1_pt1 | contig 14986 bp, 18 predicted proteins | sample 8958751 | NCBI WGS metagenome assembly JAEEGI01 (sample SAMN16246545, study PRJNA631951) | gut metagenome | biome: gut microbiome; feature: rumen; material: KS-attached | host: Bos | place: Iran: Karaj | collected 2018-10
GTTTCATGTCAGAATTGAACAAGGCGGAATTCGCACAATTACGATATCGAATCATAAAGAGGTAAACGCACGGGAGTTATACGCAATTTTAACATTTATTGAGCGCTTGCTAATGCTGTTCGATGGTAAGTTTTATAACTTGAAAGAAATGAAATTTTCTGAATCACAAAATGATGCTCATCGATTAGATGGCTATGCAAGTAATATAGTAAATTCTGCAAGACTATCATATTTCGTGTCGGATGGCTATTGCTATGCTGGTAGAATATGCTCATTTAATGATGTGCTTACAGCTGATTTATACGAGAATTGGGTAAAGTTGGTTGAAGAACTGGATATCTCTCATCAAGTTTATTTGTATTCAATGAGCGCTAATAAAATGCCAGTTGATTTAAGGGTCGCATTTTTGGTAGAACTGGCTGAACCTCTTGTGGAATTAATAAAGAATAGGACCGGCTTATTCCCATCTCTTTCACCCGGGAAAAAGGGAACTACACTAAAAATGTGCTTAAGAGGACTGATTAAGAACTATGGCATGGAGATTTTTCAAAAGGAAATGAGCGCTAACAGCAACAAATTCCTTCAATTTCTTGTTAATAGTAGAGTTCGAATAATGCATATAAAGAAAAAACAAAAAGGCATATTTATGAATGGAGATGAGTCTGTTCTCTACATAATGAAAATCAGCTTGCTATATCGACATATTCTATTGAGTTTATTAGGAATAAACGAAAAAGAAACAATTGAGCAAATTAAAAAGGATGTTTCTATATTTGATAACTGGAATGATACTCTAAATAAAGTATTGATAAAAATACAGTAGTTAGTAACATCTTAAAAAAGCAAACTTGGCCTTGGAGAAATCTGAGGCCTTTTATTTTGTGTGGTGACGACTGAACCGCATCAGTTCCTATAACACATATTATTCGTCACATCGTCACAGTCATCACGCAATGCCTATAGCTTGGCGGAAGTTTATATAAATCAGTGCTGCATCGGGCTTCGGCATATATCATTTAGGTAAAAAATTTGCTCTAAAGCGTCGGTATAAAGTAGGTATAAAATACTCTTTGAATGCCTCGAAAACCATTGATTTCAGTGCATCTGCCATTTAGCTATGTGGAGTGCCGTGACATACAAACAGTACTTTTAGCATACGTATTCAATTCCCTCGTTATTTTGTGTGTTATTCGGAAGAATCATAACACAGCACACGCCTATTCCCCAAAAATGCATAATTATTGATTTTGGGGAATAGAAGTGATATGGTTTTGTAGGAGGTATAGTTTTATGAAACTGATATTACGCGATACCTATCTTAATGAGTTGTCAGAGTTGATCAATACACCTGATATCAAGATCATTACCGGAATCAGAAGATCCGGAAAATCCAAGTTATTGGAAGCTTTGAAGGAACTTATAATAGCATCTGATCCATCAGCTAATATTATTCATATCAACTATAATCTTACGGAATTCGAGGAGCTGCTCGAATACCATATGCTTGAATCATATGTGGAAGACAAGTATTCAGCCGAAGATAATAACTATGTTCTGATCGATGAAATACAGATGTGTGAACATTTCGAGAAAGCCGTAAACAGTCTGCATGCCAAAGAGAAGTACGATATTTATATAACCGGATCTAATGCATTTCTTCAAAGCAGCGATCTTGCTACTCTGTTTGTAGGAAGAACATACGAAGTTCATATTCTTCCATTCTCATTTAAAGAATATGTGACGTATTTTCCTTCAGAGAATGTTAATGCCAGCCTGACAAAATACATTACTGAAGGCGGAATGGCCGGTTCCTATCTATATAAAGATACTGATAAGAAGTACCGGTACATCAATACAGAAGTACTCAATGCATTAGTAATAAGAGATATAGTAAACAAGTACAAGATACGCAACGAACCGTTGCTTCACATGCTGATCGATTTTATGATGGACAACATTGGAAGTGAGATCTCTGTCCGATCGATCACAGATTCTCTTGCCGGAGGTAAAACAGCAGCCGATCATAAAACGATCGGTAAATATATTGAGTATCTGTGCAATGCATTTGCATTCTACCGGGTCAGAAGATACGACATTAAAGGAAAGAAATACCTCCGCTCAGAAGATAAGTATTACCTGTCTGATCACAGTTTTAAGTATGCCAGATTGGGAACAAAGAATATGGACTACGGTCATGTTCTTGAGAATATAGTTGCAATGGAATTGATTAGAAGGGGTTATGAGATATATGTCGGCGTAGCAGGCGGGAAAGAAGTTGACTTTGTAGCAATGAAACAAGGCGATAGGACATACATACAGGTTTCATACGATATAACAGAGCCGAAAACTTTTGAAAGAGAGATCGCTCCCTTACTAAAGATTGCTGACGGATACAAGAAGATGATAATAGCGAGGACTTATCAGCCCGCTTACCATCACGAAGGAATAAAGATAATCGATGCCGCAGAATGGCTTTTGGGAGATAGCTGATAATGTCAGACAGACCGGAATTAACAATTAAATTGAAGAGAAAAGAGTTCCTTGAATATTATTATCTCAAGGAAGAATTGGTTTGTTTCTGTCGTGAAAACGGATTGCCGACATCCGGCGGAAAAGCGGAACTGACTGAGCGGATCGCATATTATCTTGATACAGGAAAGATCAAAGCCATAAAAACGGTGCGGACTCAAAAGCCTAAGATAACGGCAATAACAAGAGACAGCATCATTGAATCTGATCTGGTATGTTCGGAAATCCACAGAGCTTTTTTTAAGTGCGAGATAGGCGAGAGTTTTTCTTTCAATGTTGCTTTTCAAAAATGGCTTAGATCCAACAGTGGAAAGACATATGCAGATGCGATAGCTGCATATAAAGAAATAAAGAGCACAAAGAAACCCGGAAAAAAGGACATAGATAAGCAGTTTGAATATAATACTTATGTACGGGATTTCTTCGACGACAATAAAGGTGCTTCTCTGGCTGATGCCATAAAGTGCTGGAAATACAAAAAGAGCATTAAAGGCCATAACAAATATGAGAGGTCTGACCTGAGGGCATTAGAACAGTAAATTAGCAGTTGTTCGTACTGACAGTAGATAAAAAAATGCACAATTAGTATTAGCAGTCGGTTCAAAACCGGCTGCTTTTCACATATTATTAGGGCATAAATCAGAGAGGTACGGCCGTTATGGAACTTAGTTTGGGAAATAATATCAGGAAGATGAGAAAAGAACGGGGACTTACCCAGGAGAGCCTGGCTGATACACTAGGAGTTACAAATGGCGCAGTTTACAAGTGGGAATCAAACCAGTCAGTTCCGGAACTTGAGATGATAGTCAAACTTGCAGATCTTTTCGATGTCTCGCTGGATGTTCTGTTGGGTTACGAGAAGATCAATAAGCGTAAAGATGTGCTTATACAAAACATATATATGAAGATAAACACCAAAGACATAACCGGCCTCGAAGATGCCGACAGGGCACTTCTGAAATACCCCAATGACTATGGGATCTTAATGGTCGCGGCTTCGATATATGCCTGCTTTGGCACTGAAGAAAAGAACAGAGAGTATAAGCAAAGGGCAATAGAACTTTACAAGAAAGCACTTGATGTAATCCCTTCGGGGATCGATCCGAGATACGGAGAACTGATGATCCGAAAATACATTGCTTTTATGTACCATTCCATCGATGAGAAAGAACAGGCCAGCCGGATCCTTAAAGAAAATAATGAAGCGGGCATATTCAATGCCGAGATCGGTCTGATGATGGCATTGGATGGCAATAAAAGTGATGAGTGCAGTAAATATCTTATGGACGGTTGTATCCTGTCGATATCCAATATGCTCAACATGTCCATCGGCTTCATTGTTTTCTATATCAACTGCGGTGATCTCGAGAAGGTAAGATCAGTGTCAAAGTGGAGCATCGATTACCTTGAAAGCCTGAATGCAGGCAATGTGATCAATTATCTGGATAAGGTGAAATGCGCATTCTTAACTTGTTACGGTTATGCTGTCTTCCGTCTGGAAGGCGAGGAAAAAGGCGTAAAACAGCTCATCAAGGCAAGGAACCTGGCCCGGAAATTCGATGCTTCACCTGATTTTTGTATCTACACGAAATTCTATGAGTCAAAAGAAAAAGCGGGCTCTTATGACGCGTTTGGAAAGACTGCCAATGAAGCGATTGAGACAGCACTTGATTTCATAAAGGACCGGAAGTTCAGGTCGTTATGGGAAAAGATTAACGGATAAAGGGATCCAAAATACAAACTTGATCCGGCAGGTGGAACTGAAAACACGGTTCCATATATATAACTGCGTCAATTTTATTTAGGAGGAAAATTTAAATGAAGATCAGAGACATCTATTTGAGAAGACCTTTCCCGGCAGTTTCATTGATCATCGCAATGCTGTGCATCGGTATTACATTGATCTCTTTTCTGATACCGTCTTTGCTCAGGTCATTTGCCTTTGTATATCCGCTAAAAAACCCGTGGCAGCTGATAACATACATGTTTGAACACTATACACCTCAGGAACAGATCCCGCCGGAATCAGGGATTAACTCAATGAGACTTTCCATAGGACATTTGGGTTTCAATCTTCTGCTCGTCCTCCCTTTCGGTGTTATGGTCGAAAAGGTGATCGGAGCTAAGAGGTTCCTGATCTTATCAGCAGCGGCATGGCTGGCTGATATCACAACTATTTATATAGTTTGTTCCGCTTTGATTCCCGAAGGTGAAGAATGTCTGGTCAATGCTGCTGCATCTGATAGGCATAACCTGTGGGGTGGTTTTCGCTGTTATATTTAGAAAAACGATCAGGAGCTGCTTCGATTCGAAGCTAAGTATTTGAACATATTTATAAACAAAGGGACTTTCTCATAACAAACAGGTAAGTACCTTATTGTTAGATTCTATTTGAACAGAAAACTTGAATTATGTAACTAAAGACTTGGAGAAATCCAAGTCTTTTTAATCAAAATCTTATTAGTTCCCAGTTCTCTCCATTTAGCTTAAACGATGAGTTAAAATTCTTTTCTTCCCAATCGGTATGTGGCTAGCAGAACCATATTCAATTAATGGATCTGTAGCAAAAAAATAATCAAGAGAACTTTACCCGGATGATATAATTACCTTGTCTGAGGGAGTGATCCCTTAGTCAAGAAAATAAACAGTATTTTGTACTATGAAGAATGATATTGGGGAGATAAGTTTGCATGGATATTTTCGGTGAAGTAAATCATTGGGAGAAAACAGAAGGTGCATCTATCTTTTGTTCGATCATTAACGTTCCCAATCCCGTAATACTTGATTACGGATGCGGTGCCGGGAATTATTCCTTTGCGGCAGCATATGCTTTTGATCAGAAATGCAAGGTTTGCGCAGTTGATATTAACGGGCAGTGTTTGGAATATGTAAACCAAAAAGCAAGGGATGAAGGAATAGACTGCATCACTACGTCTATAGGCAGAGAGGATTACCGTCATGATTTTGACTATGATACTTTTGACCTCATTATCTATTCGGACATTTTTCACGGAGAAGAGAGGCTGTATGGCGGTCTTCACCGTTTCGTGATGATAGAGGAAGCAAAAAGGACATTGAAGAATAATGGCGTTCTTGCTGTTCTGCCGTTTCACCTGTCGAATTTCAGGGATAGCAATAAAAAGAAAAGCAAATATACGTACAAGAAGCTGATCGATGAGATCTGCAGTTACGGCTTCACATATACCGGAAAAGATCAGGAAGGGATCCATTTTGAGAAGGTGTACAGTCCTTATTATCAACAAAAGGGCGGCGTCACGTTCGATGGTCTGGAACGGGGTAAGATGTTGATCTTTGAATTGACGGGCAAACCGGGATCCTAAGCAGCTTGTGATATGGATTCCCTGTCCTATATAGATATTATTGCGCAGATGACTACAAGCAAAAAACGCACCCGGGTGCAAAAATAGTACGGAGAATCTATGGATATGAGAGAATTGATATAGACGAGTGTTTTGTGGATTATGTATATGATCGAGATATAGGAAAACTATTCACAAAAAACAAACTTTAGAGCGTTAAATAGACAGGATAATAGATTAAGACCAATCGGAATGTATAAGATAATTATGAGAAGCGGGATGTATATTGTTAAAGCAGAAGCAGATCAGATAGAAAAAATCGTAGATATGTCTATCAGAGCTTTTGAAACAGATGTAAATGTTGGGGGAACAAAAGGTGATTGTCCGCCTGGATTTGATTCGATTGAATGGCATAAACAAATGGCCCGGGATGGGCATTTGTATCAAGCAATGATAGAAAAAGATTTGGTAGGAGCTGCCATTGTGTTCCCGGATGAAACACAAAGAAGCGTATACATTGGCAGGGTTTTTATTGACAGCGTCTATCATAGAAAAGGGTACGGAATTCGTTTGATGGAATGCATAGAAAGTAATTTCTCTTGCGCTACGGAATTTAATCTGGATACACCTTGTTGGAATGAGCGGACAAATGCTTTTTACCAAAGATTAGGATACCGTATCATAAAGATCGAGGATGGGTTCAATTTTTATCAGAAAAGAAGGGTAATAGGAACTTAATATGGCTAAGTTATTTGTAATAACCGGACCAGCCGGTGTAGGAAAAAGCACCATCTCGAGGAAGATTGCGGAAGCATCTTCCAAGTCAGCCTTGATCGAGGGTGACGATCTTTATTCTCAGATCGTCGGAGGCTATGTTGATCCCTGGAAAGAAGGGAACTATCTCGATACATTCTGGAAGTTAAGCTTAAGTTCGATCAGGATTTATCTTGAGGATGGATTTGACGTTGTGTTTAACTACATAATAAGTCCCGGACAGTTAAATATGTTCAGGAAAGAGTTTAGTGATCATGAGGTCCGATTCACGGTGCTTCTTGTTGATGAAGAGACCATCAATGAAAGGGATAAGAGACGTCCTGAAGAGTATCAGATGAATGAGCGCTGCATAATACTTCTAAATGAATTCAAGGACCATAACTATCCTGAAAACTTCATTCTTGACACTTCACACCTTACAGCTGATGAGACAGCAGCTTTGGTGCTCGAAGATGAAAAGTTTATCCTGAATAATAAATCCTGAACTATTAGACAGTTTAAGTATAGAATATTATCAGTAAAAATGATCGAGGACCTTATAAGAGATGGAAGAAGTTTACTTGTCAATTTGCTGCGATGTTTTTTATGTAGCAGATAAGAATGTCGTCCTGGTTCACTGGAAAAAATATTGTGAGCTGGAACAGTACAGAGAGCCCCTTATGAAGGCGCTTCAGGTAATCAATGCTCACAGAGGGTGTAATTATGTTGCTGATACAAGGGACGGCTTTGAAGATAATCCCCTTGATACAAAATGGGTGGCAGAATACTTTATGCCTAAGGCAAAAGAGTACGGATGCAGTATTATATATTTTATTATTGACAAGGATAATTCATTGAAAGAAGAACTTGAAGGACAGGAAAAGGATGCTTCTTCCATACTCGAGTTCAGATATATATACGGGATCGATGAAGTGGAACGATAAATAGACAGGAAAGTTAACAAGTGAGTAGTAGGAGATTATAAAAAACAATGCTGAAAAAGATTATTAAACTGATGGCAGTTATAGTTGCATTTAGCTTCATGGCAGGGTGTGGTAAAAGAACACCGGAACCTACTGCAACACATCATGAAAGCGGAAGATATACTCTGATATTAAGTGATATATATGGCGAATGCATGGCCAATAATGATATCCAGGGAGCAAAGGATGCCCTTGATATGATAACTAAATTAAGTGCATTTTATTGCTCTTACGTGAATTACGATGATGTTAAGAATAAGAATTATAACAACTTCGAATTTGATGTAGGGAATCTGCAGATAGCTGTTGCAGCCTACAATGAATACAATGATGAAGCGGCTATGGATGTGGAAGTTGATTGGATATGTCACTATGACTCATGTACTAAGGAACAGTTGGATGCAATAGATGGTTATATATATTGGTATAATAATGCCCAGAATGGAAATGGAGATTCTGAGGGAACGATAAAATACTATCAAAATCTTGTTTGGGAAAAATGTCTTGAGATCTGGAAAAACTTAAATCTTGAAAACGTACCAGATTTTGACGACTTAACTCCTGCCAAATTCAAGGAAGTGCAGAAATCTATTAAAGACCCGTCATATCAGGTGGATAAAACAGTGTGGGATTAACATTCTTGTTGAGAAAGAATGATTAGCACATAAAATCATCAGGATAATTTATAGCGTACACAATCGGATTAGAGAACTAATATGGACGACTTCAAAACGTATTTGAAACATCTGATTTCTACAAATCAAATAGATGGACGCATACCGGAAGAATACAAACCAATCATTATAGCGCATCTGTTCAACGCAGAAGTTTTTAGAAGCGGCATTCAGTCTTTTTTCGAACTCTTTCCTTTTTCACTGAAAGAAGTTGTTGATTCGTTGCAGATATTGAAAGTTGCTTCTTCGCTGGTACAGGTCGTAAAAGATGCCCAAGGAATTGAGTATATTTACGATGACGAATTATACGAACAGGCACCTGATGATGAAGAACGATACGAAGAATTGATGGAAGAAAGAGATTTGTTTTGGGATGATATAAACGGGAAGTACCGCAGCGTATCCGAAAATGATGTTGACGAGAAGATCGCTGCATATATTCAGGCATTCGGGCTTGAGTTCAAGATAGATTAATTGAACCAAGTGAAATTGGTGATATAAATCAGCAGTTTTGTTAACAGTTAGAGATTATAGATGAAATAACGGGAGACTGTGAGTGAGGAAGATCGGACAGATTTTTGGATTCTAAGACAGGTTTTATAAACGCGGATATAGTAACTTATCGGTGGAGGCGAAAAATGGACTGGGTTGATGTAATTAATGAGACACTCTCATATTTGGAAAAGAACATCATGACGGTCCAGAGCCCGAAGGAGGTTGCTATGGAAGTTCATGTATCATCAAGTTATCTGCAGAACAGTTTTCAGATGATCACGGGTTATACCATCGGTGAGTATATCAGGAGCAGAAAGCTCTATTTGGCAGCGATGGAACTGATCGAGAAAGACGTGAAGATCATCAATCTGGCTGCAAAGTATGGTTATGAGACGCCCGAGAGTTTTACGAAGGCATTCAGCCGTTTCCACGATGCCACACCCAATGAGATCAAAAAGAAGAATAAGCCCGCAAAGGTATTCCTGCCGATGAAGCTTAAATTCTCGGTCAAGGGCGCGGATACCCAGGATGTTGTCATAGAGAAGATGCCGGAGTTCAAAGTGCTGGGCATGGCCGATGTTTTCTCGAACGAGAACAAATTTAAGAAGATACCCGGATTCGTTTATGACTTCATAAACAAGTACAGCGGGAAACTCAATGCAAATGTTTTTTGCGGCATAAGCGTCGGCGACTGCGATACCATTTTGGATGAGGCCGGAAAGCCGTGGGCAAAAGCGTATGAGGACATATCTTTCGACGAGAGATTTTTGTTCCTTACAGGCATTGATTACGATGGAGGCAGGGTTCCTGAAGGTCTTACTGTGATAACTGTTCCAGAGACTGTCTGGGCAAAGTTCAAGTGCAGGGACAACTCTACGGAGGCATCGCAGGAGATGCGCCGGTATATCTTCGGAGAATGGCTTTTCGAGGCCAACGAATACGATCTCGTCGATGAATATAATGTCGAGCGTTACGGCGTTCCTAACGATAACGGAGATGGCCTGCACAACGAGATCTGGCTGCCCGTGAGGCGTAAGGAACATAAAGATTGATAACATGTTGAATAAAGCAGACTAAGCGTTCTTTTCCCGAATGATATAATTACCTTGTCTGAGGGAGCGATCCCTTAGTCGAGAGAATAAACAGTGTATCTTACTAAGGATTGCGGGGAATTTGATCTGTGATAAGAAAGCTTACTGAGAATGATTTTGCCGAAGCGGTAACTGTGATCTGCAGCAGTTTCATGACTGTTGCTGATGAATTTAATATCACAAGAGAGAATGCTCCTGCTTTTACCGCGTTTGCGACTGATGAGAACAGACTGAGGACATGGATGTTTGAGCAGGGCCGTCCTATGTACGGATACTTTGATAACGGCAGGATGGTCGGTTACTACAACCTGATGATAAAGGATAAAGAATGTGAGCTCGGAAGCTTAAGCGTACTTCCGGAATACAGACATAAGCATATCGGCCGTACATTGTTAGAGGATTCGCTGTCCAGAGCTTCCGGATACGGATGCACGATAATGAAACTCAGCATTGTGGAAGAGAACCGGATATTGCGCAAATGGTATGAAGACCAGGGCTTTGTTCATACAGGAACAGTCAAATATGATTTCTTTCCTTTTACATGCGGATATCTTGAGAGAGAAATATGAATACAAAACCGGAATTGTACGAGCTAGGAGCAATCCTGGCTCGTATTGTATAATGGAACATATAATATACAGTAAAAGAGACCTAGATCAGGTTATAAATTCAGGAGACAGATGTGAGCATACTGCATTCGATTTTCAACGGTGAATACGATATTGAGTTCGAAGTGCGCGGTAATGGAACCGTCAGCAATGAAGCTTTTGATCTTGATGTTAACAGGGCTTTTGAAAGATACAAAGAAGAGTGCGGGGGAGAGCCGCGTGATCTGTCTCTGGTTATTGAGGATACGCTCAAAAGCGGCTTTGATTACGGCTTTACCGAGGTTGAGACCGCTTTTCTTGAAAGGCTCGAAAATCTTAAGGAACTGATCCTTCCTGATTCCATAACAGAGATAAAGATGACGGACAAGCTTGAGCGGATCCTTAAAGAAAACAACACTCTGATAAGGGGCTCTCTTGATTCCTTCGCTGAAAGATTCGCAGCAGAGATGGGCCTTAATTTCCGACCGGCTGACTTTATCTTTGCAAGGCATGTTTTCGCGAAAGTTCAGGAGATCACTCTTCTTACTGTTCAGTTTAACCGTGACGGAAGTGTTCAGATCAGGTCGGATGTCGATTCGCCGGGATCATCTGCAGGCAATACTTTCGGAGGCGTCTTTTATAACGAGATCCCTTCGGATTTTTGGCTGAATACAACTGCTGAAGAGGTATCTGCCATGTATCCGGGGCTTGATGACGTGGTGGTTAAAGACGGCCGTCTGGCTGATTTTATCGAGAAGGCAAAAGAACATAAGATATTTACGGGAAAGAACTGATAACCGTCAGTACTATTCTAAAGGGTTGTAAAGCAGCAGTATTAAAGACCATATCCACGATCCCCAGCTCGAGACGCATGAGGTTGTTGCGGGTTATAATCGCTTTAGGCAAGAGTGCTTTTCATCTATCACAAAACCATTGTTTCTGTAGAAATTCAAGGTGCTTTCCCTATTGGAGCCTGTCTCCAGGAACACCTTGTAACAGCCTCTTTCCCTTGCGATTTCCGAGGCTCGTTCCAAAAGCGCCGAAGCATAGCCCCTGTTCCTGTATTCTGCATGCGTCACAACATTCTCTATGATGGCAAACGGCCGGACGTTATGCGTCAAGCTTTCAATGATTGCCATTTGTACGGAAGAAACCGCTTTCCCATCCTCGACAGCGACAAGCAAATGCATATTGTCATCCTTTTCAAATTTATCCAGCAGGTTCTGCCATTTCTGCATGTTTTGCTCTTCCTTGGGCGGATACTGTGTCAAAAACTCAAAATACAGCGTCTTCAAATCATCGGCGTCTGTACCGGTTGCTTTTCTAATGATCATCTGCGTGCTCCTTTGTTTTTGCGATTTCTTTTTGAAAAAGTCTCTATACTTTTATTTAGTGCTATATCTTAGATCGTTTCCTAGAAATCCACCATATGATATCTTAAAAGTATTAAAGATTCCAAGACTGCTATAACTATATGAGTATTTCCATAATATTATGCTATTAAATCATCAGTAAAAAAGGGCGGCATAAATGATAGTAAGTTGTGGACATGACATTTATCAATGCGGTGATGCAGGCGTTTTCGAGAGCATAATGCAAAAACTTCTGGCTGAAAAGTCAGCTGAGGTATGGATATCTCAAAACGGAGAACAGGACGAGTATCCTTGTATGGCGTTGCTGGTCAATGAGAATAATGCGGTGCTAAATCATTTTGGTGACGATGGGAGCTGTTACTCATCTTGTAACGGAAGTGCTAAGGAAGGGTTCGTATCTTTTTGCGATGGGCAGTATGAGATCCATGCAGACCAGATCATAAGTAAGGAAGAAGCAATGACAGCACTTATGGATTATTATATGAATAACGGCAGGTCAATCAAAATTCAGTGGAATCAACTGTATTAACAGGCAGCCGTATAGATAATAATCAGTATAAAGTGCGTGAAAGAGAGTGCGTATATTTTGATAAGTTTAAGAAAGATAACAAGAGAAAATATCGATGAAGTTCTAGCCCTGAAAGTCAATGAAAATCAGTGGTCCTTTGTATCTTGCAATGGCGATTCTCTTGCTCAGGCATATGTTTATCCGGAAACAGCATTCCCTTTTGCAGTATATGAGGATTCAACGGTTGTAGGGTTTATCATGATGGGTTATTACGAAGCAAAAAAGTATTATACGCTATGGAAATTCATGATAGACAGTCGATATCAGAACAAAGGGTATGGCCGAAAAGCCCTTGAATTGGGAATACAATATTTGAGAGAACAATTCGACATCTCTGAAATCTATACCGGAGTAATTCCAGGTAACAACAAAGCGAAGGAATTGTATGAATCTATCGGATTTAAAGAAACCGGATTAGTTGAATCAGGGATGGAAGAAATGCGTTTGATACTGACATAATATAATTCCTGTTATCCAACCCTTTTCAAGCTATGCTTATACTATAGATGACGGGTATCAGGATAGAGTTAAGAAAATGTTTGAGTAAGTATAGATAATAAACAGTTATATACAGGAAACAGATCGAATGAAGATAGGAATAATTCAAGCTAGCTCACAGAGTGATAAGAACGAATTAATCTGTGATTCAGTACGATAATATCTTTTTGTATTATGGCAATTGCAGTTGCGGATTTATGTCAGGTCTTATCGAGATCGTAAATTTCATAGATCAAAAAAACATCAGAAAATTTTACTATCATTGCATAGTGGTATAGAAATTATGACAGCGATAAAGGATAAGATTAACATAGAATATCATCAGCATAGAAGGCTAAAGGAAAATGGACAAAAGTAAGATTGAGAGTTTTATCAGGAAGCAAAAAGTTGCTTTTATCTGTTCGGTAGACGGGGATGGTTTTCCAAATGTAAAGGCGATGCTCAAACCGCGAAAGATAGACGGATTACATCAGTTTTATTTTTCGACAAATACTTCTTCGATGAGAGTTAAGCAATATCTGAATAACCCGAATGCGTGCATTTATTTCTATCATAAGGGAATAATCAAGTATACAGGTGTTATGTTGAAGGGGACTATGGAAGTGCTGACTGACCAGGAGACGAAAAATCTGATCTGGAGAAAAGGTGACACGATGTTTTATAAGGGCGGCATCGCCGATCCCGATTACTGTGTTTTACGATTCAATGCAGAAAGCGGGAGATACTATTGTGATCTTAAGACTGAGAGTTTTATGGTTGATTAGTAGAACAAATCCTCAGTTAAATTTACATAAAGGAAGAAGAATTATTGAGTAATCTTTCCACAGGAGCAATAAATGAGAGATAGTCTGAATACAGAGAAAAACCTGAAGGATATGATTGAATTCAATTCGGAAATATTAGAAGAACTCAAAGCAGCCATAATTCAGCTTGAGGAAGATATTGCTGCTGGAATTAAAAGATATCCCAAAGAGAATGTCGATATTATCTTCTCTAAGCAGATAAGAATATTCAGCACCGTTGAAAATCTGTTGGATGCTAATTTCTCTATCGGTAATGATTGTTCTGCAATGTTGGATCTGTATAAGGAAGGAATGAAGGTCCTTCCGGTAATGGCAAGTAAAATGGGATATATAGATATAATCCACTTTACTTCTATTGGTGTTCTTCTCGGGATTGCAAAAGAAGAAATGCAGACGATCATTGATGTATTTGACAGTATTAAAGTTAATGATAAACTTTTCGATTTCATTGTCGCATCGTATGGGTTAAAGCGTTCGATGGCTTCTGACGCATATAGTTTCGGTAACCCATATCCGTTGTTGATGGATGTAGTAGATATCGCGAAAAATGATAAGGAAAAGGCAAGTGAATTGTTGACGGATTATATTGAAAAGCAGTGGATAAACGGTCATTCCAAGCTTGGCTGGAAGAACCTTCACAAGAGCGGCGGATATGTCGGTTTGTGGAGTTATGAGGCCGGTGCGGTTGCCAAGATATTGGGGCTGGATGACTCTAATCTGGCAGACAGTAATCATTATCCGTATGATCTGGTGCATTTTAGAGAGGATACATCCTTTGATGCCGTCGATGCCGGTGCTGCTATTGATGATGGGGAAAATAAAACTGTCGTAAACGAATGCTCAATAAACAATTGTCCGGAACTGGATTTGATCATTCCCAATGAATTCAGGGAATATATTGATCAGGCGATATCCGATTATAATTTCTTAAGCGATGAAGACTTTTTGGAGAAGTACGATCTTCAGGATATTTGGTTTTCGCTTGAAGAATACAAACAAGACAAGGCAAAAGGAATTTTGGGTTTCATAATCGTAAATCTTTTGGTTAACAAGGATTTCATTCTTCAGTTGGATTGGAAAGAAGACCCCGCTGACCATTTGGATGGTTTGCATTCGTTCTGGAACTGCGAAGAGAAGATTGTCGAATTTGATGTAGATAACGATCAGCTATATCTGGCCAGGGTTCCTAAAGAAATCGAACCGGCAAACATATATGAGGTCAAGATCAAAAACTATATAAGATAATCAGGAATTATACGAGCCAGGAGTAATCCCGGCTCGTATTGTATAATGGAACAGTAAATTTTTATTT
>JAEEGI010016991.1_pt1 | contig 14986 bp, 6 predicted proteins | sample 8958751 | NCBI WGS metagenome assembly JAEEGI01 (sample SAMN16246545, study PRJNA631951) | gut metagenome | biome: gut microbiome; feature: rumen; material: KS-attached | host: Bos | place: Iran: Karaj | collected 2018-10
TTACCTGAACCCCAAACACGCCGTCATGATGGGCGGTTTCATACAGGACCGCTACACGGAGAACCAGATCCCGTTCTTCCCGTGCCCCACGGGATACAGGAGCACCGCCCTCTACGCGACGATGGCCCAGCTCGACCTGCGCTACTGCTTCCTCCGCAAAAACTACATCACTGCCCGGGGCGCCTACCTCGTCCGCGGCGACATGCTGACCGACTATTTCCTCGGCTCGACCTACTGGGGCGTCGGCATGGAGTATTCCCGCCAGACGATGGTCGGTCCCCTGAGGCTGGCCGCCCAGTGGGGCCGGTACTTCGGTGTTACCGTCTATGCCGGCATCGGCTTTGACTTCTAAATCTCAGACATGATGCGTCTCCGCTCCCTTTTGCGCGCACTTGCCGCCGCTTCCATCCTGTTCCTGGCCCTGCCGCTGCGCTCCGCCGGGCAGGACAATGATTCCCGGGCCACCCTGGTCAACCTGCTGACCGAACTCAAACAGTCCTATGAAGATGCGCTCGCATCCGATTCGCTGCTGGTCGACAACCGCGACCGGCGGGAGCAGTTGGCCGAAATGGTCAAGGCGGCCGACGAGGTCACCCTGATGCTCTACACCCAGGACCAGAAGTTCGCCTTCGACATGGCTTTCGCCCTGGAGAAGGTGGCCGGCGTCTATGATTCGTTCAAGGTCCAGACCCGCCTGAGCGACAAGTACCTGATCGCTTCGCGGCAGGGCCTGCGCCGCTACAACCTGCTGGGCGAGACCCTCCGCGACATGTATCTCAACCACGCGGTGGACTCCGTCATGCAGGCGGATTCCCTCCTGCTGGAGATGCCCCCGACCGTGCCCCTGGAAGAAGTCGACCCGGAAAAGAAAGCCTTGCTCGACAGCTGCCTGTTCTATAGCGACGCGCTGAGCGCCCTGTACGGGGAATCCGTCCTGATGGCCCTGCAGGACAGCGTCTATTTCGCGGAAACGGACCGCCGCCTCCGCCAGGCCTACGACTACGTCCAGGCCAACTACGCCGAGACCCAGAAGAACATCTTCATGGGCGGGAGCGTCAACATAGTAGAGATCATCAAGAACTGGAAACCTTTCCTCGCCAAAGTCCGCAAAGACCTGGCGATACGTTTCGGCGACACGGTTTCGGAAGGTGATACGGAAGGACGCGAGAGCCATCCCTGGGGCGGGACGAACAGCCTCAGGCACGGGGCGCTCTCCCTGCTGGCGCTGCTGCTCTCCTTCCTCGTGGCCAGCCTCATCACGGGTCTGGTCCTCAAGCTCGTCCGCTCGGAAGAAATCAAGGCGCTCAAGCCCATCCTGGCGTCCATCCTGGCCATCTTCCTTTTCGTCCTGGTCATGGTCATCTTCAGCTCGGACCGGAGCAGTTCCTACTGGAAGATGGGCTATCGCCTGCTGTCCCAGTTCTTCTGGCTCACGCTCGCCATCTTCTTCTCCCTCCTGATCCGGGTCAAGGCTTCGCAGGCCAAGGCTTCCCGGAACCTCTACGTTCCCACCCTGCTGCTCGCCTTCCTGACCATCCTGCTCCGGGCGATGTTCCTGCCGGCGAGCCTGGTACCGCTCATCCTGCCGCCTGCGCTGGTCCTGTTCATCCTCTGGCAGTCCGGCCTGAACGTGCGCTACCGGACACGGGCCGACCGGACGGACCTGCGCTACGCCTGGGCTTCCGTGGCCGTCATGACCCTTTCCTGCCTCCTCTCCCTGGCCGGATATCCCATGGTCGGCGTGCTCCTGCTCACCTTCTGGACCTTCCAGCTGGCCCTGCTTCACACCATTACCGCGATCTATCATCTGGTCAAGCGGAATTATGACAACCGCATCATCCAGCGCAAGGCCAAGTACCACGAGGAGAACCCCAACATGCCGCTGGACGACAAGAACGCCTATATCGAGGTGACCTGGTTCCACGACCTGCTCCGCATGGTCATCTTCCCGATCGCCATCCTCCTGTCCTTCCTGCTGAGCGTCCAGCTTACGACCCGGGCCTACCAGCTGTCCCTGACCGGCGCGAACATCCTGACACAGCCGATCTTCCGCCACCCGAGTCTCCAGCACCTGACCCTGTCCAACCTGCTGATCGTCGTCACGCTCTTCTTCCTCTTCCGCTACCTGATCTACATGGTCAAGGCCCTGTCGCGGGTGATCAAACTCCGCGGGATCATCGAGAAGAAGGGGGCGATGGCCATGCCGCTCAAGGAGTCCGACGTCAACCTTTCCCTGCCCAACGTCCTCTATTCCCTGATCGGCTGGCTGATCTTCCTGATCATCGTGTTCACCATCCTGCACATGCCGACCAAGGCCATCACGGCCATTACCACCGGCCTCGCCGCCGGCGTCGGTTTCGCCCTCAAGGACTTGATCAACAACTTCTTCTATGGCGTCCAGCTGATGGCGGGCCGCATCCGGGTCGGAGACAAGATCGCCTGCGACGGCGTCCGGGGCATCGTCAAGCGGGTCAGCTATCAGACGACGCAGGTCGAAGATGAAGACGGCTCGCTCATCGCCTTCACCAACACCGACCTGTTCACCAAGAAATTCCGCAACCTCAACAGCGGACGCAACTACGAGCTGCTCAAGATCCCTGTCACCGTCCGTTACGGCACCGATATCGAGAAGACCCGCCAGGTTATCCTGGAGGCCCTAAAACCCCTGATGGTGGAGGACAAGTACGGCCGGAGCGTCGTCGACCCGTCCTTCCCGATCGACGTGCGCTTCGACAACTTCGGGGAAAGCTCCATCAACATCTTCGTGGTCCTGTACACGACGGTGGATACGCACTACACCTTCCCCGCACGGGCCAAGGAAGCCATCTACAACGCCTTCCACGAGAACGGAATCGAAATTCCGTTCCCGCAGCGAGACGTGTACGTCAAATCCGTACCGGAGACTAAGAAGGGTTGAAGCGGAGAATCGCTTCTATGAAATAATAGTCCGCATAAGAAAGCGGCGCATCCACCTCCAGGATCTTGTTGTTTCCGTCTCCGTGGAGGTTTCCGGTGCTGTGGCGCAGCAGGAAGCAGCCGTTGGCTCCCGGCTCCGTGCAGAGATAGTCCGGCGAAGCCAGGGTGCGGATCTGGCGCTCCGCCATCCGGCGGCATTGGCGCGCCAGGGCCCGGTCCCCGGTCAAGCCGGCAAGTTCGCAGAATGCGGAAGCCATGACGGCTGCCGCGGACGCGTCCTTTTCCGTGTACGGGATGGCCGGGCAGTCGAAGTCCCAGAAGGGAACGCCGTCCGCAGGCAGGCGCCCGAGCAGATAGCGCGCGATGGCTTCCGCCTGTTTCAGGAAGGCTTCTTCCCCGGTCTCCCGGTACATCATCGTGAAGCCGTACAGGCCCCAGGCCTGTCCGCGGCTCCAGGCAGAGTCGTCGGAATAGCCCTGGTGCGTACGTTTCAGCACCGGTTCTCCCGTCAGCTGGTCATAATCGACGACGTGGAAGGAACTGGCGTCGGGGCGGAAATGCTGCGCCAGGGTGGTTCGCGCGTGGGTTTTGGCGATGGTAGCCAGAGAATCGCAGCCGAAGAGACGGGAAGCTTCCATCAGCAGTTCCAGGTTCATCATGTTGTCGATGATGACCAGGAAATGGGAGGTATCGCCCCGCCCGCCCCAACTCCGGATACAGCCGACCGTGGGGTTGAAACGCGCGGCCAGGTAGGCGGACGCTTCCTCGATATACGGCAGGTAATCCTCGTGGCCGCCGAATTTCAGCCCGTTGCCATAGCTGCACCAGTACTGGAATCCCGCGTCATGGCCCGAAGCGCAGGCGCGCACGTCATCGAGTTTGCGCGTATTCTTCTCCGCCAGTTCCCGCAGCGTTTCGTTGCCGGTCCGGCTGTAGAGATACCACAGCGTCCCCGGGTAGAAGCCGCTGCACCACCAGTTCAGCGGGGCCGCGACGAACTGTCCCTGGGGCGTGTACGTCCGGGGACTCTCCGACGCGGAGAGCTGCGCGTCCATCCGCAGGCACTGCTCCGTGGCCAGGTCCAGGACCCGTTTCTCCAGATGGCCCATGCCCTCGCCGCAGGCGGCGGCCAGCATAACTAACGCCGCCAGGGCGAATCTTTTCATTAAAAAACTTTTCATATCAATACTTCGCATCAAAATCATAGTGCATCGGCTCCGGCTTCACCCATTCCTCGTCCGGGGCGATCTCGTACGGGAGACGGTACACATTCCCCCGGGAATCGGCGAAGAAGAAGTGGGAGATGGAGAAGACGTCCGCGTTCCCGTCGGCCCAGAAGCACCAGAAAGGGTCCTTGCACAGCTCGGGGCGGCGGACATAGCAGTGGTTGAGGGGGGAATTGGCCGTGTAGCGTATCGCCCGCTTCCAGGTCCTGCCGCCGTTGCGACTCACCCAGGATTCGAGCTCGCCGCCCTGGCCCCATTTCTGCGGCCCGACCCCAGTCGGGGCGATGACGGTCCAGGTCTTGCCTTCGACCCAGAGGGAACCGGAATCGTAGTTGTTCGTGGAATAGGTGATGAAACGGAAATCCCATTTGTGGCCCGTCCAGTGGGCGGTGAACCATTCCCGGGGCCCGTGCGCGGGACCGGGTTGGTGGCCATAACTGGTCACGTACAGGATGATCGGGTTGCCCTTTTCATCAAAGTTGACGTCCTTGATGTAGCAGTTCTGCTTGTTGTGCTCGACATCCAGGATCTTGCAGGGCGAGTTGCGGTCGGTAATCGGCAACTCGATCGGAGTCCCGTCCACCAGGGTCCAGTGCTCGCCGAAATCCGTCGTCTGGACGACATAGATATTAGTCCGACTGTCGCAGTTGCCGTCCGGATGGCGGTTGAAGGCCGTGACCAACTTTTCACCGCAGCGGCCGCTGATCTGGTAGTGGCCGGACTGGGTCTCCCCCAGCGCCGGATCCATGATGCTGGCCAGCGGCTGATAATCACTCCAGTGGATGCCGTCAGGCGAAGTCTGGTAAAACAGGCGGCGGAAACCGTCATAGCGGGTTTCGAAAAGGAAATGGCCCCTTCCTTCGATAAAGAATGGCTGCGGATAGGCCATGATGCTGTGGCCCATCTCTTCGAAAGAAGAAATGTCATAGGGTTTGACGGAACGGAAACGGAACCCCTCGCGCTTGTTTCCCCGGCCGGCGACATACACCCAGAGATAGCCCTCCGGATCGATCAGCAGCGCGGGATTGTCGTGCGGGTCGTTGACCTCGCCCTTGTCATAGACGACGGTCGGCTTCTGCACCAGGCCGGTCTTGTGGTCGAAGCAGCTGATCATGCAGAGCAGGTGCTTTTCATCCTCTGCGGTAGTGCCGCCAAATACGAAAAAAGTCCTGTCCACTTCCGGGCTGTACACGGCAAGGGGACGGTGTTTCATCGTATAAGTGCCGAAAGCACCGCAGTACTTGGATCCGTATTCGCTCCTCTGGCCCAGGTCGAACCAGATCGGACGAAAGCCGTCCACCTTCGTGTTGTTCAGCGCACCCGGCTCCTGGGCGAAGAGGGCCCAGCCGGCAAGGGATGCCAGGAGGATGACCAGAAGTCTTTTCATCGTATGCTCCGTTTTTCGGTCACGAGTACCGGGCTCTCCATCAAGCCGAAAGGAATGCAGTAATAGTCATCCCTCCAAAGGCGTGTTTTGCCCGTCTTGCGGAGGTCGTACCAGTCGTTGTCGCCCGGCTCGGCGTTGGGCCAGGAATCCGCCCCGGTGAAGGTGGCCGGGCCCAGCATCGCGAATTCGCCGCCCACGCAGTGGAGCGGGCCGAGCAGGTTGCGCAGGCTGCCGGTGAGGGTCAGTTCCACTTCGTTGTCTCCTTCTTTCAGGACATCGGTGACATCGGCCTCCCAGGGGCTGCAGAAGACGGTCGGGAGCGCCTGCCCGTTGACCTTGACCTGGACGGTGATGGCTTCGACCTTCGGGAAGGCGATCTTGCAGCGCAAGCCTTCTTCCCTTGCGGTCAGGTTGAGGGTACCGGTGCAACAGATGCGTCCGGCATAGAAGGGATGGCCCTGGCGGGTGAAATCGCCTTCCGGGGCCTCCCGGTCCGCAACCAAGCGCAGCGAAGTTTGTTCGTAGCGCGCCGGCAGGGGCTTGGGGTTGAGGATGGGGTTGCGGTTGCGCCAGGTCTCGGTCGGCTGTTCCCCGGCCAGGGCGGCATCGACGCCGAATTCCCCGACGAGGAAGAGGTTCTCGATCTCCGTGCCATAGCGCGCGATGGGGTCGATGGAGTCCGGGATGGGATTGACGAAATCCAGGGAAAGCAGGACCTCATTGCTTCCAGCCTGCAGGTAGGGCGCGACATCGGCGGTTCGGAAGTAGCGGTCCACATACCAGTCGTCGCCGAAATGCAGCGCATGGCCGTTGAGGGTGACTGCCTTGTACATCCAGGGCTGCTCGACGACCAGGTCGCAGCTGGCCGGAAGTTCTTGTACATCAAAGCTATAGCGCAGCAGCATCGGCCCGTCGTAATGGGCCGCTCCGTCGTTGAAGCGGTGATAGACGGCCAGCACGGGCTCGGGGCCGTTCCAGCTCGCGCCGCCGTCCGTGGACCACTCGGCGAAGTCGAGCGGCAGGGCGTTCGGGTCGAGGCGCCGGCAGGTCCAGCATGCTAGGGTCTGGACGGGGATCTGTTCGCCGGGAAGGCTGTATTCCCCGTCGAAGGGCACGGCCTTGTCCGTGTCCAGCAGCACCCAGGTCTGGGCCGGGGCCAGATCCAGTTCAAAAGAACCGTCAGACGATTGCGGCACGGTAAGGACTTCCCCGTTCAAGGGATTCAGCAGGGCGGGATGCCGCGCGGGCCGGTCCAGGGCGATCCGGATACGGACGGCGTCCATCCGGGAGGTGTTGGACAGTTGCAGGGTGAAGCCGCCGTCTACCTTGCGCAGATGCGTCCAGACCTTGTCGGCGCCGGGGCCTTCCAGGCGGAAAGCGCGCTTCGTACGGGCTTCCAGGCAAACGGGCATGTCCTCCAGCGTAATCTCCGTGCTGCAGGCCCGCAGGCCCTCCAGCGCGTCCGGTACGCCGTCCACATAGGCGGGATAGCCACCGCAAACGAGTACGTTGCCGCCCTGGGCGGCGAATTCTTCCAATAGTTTGAGCGTCGAAGGCCGTATCGTCAGGAAGCCGGGCAGGATCACGGTATGATAGGTCATTTCCCCGATCCGGAGCAGGCCGTTCTCCACGGAACCGATCTCCGAAGCGATCTGCTCGTCACCCAGGTCCGCGTTGAAATGGAGCGTCATCAGCTGCTGCAGGATGGCCTCCAACAACTGGTCCCGCGCCGGCTCGGGCGAAGCCTCCGCCACGTCCCGGTCCAGGTAATCGGACTCCAGCGGCGAGAAGGCCAGCACCTCCCCCACCGTCCGGCCCACCGTCGCGAAATAGGCCAGCCGCGCCGAGTAGTCTTCAAACAGTTTGTTGTCCGGCCAATAAGGCTCCTGGTAGTTGAACGAAGGCGGATAGTCGTATTTGCGTATGCCCTTCAAGCTGTAGTGCGACAGGTGCGGGCAGAAGAGATTCAGGCCATTGATGGTGTGCCAGGCGGTCAGCCACATCCGGTCCTCGAAAGAGAGATTGTGGCCCGCCGTGCCGAAGATCTCGACGATGCGGCGCCGCTTGCCGTACTGGTTGGCGACCGACGTCATCACCTTGGCGTTGTGCAGCACCTTGAAGCGCAGGCCCAAGGCATCGATGCCCGGGACCTGCATGTGCCGGAACTGCGTCATCAGGTTGCCCTGGTTGAACATATTGGACACCGGCAGCTCCTCGCCGTTGTAATGCCCGGTCCAGAGCAGGCCGGCCTTGGCGCAATAGTCGCCCAACTGCCGGCTGAAGGCCTTTTCCATGCACTCGCCCACCGTCCGGTAATAATGCAGTCGGAAGGTCCGCCAGTCCCCTACCGTATCGACCAGCGAGGCCAGATGCGGCCGCAGTTCATAGCCGTATTTCTCCTTGAAAGCCGGCTCCATCCAGGGCGAATACGGGATGAAGGCGTCCGCCTCCGTGACATCCCGCCGGGGCGACACCTGCGGCTCGTCGGAAAAGATGCCCATCACCCCCTTGCGGCCCGCAAAGCGCTCTGCGTAAGGCTTGTAAGTACATTCGATGAAGGCCCGGACAGCGTCCGGATTCATCAGGTCCACCCAACAGGCGCCGTTGTACCAGGGCTGGCCCATGGGGTCGACATGCGCCACATAGAGATGCGTCCCGTCGTCGAGCAGGACGCTGTCCTCCGGACTGATTGCGGTTCCGGCGGGCACGCGCACCAGCGTCCGGGCTCGGAAAGCGTCATCCTGCCGGGGCACGATGCCTCCGGCGAATCCGCTGGGCCACTTGTCCTCGTCGTAGAACCAGGACTCGAGCCCCAGGTCCTGCGAGGCGCGCACACCCGCCTCCATCATGTCGAACCATTCCTCCGAAAGATAGGGCGTCAGCAAGCCCGGCCGGCTGTGAAAAAAGGCGCCTCCGAAGCCACCCTCTTGGAAGAGGGTCAGCTGCCGGCGCATCTCGTCCGCCGAAAGGCTGTCGTTGAGCGACCAGAACGACATCGTGCGGTAGGTCGTCGACGGATGGCGGAATACGTTGAGATCAAAGCGGTCGGGAGCGGGTTTGCAGGCCAGGGTCAGCAGCATCGACAGGGCTGCCAGGGTATGAAGGATCTTTCGCATGTTCAAATATAATTGCTTTTTTCGGGATTTGCACGTAAGTTTGTATAAAGGTGATTTTTATGAGAATACGTGGCTTTTGCAAGCGATTCCTGGCGGTTCTCCTTCCGGCGTTGATGTTGTTGCCGTCGTGCCGGAGGGACGCTGTCCCTGCGCTGGAAAACGGGCGCGTGCGCCTGGCGTTCGACACCGCCACCGGCTGGCCGGTATCGATGACGGACCAGGCTTCCGGGGAGGAGATGCTGGAGGACTGCGTGCCCCTTTGGGAAGTAAGGGACAGGCAGGATAGCCTGATAAACGAAGAAACGCGTTTCCTGGGATGCCGCCGCTGCCCGGATGGGCTGCGTCTATCCTGGAGAACGGCTTCCGGCATCCGCGTGAAGGCCCTCGCCCGCCTGGCTCCGGAAGACAGCCTGCTGCACTGGAGCCTCTCCGTCACGGGATTGGAGCCCGGATCCTCGGTACGCTACCCCATCCTGGATTTCAAGAAGATGGATCAGGAGGATTTTGCCTTCTCCAGCTGGCTGGGTCGCTTGGAAAGGGATCCCCGGGCCAGCCTCGGGCCCGACATGCCGCTCATCCGTTTCAACGCGGAGAGCCCCGGCGCGCTGTCCCTGCAACTGATCGCCGCCTATGACCGGGAAAGCAGGCGCGGGCTGTACTTTGCTTCCAACGACTCGCTTTCTTTTACGAAGACCTTTACCGTCGAACTGGATTCGGCGAAGACCCGTTTCTATCTCACCCATTATCCGGCCCTCGACGGCACGTCCAAGGCCTGGGATCCAGGCTATGAGATAATTACAGGCCCCTTCCGAGGCGACTGGATGACGGCAGCCCAGCTGTACCGCCGCTGGGCCGTGCAGCAGCGCTGGTGCCGGGAAAGCCGGCTGGCGCAGCGCCGGATCGAAGACTGGGCGCTGGGGACCGGCCTCTGGGTCTGGAACCGCGAGCGCTCGGAGAACGTCCTGCCGGAGGCCCTGCATCTACAGGAGACGTCCGGGCTGCCGGTGAGCGTCCTGTGGCATTGGTGGTGCAACTGCGGGCACGACGACGATTTCCCCTATTATCTGCCGCCCCGGGAAGGCGCAGGGCCCTTCCGCGACGCGGTCAGGGAAGCCTCGAACCAGGGCGTGCATGCGCTCGTGTATATGAATTCCTTCGAATGGGGCACCTCGACGCCGGGATGGGAGGAGGCCAAGCCCTTCGCCCTGAAACGGCGGGACGGCTCTTTCCGGGAATACACGTCCAACACCTTTACCGGCCACACGATCGCCGCGATGTGCCTGCACAACGACTTCTGGACGGACCGCTATGCCGCGATGGCCGACACGGTGCTGCGGGAGTACGGCATCGGCGGCATCTATATGGACGAAGCTTGCACCAACCTGCGCTGCTACAATCCCACGCACGGGCACAGCATCGGCGGCGGGAACTATTGGGTTGAAGACTTCAACGAACTGGCTTCCCGCATCCGCTCCCAGGCCGGCCAGACGGTCCTGGCCGGCGAAGGTTCCGGTGAAGACTGGATCCCGTCGCTGGACCTTTTCCTGACCCTGGGCGTCAGCCGCGAACGCTACATCGGCGGCGATGCCGAGCCCATTCCCCTGTTCCAGGCCGTGTATCACGATTTTGCGATCACCTTCGGCAGCTACAGTTCGCTGGTGTATCCGCCTTTCGACGAACGCTGGCCGGCGGAGCTTCGCCCCGAAGGCTGCGAGACTCTTCTCCCCGAACGTTTCAACCTGCAGTTCCGGATGGAGCAGGCACGGGCGCTGGTATATGGGATGCAGCCGTCCATCGCCAATTATCACGCCTTCCTCGACCAGGCCCGGAGCCGCGAGATGGCCTTCGCCCTGCTGCTGGCCCGGACCCGGATGTGTTATCTGGATTACCTGCTCTACGGCAGTATGGAACGGGTCCCTGCGATGACGGTCCCCACTGCGCAGGCCGACATCTCGAAGGTATCGATCTATGCCCGCGACGGGCAGACGGCCGCCCGGATCACGAAAGAGGTACCCTTGCTTTATACGGGTATGTGGAGATCCCCGGAAGGCGGGCTGGCGCTGTTTATCGTCAATATCGGGGAAGAAGCCCTGCCCGTCGACTTCGCCCTAGATCCGGCTTTGTACGGTTTGCCCGCCTCTTGCCAGGCTTGTCTGGACGGCGAAACGCTTGCACAGGCTTCCGAGGGGGCCCTGAACGTCTCCGCCCTCATCCCCGGGCGCAGCATCCGGGTCATTACCTTTCTTTAGCCGCCGAGTCTAGAATGCCAGGCGCCAGGAGGCGTCCTGGGCGCGCCTGTTCTGCAGGGCGTTCATCTTGCCGAAGTTCCACTTCACCCCGAAGAGGATGTAGCGGCCGAGGATGAGCTTGTAGGAGTCCTGCATGTAGTCCGAGGAATCCAGGTGCGAGAGGTTGCGCGTCTGGCCCAGGATATCGTGGGCGCTGAGGGTCAGGGTAAAGACGCCGATGTGCTTCGAGAGGCTCGCGTCCCAGTGCCATTCGGGCAAGCCGTAGCCTTCGGCATAACCGGTGAAGAAGTTGTAGTTGAATTCCGTGCCGATCTCGAACTGGTGCGGCGTCGTGTAGCGGCCCGCCAGGCCGGCGCGGTTCTGGGTGGTGATGACATCCGTCGCTCCGGCCAGGGAATAGTGGGCGTAGTTGAAGGCGTTGGTGTAGCCCAGGGTCAGGGAAACGGGGCCCTTGTTGTATTTCAGGTGGATGCGTTCGGTGGTGCTGTAAGCGTCTGTCCGATTCTCGGTGAAACCGCTCTGACCACCGTAGAAACGCTCACCGGCCTCGCTGCCCCAGAAGTCGTCCATGAAGCTGCCGTATTCGAAGGAGTCCATCGGCAGGGCGGGGCGGGAAGCGGTCGTATGGTAGCTCACCGTCCCGCTGTAGTTGCCTCCCAGATCCAGAGACAGCGTCATCGTCTTGTCCTTATTGACAGGGCGGTTGTAGCCAGTGGTGAGGGAGAAGGACGTTTGCGGCCGGGCGGCATTGACCGGCACGGAATAACGGATGCCGTACGCATCGTACCACATCGCGGAGACGATGGGATGGAGAACGACGTCCCCGCTGATACGCGCATTGAACGATGAGAAACGCTTGGGATTCCCCTTCCGGAACGACACGCTCGCCGACATCGAGGAGGTGGGCCGCAGATAGACGTTTCCCACGGTGATGCGGGTCGGGTCGGAGACATTGAGCGTCGGAATGCGCATCGAATGCGAAGGCTCGCTCTGGTAGACATAGACCGAACTGCGAAGGTTTGTCTGCTCCTTGTGCCAGTTGAAACTTAGGCGCGGGACCAGATGCCAGAGCCATTCCCCGTCGCCGGAAAGGGTTTCCACACCGAAACTGCGCGCCTGGACGCGGTTCTGGATACCTTCGGCCGAAGTGCCGAGCTGCAGGCTCCCCCACTTCTGCTCGTAGTTGACCGTGGCGCCGTAGCGCTGGACCAGATAGCGGTTGTCGTTGGCGGAGGTGTAGTAGGCGTTGGCCGTCCCGTCCGCGTTGAAGGCGTCCCGGTGGGATTCGTTGAAGGAGCCGGAGAAGCTTGTATTGAGCGTCAGGCGCCATTTCTCGCCCAGGGGTTCGGCATAGCTCAAACCCGTTCCGATGTAGTTGGAGGCGCCGAGACGGTCGTAGTGCAGGTCCAATTCCTCTTCGGCCATGCCGCGGCGCGTCAAGGACCATTCGCGGCTCGTGCCGCCGGTACCCCGGTGGTCGTAGTTGAGGTAGGCGTGGATCGCACGGCGGTCATCCCCGCCGATGCCCTTGTAGCCGCCGCTGCCGCCGATGCCGAAATGCCGCTGGGTCAGGTCGGTGCGCTCGGTACGGTCGGAGCTGTTGAGAAAAGCCGAAGCGCTGGAGAAGGGCTCCTGCTCCCGGCTGGTCGACGTGCTGGCGTTTTTATCGAGATGCGTGTCCTGCCAGGAGAACTGGCTGTCCAGGGTGAACTGGAATTTGCCCTCTTCCTTTTTCGCTTCCACGCTTCCGCTGACCGTATTGCCCCACTGACTGCCTTTGTCGATCGATTCGGAGAGCAGGTCGCCGTCTTCCCGGAAGGTCGTGCGCAGGGTCTTGGTCGCGGCGTCGGTGTGGCCGAACTTGTAGGAGCTGGCGGCCGTGATCTCGACATCCCTGACACGGGAGGTGTTGTAGTTGGCGCCGAACTGCGCCTGCTTCGTCAGGCCGTTGAGCGATGGCATCTCATCGGCGGCCGCCCCGCCCATACGGAAATAGAAAGCCTCTCCCACGTCATTAATATTCAGCGCATTGCCGATCAGGGTCAATTGGTCCTTGGGGTTATAAGTCGAGACGAGGGCATTGGCGTTGTAGAGCAGGCCGCGGTTGTCGCGGAGCTCGTCGTTGTTTTTGTCGAGGGTTGTGCCGCCCTTGAGGCCGACATTGCCGAACCAGCCGTCCTCATACTCTTTCTTGAGAGCGACGTCCATGACCTTCTCCCGCTGGCCATCCTCGATGCCGGTGACGCGCTTCTGCTCCGATTCCTTGTCGATGACGCGGATCTTGTCCACGATGGAGGCCGGCAGGTTATTGAGCGCCATCGACTGGTCGTCGAAGAAGAACGTGCGGCCGCCCACGGTGATGCGCTTGACCTCTTCGCCGTTGACCCTCACTTTGCCGTCATCCCCGATGTCGATACCCGGCATACGGACCAGCAGGTCCTTGAGCATGGCGTTCGCGCCCACCTGGAAAGAAGATGCGTTGTATTCGATGGTGTCCTGCTTGATGATGATGGGATTGCCCACGTCCGTGATGGTGGCGGCCCGGATGAACTCGTCATCGATCTGGAGCTTGACCGTCCCCACGTCCACGCGCCATTTCTCGAAGCGCATCTCCTTCACCCAGGGCCGGTAGCCCATCATCTCGATATGGAAAAGATAGATGCCGTAAGGCACCTCCTTCAGCTCCGCCAGGCCCTTGTTGTCCGTGAGAGTGAAATGGTTGATCGTCGAGTCCTTCCTTTCCGTCAGGTACACCGAAGCGAAAGGTACCGGCTCAGCATTGGTGGAGTCCACCACCGCAACCTTTACCTGCGCCAACTGCCCCATCATGCTGTCCGTGAAGACGATCTGGGCTCTTGCGCTTAGGGCGGTGCCGAGGGCTACGAGGATAATGGCTATCGTTTTCTTCATTCCTGTGTGCTTCCAAGTATTCTTCCTATGCTCTTCCCGTGTTCTTTTGCGACGAAAGGCATGGGAGCCATAGTTCTTTCCTTTCGTCGCACGGTTTTCATGGTTTTCGTTCTATTTCCTTCCACGAAAGGAAAAAACAGCCGTCACCGTTCCTTTCGTAGCATATCTAATTCTGTCAAGAAATCCGGGCTGGCGAGGCCGGGAAGGGTCTTGCCGCGAACGATGCGACCGTCAGGGGCGACCAGCTCGACATGCGGGATTCCGTTGAAATTAAAAAGGGTGGTCAGCAAGATATAATGTGCTTCCGGGATACGGTAACTGACTTCGTCGGCGAGGTATTTCGGAGCGTAGTCGTCGTAGGCTTTTTCCGGGGTGCTGCGGTCGCCGGTGATGAAGACGATTTCTAGGTCCTTCTGCCGGGAGAGTTTCTTCCGGTTCGCGACGGAGGCTTCGATGCCGGCGCGGCAGGGGCCGCAGCCCGTGGACCAGAATTCGACATAGACCCATTTGCCACGGAAAGGGGCGACGAGATCATTGAAAATGTCCGTCCCTTCGCCAGACGGAAGATCATAACGGTCCTCCTTTTCCGCAAGGAGTTCATCCAGAGTTGCCTGATAGCGGGCTTTCAGGTACGGTGATGTCAGGGCGGCTAGACGCTCGTCCCACACCTTCTGATAATCAATCTGTTTCCACTGCAGCGTGCCATCATCACCGATCCAGACCTTGGTGGTGGTCCGCTCTCCCTTGACTTCCTGGGAAAGCATGCGACCGTTCATCAGCGCAGCCTGCAGGAAGATGGAAGGTCCGGCCCGATGGAAAAGGGCGCTGTCAACCCCAACCATTTCCGGGACTTCTCTGTTATTGAGCAACTCCGAATACTCATAACGATTGGACAAGAAAGAGATGTCATTGTTGAGCATGAAGGCTGTCCAGTCACCCGGGTCCAATTGAGCCATAGAGACATACAGGGACGGATCGGCAAGGTCTTTCGAACGCTGCCGGCCCAGAGAATCCAATGGCATACCCGGTTTCGCACGTGGCAGATTAAACTTAGCGCTCATCTCATCCTCGACGGCCAGGATCCTGATCTGTTGCTTTAACAAATGCGCTTCCTCATCGGAGAAGCCCTGCCGCCTGCAAATGTAATCCGCCAGTTCCTGCATCTTGGCATAATGCTCCGCG
>JAEEGI010016992.1_pt1 | contig 14986 bp, 15 predicted proteins | sample 8958751 | NCBI WGS metagenome assembly JAEEGI01 (sample SAMN16246545, study PRJNA631951) | gut metagenome | biome: gut microbiome; feature: rumen; material: KS-attached | host: Bos | place: Iran: Karaj | collected 2018-10
GATAAGCTTGTATCCCTGGCAGGTCGTATGATGAGCAAGCGTGTAATGGGTAAGGCATCTTTTGCTAACCTTCAGGACAGAGATGGACGCATGCAGCTCTACGTTTCAAGAAATGACCTTGGAGACGAGGCTTATGCTGATTTCAAGAAGATGGATATCGGTGACATCATCGGTGTTAAGGGCTTTGCTTTCAGAACCAAGACCGGTGAGATTTCAGTTCATGTAAAGGAGCTGACTCTTTTATCCAAATCTCTTATGCCACTTCCTGAGAAGTTCCACGGACTTACAGATACAGAGATCAGATATCGTCAGAGATACGTTGACCTCATTATGAACGAGGAGGTCAAGGAGACCTTCAAGAAGAGAAGTGCGATCCTTCGTGAGATCCGTAACTTCCTTGCTGAGAGAGACTTCATGGAAGTTGAGACACCTATGCTTGTTGAGAATGCAGGCGGTGCTGCAGCAAGACCTTTCATTACACATTACAATGCACTTGATGAGGAGAGGAAGCTTCGTATCTCTCTTGAGCTTTATCTTAAGAGACTTATTGTCGGTGGCCTTGAGAGAGTATACGAGATCGGCCGAGTATTTAGAAACGAGGGTGTTGATACACGTCACAATCCTGAGTTCACTCTTATGGAACTTTATCAGGCATACACAGATTACGAGGGTATGATGGAACTCACAGAGTCCATGTTCCGTTACCTCGCCGAGAAGGTGTGTGGCACAACACTCATCAAGTACGGCGATAACGAGATCGACCTCGGCAAGCCATTTGAGCGACTTACAATGAATGATGCTATCAAGAAGTATGCAGGCATCGATTTCGATACAGTTAATAGTGACGAAGAAGCAAAGGCACTTGCCAAGGAGCATCACATTGAGTTTGAGGATCGCCACACTAAGGGCGATATCATCAATCTGTTCTTTGAGGAGTTCTGCGAGAAGAACTTGATCCAGCCTACCTTCATCATGGATCACCCGCTTGCAATTTCGCCTCTTACCAAGAAGAAGCCATCAGACCCTGAGAAGGTTGAACGCTTTGAGCTCTTTATCAATACATGGGAGATGTGCAACGCATACTCCGAGCTCAACGATCCAATCGACCAGCGTGAGCGTTTTGCCGCGCAGGATGCCAATGCAGCAGCTGGTGATGAAGAAGCTGAGCACACTGACGAGGATTTCCTCAATGCCCTTGAAATAGGTATGGCTCCTACTGGTGGTATTGGGTATGGAATTGATAGACTTTGTATGCTCCTGACCGATAGTGCGACAATCAGAGATGTGTTGTTGTTCCCGACGCTCAAGACCCTTAAGGACTGAAGCCAGTAAACAAGCGGTTCACAGGACTTGTGACAAATTGACTACAACTGTACTGCAACAGAAATCACTGAAACAATCGGTAATAATCGGGCATGTATGAGGCTCGAAAGAAAAAAGTGAGCTGGAAGTTGTGAAAAGCACTACATTTTTTCTACAACGATTAAAGCAGTGATGGCAGGGAACAGACGGGAATAATTGAGAAGGCTAAAAGCATAAATCACCTCAATAAACCAGTTCACACGGTAGTAGTCGGGAATCGGGGTATAGACAGGCCGCAGCTCAAGTCCATTGAGAAGTAAAAGCCAGTAAACATGAGGCTTTTAAGGACTAACATATTTTGAATGTAACAAAACTACAACATTTATCCATTGCTATAACGGGAATAATAGGGTAGTTAGGTCATAGACAACTCAATACTGAACTCATTTTAGAGTCATTCTTGAAAGGAATTTCAGGAATGGCTCTTTTTGTTTTGTGGCATGCAAGAAGCTCTTTCGCGGGAACCTATCCAAAAAGAAGTAAGGAGGAAGAGCATTATGGATTATCAAGATGAAGAGTACCTGGAACTGGAAAGAAAGCAGGAGATCCGAAATAAGGCCAGGATGTATCGCAGAAAATATATCAGATATAAGGAAGCAGAATATATCTATGGAATTCAGCATAAAAAGCTTTTAGAGCTTGCTGACAAGGCAGGAGCATTATACAGGATTGACGGTTATGTGCTCATCAACGTGGAGATATTTGAAGCATATCTGGAAAGATTCCACCAGCCGCCCAAAATGACCAAGACAGGGGGAAGAAAGAAATGAGTGGATGCATCTGGAAATTCTCTCAATACCTTGATGAAGAAGATCTGATGTTTGCGAGAAGATTCTTTGTTACTTACAAAATAGCAGGTGAGTATTACGGAATCGGAGAAAAGCCAATGATTCGGATGGCATGGGAATCCGGGGCGGTTTATAAGATCGGGAAAAGAGTCCTGATAAGAAGAGATATTTTTGAGGAATATCTGAGGAACCACCAGAAACAGGTAGATAAGCTCATCGAGGGTGATGAGAAGGAACTAATAAAAATCTTTAAAGCAAAAGCTAAGGAGGACAGTGAAAATGAGTAAAGTTATAGCAATCGCAAATCAAAAAGGGGGTGTGGGAAAGACCACATCGGCGGTGAATTTAGGGGCAGGATTGGCTGCTCAAGGTAAAAAGGTACTCCTACTGGACACAGATCCACAGGGTAGTCTTTCAATCTGCATGGGCTATACAGAGCCGGACAAATTGGATGTAACAATCGCTACAGTAATTGAGAAGCTTGTTAATGAGGAAGATATTCCAGAGGGATTTGGTATTTTGAAGCACTCAGAGAATATCGACTTGCTTCCGTCAAATATAGGTCTTTCTGCTGTAGAGGTTTCACTTGTGAATGTTATGAGTAGGGAGCTTGTACTAAGGGATTATGTAGAGCAGATAAAGGATAAATACGATTTTATCATTGCAGATTGCATGCCATCACTTGGAATAATGACTGTTAATGCCCTTGCATGTGCAGACAGCGTACTGATTCCAGTACAGAGCGCGTTCCTTCCGGTAAAAGGTCTTCAGGCCCTTATCAAGACAATCTACACAGTAAAACGCAGGCTTAACTCAAAATTAGAAATAGAAGGAATTCTGCTGACTATGGTAGATAGCCGTACCAATTATGCAAAGGATATTGTGGCTGAGGTAAATGAGGTATATGGAAAAAGCCTTCCTGTATTTCCTATAGAGATACCACTTTCAATCAGAGCCGCAGAAACCAGTGCTATAAGCAAGAGTATTTTTGAGTATGATCCCAAAGGCAAAGTTGCAGCAGCATACGCAGCGCTCACAGATGTTGTGATCAAGAATTCATAAAGGAGGATGAGCAGATGGCAGTGAAAAGAGAAAAAATCAAGTTTGAATCAGTGGAGCAGCTTCTTGGAGCTCCAATAACAGGTGAAGCTACCGTAGAGATTGAAATTAACCACATTCATCCATTTGAAGGTCATCCTTTCAAAGTTATTGATGATAGCAAGATGGAGGATCTGGTAAAGAGTATTGTACAAAATGGCATTCTGACACCGGTAATCCTAAGAGAGACAGCAGAACAAGGACAGTATGAAATGATATCCGGTCATAGAAGGATGCATGCAGCAAAGCTGGCGGGGCTAAAAACAATCCCTGCAGTAATAAAGAAGTACACAGATGATGAGGCTGTAATAGCCATGGTAGATGCCAATGTTCAGAGGGAAGAGATTCTTCCGAGTGAAAGAGCATATTCTCTGAAAATGAAGCTGGCAGCCATTAGCAGACAGGGTGAGAGAACAGATTTAACTTGTGGCAATAATTGCCACAAGTTGGACGAGGCAGGAAATAAGTCCAGAGCCATTGTTGGCAAGGAAGCCGGAATGAGCGAAAGATCTGTTCAAAACTATATCAAGCTAACAGAGCTTGTTCCTAATGTAATGGAGCTAGTAGATCAGAAAAAAATCGGTGTAACAATGGGAGTCGATATTGCTGGCTTTGATAAAGAGCTTCAGGGATGGCTATACGAATATTACAAAGATAATGGATTTATAAAACCCGTTCAGGTACAGGCGCTGAAAGAAACTACCAATTTGGAGAACGTTGCTCAAAGGACCATGATACAGATTATGAACGATGCTCTACCGGATAGTAATAGTAAAGCCAATGGTAAGGTCACTCTTTCAGAAAAGAAACTAAACAAATACTTTCCACCACATTTCAGCAGCAAACAAAGGGAAATGGTAATTGTGGGACTGCTTGAGAAGTGGCATGAAGAACAAAAATAAAAAGTTGGGAGGAAAATTCCGTGGGTAAGAAATTAGATTTAAACTATTTTTATGGGGCTGAAGCAGATCAGTTCAATTTCATAAAGATACCAAAGCCCCTCTTATTTGATCCTATGTATAAGAGTCTTAAACTGGAGGAGGCGCTTGCCTATTCCATGTTACTTGACAGGATGAATCTGTCTATCAAGAATAATTGGTTTGATGAATTGGGGAGAGCTTACGTATATTGTTCCATTGAGACTATTATGGAGTTTGCAAATTGTGGCAGAAACAAGGCAGGCGAAATCCTAAAGAACCTTGATGCAATTGGGCTCATAGAAAAGGTGCTTATTCCAGGTAGAGGACTCAAGATTTATGTAAAAAACTTCATTCCTAAGAGTGCACCAAAATTTGAAAATCAAACTTTAGGAAAAACTGAGGAACTGCTTTCGGGCATGGAAGGGAATGACAGGGAGCTTGTGGATAACTATGAAGCAGCCCCAAATTCAAATGACGATGTTTATTTTTCAAATACCCCTGTTTATGAATCAAATGACACTCATCCTGAAAATAAATCCGGGGTCGTTTATTTTTCAAACACTAATAAGAACAATATAAACAATAACATTCTTAGTAACACCAAATCTAATCAGACCATATCAATAACTGGACCCAAAAAGCTGATGGGATTGGATGCTGATGAGATTGGATATGCAGAAGTTATCAGAGAGAATATTGATCTTGATGCTCTGTTTGAACGCTATCCCTATGACAGAGATTTTGTTCAGGGATTATATGACCTGATTCTTGAAACAGTGCTTTGCAAAAGCGAAACTATCGTGGTTGCGAGCAATGAGTATTCGTCCAACTTCGTAAGGGGAAAGCTCTTGAAGTTGAATCACATGCATATTGAATACATCATGGATTGCTGGAAGCAGATTAAGGAAAAACCAAGGAATATCAAAAAGTACATGCTTGCTGCCTTGTTCAACGCACCAAGTACCATGGACGCCTCAGACCAGGCAGAGTTTTGCAGTCATAACAACGCACAATATGGTTGAATTGATTGACAAGTACGCATTGCGTTGTTATACTTAAATTGATTCAAAGGAACGCAATGCGTACTCAGATGCGGAGGTGGGCTATGAAAGACTACAAGATCGATATCGAAGGACTTGACCTGCTGATTGAATATGATGAGAAAGAAGCTAAAAAAGATCTGGCTGAAAGAATCCAGGCATATGAGATAAAAGCAGTCCGGGAACAGACCGGTATGAACCGCAAGGATTTTGCAACATGGCTTGGGATTCCTTACAGGACCATCTCAGATTGGGAGCATGGCGAGAGAAAGATGCCTGATTATGTTTTAAGACTCATAGCTTATAAGGTTAGGATGGAGTTTGTAGAAAAGAGGTGACTTGAATGTTTTTGCTGAAATTGATTTACAAACCTTTTGTATTTATGTTCTATCTGCTGTTTAACTTCACATATGCAATGATAAAACTTCTGGCTAAGCTTGGAGTATTCTTCTGGGTGTTGTTTATCTGGCTGATCATGGCAATACTGATCTATACAGCAACACATCAGCAATGGCAGGAGTTTGTGATAGCCTTCTGCATCGGATTCGCCTCTTATCTGGGAGCGAGTGCAGTGATGGGGTTGGGATTTATAGCAGACTGGCTAAATGAAAAGCTTCTCCAGCTCTTGATGGCTTGAATATGCCCACGGAATGACTGCATGGTAGCGTAAAAGCTGCTGTGCAGTTTTTGTTTTGGATTTAGCGATATATAATCAAATATTTATCGAATTTTAATGAGATGATGATAAAATAAAATCGTATCTTTATAACTATATGATGGTTGTATTTGTGGTTTCCAAAATGGAGTTTGGACATGAAGATAATCGAAAAGTTATTGTATTTTATAGCAGGACTATTAGCACTTGTTTTTCTTTTTATGCTTGTCAGCATAGTGAACCCCACTGCGCATGATATTATAACCGATATTGTAAATAAAATAACTCATGAAGATGAGAAACAGGCATCTCAACAGGCAAGTACTGCTGATGTGTCGGTTTATATACCCGGAAATACGCAAACTGATGAAACGGAACAGCATCAGAAGTCTGTACCGGAGACTGAAAATAATTCTGAACCAGCGCCAGAGAAAACATATGAGGAATATGTATCTGATTGGAGTGATGATGGTATTGATGATGAATTTAAGAATGATTCTACATATGACAAATTCGTAAAAGATTTTACGGAAGGCTTTATTGACGGATTTACAGGTAATGATGAAGATAGTAACTACAGCGAAGATGAGTATCGAAAAGCTTTTGAAGACTCGAACGAAAGCAGGTCAGACTATAAGGTTCCAGAAGCGGAAGTAGAAATAGTAGAAGACGAAGAGCAAGCAGAAGAAGTAGTAAAAGACGTAGATGTTGGAGAAACTGGAGAAAATGAGACTTTCGATCCATTGTTTTATCCTTACTACAATATTTTAAATGACAAAGGAAAACGCCTATATAAACAGATTTATGCAAATGCGATTGCCCTTAACGAATCATTTTTACCAGTTGAAGATGCTACTGGCAAAGAATGGAATACAGCGATGTTTAGTGTGATATATGATCATCCTGAATTATTCTGGGTTGATGCGTCCTTGTATAAACAATATGACTATAACGGAAATGTAATTAGACTTGATTTTTACTACTTTGATGAACTACCAGATATTCCGGCCGCAAGGCAGGTGTTTGAAGCTAAAGCTGAAGAAATGATTCAGGGGGCAAAGGATCTTGGCAGTGACTTTGAAAAAGAGAAATATATTCATGATCTCTTGGATAATAAGCTTACCTATGATTGGGGAGATTTAAACCAGAGTGCTTATAGTGCGATTGTTTATGATACAACGGTGTGTGCAGGTTACTCTAAAGGATTCCAATACTTAATGCAAAAATTACAGGTCCCTACTTATACATGTGTTGGCTGGGGTGGATTTGGTCTGTTGTTTGGCGGAATGCATGGTTGGAACATTATCAAGTTAGATTCTGATTTCTACAATGTTGATTGTACATGGGATGACGATGAGCCTATAAGCTACGAATACTTTAATTTAAGTGATGATGATAACTATATGCATACTCGCATGTTCAACTCAGTTTATTTGCCTCCATGTAACGGCGGCAAATATTCTGGATTAGTTAAGAGGTCGTTATCAGACTATGGCATAAGTGATGGCGATGTTATTACGAATATGGATGCGTACTATGCTTATTGTAAAGATAAAACTCTTAATGAAAGTGTAATATACGACGAGGATGCTTACGAGTGCGAATTCCAGGCGGTTATTTCTGGCGATATATATAATGAATGGAAACAAGACTATGACCAATCAAAAGAATATGATAAATACCTAAATGAAGTTATTAGGATACTTGGGAATGGTGATCAATATGATCTGTTTATTCCAATAGGTCTTGTACTGTGTGATGAAGAACAATTGGCTGACGGAAATTGGCTAATTACACACTACGTTTATTTGGGATATGCTGGGACAGATTTTTAGAGCATATAGAACAATTGCATGGGAACGATTTGATAGTTATGGCTTCAACGTGAGAAAAGGATAAGATATGAAAAAAATAAAAAAGATATGGTTAGCATTAGTGCTTTCAATGCTTCTAGCTGTTTCTTTGACAGGATGCTCATATAGACAGAGTGCACGTATCAACCTTGATATAACAATTAAGAGAAATCAGAAGGTTGACGTTGCCTTTCTAGTTGCGGTTTTAAAAGAAATGGCTGAATATCAGTTCTTTTCTACTGAAGATCTTAGAGATATGAAAGCTAGGGGATGGGATTATAAGTTGTATTCTGAAGATGACTATTTGGGTTATGTTTTTACTATTCAGGATCAAGATCTCAATGCAATTATAAATGCTGTTGATGGTGTTGAGACCAGTTTTGGTGGATTGAGTAGTGATGTGGTGTCTATAACGAATGATGGCATGTCATATACCTTTCAAGGTAAGTTGTTCGATGACGATGATGTTAGCACATTTGAATTATATAAAACTGATTTTTTGAACTATGGTGGATGCGTAAATGTGGTTCTTCATCTTCCTGAGAAAGCATCCAGTAGCAATGCAACATTTGTTTCAGATGATGGAAAGACATTAACCTGGGATCTTCTAAATACGGGAGTAAATCAGCAGATGCGTGCTGAGTTTAGGTTAATTCCATCATATTATATCTACATAATGGTTGCGTTAGCTATTATTGTCCCAATGTTATTGCTCATAGCAACTATTCTTAGAGTTACAAGAAAGAAGAAGGAAGCGAAAATAGCTGCTGCACAGGAAACTGCCAGAAAGAAAGCTGAATATGCGGCAGCAGTTGAAGCACAAAAGAAGGCAGTAGCGGTTGCTAATGCTAAGAAAAAAGCAATGGCCGCAGCACAGGCTGCAGCAGCAAGGAAAAGCGCAGCTAACACAGGTCCTAAAAAGCCAGGTACATAATCGATTTGCGTAATATGTTTTTATGCATAAAAGGACGCCCCAATTTGTGAGGGCGTCTTTTCATAATGGTGTTTTAATTTATTTTGGTATTTACATATTCTACATCCTCGATCTTAAATTCACAATCTAAAGAGGACAATTCTGAGTCATATATTTCTTTTTGAAACTTAACCGATTCGTCTATGTCAAAACCATAGTTATTTACGGTAATGGATTGCTTTGCGGGAATTCTGATATTATCAAATGAGGTCTCAATGCGCATGTTTTCCTTCCCGTCCTTGCTCTTTATTATTAAAACTCCATCAACGCGTTTTATTTCTTTATTTGCAACGCTTTCTATCATGTAGGAGCATACGATACCTTTAGAACCGGTTTCTGTGTTGGTAACGGTTTCTTTTTTTACAGCTGTTACTATTACTGGATATAGGATACCACTTTCATAAAAACCTAACGGCGTTGAGGCATCTATGATTTCAATCATTGATTCATCGACGACGGAATAACTGTCATTGGCATAATCTTTAATGTTCACTGCAGAATAAGTTACAGGATTGCTTTGAAGACCACATCCTATTAGAAGTATAGCGGATAATATAACTATGAGAGTGGCTTTTGTTTTCATCAATCTAGGGCTCCTTTACTGTATTCTTTCACTAACATAATGCTATCAGATAAAAATCAACACATTATAAAAAATACAATAAATATTCGTAAAATAGCACGATTCCAATCGCCATCACAATTTATCACACGGAATCACAAAAAACAGCGTCAGCATCACAAATTATCACGCCGTGTGCATTCCAATCCGTTTTTGAATATGTTATTGTTATAATGCACCAAGGAATGTGAGACACGGATGCCTCACAGCCGGGGTGCATTTCTTTTGCGCAAAAGAATACTGTGGTAAATGAACGTCGATTCGTAAGCCTAAAGGGCTGCGGACCGGCGTTTTTGTTTTGCCACAAACTACAAAATTATATGGAGGAAATAAAAGTGGATTTCGAAACATTTAAAGAAGAACTCAGAGAGGACATGGAGAAGGCTCTTTATGAGAGAACCGGCACAGAACACTCTGTGAATCTTCAGACTGTAGAGAAAATGAACGAGACCTATGAGGCGCTTACCATCAAGCCTGAGAATAGTGATATTGGCGTAAACATCAACGCTAATGAGCTTTTCAGAGCATATAGTGATGGTATGGATTACGATCGCCTCGTTGATGGTGCTGTAAATAAGGCCAGAGATGCTCTTGAGAATAGCCCTAATTTCAATATTGAAGCTTTTAAGGACTATGACAAGATGAAGGAAACACTTGCCATGGAGGTCGTATCTGCTGAGAGAAACGCAGATCTGCTTACTACTGTGCCTCATAAGGATATGGAGGACATGGCTGTTGTTTACCGCTTTGTGGTAAGTACTGATGTAGGTGAGACTGGTTCAGTTCTTGTTACCAACAAGATGCTTGAGCAGTACGGTATCACACCTGAGCAGCTTCACGCTGATGCCATGAAGAATGCTCCTGAGGTAAGACCTATGGAAATCAAAGGCATGGGCGAAGTCCTTGCTGAGCAGATGGGAATTGAGAACGCTGAGATGCTTGGATTTGCAATTCCGCCTGAGCAGGATCAGATGCTTGTGGCTTCAGTAAAAGGAAATGTTCATGGTGCCGGTGTTCTGGCATATGAAGATTTCATGGACAAAGCTTCCGACAGGGTTGGGGGCTCGTTTTTCATTTTGCCCAGCAGTATTCATGAGATTCTTATAATTCCGGACAATGGCCAGTTCGATCTAAAGAGTCTGGAGAACATGGTCCGAGAGGTAAATGCCACTACGGTGGATCCGGTGGATAAGCTAACGGATAACGTCTATCACTACGATGCTCAGGACAAGGTCTTTGAGCTGGGTGAGAAGTATGTAGAGCGTCAGAATCAGAAGGAGCAGGAGGCAATCAAGGACGAAGATGTCATTGACGATCTGGAAGCATTTTTAGATGCAGAGGATACTCCGGAAAAGAAGCCGGAGGACAGGACATCGGTCTTTGATAAGCTGGACGCGGCCAAGGAAAAAGCAGCAACACAGCCTGTAAAGGATGCTGTTAATAAGGCAAAAGAGCACGGTGGTCCATCCATCGGCTGATCAGAATCAGGGTGTCTGTCAAATGTGGCAGGCACCCCATCTTTATGGAGGAATAAAGCATGTCTGAGAGATATAACAGAGAAAAATATGGAAAAGGTAAATCGTACTGTGGAATCACAAACCTGCCTTCCGGGGCAGATATTACTCCCCATAACTGTAAGACTCCCTGTGTATATGGAAGGGGTAGGGAATTTTGCTATCCCTGTATGGCCAAGATCCTGAGCGGAAGTAGGGCTGCTGCATAATGAACAATGAGCAGGTAGCAAAGGAAAGCATCAGATTTGCTTTCAATACAACTAGAGTCTCAGCGTCTGTGCTATTAAAAGGGCTTATAGCGGCATATAAAGCTTATAAAAAAACTCAGGATAAAACTGGGAAAGGAAAGCAGACTGTAAAACAGCTCATAAAGCAGGGCCAGGGAGCTACAAGTCTTGAGATAAGCGGAGAGTCCTTATGGAATTTCAAAAGAATTGCCAACAGATATGGCGTTGATTTTGCCATAGTAAAGGACAAAACCTCTGAGACTCCGAGATATACAGTATTTTTCAAGGCTAAAGATGCGGATGCGATAACAGCGGTGCTTAAGGAATATGCGGACAAACTGGTAAAAAAAAATCAGGTAGTCGAGCGTCCCAGTGTGCTGCAAAAACTTCATGATATCCAGAAGAGGCTTGCCAAGGAAGCAGCAAAAGACCTGGAGAAGACAAAGGAGCTGGTACGATGAATGAGAAAATGAAAGCTTTAGCGAGGGCAATACTGGCTTTGAAGCTAAAGAAAAAGGTCATTCTTAATGTCCCCTATGTTCTTGTCGGGCTATTTTGTACCAATCTTGGAGAGGCATATCGTTTATCCATAGGAAATACATTCTCTGAGACAGTGCAAAGGATGGTACTGTATGGAGGCTTTAAGGTGGCATTTTCAAATATACTCCCAAGTTTGCATGCTTTTGACCTTGTTGTGGGCATATGCTGCGGAACTGCACTTAAGCTTGCAGTATATATCAAGGGTAAAAATGCTAAGAAGTTCAGACATGATCAGGAATACGGCTCAGCCCGGTGGGGCACACATGAAGATATAGAGCCCTTTGAAGATCCTGACTTTAAGAACAATATCATTTTATCCAAAACAGAGCGCATGACAATGGAAAGCAGACCTGCGGATCCCAAATATGCAAGAAACAAAAATGTTCTTGTTGTTGGTGGTTCCGGCTCTGGTAAGACCCGTTTTTTTATAAAGCCCCAGCTTCTTCAGATGCACTCGTCGTACGTCGTCACAGATCCGAAAGCCAGTATCATAAATGAGATTGGAGCGGCATTTGTGCATGAAGGTTACAGGATAAAGGTGTTCAACACCATAAATTTCAAGAAGTCACAACATTATAATCCGTTCTCATACATACACTCCGAAAAAGACATCCTGAAGCTCGTCACTGCCCTGATCGCCAACACCAAAGGTGAGGGCAAGGGCGGTGATGAGTTTTGGGAGAAAAGTGAGAAGCTCTTGTACTCTGCGCTGATAGGATATATCCATTATGTAGCGCCTCCAAAGGAACAGAATTTTTCACTGCTTCTGGCTATGCTTAATGCCATGGAAGTAAAAGAGGACAACGAAAACTATAAAAATGCGGTTGATTATATGTTTGAAGAACTGAAAGAAAATGATCCTGATAACTTTGCAGTAAGACAATATGCAAAATATAAATTAGCTGCCGGAAAGACAGCAAAAAGTATTTTGGTCAGCTGCGGTGCGAGACTCGCTCCCTTCGATATTTCCGAGGTACGGGAGATAACATCCTATGATGAACTGGAGCTTGATACGCTGGGTGATGAGAAGACAGTTCTTTTCCTGTGTATGTCAGATACAGATGCAACTTTCAATTTCCTGATAAGCCTTATTTACACTCAGCTGTTTAATCTTTTGTGTGAAAAAGCAGATGACCAGTACGGAGGAAGGCTTCCAGTACATGTACGCTGCCTTATCGATGAAGCAGCCAATATCGGACAGATTCCCAATCTGGAAAAGCTTATGGCGACCATACGAAGCCGTGAAATATCGGCAGCTTTAGTCTTACAGGCAAAGTCACAGCTAAAAGCGATTTACAAAGACAACGCGGACACAATCACAGGCAATTGTGATTCCCAGATATTCCTCGGTGGCTCTGAGCAGACGACTCTTAAGGATCTCAACACTATCCTGGGTAAGGAAACCATTGACATGTACAATACCGGAGAGACGAGAGGAACCAGCCAGAGCTACAACATGAACTACCAGAAGCTTGGTCACGATCTTATGAGTATCGATGAACTTCAGGTGCTGGATGGTTCAAAGTGTATAGTGCAGGTAAGAGGCGTGAGACCTTTCCTGTCAGAAAAATATGATCTCACACAGCATCCTAACTACAAGTACACAGCGGATGCAGACAGCAAAAAGAATGAATTCCACTTACAGGACATTCTTGATCACAAGTTAATATTGAGACAAGATGATGAATACACATTCATCGAAGTAGAGGAATAAAGCTCTTTTGGATGTCAATAAAAGGCATCTGGAACGGGCTTTTTTCATATCCATGCCCAATACCAGTCCATAGAGATGTGAGGGCAGATGCAGCTGCATTTCCGGAATCAGTCGACGGGTTTTGGAGCATTACTGTTACTATCAACCAACCGGCATCACAACAAAACGAGTGGTGTCGCTCACCAACAAAAACTATTGGAAGGAGGATGCCAGAAACGCAGGGATATAAAGGAACTCTGCGTTTTTGGTCTTAAGAATTATGGCATTTTTTCAGAGCGCAATCGGAAGCTTACAAACAATTACGGTGGCCCTTGGAGCCGGTCTCGGCGTCTGGGGAGCCATTAACCTGCTTGAAGGTTATGGCAATGACAACCCCGGAGCTAAGTCTCAGGGTATGAAGCAGTTAATGGCGGGTGGTGGAGTTGCCCTCGTCGGAACCACGCTTGTACCCTTGCTTGCAGGACTTTTCTGATTCCGAAAAACAGGAGTCACAAGGCATAAACAATTGATGGCAGGTGGAGGCGGAATTACCGCCTCCAGAAGCCTAAATAACAGGAGGAGAAATTGGATACAGTACTTCAACAGGTAGAAGAGTGGCTGAAAAGTATGATGATTCCAGTCATTATGAACCAATTGAATGGACTGTTTGACACGCTAAATTCAGAAGTTGGAAGTATAGCATCCGGATTGGGAGCATCGCCATCTGGCTTTTCCCCGGATGTTTTTAACATGATAAGAACTATATCGGAGACGGTGATAATGCCTATTGCGGGCATGATTCTCACCTTCGTAGCAGTATATGAGCTCATTCAGATCATTATGAGCTATAACAATCTCGCAAGCTTTGAGACATGGTTTATCTACAAATGGGTATTTAAGACCTTCGTGGCAGTGGAACTTATAACGCACACCTTTGACTTCACCATGGCAGTATTTGACGTTGCCCAGCATGTGATTCTAAATGCAGGAGGAGTTATTGCTGGTTCAGTTGCTGTAGATGCGTCCGGACTTGCTGCAGTTGAGAGTTCCCTGGAAGACATGAGCATATGGGCACTTATAGCTCTTTTCATGCAGATATATGTCATTCAGTTTGTGACCATGCTGCTTTCAAAGCTTATCTTTGTTCTCATCTATTGCAGAATGATAGAAATCTATATGTATGTTTCAATGGCTCCGATTCCCTTTGCTACCCTTGGAAACAAGGAACAGGGGCAGATTGGTCAGAACTATATAAGAAGTCTTTTTGCTCTGGGATTTCAGGGCTTTCTTATTATGATCTGCGTTGGAATTTATGCGATGCTCATCCAGACATGCACATTTTCAAGTGACATTATTGGTTCTATATGGGGAGTACTTGGTTATACCCTGCTCCTTGCATTCAGTATTTTCAAATCAGGAGCAGTAGCAAAGTCGGTGCTCCAGGCACACTAATGGAGGATTCATAAAAATGGCCGCTTCGTACATTTCGGTGCCAAGAGATCTCACAAAGGTCAAAAATAAAGCGATATTCGGGATGACCAAAAGACAGTTAATATGCTTTTTTATAGCAGCTGTAATTGGTGTTCCTACATTTTTCCTCATGAAAAACATAGCAGAGATAAATGTGGCAGTCATGGTGATGATGGTCGTCATGATGCCACTATTTTTCTTTGCGATGTATGAGAAAAATGGCAGACCTTT
>JAEEGI010016994.1_pt1 | contig 14986 bp, 14 predicted proteins | sample 8958751 | NCBI WGS metagenome assembly JAEEGI01 (sample SAMN16246545, study PRJNA631951) | gut metagenome | biome: gut microbiome; feature: rumen; material: KS-attached | host: Bos | place: Iran: Karaj | collected 2018-10
CACCCCTCCATTTCCACTGGAACCACTCTCGAAGGATATCCCCTTTTCGAAGGAAAGGGCGATATGGTTTTCGGGAGGGCTGCGAAGCCGTTGAAATCTTTGAAAACAGCTAGATATCGCTTTTTCGAATTGATTTTAAGATTGCTAAATGAAAACTGGGAAGAAAGGAATTCAAAAACTCAGAATTTCCGAATCCTTCCACTGGAACCTTAGCAGATGGTGGTCTGCGTAGGAGGCTTGTACGCGAAGAAGTCTATGAAAGCGTCGTCCCCCTTGATCATGTTGACGATCTCCTTGGGAGTGCTGAGCTCTATCTCCTTGGTACGACCGGCGCGTCCGAAGGACTTGACCCTGGCATGGACGATTCCGAGCATATCCAATTCGGATATGAGGCCTGCGACCCTCCTCTGAGTGAGCGCGGATTGGCCTATTATATCGCATATGTACTTGTATTTCGTAAAGACGTCGCCGGTGGTCATCGGCTCGTTGTCATCCTCTTTATTGAGAATGACGCTCAGAAGAACGGTTTTTGATTGGATCGTAAGAGTCTTGATTATTTCCGAGACGGCATCCAGCTCGATCTTGTTCTTCGCATAACGGACATGGGCGGAAGTGACCTTCTTGTCGCCGTTCCTCTCTGCGATGTCTGCCGAGATCCTGAGAAGATCCAATGCCTTCCTCGCATCACCCATCTCCTGAGCCGATAAGGCAGCGCAATAAGGAACGACATCGGGTTCCAGGACGCCTTCGTCGAAGGCGAACTTCGCTCTTTCATAAAGAATGTCCTGAAGCTGGACGACGTTGTAGGGAGGGAAGATGATCTTTTCTTCTCCGAGACGGCTTTTGATCTTCGGGCTTAGGAATTCGGTGAACTTCGCATTGTTGGTTATCCCGATGATGGAGACCTTGGAATATTTCAGGACCTCGTTGATCGTGGTCAGGAAGTAGAAAATGTCGTCCCCGTTCTTCTGGAACGATCTGTCTATTTCGTCTAAAACTATGATGTAGATCTTGTCGTGAGCGTCGATGTACTTCGTCAGCTCGGAGAAGATCCTGTCGAGGCTCCATCCCGTGAACGGGATCTTCATGTTCGGCTCCTCGATGATCTGGTTGGACATATTGTAGAGTATTCCGTAAGGAGTATCCACCACCTCGCAATTCACGTAGATGAAAGCGCAGTTGTCCTGGTTCGGATCCGCCTTCCTCAGCTCCTTTCCGATGTAGTTCATCACTGCGGTCTTCCCGGTTCCGGTCTTTCCGATGATGAGGATATTGGATGGCTTGTCCTTGTTCAAGGAAGGAGCCACGATTTCCACCACTTCATTTATTTTGTCCATCCTATGAGGAAGATTCTCAGGAATATAGGACGACTGAAGTATTTTCTTGTCCTTCACTATCACATTCCTCTTCTGCATGTATTGCGTGAAGATGTTGGATTCCGTCATTTTATTCCCATTCCAATGGAAGAACCGTGGTGGAGTTCCATTTCCAGTGTATTTGTGACTTGCTTATAATCGTTTCTTATCCCTGTCTCTGATGTCCCTATTCTTCTCAGAACGATCCTTTCTTTCAGGGTTTCCAGCGGAAATATTCGGGTTTTCCTTTCTTCTTGTTTTTTTCTTCTCAGTTGAGTTAAATATCAGGTCTCTCTATTTCCAATCGCACTTGAGGAGGGTGCGAATAATGAAAGGATGGCTCGTTATCGGCGCTTGCATTCTCGGCATTGCCGCTTTTATCGGCGTTCTCTGCCTGATAAACTCGATCGCTTGAAACGGGGGATACCCCTTTTCAACGGTTCCAGTGGAAATGGAGGGGTGGGGGGCTATGTCCTCCTACCGCACGCCCAATCTTTTTCAATAGTTGGGCCGAAGACTGGGCGATGAACAGATATCTGGTTCTTTCAGCGTCAGTCTTGGCCGTCATTCTGATATTTGCGGCCTTCGGGGGGAATCCCTTCGACGATTACGATTACACCGGAATCGTCCATGACATAAGGGCTAGCTCCTCCGGATACGTCTTCTACTTCGACTCCTCCGAAGGGGAGAGCTTCAAGTGCTTCTTCAGGGAAGAGGTGTCCGAGCTGGGGCATTACGGCGTTTCCGGCTCCTTCTCCGACGACGGCAGCATATTCTTCGTCGGAAGCGCGGAATGCCTGGACGCTCGTAGGTTATAAGTCGGGATTCCTTGATTCGGCGTCGATGTTCGTCGCCGTCGATGACACGGATTCGATGAAGGGCAACTGCACCACGTTCCTCGCCACGGAGATCATCCGCGAGTTCTCCGATCTGGACCTCATAGGGAATCCCCGTCTGGTCCGCCTGAATCCCGCGGTTCCGTGGAAGACCAGGGGGAACGGGTCCCTGGTGATGAGGTTCGGGAAGGGGATAGGTCCGAAGAGGCTCATCGGGATGATCGGCGGCCGCTACGTGTACTGCTACGATTCCTGCACCTCCTTCGAGCCTGACGCGGAGGAGATGAGGCGCAGGATAATCCCCCACATCCAGGAGCATCACGAGGACGATTCCGATCCGGGGCTGTTGATTTCCAGGACGAAGCCGTCCCAGGCCTACTATTGGAGGGGGGTGAGGACGATCCTGTCCCGTTCCGACGTGGATCCTGAGATCGAGAGGATCGGAGGGACCACCTTCGAGATCGGATGCGGGAGGGGGCTCATCGGCTGCGTCTGCGGCATGGCATGGAGGCCTCGCGACAGCACCTTCGAGCTTCTCTCCTACCGTCCGGAGTCCCGCTGGGGCACCGAGAGGGTGTTCGATCCGCTGACGATACGCGACGTGGAGCACGGATATCCTTCCACTTTCAACAGCTGGGAGGACAGGGAGGAGAAGGTCGCGATGGTTCCCGCAACCCCCTGCCCGGTCATGTACGGGCTCAGGGGGGATTCCGAATCCGATCTGATCAGAGCGTCGGCAGAGATAGATACGGAGCCCATCGAGAGGTGGATGGTCTTCCTCACCAACCAGGGCACCGACGACCACATCATCAGCCATCCGGCCGAGCTCATCCCGAATCAATCCTACCTCATTCCCGGGAAGGTGTCCAAGTCTCCGTCCCATATCCACGGGGGGCACGTGATAGTCCGTATTTCCACTCCCTTCGGAGAGCTGGATTGCGCGGCGTACGAACCTTCCAAGGAGTTCAGGCTCGTCTTGGATTGGCTGGACGTCGGCGATAAGGTGGAAGTGATGGGGGAGCTCAGGGAGGATCCCAGGACCCTCAACATCGAGAAGCTCCATGTCGTGGACGCGGTGAAGGAGTACTGCAAGATCTCCAACCCGGTCTGTCCCGTATGCTCCAGGACCATGGGCTCCGCCGGCCGTGGAGCCGGGTTCAGATGCAAGAGGTGCCATACCCGCGCCTTCAGTCCCGTATCAGAAGAATCCATCCGTTGGATGGTCCCGGGATGGTACGAGCCTCCCACCGCCGCCAGGAGGCATCTCTCCAAGCCTTTGAAGAGGATGGGTCTGGTCCAGCCCGTGGAGTTCGTCAATGGTCGTAATCGATAATCGACATTGTTTTATAGGGATTATATATGGTTCATCCAGAGGAACATTCCATGGATGAAGCAGTCATTTTGAGCGCCGTAAGGACGCCTATCGGAAAATACGGAAAGACACTCGCGGGGGTCAAAGCCACCGACCTCGGGGCGATGGCAGTCAAGGAGGCGGTTTCCAGGGCCAGGATCCAGCCTTCCGACGTCGAGGAGTGCATCATGGGGAACGTCATCAGCGCGGGCCTCGGGCAGAACCCCGCCAGGCAGGCGGCCGTGGGAGCCGGGCTTCCCGTCGAGATCGGTTCCTTCACCGTCAACGCCGTCTGCGGATCCGGGATGAAGGCGCTGATGCTCGCATCCGACGCCATCAAGGCGGGACAGTACGACGTCCTCGCCGTCGGAGGGATGGAGAACATGTCCGCCGCCCCCTACCTCCTGAACGGGGCCAGATGGGGGTATAAGATGAACGACCAGACCATGGTCGACGCCATGGTCCATGACGGCCTCTGGGACATATTCAACAATCAGCACATGGGATTCACCGGCGAGATCGTCGCCGAGAGGTTCGGGGTCACCCGCGAGGACGCGGACGAGCTCTCCATGCAGTCCCACCTCAAGGCCGCGGCCGCCACCAAGGAGGGGAGGTTCAAGGACGAGATCCTTCCGGTCACCATTCCCTCGAAGAAGGGCGACATTGTCCTGGACGCGGACGAGGGAATAAGAGCCGACACCACCATGGAGGTCCTTGGGAAGCTGAAGCCCGTGTTCAAGAAGGACGGGATGGTCACCGCCGGTAACTCCTCGCAGCTGAGCGACGGGGCCTCCGCGCTCGTCGTCGCCTCCAGGAAATGGGCGGACGAGCACGGATATTCTCCTCTGGCTGTCATCGAGGCCTACGGCGAGAGGGGCGTGAAGCCGGAGTACATCATGGAGGCCCCCATACCGACCACCAGGCACGTCCTGAAGAAGGCCGGGATGACCATCGACGACATCGACCTGTTCGAGCACAACGAGGCCTTCGCGACCGCTTCATGCGCCGTCAAAAAGGAGCTGAACGTCCCCGACGAGATATTCAACGTCAACGGAGGGGCGGTCGCCCTCGGACACCCCATCGGATGCTCCGGAGCCCGCGTGCTCACCACCCTGCTCTATGCTTTGATCAACCGCAAGAAGGACGTCGGGCTCGCCACCCTCTGCCTCGGAGGAGGCAACGCGGTGACGACCATAATCCGCCGCTGCTGATCTCCAAATCACTTCCGCTCCTCCGGGAGCGGTTCTCTTATTCTTGAAGCGTGCCTGCACGCCCTTCCTCTTTAATCCTATCCGTCATGGAAGCCGCATGGAGGGGGATTCCGATAGGTTCGAGCCCAGGTTTGACCAGTGCTTTAAAGCCATCATGACGGACATCCGCATATTGTCCCATGTCATCGGGGTCTTGGTTCCGAATCTGAAGGACGTGCAGCCGGAGGAGATCCGGAGAATGTGGGACGAGGGGGATATCGTCTCCATGGGGACCGAGCTCGTCACTCCCGGCGGTAAGGGGATGAGCACCGATCTGCTCTTCAGGATTCGCTTGAAGGATGGAAGCATGTGCTAGCTGGACGTGGAGGGCCAGATCTTCCGTGGAGACGACTTTCTTCCGAGGGCTTAGGCCTACGCTTCGAAGATACTTGACGATGAGAGGCTTCTGCCCGGGTATGGGGGCTATGGCGACCTGTGCAAGGTCTACAGCTCCTGGGTATTGTTCGATCCGCGCGCATCCGATCGTAACAGGATACGCAGATACGTCTGTTCGGAAAGGACGGATGAAGGCTTCTGCGATTCTCCGGAAATACTGGATTTGGAGGAGATAAGGGTCATAGGCATAGGCGACCCGTCTGAAGCCGATTCCCCGATGATGAGGTCGATGGACGTCTTATTCTGGATTGGGCTTGATAGAACCGAACGTCGCAGGATGTTCAAAGAAGTCTTTAAGTTGAACACGGAGGATTATGGTCTCGAAAGGAGGTTTGAGGATATGTATTCCAGTTTGAATGAGGAGTTCAAGACCCATTGGAGTAATGTAGGGTATGAAAAAGGAATCGTGCAGGGAAAGGCTGAAGCCCGCAAGGAAATGATCGACGCCTACTCTGACACCGTGATCAGACTGACGTCCAGCATGGGGCTTTCCCTGGATTCCGCCATGGATTGCGTTCCTGGGGACATCGCCGCGGAAGTCAGGAGAAAGGTCGAGTCCCGTCTTTGATTCTTTGAATCCGTGGTCGCATCTCAATCGAAATGCCTCAGTGCCCTTATGGCATCCTCGCATCCCTGCGCAGCGGACCTCTCAAGCCATTTCCTCGCCATTTCCGCCGATTGCTCGACGCCCCCTCCTTTAACGTACATGTATCCTCGTAGGAATCGCAGGCGGATATAATCTGGCTTCGCGGTTCGAGGTCAGGATTTTTAACGGATATGTGTTACCAGTCTGCATGAGGCCCCTCGAGCATTTCCTGTCGTCGGCGGAGTCGTGCGAGGACGAGATGATCGAAGTCATGATGGGGATGATCCGCATCCCCGCCATAGCTCCGGAGAACGGGGGGACCGGGGAAGGTCCCAAGGCCGATTATCTCATGGAGAGGCTCCGGGGATTCGACGAGGTCAGGAGGATGGACGTCCCGGACGTCACGGATCCTTCTGTCTTGAGGCCCAACATCCTGGCCAGGAAGGCCGGGAGGAAGCCGGGGACCGTGTGGATAGTCTCGCATATGGACGTGGTCCCAGCCGTCGATCTGGACGCATGGGACTCGCCTCCGTTCGAGCCCGTCCTGAAGGACGGGAGGATATACGGCCGGGGCACGGAGGACAACGGACAGGCCGTGGTGTCCTCGCTGTTCGCCTCCCGCCAGTTCCTTTCAGAGGAATTGCAGGGGATGTCCCTCGGAATCGCATTGGTTTCCGACGAGGAGACCACCAGCGAGATGGGAATCGCGCACCTCCTGAGGGAGGGATGCTTCTCCGAGGAGGACGTGATCATTGTTCCGGACTGGGCCTCCCCCAGGGGCTCCAGGGTCTGGGTGGCGGAGAAGAGCCTGCTGTGGCTCAGATTCGACGTCGTAGGGAAATCCGTACACGGCTCCACCCCTCACAAGGGGGTCAACGCGTTGCGCGCGTCGGCTCGGTTCATGACCGACCTGATGGACGTCCTGGAGAGGAGGTTCTCCGAGGAGGATTCCATGTTCAATCCTCCGTTCTCCACGTTCGAGCCCACCAAGTGCTCCTCGACCGTTGACAACGTCAACACGATTCCCGGCACGCACAGCTTCTGCATGGACATGCGCCTGCTTCCGTCGGTGGACGTCGACGAGGTGGTGAGGGTCGCGGAGGAGACGGCCAAGAGGCATTCCCTGGCGGGAGGGGCGTCGATAACCGTGACGGAGATACAGAGAAACCTGTCCGGAAGGCCTTCCTCGACGTCGTCGAAAGGATTCGACGCTCTTCTGAAGGCCGTGGAGAAGGTCACCGGGACGTCTCCGGTCGCTTCCGGGACGGGGGCGGCCACCTGCGCCAACTTCTTCAGGCTGGCCGGATTGGACGCGTACGGTTGGCAGTTCGGCGGAGGGACGCTTCACGGTCCCAACGAGCACGTCACGCTGGAGAATCTGATGACCGACTGCAAGGTCTTCACGGCGCTGTACTACGAGCTGTGCCTGAAGGGATGATCACTCGAACATCCTGTCGATCATCCAGTCGGTGTTGAACTTGACGATGTCCTCGTACTCCTGACCGTTGCAGACGAACGCGATGGGCTTGCCGATGGTGTGCGCTATGGATAGCGCCGCTCCGCCCTTGGCGTCGGTGTCTATCTTGGTGAGGATGACCGCGTCGATGCCGATGGCGGCGTCGAAGACCTTCGCCTGCTCTATGGCGTCGTTCCCGGCGAGGGAGTCTCCGACGAAGATCTTGAGGTCGGGCTTGGCGACCCTGACTATCTTCTTCATCTCCTCGATGAGGTTGTTGTTGGTCTGCATGCGGCCGGCGGTGTCGATGAAGACGACGTCCTTCCTCTTGGACTTGGCATGTTCGATGGCATCGTAGGCGACGGCCGCGGGGTCCGCGTCGTGGGCCTGCTTGACGATCTTGCATCCGAGCTTCTCGGAGTGAATCGTGAGCTGCTCTATGGCGCCTGCCCTGAAGGTGTCGCACGCCGCCAGGACGACGGTCTTGTCCATCTTCTGGACGCGGTTCGCCAGCTTGGCGATGGCGGTGGTCTTGCCGGTTCCGTTGATCCCGACGAACATTATGACCACGGGCCTCTCGCGTCCCTCGAGCCACTTGTCGAAGTCGAACTCGTTGATCTTGAGGACGTCTCTGACGGCGTCCTTCACGGCCAGCTCCACGACCTGGTCCAGGGTGTAGGAGCGGTCGTATTTCTTTCCCAGGAGGTTCTCCCTGACGCCCGCCTTGATCTCCTCGGCGACCGGATACGCCACGTCGGCTTCCAGGAGGATGAGCTCGAGCTCGTCGAGGACGTCGTCCAGAGGATCCTCCTTGATCTTCTTGTCGAAGAGCCCTGAGGAGATCCCCGCTTCGGATTTATGCTCGGTCTTCTCCTGCTTCTTGCGCTTGAGGAACTCCTTCCTGGAGACCTTCCCCTCCTTGGGGGGCTCTTCAGCGACGGTCTTGACAGGCTCGGCGACGACGGTCGCCACATCTTCCTTCACCTCGGCGGCCTTGGGGACCTCCGGAGTTTCAGGAACCTCGGGGGCTTCAGGCGTCTGAGGGCCGACGGGAGCGGCGACTTCCGTAGCGGTTTTGATTTCGGGGGCCTCGGGCTTCTTCGTTTCCTCCTCGTCCTTGTAGACCTTCTTCTCGTCGATCTTCTTCTCGGCTCTGGAGAAGAGGCTCTTCATCTTGGACTTGAGGGAATCGAACATCCGGTGACCTCCTTCACTGCGCCTTCTGCTGCCTTGCGGAGTACTCCTGCTGTATGGCCGCGGTGAGGCTGTTAAGGGCGTTTTGGGAGTCGCTGAGCGCCTCCATGGTCTTCTTGAGGGCTTCGGAAATCTCGGCGATGTTGGCGCCCATGTATTCTATGGCCGATTCAGGGTTCTTCTCGACGGAGATGTCCGAGCCGATGTCGACTATCACGTTTCTGTTTGACGTCACCTTGACGGTTATGAAGGAGTTGGCGCCGACGGGGACCATGATCTCGTCGCCTTCCTTGGCGTCCTTGAACGCTTTGAGCGCCTCGGAGGCCATAGTGACCTCGTCGAGCGAGACGCGGAGCACCTGGACCTGGCGCGAGAGGGACTCCACCCTCTGTCTGTACGATTCCGCAACGGAGATCGCCTGGCGGAGCTCTGCGTCTTCCACGTTCACTCACCGATCTGGTACTTCACGACGTGGTTGGTGACCTGGTCGCCGGAGATCTCGGAGACTTCGGAGATGTCGATCTGCCATCTCTTGAGCTTGTGCTTGCTTCCGATGGTGGAGTATGCCTTCTCCATCACGGCGGCTTCGCTGTCGGCGGCCATTTCGACGGAGAAGGGCTGCTTGCCGTACCTTGCGTCTGCATAGGAACCAGTGACACGGAATGCTTTCATAGTGATTACCTTGGTTGCCCTTGAACCTTGTATTATAAATAAACCTTTGGTGCGTGCGCCAATCCTCGCGCCGGGTCGTGGCGACATACGCGGTAAGATGTTCGGAGCGGTGCAAGCTAACGACTAATGGTGTTGAATTCATCGCGCCCTCTGCGGCATTCGAAGGCGGGCATAGCCTTTGCGCGGTTCACGCCTTGGTGAGGAGCCCCAGTATGGCCATTACCGCGGCCATGAGCAAGGCGACTATTTTGGTGTTCATTTGCTGCCTCTTGCGATATAACGCAATCTCCGCATGCGTCTTGGACGATATAAACCCTCTTGGAGCGTTCAGAAAAGCCTTTCGCCTCCCTCGGACTCCGACCGGTGGCCGAAGTCCGCCATCTTCCTTCCGATCAGGAAAATCGCGGCGAACTCCGGGACCTCCGTCTCTCCGCTGAGCGACATGTCCTGCCCTTTCATCCTCAGGCCGGCGTCTTTCCTCATGGTGATTTTCACCGGGGCGTCCGTGTACGTGTCCGGGACGGCCATCTCCAGGGGATCGAAGTCCGTGAGCTCGTCCCTGGTTATCGGCGTGACCCTCAGCCCGCTTTTGCCGTGGACGGAACCGGGAAGCCTTATCAGCCTCTTGATGTCGGCTGTGACCGGCTCGTCCACCTCGCCCGCCAGACGGTGCGCCACGTCCTCCCCCATGACCTTCACCAGAATGTCCTGCGTCGGCTTGGAGAGGAACGCCATGGTGTCCCTTTCGAACATCGCCTTGCGGTTCTTGACCACCTCTTCCTTGGCCTTCTGGATCGTCTGCGTTCCGCTGCCCTTGATGCTCGGGTATTCCTTCTTGAAGTCCTTCGGGTCCATCGCGCAGAGGTCGTCGGCCACCTTCTCCAGGGCCTTCCTCATGCGGCGCCTCCATCCGCCGCACTCCTTGGGCGGAAGCAGCCTGTCCTTGGAGACGTTGGTGTAGGTGCCGGATGCGGTGGAGACCTGGGACGTCGCGACCTTGTGGTACGGGAACACCCAGTCCATGTTGAGGCCGGAGCACGTTATGTAGTCGACCAGCTCCCTCCTCTCGTGCGTCCCGAGCCCCATTATGTCCGGCGTCCTCACGTGCGCATGGTATCCCCTTCCGCCGGAGAAGGTTATGTGCACCTGGTCCTCCGAGAATCCCAGGTCCCCCAGCAGGAAGTCGTCCACCAGGGAGATCATCTCCCCGCGGATGCATCCGAGCATCTCGGCGTAAGTCATCTTGTCGGCCCCTTCCAGGTGGTCCGCGTCCAGGTCGAAGATGAGCTCCGCGCCCATCCATCCCTTCTCCTCCATGGTGGGGGCGTCCGGCCGGCGGTAGTACGACGTGGAATAGTAGCTGTGGGACGGCACCTGGAGCGCCATGAACCTCCCCAGCTCCTCCGGCGTCTTGAACGACAGGTGCCTCTGGACGTACGTCTTGTCGAAGAACATGTACCCGAACTCCCTCCGGGTGAACCTGTCGGGCATCGCGGGGACGTTCTCGCGGTAGTACCTCTTGAACGCCTTGTACATGAAGCGCTGGTTCGCGTCCATCTCCTCATCCTCCCGGGGTCACCAGCGCCTTCTTGCGGAACAGCGATATCCCGTACGTCAGCGTCCTTCCCTCCATTCCGTGGAGGTAGTCTCTATCAGATATCTGCTTGAGAGCCTTCCAGGCATCTTTTTCCATTTCGGATTCAGAATGGGATCTTTTCAATTCCATGACTATATTCGGCCTGGTTCCGCATTTCCTGCGCAGCGCTATGTCGGCGAATCCTTCTCCGGATTCAAGGCGGTCGGCGAAGAGCTCGTAGTTGCCGCAGAAGCTCATCAGCAGCCCGGCGATGAACGTCTGGTATGCATGCTCGCTGTCCAGGATTCTGGCGCTCAGGCAGTCCTTCATCAGATCGGTCAGGCATTTGGCTACGGCTACGGAATCGCCTGACGTCAAAGCGAGGAACAGCGATCTCGCCTTGTAGGACTTCATGGAGGCGCCTTTTGTCAGCAGGCTTCCGAATGTTCCGTACAGCTCTCTGTTGGGGACCCTCATCTTGAAGATGTCGCCATCTCTGCGGGCGGCGAGGTATCCGGACATCGCCAGCACGGAGAAGGCCTTGCCTCCGTCGCCTCCGGCCAGGTCGGCGTACAGGATCTTCTCGTCGATTTCGGTCTCAATCTCGTTTCCGCAGCCTAGGGACGTGAGCTTTTCCAACATGTCCTCGTCGGCGCCCTCTATCATTGCGGTCAAGGCGGACTCGTCCCCGGTTCCTGCCCAATAGGGCTTGGCATCATACTCGTTCGCGATGTAATTGAGGACGCTCCACGGGTTGTACACGTCCGCGTCTCCGAAACGGTAGCCGTCGTACCACTCCTTGCACTCGTCGAATCTTTCCGGATGCCCGTAGAATTCCAGCATGGATCTGACCTCTCCCTCAGTGAATCCGAAGCACTCGTCGAACTTTCTGCTGAAGATGTTGTCGACATACAGGTTGTTGATTCCTGAGAACAGGTTCTCCTTCGCGATCTGGGTGACGCCTGTGACCACTGCGAATTTCAGGGATTCATTGGATTTCAGGGCGGACGAGAGCATCCCTCTCATGAAGTCCAGGACCTCTTCCTGCGCAGGCATCCCGTACGACCTTTGTATAGGGTCGTCGTATTCGTCGATGAGTATGATGACCTTCTCCCTGTGGTACAGCTCCAGGATTCTGCTGAGGTCCTTCAACGATCTTCTGAGTTCCGGGATGGTCGACCTTCTGTTTCTCAGTTTGAGAAACGTCTCTTTCTCCAGCTCGTCCATATCCGAGTCGAGCACGTACAGGAAGCGGCCGCAGATTTCGGATATGCATAGCCTGACGTCCTCCACGAACGACTCGAACTCCTTCGGGTAGGTGTCTTTGAGGCTGATGCAGATGACGGGATACCTGTTCATTTCCTTCTCGTATCCGTCCATCCTGGTTATCTCGAGCCCTTCGAACCAGTCGTTTCCCCTGTAGGCGATGTTGAAGAAGGCGTTGAGCATGCTGAGGTTCAGGCTTTTTCCGAATCTTCTCGGTCTGGTCATCAGGAACGCCCCGGTGCCTTTGCTGCGGATGATCTCCGCAATGAGGCGGCTCTTGTCGACGTAGTAGCTCTCGTTCTCCCTTAGGTTGATGAACACGTCGTTCCCGATGGGGGGCTCCCACATGCCGTTGTCATGTTCTTCGGACATGAAATGTCTTCCGTATCGCCGTAAATACAGTATTCCCGTGCCTGTCGCGTTATCCTAGCCTTAGTTAGTCAATTATATCCAGCAGCCGTTCCCGTGGTCATGAGCGAGAGGGTCCCGGTCTACGACAACCACGTCCACATGAGCCCGTCCGGGCGCAACGTCGACGCGCTGAGGGAGTACGAGGCCGCGGGCGGGACCGGCCTGACCCTGGTCACCCTCCCGTACAAGGAGGTCAGGATATCCCGCGGGGAGGACTTCGCCGAGTCGTACAAGATAACGTATTCCCTGGCGGAGAAGGCGAGGGAGGCCACGGACCTGGAGATCAACATAGCCGTGGGCCCGTATCCGGTCTTGATGATCCCCCTCGCAGAGGCGTACGGCCTCGAGAGGGCGGAGGAGATCATGGCCAAGGGCATGGAGGACGCGGCCAGGGACGTCGCCGAGGGCAGGGCCGTCGCCATAGGGGAGATAGGGAGGCCCCACTTCCCCGTGTCCGAAGAGATCAGGGAGGCCTCCGACAGGGTCCTGCTCCTGGGGATGCGTCTGGCGAAGGAGAACCGCTGCCCGGTGATAATCCACTGCGAGTCCGACGCCGACACCGACCGCTCCCTGGCCGAGCTGGCGGACGCCGCCGGACTGGACAGGGGGATGGTGGTGAAGCACTCGTCCCCGCCGCTGGTCACCGAGGAGGAGACGTTCGGCGTGATGCCGTCGATCCCGGCGTCGAAGACCAATATAAGGGAAGCGATCGGGAAGGGGACCGACCGCTTCATGATCGAGACCGACTACATAGACGACCCGGAGAAGCCGGGCGCGATAATGTCGGTCACAACCGTCCCCAAGAAGGTGTCCGCCTGGCTGTCGAACGGGCAGGTGCCGGTCGAGAGCATCCACAGGATATGCGGGGACATCCCCGATTCGCTTTACAGACGCCGAGGTGAGAAGATGTCGGTCAAGGTGACGTGCGTGTACGACGAGGGCGCGAAGGAGAACACTTCGCTGATAGGGGCCAGAGGATCGGCCATGCTGGCTGAGGCAGGGGGGAAGAAGGTGCTCTTCGACGCGGGGCTCCGCCCCAGATACCTGGCCCACAACCTCGACTGTCTGGGGATAGACGTCCAATCGATAGACGCGGTGGTGATCTCCCAGGACAATCCCGACAACTCCCGCGGCCTGGACGGGGTCCTGAAGGAGAGGAAGTCCCCGCTGCCGGTCCACGCCCCTCCGGGAGCGTATTCGGGAGGCGGCGGGATGCTGTCCAGGTCCGCAGGCATATCCGAGCAGGCCAGGCCCATGGCCGATCTGTCCCACGAGGAGGGCTGGCTGGAGATATTCCCGGGGATCCACAGGACCCCGTTCCTGGAGTCCGGCAAGGGCTACAGGGAGGCGTTCCTCGTGCTGGAGACCCCTAAGGGCCAGGTGGTCCTGAGCGGGTTCGGGTCCGGGGGGCCGGAGGCCGTCCTGCTGGAGACGGAATCCCGTTTCAAGAGGAAGGTCCACGCCTTCGTGGGCTCCATAGCGTTGGAAAAGGCGAAGAAGCCTGTCGCCGAGGCCTACGCCCGCTCGTTCCAGGCCCATAACGTGGATGACATCCTGCTGAACCACGCGGTCGGAAGGAACGGGATGACCAACGTGAGGGTCGTACTCGGACTTTCGGCGGTGAAGGACTTCTACGCCGGATACGTGTACGAGACTTGATCATCGTATGGACTCAGGCGACTGCAGCGACATGAGCATTTCTGCTCCTCTTACTGCCTCGTCTATTCCCACCGTGGTCTTGACTGCGGCGTTTATGGCTTTGTCGCGGTCTCCGTCAGGGATTTGGGGGTTGTTGTCGAATACCGCCATGAACAGGTACCGTGGCCCGTCTTTGTTCAAGGATAGCATGGCTATCGTGGCCCTGGCGCATTGCATCGGCGTGCGGATTCCAAAAATCAATATGGGTGTAGAGCCGTCGATGCACACGTCTGCACGATACTCCATTCCGTCTTGACCTACGATTTTGCGGTTATATGTGCATTTATCCGATATTCTGGAATCTATGAAGGCTGATTTGAGGTCCTCCATGAACGTGTCTTTTACGTTCTCTTTGCTCAGATAAAGTAGGTCAGCGATCTGTATCTCCGCTTGAATGATGCTCCTCAGACCCAGTCCTGCTGAATTTGGATTCACCTCTATGTACAGTTCCCCGTCTGAAAGCGTTACTCCGTTAGTGTTGAGGGTCCTATCTAGCAGATTTCTCCTTGAATCGGTAATTTTGAAGTTCTCATAGGATAACCACATCGTGGTGTGCCCCTCGTCTGTCAGGATCCATTTTCCGTCGTTGTCAACCAGCAGGATATGGAGTTCGTCCCCGTCAGGGTAGGTGTAGCCTGTGTGGATCATGAACCGATTGGTAGTGCGGCGTTCTACCTCCAAGTCGGAACACGAGGATTTTCTTAATCCAGCAATCAGTTCTTCTGCGTCCATGTCAGCACCACTCGTTTAAAGTCTTGATTCCTTTGCCAGATTCTCTTACTATGTTCAATTGCCTTAGCGCAAACTCAATGGCTTGTTCAAGGGTCTTGTATTGGTTGGTTTCTACAGCATCAGTCTCATCTTTGTGCAAATCCCTCTGAGCTGATTCGGTTATGGTATGGATGTGCGGTCCTGAGATGTATTGGCCTGTCCTATTGT
>JAEEGI010016996.1_pt1 | contig 14986 bp, 13 predicted proteins | sample 8958751 | NCBI WGS metagenome assembly JAEEGI01 (sample SAMN16246545, study PRJNA631951) | gut metagenome | biome: gut microbiome; feature: rumen; material: KS-attached | host: Bos | place: Iran: Karaj | collected 2018-10
ACCGAGACCCGCGACCAGCCCAAGAACCGCGAGAATGCCTTGCGCAACCTGAAGTCGATACTCTACAACAAGGAGTTGCAGCATCGCCAGGAAGAGCAGCGCAAAATCGAGGACTCGAAGAAGAAAATCGAATGGGGCAGCCAAATCAGGAGTTATGTGTTCGACGACCGTCGCGTAAAAGACCACCGCACCAACTACCAGACGAGCGATGTGAACAGCGTAATGGACGGCGATATTGACGAGTTTATCAAGGCCTACCTGATGGAGTTTAACGAAGACTAAACCATGGCAAAGGAGAAGTTACTCATAGTGAAAATAGGCACTAACGTGCTCGATGACCCCGAGACGCTGCGCAAGCTCATCAAGGACCTGGTGGCCATCAAGTGCCGCAAGATACTGGTTCATAGCGGGGGCATTATGGCCTCGAAAGTAGCCGGCTCGATGGGTATCAAGATGGGCAAAAGCAAGAAACCTGTCACCATCGACGACAAGATGCTCGACATAGTGACGATGGTGTACGGCGGTTTGGTGAACAAGCGACTTGTGGCGCTCATGCAGAAGCACCGCATCAATGCTGTGGGACTCACAGGAGCCGACATGAACATCATCACCAGCGAGTTGCCCGAAGAAAACATTAAAGCGAAATCGATCAACTGGGCCGGCCGCATCAAGAAGGTGAATGGAAAAGCACTGGCTTCGATTATCGAGAAGGGAGTCATGCCAGTGCTGGCTCCGCTCACCCACGATGCCAAAGGGCACTTGCTGAGCACCGAGGCCAACAGCATAGCCAGCGAGGTGGCTAAAGCGCTTGCGACCACCTACGATGTGACGCTTGTGTTCTGCTTTGAAGACCGTGGCCTGCTGTCGAACAAGAAGGACAGCAACAGCGTGATAAGCGTGCTGAAGCCCAACCAGTATGAGATGCTGAAGAGCATGAAGTGCTTCACCGAAGAAAAGATACTCGTTATCGATGAGGCCTTCTCAGTGCTCGACTATGGTGCTACTGAAGTGATTGTCACCAACGCAGCGAGTCTTTCGAACCTTGCCAACGGAACACACATCAAGCAGTAAGATAACACATCACATAAAAGAGAGGACTGGCCTTGCTACCAGTCCTCTCCTGTTTTTATGCTTAATCCAAGTCACGAAGCAAATACTTGCAGGCTTGGAAGCTGATTCACTTCTTGGGGAAACCGCGATGAGAAATGAGGTATTGACCAATCTGCACGGCATTGAGAGCGGCGCCCTTCTTGATCTGGTCGCCAACGACCCAGAAGGTGAGACCATTGTCGCTGCTGGTGTCGATGCGAATGCGTCCCACATAGACGGGATCCTTGCTCGTGCAAGTGATGGGCATGGGATAGGTGTTGGAGGCAGGCTCGTCCATGACCACAATACCAGGAGCCAGTTGCAAGGCAGCACGTGCCTCCTCGGGGGTAATGGGTTCCTCGCACTCAATCCACACCGCCTCGCTGTGAGTGCGCATCACAGGCACACGCACACAGGTGGCACTCACGCGAATGTCGCTGTGCATGATTTTGCACGTCTCGCGCACCATTTTCATCTCCTCCTTGGTATAGTCGTTATCAGAGAAGACATCGATGTGTGGAATCACATTGTAGGCCAGCTGATGCTGGAAGTGCTTGACGGTTGTCTCGAGTTTGCCGTGTGCGATCTCGCTTTGCTGCAAGGCCAATTCGTCCATAGCCTGCAGACCGGCACCACTGGCGGCCTGATAGGTGGCCACCTGCACATTCTTGATGTGGGAGATGTTGTCGAGCGGCTTGAGCGCCACTACCAGAATGATGGTAGAGCAATTGGGGTTGGCGATGATGCGGCGCGGAGCATTGAGAGCGTCCTCGCCATTCACCTCGGGCACGACAAGAGGGACGTCCTCATCCATGCGGAAGGCGCTGCTGTTATCGATCATGATACAGCCATGCTTTGTAATGGTTTCGGCATACTCCTTGGCGGGGCCACCACCCATCGACACAAAAGCGATGTCGATGTCGCGGAAGTCATCGTTATGCTGCAGAAGTTTCACCACATGATCCTTACCACGGAAGGTGAAAATGCGTCCGGCACTGCGTTTAGAACCGAAGAGCACAAGCTCATCGACAGGAAAATTCTGCTCATCGAGCACTTTCATGAATTCTTGACCAACTGCGCCACTGGCGCCAACGATAGCGACTTTCATTTCTATATCGGTTATTTTATGGTTGTATAAAAAGCCTGCCAAGCAGGGTGAATAAAAGCAAATAAACAATTGCAACAATCATGCCAAACAAGCGAGTTGCTCAAGCCTCATCTGATGAGCAATCGGGCCACACTTGAGGCGCCTCGCCTGCCCGCCACAAGCCACTTGTAGAGCAGGGGCATGGAAAAGCGCAGCAAGGCACTCTTCTTGAGTCGGTCAAAAGCCTCTCGATAGAGAAGTTGAGCCAGCTCATCGTGGCCTTCGCGACGATACTGGGCGGCTAGAACGATGCGCCGATAATCGAGTAAGCGGTGATAGCGGCGCTTGTTCTCGAGAAATGAGGATTCAATTTCAGTGTCGAGCAAGTCAATGACATGCTCCCACTGCCCTTGCCGGGTGTGGAACTCAGTGCCTGTAATTGAAGCTGTTCCCGTTTGATAAATGCTCACAAGAGGTTGCTCGGGTTCGAGATAAGCCACTTTAGGACGAGCCAGCAATAGCCTCACACCCATCTCCCAGTCGTTCCAGCCAGGCAGCGAGGCATTCCAGCCACCAGTACCAGCAAAAAACTCGCGGTCGACGGCATAACGCTGAGTGGCAAGCATGCCGTGCAGCAGGTGATTGGCAAGTTCGTCGCCCTTATGGAATGGCAGCACACGGCTACTGCCGTCAGGGGCTACCAGACTGGCTTTGGTGACCACAATGTGTGGTGCGGGATTACGGTGGGCAATGTTCATGTAGTGCTGCACCAGTTGAGGCTGCATGACATCGTCGCTGTCGAAGAAGAGCAGCCACGAGCCCGTAGCGGCACTGAAGCCTCGGTTGCGCGCAGCACCTGCAGTGTGATGTTCCTCCTGAAGCACTTCAACTTGAAAATCGGGGGCATGATGCTCGTCGCGGAACTGCTCGAGCACACGCAGAGAATCGTCGTCGCTGCAGTTGTCGACAAGGACGAGCTGCAACGGACGATAGACCTGCGCCAGCACCGACTGGAGCGTGCGCCCCACTATGTGCGCCCTGTTATAGACAGGGATTATGACCGAAACAAGGTTGTTCATCAGAGCCAAAATAGATTTTCAGTGTAAAAATAGACAAGATTTTGAAAATATGCAAAAAAACTGCTAACTTTGAAGTCAAATGACCAATTCGGGCGCAACGATGAAAGTACTTTTTGTGGGAGATGCAAGCAATATGCACAACTGCCTGGCAAAGGAGTTGCGAGCAATGGGGCACGAAGCCATCGTGGCCTCAAATGGTTCGCGGTGGATGAACACAGGCCGCGACATCAACCTGTTGCGCCGTAGCGGCAAGTTGGGTGCGGTGCGTTATGTGCTGGACATCCTGAAAGCATTACCCAAGCTGCGCGGCTATGATATCGTAGAGATAGCGGGCCACATCTTTCTGACGCTCAAACCCGAGAAAGTGCGGCGTGTGTTTGACTACCTGAAAAAACATAACGGCAAAATCGTGCTGTCGGCACTTAACACAGACTATTTCTATTATCAGGCGTGCCATGACGGACACACTTTCAGCTACAGCGACTATATGCTGGGCAATGCACCGTCGCCCTACGTAAACTCGGACGAGTATAAGGCACAGGAGCAAAGCAACTGGGAGAAGCCTTTCATGAGGGAGCATGCCGAGCACATCCTGGAGAACATCGACGGAGCCGTAGCCTGCCTGCTAGAATACTACATGACCTACCAGCCGCTGTTGGGCGACAAGGTAGCATACGGTGGTATACCCATCGACACAGAGCACATAGCCCCGCACTACCTCATTGAGGAACCTGACAAGGTGCGCTTCTTCATAGGCATTCAACCCGACCGCACCGTGGTGAAAGGCACCGACCGCCTACTGGCGGCCGCTCAGGCCGTACACGCCAAACATCCCGACCTGTGCGAGGTGGAAATAGTGAAAGGCGTGCCCTACGATGAATATGTGTCGCGCATGAGCCACAACCACGTGATACTGGACCAACTCTATTCTTACACGCCTGCCACTAACGCGCTGCTGGGTATGGCTCAGGGACTTGTGGCAGTATCGGGAGCCGAACCGGAGTATTATGAACTGATAGGAGAAAAGGAGAACCAGCCCATCGTGAACGTGAATCCGATGATAGAGGGAGACATTGAAGCCAAGCTGGAATGGCTCATCGAACACAGGAGCCAGCTTCCAGCCATGAGTCGAGCCAGCCGCGCCTTTGTAGAAAAGCACAATGCGGCCCGCACTGTGGCGAGCCGCTATCTTAAATTCTGGGAATCACTGTAATCAGATGTATTTAGCCACTTCGGCCTTGAGCTGATTGACATCCTCGACCCGGTCTACGATCTGGCCCGAGCGGTCGATGATGAAGGTAGTGGGAACACCTTCAACGTTATAAGCCGAAACATTCTGCGAGAATTCGCCCATAGCATCGTAGACAGTGATCCACGGCAAGTTCTTGGCAGCCGTACGCCAATTGCTCACGTTATCGTCGAGCGCCACCTGATAGATGGTGAGTCCACGGTCCTTGTACTGGACATAGATATCGTTGAGCACCTTGTTGAAAGCAGGCGAGAAACTCTGGTTATACATCGTGAAATTGAGCAGCACTACCCCGCCCTTTGATGCAACAGCCGAAAGAAGCTGCGGTTTGCCGTTCTCGTCTTGCAGGTTGATATCGATGAGACTGATTTGCTCGGCCGAGATGGAAGGCGTGTTGCCCGAAGCAGCCCTGCGGCGCTTCTGTGCATCGAGGGTGAGCTGAACAAGGTAGCCAGTTCTGGGGTCATCCTTCTTGTAGCTATCGTAGGCATTTGCAACAGCGCCTATGATCTTCATGTCTTTATCGTTGAGGGGATCGAAGAGAGGTTCGCCGCCCACATATTTGTTGATGGCATAATAAGCAACAATGCTCTGGAGATCCTTAACGATTTCACGCGAAAGCTGATCTTTCCATTTTGCCTTCTCGGCAGGCGAAGCCTTGGCATATTTCATAGCATCCTTGTCGATTTTCATGATGGCAACAGCCTCGTCGGAACCAGCTACATCGAAATCGATATCGAATGTCTTGAGTTTGGTATTAATGGTAAGTTCATCGATGCTATCGATGGGAAAATAGATCGATTTGTCGTTAAGTCGCAGCCTGTAAATATTGGGATACTGCGGAGCGGCCTCGGCAAAGGAGAAGCTGCCATCATCGTCGGTCCAAGTTGAATCGACTGCAAGCCACTCGCCATTGCTCGCCATTTCGAGGACGAGTTTTGTGGTCTTGGTAGCACCATCGACCTTTCCGTTCACTTCAAACTTGTTGCCTTTGCTGCAGGCAGTGAGCAAAATAGCAACAAGAGCAAATAGAGTTAATAACTTTTTCATATTGAATTAAAAATTTATAATCACATAGAATTAGAGCCCTAAAACGAGGCCCACTGCCAGAGTCGAGAAGTTGGGACCATAGCCATCCTTGATGACCCTGAACGGGCTGTAACGGAGATAGGCACCCACTTTCTTGTACAGCACACCGGTGATGAAATCGACAGTGACAGGCGACTGGTGAATGTTGTTGGACTTCAGATCCACTTTCTCATCGCCCACACGATAGGTGGTGTGCATGCTGGCATGCAGGTTGAAGTTGGTGACTTCACCCAAAAACAGGTCGGTCTTGCGGGCAATGCGCTGGCGAAAGATAACAGGCACCCCCAGACTGAACACCTTGATGCGCGAGGCACACTTGCTGGCACCAGCAGGGAAATCGCCCACCGAAATCACGCCATCTTCATTGCGCAGGAATGCATTGCCGCTACCCAACTTGTAGTTCTTCCAATCGATGCCCAAGCCCATTGTGAGCCGCTGACCCTTGCCGTTGTTGTATTTTGCACCAATCACATTGATCCACGAAAGTTCAATCGAGCGGCCCATGGCCACCTGCGGAGCCTGTGAACCGAGGGCATCGACAAAGCCAATGGCAAGACCGCCACTGGTGATGTTCCAGCCCACGCTATCGGTGAGCAACGGATACCAGTCGACCTGAATGTAACCATTCTCATCATCGGCAGGTGTAGCACCCCACCCCACGAGAGGCAGGAGAAGCATGCATACCAGCGTCAAAACTTTCAGCAACGTTTTCATAGATTGGGCTCAAATTACAAATCGTTACAGAGCTGCGGCAAAGGCTTCGCCATATTCACGCGCCTGCTTGAGGGCATCGCAGTCGGGCACCCAAAGTGTGCGAATGCCATCGTTCACAATCTCAAAGCCAGCTTTCTGCAGGTGCTCGGTGATGAGTTTCGATGCCTCGCCACTCCAGCCATAAGAGCCAAATGCGGCGGCTTTTTTCTTCTTGAACTTCAGTCCCTTTGCCATTTCAAGAATGCCGGCAATGGCATAAGTAAAGCCATTATTCACCGTGGGCGAACCCACGAGCACAGCCTTAGAGCGGAACATCTGGGTAAGAATGTCGTTCTTGTCGTCGTGCGCTGCATTCATAAGCATCACGGTGGTATCGGGGCAGGCAGCGTGGATGCCATCGGCAATGGCCTGCGCCATGAGTCGGGTCGACTGCCACATGGTGTCGTAGACGATGGTGACCTGATCGGTCTGATAGGCATCGGCCCACTGCTGATATTTCTCGATGATGAGCGGTATGTTCTTGCGCCAAATCACACCGTGGCTCGGACAGATGAGGTTGATGGGCAGATTCATGGCGAGCAGGTCGGCCACTTTTTTCTTTGCCATCATGCTGAAGGGGTTGAGAATGTTGGCATAATATTTCTCGGCCTCATACATCACCTCGCACATGTCTACCTTGTCGTCGAAGAGCGACTCGGAGGCAAAGTGCTGTCCGAATCCATCGTTTGAGAAGAGAATGTTCTCGCCCGAGAGATAAGTAAACATTGTATCGGGCCAATGGAGCATGGTGGCCTCGATGAAGGTGAGGGTGTTCTCGCCCAGCGAGAGGGTGTCGCCCGTCTTCACATTCACGAAGTTCCAGTCCTGATGGTAATGACCGCGTATGATGGCCTCGCCCTTGGCGGTGCAATAGATAGGCACATCAGGAATTTCACGCATGAGTTCAACGAGCGAGCCGCTGTGGTCAATCTCGTTGTGATTCATGATAATATAGTCGATGTCTTTGAGATCGATTTCTTGCTTGAGCCGAGAAACGAATTCACGGTCGTAGGGTTTCCACACGGTATCGATGAGCGCCACTTTCTGGTCGCGGACAAGATAGGCGTTATAGCTGGAACCACGATGCGTCGAGAGCTCGTCGCCATGGAAGGTTGTGAGTTCCCAGTCAACCTTGCCTACCCAAGTCACTTTATCGGTTATTTTCTTAGCCATTTTTCAAGTTGTTTTATAGAGGTTTTAGAATTTAAGTGCAAAATTAGTGTAAGGCGAGCGAAAATGCAAACTTGTTAGCAATTTTCAGAGCCGCAAGCTAATTTCCACGAACGAAATGAAGTAAAAATTCCCACAGAGTGTGAAGAATTGAAAGGTTTTATGGTTTCTCAGGATGAATGAGAATTTTGAATCTTTTTGGAAGCGTGGGAAAGATGGGAAAAAGGGGAAATTGTGGAAATTTGAGAAAAGTCGCAATGCCTTTGGCACCGCACACCGGCCTGTGGCCGACTTTTGCTTTGCGATTTGTCTCGAGCACTTCGTGGTTGCGGATTTGGGTGGCGGACAGGGCTTGTTTTGATTGGTGTTCCTCTTCGAGGAACTTTCCCTCTGCTTTCACTTCCCCAGCATTGAGTCGAGTGGTGCTGCCTGACGGCACCGCACGCCAGCCGTAAGGCTGACACGTGCTGCACCATCTCCCCGAGCCCTTCGGGGTTCGCTGATCGCACACCGCTCTGGCGAGCGACTCTTGCTGCTCGCTCAGCCGAGCTTAAGGTTGTCCCTACAATTGTCAGTGGGGGCCTCGGAGATCTAATAAGACAAATGGAAGAGAAACTTATCAAAGAGCGATTGCGCGGGGGCGCACGGACAAAGAAAAGGGAAGAAGAGAAATTGTGCTATAGCAATAATACACAAACAAGGGCTGGCGGTGAGTGACCGTCAGCCCTTTAGATTCGTATTTTATTTAGCGGACAGGGCACGCACTGTCACTACATGAGTGATGCGAGATTATTCGCGTTCCTGGAAGTTTGACTGGTTGTTTGAGATCATCTCGTTGAAACCGGCAACGCGACGCAGGAGCTTGAGGTTGACATAGGGAGCCTCATTGATGCGCATCTCATAAAGGCTACCAAAGCCATTAGCCAGGCAACTGTCGAGATACTTCATGGCAGCTTCGTTGTCGCCCATATCACTTAACAAAGCGGCAGCGTTGAAATAAGACTCGCCACCTGTGAGGGGATTGTCTTGAATGATTTGCTGTGCCCAGGCACGAGCTTCATCGGCACGATCCATTTCATGGAGAGCAAAACCACGTAGGCTGGCCATATCGTTGCCATTCTGCAGCACGCTGGCGAAATCGAGATTGGCATCGGATGGCTTGCTGAGACGATACTTGTTGACCCAGCCACGCAGAAGAAGTGCCTCGTTGTTCTTGGGATTGGCCGTAATGGCCTTGTTGAGATAAGTGACAGCCTCCTTGTCTTTGCGCTGAGCAATGAGCAGACGTGCCATTTGCAAGAGAGCTTCGCCATTGTTCTTGTCGAGCGAGAGAGCCTGTTCCACATCGTCGATAGCCTGCTTGAAATTATTTCCCTTGCCGCGCACTAATTCAATCTTTGACTTGAGTACGAAGTATTCGGGCAAATACATTTGATCGATGGCTTTATTGATGTTAACCAGTGCCTCGTCGTACTGCATGAGTTCGAAGTGGCAGCGTGCCGCATTGGCATAGACAGCGTGATAATCGTAGAGCCCATAACTGATGAGTGTGCGCAGATTGCGCAAGGCCTGTCCATAGTGTTTGTGACGCATGGCAATGGCCGAACGCACATAATAGAACATGCCTGCCTGCGGAGCCTGATTAATCGAGTTCTGCAGGGCTGTCATAACAGCATTATAGTGTGAATCGCTCATTTCAACGAGCTGGCTAACGGGCTGCGACACCTTGTCGCTCACACTCATGGCTATGATGAGATCCTGGGCAGCCTGCTCATATTGTCCGCAACCTTCAAGAATCTTGGCACGATTGAGGAACACCTGCTGCTCGGCGGGGAAAGTGGCAACGGCACGATTGGCATACTCAATAGCCTTCTCATAGTTATGGCGTTTGACTTCAACTTGTGCGAGACCATAGACGGCATCGAAATTGTTAGGTTCTTTGCGAAGAATGACGTTGAAATTGTTCTCTGCAATCTCAAGTTCGTTTTGCTTGAGGGCCAGTTTTGCCATCATGTCGACGCAGTTCAGTGCCGAGGGTTTTAACGTGAATGCCCGCTTGAGGTCGACATTCTCGTCGTTAAGTCGATTGAGTTCATCATAAAGTTTTGCACGAAGCATCAACTCGTCAAAGAGCAGGTCGGACTCCTTCTCTGGGGTCTGCTCGATGCACTTGGTAACATCAGCAAGTGCATTCTCATACTCTCCGTTGAAATAGTATTGATTAGCACGAGCGAAACGAACTTCATAGTTGTTTGGATCTTGTGTGAGATGCTTGTCATAGACACCCATGACAGCCTCGTTGATTTTCCTCTTCAGTTCATCGTCGTTGTCGTCGGCAAAAGCCGATGTGCAAAAAGCCGAAGCGGCAAAGACAAGAGCAAGAAATAAATACTTAAGTTTCATTTTTAAATTTATTATTTAGTTATTGAATTCAGTATTATGGTTTAGCCATATCCAGTGCATGACAGGTAGCACATGCGACAATAGCTGCCGTCTCGGTTCGCAAACGACTCTCGCCGAGTGAAACCGGCATGAAACCAGCAGCCAACGCCTGTTGCACCTCTTCGGGACTGAAATCGCCTTCAGGCCCTATGAGTACAAGGGTATGCTCATGTGGCACATACTGCTGAGCAAAGACTTTGCGCTCGCTGCGTGGCAACATCGGATCGCAATAGGCGATGAAACGATTGCCGTCGAAAGGCTGTGACACGAAACGGTCAAAGGGGGTTAGCTCGTCGATGACGGGCAAGGAGGCCTTGAGCGACTGCTTCATGGCCGAAACGGCAATCTTGTGCAGGCGCTCTGTCTTGAGCACCTTGCGCTCGCTATTGCAGCAAAGCAGCGGCACGATGCGGTCGATGCCCATCTCGGTGGCCTTCTCTACCACCCACTCGATGCGGTCGAGATTCTTGGTGGGTGCTATCGCCAGCACGATGTCGTGTCCCCAGTGTGGAGATTGTGTCACTTGACTCAATACCTCAACATTGCAGTGCTTGTCGTGTGCCAGTGTAATGCGACACTGGAAGAGCCCACCTGCCCCATCTACCACTTCGATGACATCGCCTTCGTGCATGCGCAGGACACGCGTGCAATGCCGCGCTTCCTCTTCAGGAAGAGCCAACGTGCGGGCAATATCGGGAGCGTAAAATCGGGGCATATACTGGTGAGATTATACTTCGGCGCTTTCGGGAGCAGGAGCAGATTGCTCCTCTTCACGGACATGCTTGTACTTGAAGAGGAACATGAACGCAACAGCCACCACCAACGCAAAGCCAGCAAAGATGAACCATGGAGTTTTCCACTCGCCCATCAGGAAGCCTTGCTCGTTATAGGCACAGAACTTGTTGATGATGGCACCAGCGGCAAGTGTGCCGATAGTAGCTCCCAGACCATTGGTCATGAGCATGAACAAGCCTTGACCCGAAGCCCTGACGCTCGGATCGCACTCCTTGTCGACAAACAGGCCACCCGACACATTGAAGAAGTCGAACGCCACACCATAGACCAGACAAGAGAGAATGAAGAGCGTAACGCCCGGGAATGCAGGATTGCCCAGTCCGAAGAAACCGAAACGGAGCACCCATGCAAACATGGCGATGAGCATCACAATCTTGATTCCAAAGCGCTTCAGGAAGAATGGGATGAGCAGGATGCAGAGTGCCTCAGCAATCTGTGAGAGCGAAACCAGTAGCGTTGCATTGTTGGCTGCAAAGGTGTCGGCCATAGCAGGGTCGCCCTTGAAGCTAGTAATGAACGGAGTTGCATAGCCATTGGTAACCTGAAGTGACATACCCAGCAACATGGAGAAGATGAAGAACAGAGCCATCTTCTTGGTCTTGAACAGCTTGAAGGCGTTGAGTCCGAAGGTCTCGGCCAGCGACTGTTTGGGCTTTTTCACAATCTTGCACTCAGGCAGCGTGAAGCAGTAAGCAAACAGGATAAGGCTCAAAATACCTGAAACAAGGAACTGATAATGCGTGTACTGGAACTTGCCATCGTAGTTGCCCAGCGAGAAGAAGAACGAGCCATCTTCGAGAGTAGCACAATTCACAAACCACATTGTGGCAATGAAACCGATAGTGCCGAATACACGGATGGGCGGGAAATTCTTGACAGTGTCGAGCCCATTGTCCTTCAAAATCGTGAAGGCGGCCGTATTAGAGAGGGCCAATGTGGGCATATAGAACGCAACACTTACGGTGTAGAGAGCAATGAACGCCGTAGGATTGGGCGTGGCCGATTGTGCACCCATCCACCAAAGTCCAATCATCGCAGCACCTGCCACCATGTGGCAAATGCCAAGCAGACGCTGTGGCTGAATCCACTTGTCGGCAACAATACCCATAATGGTGGGCATGAAGATCGACACAATACCTTGCAGTGCATAGAACCAAGCAATGTTGGCACCCATGCCAGCACGTCCCAGATAGTTACCCATGCAAGTGAGATAAGCTCCCCACACAGCAAACTGCAGGAAGTTCATCACAATCAGTCTTAATTTCAAGTTTTTCATAATCAAAAATTATTTAGTTTATAAAATTGTTTATCAAAAATCAATTGCCGGTCTTGGTCTTCATCATGCGCTGAATCTCGGCAGCGCGCTCATACTGCTCACTATCGACTGCCTCATCGAGGAGCGATTGCAATTCGGCAAGTGTGTAATCGGCAAGCGTGCGTGGCTCTTTGCGCACCACGGGTTCGCCCTTCTCGTTTTTATCGATAAGGATGCCAGTCTGCCTCAAGACCTCAGGCGTAGTGAAAATGCGCGCATTAGTGCGCAGCGCCAGTGCAATGGCATCGCTTGTACGGGAATCAAGAGAAACCTGCTTATCGCCATCGTTGAGCAGAATCTGCGACATAAACACACCATCGTTGAACTCATAGATGAGCACTTCGTCGATAGAAATGCCATAGGCGTGCAGGATGCTCACCATGAGGTCGTGCGTCATGGGACGAGGAGGCATCACATTCTCCAGGCGCATGGCAATCGCTTGAGCCTCGGCCACCCCCACAACAATGGGGATTCGGTAATCACCCTCGACCTGGCGCAAAAGCAAAGCATAGGCTCCGCTCTGCACGGGGTTATAGGTGATTCCCCAGACCTGCAATTCTATTTTATCGTTATTATCCATTTGTAATCGTTATTTAAACTTGTTGACCTGTTATGACGCCACTGCCGTAACAGAGATGCCCCTGCTCGTCGTAGATGATAGCAAACTGGCCAGGGGCAATGCCTTGCACATAGTCGTCGCTCTCGATGACCCACTCATTATCATGCAAATGGGTGAAAGTGGCCTTAAGCATCAAGGGAGTGTGGCGATTCTTGAACGAGATGCGCACGGGGCCAGAAGCATCACTCCAAGGATTACCCGATATGAAGTGCATCTCATCGAGATGAAGAATGCGTCCATACTGTTTGGCAGTGCCATAACCGTTGCTCACATAGATGACGTTGTCGCGCACATTCTTCTTTACCACATACCAGGGGCCTCCACTCAGGCCCAAGCCTTTGCGTTGCCCGATGGTGTGGAACCAGTAGCCATTGTGTTCGCCCCCCTTACGGCCTGTCTCAATCTCAATGATGGGACCTTTCTTCTCGCCTAAATGACGACGAATGAAGTCGTTATAGTTAATCTGCCCCAGGAAGCAGATGCCCTGGCTGTCCTTGCGATAGGCATTGGGCATCTTCACCTGCTCAGCGATGCGGCGCACCTCATTCTTGGGCAGGTTGCCAATGGGGAACATGAGGTGCTGCAGCTGGTCGTAGGTGATTTGTGCCAGGAAATCGGTCTGGTCCTTGACGGGGTCGACAGCCGTGGCAAGATACTTAATGCCATCGACCACATCGGTGGTGGCATAGTGGCCTGTCGCGGTCATATCGAAGTCCTTACCCCAACGCTGCTCAAAGTAACCGAACTTGATCATGCGATTGCACATCATGTCGGGATTGGGAGTGAGTCCAGCCTTGACGGTGCGCAAGGCATACTCCATGACGTTGTCCCAATACTCCTGATGCAGCGAGACAACCTCGAGAGGCAACCCATACTTGTGGGTGATAAGGTTGCACATTTCGATGTCTTCCTCGGCCGAGCAGTCGCCTTCGCCATTGTCCATACCAATGCGGATGTAGAATGGATGCAACTCGTGGCCCGCCTCGTGGAGGAGATGGAGAACCACGGCACTATCAACGCCACCAGATATGAGTACGGCAATCTTCATCAGTTAAAAATATCCTTTAACTCATCTACAGTGAGATTTTTGTTGATAATTTCAAGATTCTCGTCGAGCACAAACACACTGGGGAGGATGCGCAAATCGAGCTTGCGGGTGGCATCGGGCATGGCCAGCAGGGTCCAGTCGGGATATTGCGAAGCATCGGCCACCACTTGCTGCTTGGCCTTGTCGCCCACTACAATGTTGAACACCTTGATACGGCCAAGCTTGATAGAGGTATTGATGCCCACATCGGTCGAAACTCTGAGTCGTGAAATGGAACTGCCAGAGCCATCGCCCGTGAAAAAGACGATGACCGCTTTGGCTGTGTCGAGAGGCACATCATAGAGTTTGATTTTACGACCTGATGTATCGTAGAGGTCACAATTCATGATTTTTGCACCCAACTTGCTTGCGTTAATGCGCTCGATTTGAGACTTATAATAACTCTTGGCATCGTTTTTCATCCATGAGGCATCGGCGGCAGCCTGCGCAAAGGTGAGGTAAACATCGTCGATAATAGAAACTGGATGCAAATAGAGAATATACTCGGCTATACTCACCAATTTCAAGAAGTTAGACTGATTGGCCTGAGCCTTGAAGAGCATATTACGGATTGAAGCCAATCCCACAGTGGAATTAGCGTTCAACATAATCTCGAAGTAATCGGTCATAGTGGCAGCCAAAGCACTGTCGTTCTCGGCAGGAATAGGTTTAGTCAGATCTAACTTATCCCAGAAGCGCTGCACAATGAAGTTACAACGACTTTCGAGTGTAGTACAAGTATCAGGAGCCACAGGATACTCAAATAAAGTATTCTGGGACTGCGCATTAAGTGCCGACACAGAAAGCATCATCAGAGCCAGCGAGAGCAAATATTTTCTTATCATGTTCAATAAATACAAGAAATATCACAAATTAACCAACTAAATTAGTGTATTTCGTTGAGCCGACCAAGATTTTAAGGAAAATTAGGCGAGAGTTCAACATTTTTTCACATAAAAGGGCCGACGCAGCGCGCCAGCCCTATTATGTGTGATGCTGGTTAGGGTTCAGTCACCACTAACCACCGAGCTCAATTTATGAGATTCCCAAAATGATGTTGATGAGTGCAGTGACATCGGTCACATTGATCTTGCCGTCGCCGTTAATGTCGGCAGTTTCCATATCCTTAGGTACGACGCCTAAAATCATGTTCACCAGTGTGGTAACATCGGTCACATTTATCTTGCCGTCGCCGTTCACATCGCCTGGCAA
>JAEEGI010017000.1_pt1 | contig 14982 bp, 13 predicted proteins | sample 8958751 | NCBI WGS metagenome assembly JAEEGI01 (sample SAMN16246545, study PRJNA631951) | gut metagenome | biome: gut microbiome; feature: rumen; material: KS-attached | host: Bos | place: Iran: Karaj | collected 2018-10
GGCAGCACCAATAAATCACGACGAAGGCGATGATGGCCAAGGGGCCGCCGAGGCGAGCCATCCAAATCTCAAAGTTGGATTTCTGCATCTTGGGCAGTTTTTCCACTTTGTAGTTGTTCATGTCCAAGGGATCAAATGTGCTCATGGGGGTTTTGTTTGAGTCGAGACTGAGCCTTGACCGTCATTGCGGGCTTGACCCGCAATCTCCTGAAGCGAAAAGTGTCGTCTTCGCGCTTAGGAGATGGCGGATGCGTCTCCGCCATGACGGCAAAGGCTTAAGGGTTGCGCAACCCAGTCTCTTTTAGGTTATTACCAGTTCTTATACGGATTCTTCATCAACATGGAGTTGAAGTACTTGGGGTCACCGGTGACCTCTTCGCCGAGCCAGGCGGGCTTGTCGAAGGGCTCGTTCTCGTCGGCGAGCTCGACTTCAGCGACGATGAGGCCGTCGTTGTCTCCATAGAACTCGTCGACTTCCCAGGTGTGCTTGCCGTCGGTGTTCTTGACGAGATAGCGGGTCTTGTCGATGACACCAGGCTCGCAGATCTCGAGGAGCTGTTGCACCTCCTCGACGGGAATCTCCTTCTCCCACTCAAAACGGGCGGCGCCAGAGGCGTTGCCGATGCCCTTGATGGTGATGAAGCCCTTGTCGCCCTTCACACGCACGCGAACGGTGCGCTCGGGCACGCTGCTGAGATAACCTTGGGTGATGCGCGTGGCTTTGAAAGCCTCGGCCTTGAAGTCACCCTTTACCAAAAACTTTTTTTCAATCTCTTGTGCCATAGTCGTTTATTCGTTTGCAAGCGGTTTGTCGGACATGCCGATGACGCGCTTGATCGCCTGTAAATAGTTGATGTTTTCGACACCTTCCAAACCACAGTCCTTGATAGTCTTTTTGATGTCCTCGATCTCGGTCGACTCGGAGTTGATGGTCACCACCTTGGCGCCATTGATGAGCACCTCGCCGAATTCGCAGATGGTGTCGTTGACCATGTAGCCGAAGCGGCGCTTGTGGACGCGCACGGCAGCCAGGTCGGGGTTGGCCTTCACCATGGCGATGAACTCGTCATAGGTATAAGTATCCTTGGTCAGCTTGGGCATCTCGACCATGAAGGCGGGGAACACTTCCTTCTCAAGCACTTCGCGGCTGATGGGGAACTCGCCTTTCATGAGGGGATTCCACTGCTCGAGGCCGTCGACACTCTGCACGAAGGTCTTGATGTCCATCTTGCCGTCGCGAATCTTGGTGTTGTTGATGTCGTTTTTGCGGGAGATGATATAGATCTCATCGCTGAGGCGCTCCCAAACCTTCTCGGGGACGGGCATTGACAGGCGGGCCATGCGTTTGTGGGCCTCGCAGAAGCACTGTCCGAAGGAGCGGAACTCAAATCTCGGCTTCGACACTTCGCCGATTTTCATTTCTTCTTTTGCCATAGAGTTATTTAAGATTCAAAATTCAAAGATTCAAAGATTCAAAATTCGGAGTCTTCGACGGGCTCAGGCACCCTTAACTTTCGTAAAAGCAAAGGTCCCTGAGCCTGTCGAAGGGCCGATTCACATGGTATTAAACCAAATTATTCCTGCGGAATGTCATCGCCAGTGGCGGGATTGGCTTCGCCCGGGGTCGGGTCGGCCAGTTTCCAGTCGCCACCGTCGGGTGTGCGGGCATAGGATTGAGGAGCCACGTTGGAGATGGTTGCACCCCATTCAACGCCTTCAGGACCTCTGGTGAAGATATCCAACTGGGTACCATCAGCCAAGAATAGGGCAATACGGATGGACTTCTTGGCGGAGAGACCGCTACCAAAGATATAATTCGTACCCTCCAATTCAGGATGGTCAATCACCACGTCTTCGCTATAGAGCACCACATAGCCATGGGCAGGGACGGTGATGGTGGCATCGCCAATCCAAATCGGCTCGGTCTTGTCATCCTTTTCGATATACAAACCTTCCAACGAAAGGTCGAGATTACCCATGTTGTAAAGCTCAATGAACTTGGTGTCGCCATTCAGCTCATTGAGGACGAGGTTGGTGTAGTCGGGCTCTTCGGGAGTCGGAGGCTCGGGAGTGTCACCACCTTCAAGGCCAAGAAGAGCAACTGTACCGTCAACATTGACAGCACCCGGAGTGGCATCACCATAGTACCATTTGCCATCGGCATTGCGGCTGTAGGAAGCAGGAGCCGGGATATAGGCTGGGTCGTTGGCGTCGATGTTGGTCAGGTTGAAGTCGTCGATGGAAACGCCAGCAGGCGTGAAGAGCTGGATGCGGACGTTCTTCTTGGCGGAGAGACCGCTATGGAAGATATAATTAGCCGTGTCGATATCCAAATGGTCGAGCACTTTGTCCTCGCCCCAGAGCAACAGATAACCACCAGCATCAATCGTAACAACATTGCTACCGACCCAATTCTGTTCACCGTCTTTCTCAATGTAAACGCCTTTCATATTAATAGCCTCAGAACCGGCGTTATAGATTTCGATGAACTTATCGTTGCCGTTGAGTTCGTTGAGGCGGAGCACTGTGTAGTCGACAGCAACAGCACCTACTTCATATTCCATTTCGGGAGAAGCAGCCGTAGCCTCGCCATTCATGGCCTCGATGTGGAATTTGACCTTCGTTCCATCAGGTAAAGCAGGAATGACAGCCGAGTAAATGTCTTCACCATCAGCAGTCATAGTCAATTCATTAACTTTGCTTGCATCATCGGTCATATACACCAACTTTGCCGTGAAATCCCTGAAACTGGTGATAGTAGCCGACACTGTGACATCATCTTCAGCCTGGACAGCCGTAGGAGCGTAAGAAACATTAGAGATGTTGATGCCCGGATATTGCTTATCCTTGACACAAGAGGCAAGACCCATCAAAAGAGCCAGGGCCACAAACATTATCTTTTTCATATTATTCTCAATTTTAAAAAGTTAGACAATAGATTGGTTTAGAAAGCGACTTGGAAACGAGCCAGCAGCATGTGGTAGTTCACACCAGCCTTGCCATCAGCGGCAGTGACTTGGGTGAAGTCCTTGGTGGGTTTGCCAGCGGCATCGAGGCCGACATAGAGCTTGCCCTTGCCGTTGGCGTAACGGTCGTTGTTGACATATTGATAGTTGAGGGCGATCTTCACGTTCTTGGAGAAGTAGAAGTTGAGACCTGCGCCGTAGAGTTCAGCAGAACCGCCATAGATGGCTTGGTCGCCACGGCCTTGGTAGTCGTTCAAGTCAAGGAACTCATATTTGGCAACGAGTTCGATGTCGCCCCAGCTGCGGCCAGGACGCACGCGATTGAACTTGGCACCGTCGGAGTCGTAGCTCTGCTTACCGCCGAGGAGGAGGCAGGCACCTTCCACATACCAGCCTTGGAAATGATAAGGCTTGGTGATGTTGACTTCGGGCTTCATATAGGTCCAATCCGACACCCAGGCACCTTCGAGGCGCAGTCCGTTGACGTGGCCAGCGAGTTCGGCAGTAGCGATGAGGTTATTCTTGGTATTCTTGATGTCGTCGGTGTCGAGGTACTTCTTGCGGCTGATGTTGGTGGTATTGCGGCAGCTGAAACGGGTAGCGCTATACACGCCCATCTCGTCAGAAGTCTTGGGGGTGTCGTACATCACAGCGCCACCAATGTGCAAACCATAATCGGCCTCGTTGACGGGACGCACCACAATCTTGCCGACGTAGGAAAGGCCTTCGTTCATGCCATAGTCCTTGTTGTTGGCCTCTACATAATCGCGAGTCTCCTGACCTTCGATCTCCTGGAAGAGCACGCTGGCGCTACCGAAGAAATACTTGTTGGTGTACTTGGCGAAGACACCGAGGTGACGGCTGGGAGCAAAGGCGTTGATCACCATAGGACGCTCCATGAACATAAGGTAACGTGAAGAAGTGTTGCGCGACATGGTGAAGTCGGGCTTCATGCTACCGACAGTGAACTGCCAATTCTTCAAGCCGTTGTAGCGAACCACAGCGTCTTTCAGCTCAAAAGAACCATTGGCCAGTTCCATATCGACCTCACCATACCAATCTTTGGTAATCTGGGTCTTGACGGCGAAACGGGCGCGGCGGATGCTGGCTCCGTTACCGATAGGATCGGCCCAGTCCTTTTGGTCTTTTTGCAGGAAATAGGCACCGAAGTCAACCTGCACTCTGGAGTCAAACCAGAACTTGTAGTCTTTGTCTTTCGATTCGAACACCAAGATTCCGTCGCGACTTGAGGTCTCTAGTGCCTTGACGTTCACTGTGTTGCCATACTGGTCGACAGCTTCTTTCTTGTCGGCGTTCTGTGCGAAGGCCATTGAACCCAACACGAGGGCGGCCAACATTAATACAGTCTTTTTCATTTTGAAAAGTTTTAGTTATTAAATAGGTGAATTTACATTTTATGAAAGGCAAAAGTAGAAAAAATGTGGATTGCAACAAAAAATGGGATTATTTTTCAACAACAAATTTGAAAGCATAAATGATGGTACAGCAGCTGTGATACGACAGCCCTACAACCAGAATGCAATAAAACCGAAACGCCTGCGTTAACCCAATACGATTATAAAACAAAACCACACGAAAAATAATATTTACCAATCATGAGAAAAAACATTTTCATCTTGGCTTTCATGCTGTTGTGCAGCATGAGTTTCGCACAAAGCAATCTGCCCTTCACTTCCCTCAAACCTTTCAACAAAGGTAATTTCAAAATCGATGCGAGTTATTCGCGCATGATGCAGAAAGTCCCTATTTCTGACTATCCCGACTTCCGGGTTGGTGTTGGCTATGGCATTACCAATTGGTGCGTGGTAGGAGTCTTCGGCAGTTTCGGCACTCATGAAGGATTTGTACAAATAGGTTCTACCGTTCAAGACGCAGATACCACATACAATCAAGTGCTCTTTGAGGGGACACAAATCGAACGCTACTATCATTATGGCATTGATGCAGAACTGCATCCTCTGACCCTTTTGTTGCCGAACTTTTATTTCGTCGACGTGTATTGTCGTGGCGAATTGGGCATGAGAACAGTAACGGAGCAGTATAAGCCTGCTTACGACGGCCCTTCAGCCGAGCCTGTCCGCAACAACTTTCTTTACGGTGGTAGCGTTGGCTTAGCCATCAATCCATCGAAGTATTTCGGTGTCTTTTATGAATTGGCATTTGACAACCTAAATAAGGAATACAAACCCAAAATAGGCGAAATAAAGGCCAAAGCCTTCCACCGCTTCGGCCTCAACATCCGCTTTGGCGGGCCGAAGAAATGGCAAAAACAGCAATAAAGCCGAAACACCATCGTTAGTTCAACCACGATCATAATGACAAACTCATAACAAACCACAGGAATCATGAGAAAATGTGTTTTCATTTTGGCTTTCATGCTGTCGTGCAGCATGGCTTTTGCACAAAGCAATCTGCCCTTCACTTCCTTGAAGCCACTAAACAAAGGCAATATTATTCTTAACCTAGGCTATGAAAGAGATACATATAACGATGTTTCGAAGTTCTGCCTTAGTGCAGGATATGGCTTCACTGACTGGTGCGTAGCTGGGATATATACCGAATACAGCACCAATACTTCCATGATTAGTATTGGTGGTGATGACCTCCACCCTTACCGAAACCATTTTGTTTATTACGGATTACACAATGAGTTGCACCCTATCCCACTATTACTGCCTGGGTTCTATTTCATTGATGTCTACAGTATTCTACGCGTTGGGATGCATCACCAAATATGCATGTACGAAGAAGACAACTTAAGCCCTGACTATAATACACCTAGCATCAACAAGCCTTACATTGCAGGAGGAATTGGCTTGGCCATCAACCCTTCGAAGTATTTCGGATTCTTTTACGAAAGAACATTTTCAAGCCTAAAACCGAATACTTTTCATGAAAATGCCAACAACAAACTACGCCCATACAACCGTTTCGGCATCAACATCCGCTTTGGCGGACCGAAGAAATGGCAAAAACAGCAATAAAACCATAACACCTGCGTTAACCCAATACGATTATAAAACAAAACCACAAACGAGAAAAAATATTTACCAATCATGAGAAAAAACGTTTTCATCTTGGCTTTCATGCTGACATGCTGCATGGGCCTTGCACAACAACCAGAAACAAAGCAAGAATTCCCTTACATTCGCAACCAAATCAACGTGAACATTGGAAGAATCAAGGATACCCAAGGGATGATGAACCACGAGTTCTTTTTCGGCTATATGTCCTCGGAAGTGATGTATGGCATCAACGACTGGCTTGAAACAGGGGTGTTCTGCTCATGCCTCAGACTGAGGTCAGGCGAAATCAACAACAATCAGGGAAGGCTGTACTATCCTCTTGTCCTCAATTATGGCTTGGCTGCAAAAGCCCACCTTTTCCCTGCCATCATCAATCCTTCGTTTTCGTGGGCGGATTTATACGCTTCTGCCCAAATCGGCACCTTCGCCAACACCACAGGCGGAGACCCCGAAAGGAAGTTTTCCTGTTTCAAGGGCATTAGTTTGAGAGGAATGATGGGCGCAGGTGTCAATTTCAGTCGTCATTTCGGCCTTTTCTATGAATTTGGTTATTGCACGTATGAGCGCTTCAACCATCGCATAGGTATCAATGTCCGCTTTGGCGGGCCGAAAAAATGGCAAAATCCAAAACAATGACCAGCGACAATGACCATGACCACTTTTACCACGATATGAAGTGGTCATAGTCATGGTCACAAGTCATAGTAAAAAAACATATATCCATGAAAAATTCATTCATCCTTTTCCTTTTTGCTGCGCTTGTCCTCAGTGGCTGTCGCAAGCAGGTCAGTGACTATGAGCGACCCGATTTTGACCCCCAACCCACTTTGAACGCCGTGCTTCAGGAAGACCAACCTGTGTGGGTTCAGGTCTCTTTTGCGCAATGCCTTGACTCGGTGCATCCTGCTCCTTGCACCAATGCCGAGGTGCTGCTTTATGTGGACGGACAGTTTGCCGAACAACTGCTACACGAAGGCGATGGCCTTTATGTTGGCGAAACCACCGCCGAGGCCTTGCACGAATATGCCTGCAAGGTCGTCATCCCGGGCTTCGATACGCTCTTTGCCCAAACCGAGATGCCCGAGAAGCCTGTGGTGACTGGTGTGGAAATCATGGATAATGCCACCGTTGACGACGAAGGACGGCCTTGTCCCGCCATCTTGGTCACTTTCAGAACCGACCCCAACCAGAACTTATACTACAAATCCAACATTTACGCTAGTTTTAGAAACGATTTCTATGACGCTGAGACCCATGCACACCTCGGCTTCTTCACGGCACAAGGCAACATGAGTTCGTCCATTAACACAGATGACCCCGTTCTGCTCAACGAAGGTTCCAGTGCCCTGCTGTTCAGCAACGAAATCATCAACGACACCACATATACCCTTAAAGTGAATGCTTATTTCAGTGCTTTGAGCTGGAGTAGCCAGCACTATGGTGGCATCAAAGAGACAACGGGCGAAGTGGTGGTCAGGATGCACGGCCTATCGGAATCGGCTTACCATTACATGAAAAGCCAAAACGCCTTCGAGGAGCCCGATGCCTATTCCAACCTTTTCCTCGGTGTCATAAGCCCCATTAGCCTTTACAGCAACGTGGAAAACGGTCGTGGCGTGTTTGCCGCCATCGCCCCCATGACCTGTGACACTATTTTCATCAACCAAGTAAACTGACGCGCCATGAAAAGATTATTTCTCCTGTTAGGTCTTTTGGTTTCTCTTTTTGCCCAAGCCCAACAAACACATATCTCTGGTTTCGTCAGCGATGCCAATGACGGCGAGCGCATCATCGGAGCCAATGTCTTTCTGCAAGACCGCACAAAAGGCGTGGCCACCGACCAAAAGGGTTATTTCAACCTTGCTGTGGAACTGCCTGCCACGCTTTGCATTTCGTGTATTGGTTATGAGGAGACCTGCCTTAAGGTGGATCATGTTGACCAGCCGTTGCAAATCCATTTGAAACCTTTGACCGAAACCCTTCAATCCGTTGAAGTCAGTGCCTCTCGCATTGAGCGAAGAACAAACTTCAACACCTTGACTCTCAATGCCAAGAGTATTGACCAACTGCCCACCCTTGGCAGTCGCCCCGACATCATCAAGGCGGCGCAACAACTGCCTGGTATTGAGGCGGCCACCGAAGCCTCCAGCCTGATGATCGTGCGTGGTGGCAATCCTGGAGAGAACCTTTACATGCTCGACAATGTGCCGCTTATCTATGTTAACCACTTGGGTGGTTTCATGTCGGTGTTCAACTCCGAGATGATCAACACCATGGATATCTATAAGGGCGGGTTCCCAGCCCGCTATGGCGGCAAGCTGTCCTCCATCGTCGACCTCACCGCCAAGAAAGGCGACCCGACCAAGCTGAAAGGCTCACTCAGCGCAGGCCTCACCGACTTGGCCTTTGCCGTGGAAGGTCCTGGCGGGCTGAAGAACTCCAGTTTTATCATCACCGGGCGCAAGACCCTCACGGAAGCACTCCTTTACATTGCCAGCCAAATCAGCAAAGAGCAAGGCGGACAAGACTATAACATTGCCTACGGTTTCCACGACATCAACGCCAAATACACCTGGGCTCCCGATGCCAAAAACAGCTTTGCCTTCAATGTTTATGAAGGCGATGACTATATGCGCATCTGGAAGAACAAGAGGGAGAACGGCGACATCGAGCGCAACAGCATCGGCAACATCTGGGGCAATCTGCTCGTGTCGGGACAATGGAACAGCGCGGTCAGCTCAAGGTTGTTTATGGCCAACACACTGTCGTTCACGCAATACCGATTGAAGAACAACATGAAAGCCTACCTTAGAAACGCCGTTGACACGACCGATTTCTTTGTCAAGACCTCTTCGCGTGTCAGTGATGTTTCGCTCCGTTCCGACTGGAAGTTCTTTGCCAGCAATACCTACACCTTGGAATATGGCCTGCAAAGCTCCTATCTCAACTATCGTCCTAACCACTTCACCAGCAGCTTCTCAGAAACCAACCTGCCTGACATTTCGAGCGTGTTCGACAACTCGCTTTATCTGGACAACAAACTGAAGTTTGGCAGTTGGTTCAATGGTTCTATTGGTTTGAGGGCAAATAGTTTTCTGAATAAGGGTTATCACCATTTTGCTTGGGAGCCAAGGCTGAATCTCAGTTTCAACATTGGGAAGAGTACCATTAATATGACCGCCATGCGCGTCACCCAAAACGCCCACCTAATGATGACACCAGGCTCCATCATGAACAACGAGGTGTGGATTCCCGCCGACGCGCGCATCAAGCCCGCCACCTCCGACCAAGCCTCTGTCGGCTGGCAGCGCGGTTTTTGGCAAGACCACATCAGCGTGGAAATCGATGCCTACTACAAACTGCTAAAAGACTTGGCCACCTACCGCGAAGGCTACAGCACCCTCCTCGGCGACTCCGACTGGCGCAGCAAGGTGGAAGCGGGCGGCAAGGGCAAGTCGTATGGCGTTGAAATGATGACGCGCTTCAACTTCAACCGCTTGGACGGCTATGTAGGCTACACTTGGTCGCATACCACGCGACAATTCGACCATATCAACAACGGTAAGGAATATGTGTTTGAATACGACCGCCCACACTCCATCAACATCAACGTGAACTATCAACTGACGGAGCGTTGGTCGCTGAGCGCCTTATGGACTTATCAGACGGGATTGCCTTACACACCCGTCATCGGGGTGCAGAACACGCCTGTCATCACGCCCGAAGGCGATGTGCATTTTGAGCAAACCAACATCTACGGCGAGCGCAACAGTGCCAGGATGCGCGACTACCATCGCCTCGACTTGGCCGCCAAGTTCAAGACCAAGACCGAGAAAGGCCGCAAAGCCGAATGGACCTTCTCGATTTACAATGTGTATTGCCGACAGAATCCGTATTATTACTACTACGGCGACAAGAAAGGCGACCCGCTGTATTGGAACCAGTTCCCCGACGAGCCACAAACGCTATGGCAGCGGAGTTTCTTCCCGATTATTCCATCGTTTTCTTATAAGGTGTGGTTTTAAAACATCTACTTCCCACTTTTTTTCTATTTTTGCGCTCAATTATTGGAGAACAAAAAAATGAAAATCGCAGTGGTGGGAGCCACCGGACTGGTCGGCTCGAAGATGCTTCAAGTGCTTGATGAACAGAAAGTTCAGATTGATGAATTGATTGTGGCAGCCTCAGAACGCTCCGTGGGCAAGGAAATCGTTTTCCAAGGCAAGACCCATAAAGTGGTAAGTGTAGATGATGCCATTGCTGCCCGCCCCGACATCGCCATCTTCTCGGCGGGAGCATCGGCATCGAAACAATATGCGCCGCGTTTTGCCGAGCAGGGCACCTTTGTTGTCGACAACAGCTCGGCTTGGCGCATGGAAAAAGACGTGTCTTTGGTCGTCCCCGAAATCAATGCCGACACTATCAGCAAGGACACGCACATCATCGCCAACCCCAACTGCTCCACCATACAGATGGTGATGGCCTTGGCACCCATTCATAAGGCTTACGGCATCAAACGCATTGTCGTCAGCACCTACCAAAGCGTCTCGGGCAGCGGCCAAAAAGGTGTCAACCAACTGAAGGCCGAGCGCGCTGGCGCGAGCAGCAAGACTTGCTATCCCCATCCGATTGACCTCAACATCCTGCCCCACATCGACACCTTCCTCGACAACGGCTATACCAAAGAGGAGATGAAGATGGTCAACGAAACGCGCAAGATCCTTCGCGACGAGCACATCGCCGTCTCATCCACCACGGTGCGTGTGCCCGTGTGGGGTGGCCACAGTGAAGCCGTCAATGTGGAGACCAAAAAGCCATTTGAAATCGACGATGTCCGCAGATTGATGGCTGCCATGCCTGGTGTGGTGGTGCAAGACGACCCGACCAACAACATTTATCCGATGCCCCTCTATGCCGAAGGCAAGGACGAGGTCTTCGTGGGTCGCATCCGCCGTGACTTCTCGGTGGAGAACGGCCTCAATTTTTGGTGTGTGGCCGACAATCTCCGCAAAGGCGCTGCAACCAACGCGGTGCAAATAGCACAGTATTTGATCCGACAGTTATTCTGAGGAAAGATCCTCAAGCCGACCTCATTTTGTTTTCGTATCTTTGCGCTGATGAAGCACGTTTGTTTGATAGGAATCCTATTTTGCTGCATATTGCTATGTTGTACCGGGGCACCTGAGCCTATGGATGATGGTGTATCGAGCAAGGCACCCATTGATACGACATATAGCCTGTCGTCCATTGACAGTGTGATGCAGCAGTGGCCCGACAGCGCTTTAGCCCTTTTGCTAGATTGTAGAGACGGTGTGCACACCGTCTCTACGGATGCCGACCGCCATTATTACCAATTGTTGTTGGCCGAAGCCTTATACAAAAACTCCAGTGTCCAAGCCAACCGTAAGGAATTGAAGCAAGCGATGACGTATTACGATTCCTTGTGCGATTGTACAGAAGTTGCTCGCAACGTCTCTACCAACATTGCCTTCCTCTCCGCCAGAACCCACTACATGAATGGTGTGGGTTATTACGAAAACGACAGCGCGGTGGATGCCTGCAAGGAATATATGAAGGCGGTTGAGATTATGGAAAACCATTTTAATGAAAAGGAATTGGTGGGATATAAGGCAAAGCTTATGGCATTGACATATACTCATCTGACAGAATTGTATTCTGATTTCTATCTTCATGAACAAGCAATCTATATGGGCAAATTGTCTTTCTCATACTATCAAAAGTACAATGCTGCGCCTGAACATATTGCTTGGGTGCTAAATAGAATAGGTTCTCATTATGAAGTAATGAAAGAACTGGATAGTGCTGAAATGTATTACAAAAAGGCTATTACATATCTAAACGGCACCAATTTACTGATTTTTAGAGATATTTCGGCTCACCAAGCCTATTTGAGATACGAGATTACCAACCAATCAAATCTATCTTTGATTGAACTGAATCGTTTATTATCGAAGGCGGAATACGAAAGAGAAATAATGGCGCGTAGTTTGGCTATTGGTGAAATATATTACCACGAAAAACAATTCGATTCAGCATTAGTGTACCTTCAGAAAGTATTTATTGGGGATTCACGAACAGATTCCAAGAAACAAGCCGCGGAATGGTTGGTGGAAATCTGCAAAGCACAAGGCAGAGAAGCGGAAATGATGGAATATGCCAATTTCTTGGTGCCCTTTGCCAACCAAGAAGAAAACAACAGCACCATAAAAACGCAACTCACCGAATTATACAACGGATTTCGCCTGAGAATTTCGGATCAGCAGCATCAATACGTTGTAAGAAAAAAAGCGCAATGGACGACTGTGGTGTTAGGCGCATTGCTTATCATCATATTTGCCATCATCTATTTTTACTACAAGAACAAACGAAGACTAAAGCATTTAGAAAATAAAAAGTTGGAAGAGCCACACCAAGCCCAAGACAAGCTTCTTGCTTTTATAGAGGAACCCGTCTGTCAAGACATCATCCAGTCTGTCCAAGGGCAAAACATCAAGCGTTTAGCCACACCAAAGGCCTTTCCTGAGTTGGTACTCACAGATGCTCAATTGCAACAATTGAACATGCTCGCGACCAAGTATTTCGGTCCTATGGACTCCCTTTTTGAGAAGCACGGCCTGAAAGCCAAACCCACCTTGGTCAACTTATGCCATCTTTACATTTTGGGCATGGACGAAAAGCAAGCCGCCATCCTCCTCAATCGGGATTATTCCTCAGTGAAACGCTACGAAAAAACACTAAAAACGGCCTTCAACACTGAAGAAAATCTGGTGGCATTTTTGAGAAACGCAGTTTCAAAACAATAAGAATCAATCCGTTAGAAATTGCAACTTTTTGCAACCATTTATTTTGCCTCCAACCAAACGATTCGTTATATTTTTGCAGTGTTGAGAAACATCAAAAAACACTACAATTATGCGACACGTAAAAATCAAACAATTTGTTTTACTACTTGGTTTAATGATTCCCACAATTGGGGGCAATGCAGTTGAAGCCAACTTGGTTGATGACCACAGTAAAATCACCATTATGCAGGGCAATGTTCAAGGTGTCCCAAAAGGTTCCACTATTCAGGCCTCAATCAACGGACATACATTAACAGTGTTGTTCAGCGAAAACATCGGCCAAGTGGCGGTAGAAATTACCACAACGGATGGTGCCACGGTTAATTGTCTTTCCACCATGACTCCTACCGGCTTCCAATGCTACATTCCCAATGAAGGCGATTACATTGTCACCTTCACCCTCTCCAATGGAGACGAGTACTATGGCGAGTTTACAGTAACAGATTAATTTTCAAAACAATTAAACATTATTTACAAACATTAAAAACATTATCATCATGACAACACAAAGATTTACCCTGTTTGCAATTATTATGGTAGCCTTTGTCCTCTTTATTGGATGTAAGAAAGAAAATGAAAACAAACTATCAGATAAGAATCCTTCCTTGACTATTGTTTCAGAGATAGCAAAATACAGTTGTCAACCAGATTTCAAAAAAAACGTTTACAGACTAGTTCGTGATAGGTTCGACGGAGACAACAACGTGCTTTGTAAAGATATCATATCAAAGACAAAAATCGGCCTAAATGACACTATTTTGGGAGCCTTACAGTATTATCAACAAGAAGGATTATATCCTCAAATCTACATACCATATTTTGAAGAAATTCAAAAACGAAAAACCGATGAAAACGTCATTTTTATTAATGGTATTGGAGTTGATGAATCACAAAATGCTTTTCAAGGTTATTGGTTTGATAATGATACCATTATTAATACTCCATTTTTTATTGATGAGCAGTATGCCATGAATCACGAAGTTTGGGTTATTTCGATAAACGAAAGAGTGGACGAAAACGGTAATCTTCTGATACATACAGATAAAACTAAAGAAAGCAACGGACGAATTGGAGAAAAAAGCTCTCGAACTGGAATGAAACACGAATGCATTAAACAAATAAAATGCCCAAATCTTAGTGAAATCGAAGGATGGATTAATGGAGCTCCTGAATTGAAATGCATTTGTTATAGTCACACATGGGGAAATCTCAATGAACAGCTATTTTTCCCAAACAACAGGAGTGACATCAATAATGTTTACTGGAATGTCGATGATGGAACATCCAGAAAAATGTATTATTGGGATTATAATTTAATATCAAAGTATATAAACTTTGCATGGATAGAATTAGACAACTCTGGTTCCACTACTACTCTGACCAATTCATATACTTATCTAACGGATGATGGCATAACGAACAACGTATCTTACAATATTCAAATAAAAGAATATGATGATAATTGTGGATCATATACGCCATATTATCATGATGGTTGCGTTGGTTTACCATATGAGACAGGACTAATAAGTTGGAAAAATGAATACAAAACAATTATCACTCCTATTCATTAACTGAGAATAAAACAAACACATCATGAAAAAAGCATTTTTTGCATTATTCCTCTTGATACCAACGATATGTTTCCCTCAAAACTCTTTGAGTGAAAACAAAAACGAACTGAAAATAGGCGTGGAAATACCCATAGCAGGCCATTCCAATGATCTTTCATTGCAAAGTGCCGTTAGCAATGGTTTTTGTGTTCGCTATTTGCGAAATCTATTTGAGAATTTTTCCGCTGGATTAGTGGGAGGAGGGCTTTTTTACAATCAGATATGTGAAATAACCATGCCCAATAACACCTTGTATACCTACTCATTCAAAAACTATTACGTACATGTACTGTTTCAATACAAAATAATCAACAAAAAACAATTCCTATTTGTCATAAACGGAAGCGCGGGGTTGAACCATTTGGATATCAAATCAAGACATGTATCCTATACAACCGGCACAACCATTTCTACAAATGAAAGCACACTAACTGAAAAAGGCAGGAATTTCAATTACCTACTTGGGGCAGAAATCGATCACCCGTTCACGGAA
>JAEEGI010017005.1_pt1 | contig 14979 bp, 9 predicted proteins | sample 8958751 | NCBI WGS metagenome assembly JAEEGI01 (sample SAMN16246545, study PRJNA631951) | gut metagenome | biome: gut microbiome; feature: rumen; material: KS-attached | host: Bos | place: Iran: Karaj | collected 2018-10
ATGCTGATGGCCTATATGCTTTAATTAGCGTATCATCAGCAAAAGTTGGTAGCTTAGAGCAATTACTGAGAATTCTTTTCTATCAAATAGATAAAGAAAAAGACGGTACAGCAGCTTTCAAAATTGATATTGACGATATGATAGCTAAAATTAATGCATTGATATGCGAAAATCACGAGGTTTACAGAAAAGATTATGCAATGTTTGACTCTTGGCTGGAACGTTATAAAAAGATTGCCAAAGAGGAATATGGACTAGAGTTAGGGTAAACGATGTTATTCATGTATGGAGGCAGCTAATAAAATGGTTGCCTTTATTATTTAGATAAAAATTTGGGCGTGAAGAAACGATTAATCAGTTAATATAGATATATCCCGCCCAAATTGGATACGAAAAACGGGTTGTTTTGGGCACTGGTAGATGAATGTATCAGCTTTATAAACTGTAGCCGCCCAGAAATTTGACCAAATCAGTTATTTTCTTGGGCGGCTGAAACGAGTTTTGTGGGTTTACAAAGTCTTTCCCGCCCAAAGGTGTCCAAGGTGATGATGGTAAAAAGCCCCTAAGGGCTTTTTTTTGAAAAGTTTTTGCCAAATTTTTGCAGTTCTTGCCAACCCACTTCAAAAAAATTGCTAAGTCAACTAATATACCATGTGGATAAAAGAATTATACGTAGTAATTTTTTACACAACGTAAACCAACATGGTGAGGGAGTGAGAACAATGAGAAGAATACCAATGTTTCATAGGATTATTTCATTTGGTCTTGCACTGGCGTTATTTGCTTTGTCTCCAGCAAGTGCTTTTGCTGATGGTGAAGAAGATATTGCGTTAGTGGGGACTGCAAGTATCGATAATAGTTCAAAGGAGGCTTCAGAGGCATCTGTAGGGGAGACAGACAATAATAAAGCTGATTTGAACCAGGGAGAAACTAAGTCTAATCCTGAACTAGCAGAAGAAGCTGGTCAGGATGACTTGGGTACAGGCAATGAAAAGGAGAACTCTGGCGCTGATTCAGATGAGCCAAAAGCTACAGGTGATGCAGAGACTCCTGGGACTCAAGAGACTTCAGAGGATGATGAGGATTCAAAGGATGAGGATGAATCTGAATTAGATGACGAAGAGAAGGACAAAGAGGAAGAGGAAGAAGATGTCGAATCTGATGGCATTTTCTACGAGAATTCTGCATATGGTTCAGCATCTACTAGCGAGAATCATCTTGAAGAACTTTATACAGTAGAAGATGGCTACAAAGAAGGTAGATATGCAGTTAAGCTTTTTAACTACAACTACTCAGGTGGTTATTCTTTAATAACACCTTCAGATGATAAATACTTCTTCTATAGTGATAAGTGTGATGAAGAATTTGAATTTCATTTCTCAGCACCAACTAATTATTACATCGATGCGGTAAGAATCGCAGATGTTGATACACATGAAGTACAGCAGGAATACAAGCCAGAAGGCCAGTATAATACAACTTATGATGTAAACATCAAGCTTCAGCCAATGGGCGAGGATAAGGTTGTAAATAACGTGGTTGTTTCTATCTGTCCTATTCCTGTTGAATGGGCATCAGATGGCGAAACTACTGTAGCAGGTGGCGCAACCTTCGTTAATTACAAGAATGGTATTCGTGTTTTTGGAGACCAGTTCTGGTTTAACGGCGGCCACGACGGTGGTAGTAATGAATGCCATTTTGAACAGGTATATCAGGGATTGGCAGCGGCTGAACTAGATTCAGAAAATCCTGTATTTAAATTGCAGAACGATACAGAAAAAGCGTTCTTCCCAAAAGCAGAAGATTACGATGCTGAAGATGAGGAATATAACTATATTACAGATTATCGTTCAAACGTAGGTGTGCAGTTTAAGAAGGATGCTGATGGTTACTGGACATTAGATAGTAGTCAGTCTAGATACGAAATTAATGACGAAAATATCTTGGTTCCAACTACAGGAACAAAGCAGTTCAGACCATTTGGCGATGATGACCATTTCGCAATGGCACTTCCTATCAAGTTCTGTGTCAATAGCGATGGAAAGACAAATGGTAAAGACACTATTTTTAAATTCGCTGGCGATGATGATGTATACGTATATATCGATAACAAGCTTGTACTTGATTTAGGTGGTATTCACGATATTATTCGTGGTCAGATTAATTTCAAATCTGGTGAAGTTTTAATTCAGGGCGATTATCATAGCAAGCTTACATCATCTGTAGATAATACTTGCTATGCTGCAAAATCATTAGGAAACCAAAATATATATAGCATTCTTGGAACAAACCTTTCTGAGTTTAGCAAGGGTGAGCATCAGCTTACAGTAGTTTATTTTGAAAGAGGCGCATATCTTTCTAATTGTAGAATCAGCTACAACTTCAACAAGGATGAGACAGTAAACGTAGAATATGAAGGTCTCAAGCTTGATGAAAAAACAAAAGCTCCACTTCAGGGCGCTGAATTTACATTATATGAGGATGCTGCTTGCACAACTGTTGCTAAAAACGGATTGGGCAATCCATTAAAGGCTGTTTCTGATGAAAAGGGTTCTATCAAATTTGAAGGAATATCTGTAGGAATTATTACAAACAGTGTTCAGACAGTTGATAAGACATACTACATGAAAGAAACTAAGGCAGCAGAAAATTATGTGCTACCTGAAAGCGCAGTTTGGAAATTATATATAGAAGCTACTTCCAAGGAAGCTAAGTCAACACTTGAAGCAGTGGGTGATGATGCTAAGAATATTTCAATATTTGATAAGAATGCTCCTACTCATGTGAAGGCTATTACTAACAAGAAGGCTCCAGGAAAGCTTAGAATTGTAAAGACTCTCAAAACTTTTGTTGAAGCTCAGGGTACAGCCTCATTTGTATTTGAGGTTAGCTACCAGGATGCAGGAAAGAAATATAGCAATGTATATTCTTACGATTTCAACGACGCTGGAACACAAAAGGCAATCGAAATCGAATTACCTGCAGATGTAGAAGTTACAGTTAAAGAAATATATTCAGGAGCCTGCTACAAGGTAGTTGGTTCAGATACTGCTAAGAAAACTATTTTACCTAACGAAACAGTTGAGGTGAAATTTGTAAATGATTATGATGGCAGAACTAACCACGGTTCAATAAGTATCACAAATGTATTTAAGAAGATAGCTGATACAGTTAACGGTATTAAATACAAGTTTGAAAAGGCTATAGAGGGGGGCATGAGATAATGAATAAGAAAAAAATAATGATTATTTCGGCGTCACTTCTGATGCTCGCAGCAGTTTCGGTTAAACCTGCGATGGCTTATTTTACAGACACACACAAATCTGTTGGAACAGTAATATTTGGCAACATAGACATCACACCACACGAAAAGGTTGATGGTCTTACCAAAACAATTACAGTTGAGAACACAGGCGACTACCCAGTATTTGCCAGAGTAAAGGTAATGGCTGGAGAAACTCATACCATCAAATTAGACAAAGAAAAGTCTACTGGCTGGGAGCTTAAGGAAGATGGATTTTATTACTATAAGAATCCAATCGATGTTAAGAAGCTTTCAGATGAGTTGGTAGTTACAATTAATCCAGGAGATGACGACTCCGACGACTTCAATGTTATCGTAGTTGAAGAAGCTACAAGAGTTAATGACAATGGTGAAGCTGATTGGGATGCAAAGTCAGTTAATAGTGAAAAATTTGGTTTAAATAAAAATGATGAGGGAGGTGCGAACTAATGAATATTAAAGTTACAAAACCTCTACTTATATTAGCCGCAGGTGTTATTCTTGTTGCGGGCGGAGCCTTTGGAGTAATCGGAGCAACAAAGGCAGAGGGAGAATACTCTAGCAATGCAGAAGGTGTATCCTTCAAGACAGCAGAATTTACAGTTGATTTATTGGAAAATCAAAATGGTAAATATCAGTCAGTTGCAGGTAGTGCAGAAGCGCCAAAGTCTTTGGAAATCACATCACTTAGTAATGTGACAGCTGGAAAGGAAGAAATACAGGTTGAACATCCTTACGAAGAGGAAGTAAAGGTTGTTAACAATTCCAAAGGAGATTTTCCTCAGTATGTTCGTGTAGTTGTTAGCAAATACTGGACTGACTTGGATGGAAACAAAGATACAGAAGCTAATCCAGAATTCATCAACCTAGAGATAACAGGTGACTGGGCTGCAGTGCCAAGCGAAAGCAATAAAGAGGAAACCGTATATTATTATAAGAAACCTCTCGAGAAGAACGCAGAGGCTCAGCTTCTTAAATCCATTTCATTTGATAAGGATGTGCTTGATGCATACAAAATCGAAAAAACTGATGAAGATGGTAACAAGGTTGTTACAATCAAAGGATATCAGAAGAAGAAATGTAAAATAGAAGTTAGAGTAGATGCTATTCAGGCTCGCAGTGCTAAGGATGCAATTCTTGGTGCATGGGGTATTGATGTTACATTTGATGATGCAGGAAACATTACAAGCATCGACGGAACAGATATTAAGGGAGGAGAGTAGAATATGAAAAAGAAGATATTAAATGTTGTTCTAGCTCTTACTCTTGTAATGGGATTCAACAACACAGCAATAATCTCTAATGCAGCAGAGGATAGCCTTAGCTACAGCTGGGATGTAACATATAACGGAAAGAATTTCACATCTACATATGATAGCAGCAAGGCAGCTATTCAAAATGTAATGCCTGGTGACACTATTACATACACTGTTAATTATATTAATGGTACAAATGAAGCTACAGACTTTTACATGAATGCGGATGTTATAAAGACATTAGAGGATACATCTGTTGCAGAAGGTGGAGCTTATTCCTTCAAAATCACTAACAATGGTGAGACTATTTTTGATAGCGAGACTGTAGGTGGTGATGCAGAGGAAGTTGTTGGTTTGAAACAGGTTAAGGGAAAAGAGGGGGCTTATTTTTCATTAGGCTCTGTACCTGCTAAAACATCCAACAAGGGAACAGTTCAGATTTTAATTACCCTTGATGGAAATTCTCAGACTAACAATTACATGGCTGCAGTAGCTAATCTTCAGGTGAAGTTTGGTGCAGAGGATTCTGAATCTGCAAAGCGCAGCAAAACAAATGTTAAAAAGATTACTAAGGTAAACACTATTACAAAGAATGTTCCAGTTACAACAAAGAAATCTATTGTAAAACAGGTTATAAAGACACTTGATAACGGAACAGATATTGTAGCCATTGATGATGAAGATGTACCTCTTTCAGTTGGTGGCGATCCTAAAACCGGTGATTCAGTATTTCCAGTTGCTCTTTGCATTGGAATGCTTATGGCAGGTTTTTGCTTAATCGGTTGGTATGTAGTGCTGACAGTAAAAAATAAAAAGTCTAGCGAGGAGATGTAGGATGAAACAATTTAAAAAATTAGTTAGTACAGTCTTATGCGCACTTTTTATTGTGGCATTAACATTTAATGCACCTGTTGTTGCACATGCAACCTCTGCTTATACAATTTCAATTTCGGTTGGAAATAACACAGATGCATCATTTAATACAGATGAGCTAAAGGTTAACGGAAAAGCATGTAGCTCAGCTGTAGTAAAAACACGTAAGACTGATGATGGAAAAGATGTTCCTTTCAAGCTTGCGATTTCTAATCTTGCTTATGGTGATGAGGTTTCATTTGAACCTAATAAGCTTATCAATATAGCTGATGGCTCAAAGTATTATGTAAAGGGAATTAGAGTTTCTGGTGCAGATGCATTAGTTAATAATGGCGCTTCTCCAGTTGTACTTAAGGTACAGAATGATGAAACCTATGTAGCTGCCTACGGAGTTGGAGTAGTTATTCCATACAAGGTTCAGTACGTAGATGACAAGGGTAACACTTTATATCCAGAGGAAACATTATATGGAGCAAAGGATGACAAAGCCATTGTTCCAGCAAGACACATCAGAGATTATAAGCCTGATGAAATCGAAAAGGAAATAAAGATTGAAGACGGCGCAGTTGTTAAATTTGTATATACAGAATTGCCAGCTTCAATAAAATATGAGACTATAGAAGAGGAATCTACTGTATATGTAAACGGTGGAACCAGATATACATACGAATATGAATATGTTGATGGTCCAACAGCTGTTACAAGCAGAGTAAACAACAGACCTGGCGTTGTTAATAACCGCGTGACACGTAGAACAAATACTACAGAAGGTACTACAACAGTAGATACTGCAAATGAAAATGCTGAAGATGCTACAGCACAGGACCAGGATGAGGCCGCATCAGATGACAATAGCGTAGCTATTGATGATGAACAAACACCAGCTTCTGGTGATGATAAAAAAATCCCAGATGAGGACACACCAAAATCAGTGGTTGAAAATAGTCCTGCTATGTGGGTATGGCCTGTTTCTATTATAATTATTCTTGCCATTGCTATAGTTACTATAATGGTAGTTTTAAAAAAGCAAAAACGAGAGGAATAATATAACTAACTGATGAATGCAAAAGCATTAAAGATTTTAGGGAATCTTCTTATTATATTGGTGATTATGGTAGTTGCTCCGATAGCCCTTCTTAGATTGATGGGCTATCAGAGCTTCTGCGTAATTTCAGGATCAATGGAGCCGACAATATCTGTGGGCTCCATTGTCTGTGTCAGGGAAGCTGATTTTAGCGAACTTTCCACAGGGGATGTTATTGCCTTTTATTCTGGTAACAGTGTAGTTACTCACAGAATCGTATCTATAAATAATGAAGATAAGCTTATTACCACAAAGGGCGATGCTAACAACACAAATGACTTTAATCCAGTTGCCTACACTAATGTGGTAGGAAAGGTTACAATTCATTTTCCAATATATGGCTATGTTGCGTCAGCCATTAGTTTGCTTTGGGGCAAGCTAGTTGCCGGAATTATTTTGTTGATAGGTGTAATTCTATCAAACATAAATGAGGATAAAGCATCTGGCGAAAAGCAAAAATTGAAAAAACCTACTAAGGGATTGCCTCTTCTTATTGTTGGTGCACTGATAATTACAGGGGCCGTTGCAGGATTAATACATATCTATGGAGATTATCATAAATCTAATCAGACTTATGAAAAACTTAATGAAAGTTACGTGGAATTAAATACCGATGTAGCAACTGACCAAAAATGGCAGGACATGATTGATGTAGATTTTGATAGTTTGAAGGCAATTAATACTGATGTAGTTGGCTGGATATATGTAGAGGGGACGGACATAAGCTATCCTATTATGTATTCAGGAGATGATGAAAGCTATCTGCGAACCGCTATTGATGGCAGTGGGGCTACAGCAGGTTCTATTTTCTTGGAAGGATATAACCTTCCAGATTTTTCTGACAGCCACAACATTATCTACGGTCATAACATGCGCAATCTATCTATGTTTGGCACATTGAAATATTACAAATCTGACAAGGATTATTATGAAAAGCACAAATATTTCCAAATAATTCTGCCACAAAAGAAGCTGCGATATGAGATTTTCTCTTACTTTGATACGGAAACTGGCTCATGGGTATACACTGTACCATACTCGGATTCAAAGGATTTCGAGGAATATATTGGGAAACTGAAAAGCAGTTCTTATCTGAATGCAGCAGATTACGATGTACATTCATCTGACCAGGTGGTCACATTATCTACCTGTTCTTCATCGGAAAAAAGATTTACTGTACATGGCAAATTAGTGGACAGTCAATGATTTAGTGTGTAAATATTAGTTAAATATTTTTAGACGTGGCAAAAACTGCAGAATTCTGGCAAGAAAAGTTATTTAAAGCTATTTATTTTTAATATCAGCGTGATACAATAATGCTGAAATTGAAAATGAATAGCTTTTTTTAACGATAAGGAGTAATAAGATGTCTAAGAAAAAAGTTGAGAATTTATTAAAGGGTGTTGCTATTACAGGAGCTACAGTTGGTGGAGCTTCAGTTTTAGGTGATGCTAATTTGGCATATGCGGCAGAGTTAGGTGAAGAAGAAGCTAACGCAATGGCTCAGGGAGAGATGGTTCTTCAGGTTGCAAGAGAGCAGACTGAGCAGCAGCTTCAGACTTCGATTGAAGCTATAGAAGAAAAAGATGTTGAACAAGCAGTAGAAGAAACTGAGAGACAGATGGAAGAAATCGATCTTCAGTCTGAATCTGCAAGTACATCATTAGCATCAGAGGATTCAGCTATTGAATCTACATCAGAGTCATCAGCTGGTTCGTTGGCATCAGAGTCTAGCGAGCTTGATAGCCAGTCTACATCTGCATCAGAAAGTGCAGCTACAGAAAACGCAAGTCTTTCGACTGCACTGTCAGAAGCTGAAGAGGAATTCGTTTCTGAATCTACATCTTTCTCAGAGGAAGGATTAGAGGATGATTACCTTGAGCAGTTGATTGGTGAAATTGAGAAGGCTAAGGCTGAGGTAGAAAAAGCACAGAATAAGGCTAAGGAAGCTGGTCAGTATCTCAATCATGATTCTAAATCAAACAACTACTATGGCGAGGGCGACAAGCTGGCAAATCTTCTTATCCAGTATGCTTTCTACCAGGAAGGTTATGTTGGTGAGATTACATACAGCCAGTGGGATTCAAGCAGTTATCATACAAACAGCGTTAAAGTAACATATATTGATTCTACAGGTGCTACTAAGTACGCATACTTTGATTATGTAACTGTAGATAGTGATGGAAACGCTCTTGTTTCAGGCTTCAAGGACAGCCCTAATTATGGTGCAGAGCATGATAACCCTTACGTAGTAGACGGTATCATGGTTGTTAAAAAGACTGTTAAATATTCAGATGAATATGGAAACGTACTCACATGGAAGTATGAAACAGAAACTAGCGTTGATGGAAAAGAGCAGACTGTATGCCGCTATTATATTAATGGCAAAGAAGTACGTTCTGACGTGGCAGTTAATGTTAACGAAGATGGCACATTTAGCTTATCTTGGTCTAATGCTGGGGCAGATGCAAAGGTTGTTGCTGTTACAGAGGAAAATCTTGGATACCAGTCTTATATTTATGATGCAGCAGATGGTACTGTTTATCATGATTTAGGCATGTATGCTAATGCTGGTAATGAATGGAACAATGATTTAGTAGGTTACACCAGAAACAGTGCTGATACTACAGTTGGAGTTGTTCAGACTGATGCAGATGGAAATACAGTTGTTTCAACATTAATAGATGAAAATGGCAACACTCTTAATTTAATTAATAAGAAGGTTGACAAGAAAAATCCTGATCAGTGGTCTTGGGCATTAAGAGGAAAGAAGCAATATACAGCATTTAATATCGGTGGAAAAACATACTATTACTACAATGCCAATATTATCGACAATCATGATGGAACATATACATTAACTGGCTATTTTGATGAGAGAGGCGCTAGCTATAGACAGCAGGAAATTACACTTTACGTAGCTGCAAGTGCCAGCACATCTTCAGATACATTTAGTCCTGAATTTGTTGCACGCAAGGGCGATGGTTCAGAAGTATATACAAACAAACTTGGCGAAGTTAAGAATGGTAACTTTGGAGTTAAGGGATACAACTACTTTACATTAGATGATTTCAACAAGGGACGTGATGATTACCATGAGCAGAGAAGTGAAGTTACATCACTTTCTGATTCATTAAGCGCAATTAAATCTGAGTCTACATCACTTTCAGAATCTGCATCTGGAAGCGCAGTAGCTTCAGAATCAGCGTCTGAATCGCGCTCAGATTCATTATCTAATAGCGCAAGTGCATCAGCTAGTGCATCAGAATCACGCTCAGAGTCATTATCTGAAAGTGCTTCAGTTAGTGACAGTGTATCAACATCACTTAGTGACAGCATCAGTGCTTCACTTAGTGATAGTACATCGACATCACTTAGCGATAGTACAAGTACATCAGTTAGTGACAGTACATCAACATCACTTAGCGATAGCACAAGTACATCATTAAGTGACAGTATCAGCACATCACTCAGTGATAGTACATCAACAAGCTTAAGTGATAGTATCAGCACATCACTTAGCGATAGTACATCAACATCATTAAGCGACAGCACAAGTACATCACTCAGTGACAGTACATCAACAAGCTTAAGTGATAGTACATCGACATCATTAAGTGATAGCACAAGTACATCACTTAGTGACAGTACATCAACATCACTTAGCAATAGCACAAGTACATCATTAAGCGATAGTACAAGTACATCATTAAGTGACAGTACAAGTACATCATTAAGTGACAGTACAAGTACATCATTAAGCGATAGTACAAGTACATCACTTAGCGACAGTACAAGTACATCATTAAGTGATAGTACAAGCACATCATTAAGTGATAGCACAAGTACATCATTAAGTGATAGCACCAGCACATCATTAAGCGATAGTACAAGCACATCATTAAGTGACAGTACAAGTACATCACTCAGTGATAGTACAAGCACATCATTAAGCGATAGCACCAGCACATCACTTAGTGACAGTACATCAACATCACTCAGTGACAGTACATCAACAAGCTTAAGTGACAGCACAAGCACATCACTTAGTGACAGTACATCAACATCATTAAGTGACAGTACAAGTACATCACTTAGCGATAGTACAAGTACATCATTAAGCGATAGTACAAGTACATCACTTAGCGATAGCACCAGCACATCACTTAGTGACAGCACAAGTACATCATTAAGCGATAGTACAAGCACATCATTAAGTGATAGTACAAGTACATCACTCAGTGACAGTACATCAACAAGCTTAAGTGATAGCACAAGTACATCATTAAGCGATAGTACATCGACATCATTAAGTGATAGTACAAGCACATCACTCAGCGATAGTACATCAACATCATTAAGTGACAGCATCAGCACATCACTCAGTGATAGTACATCAACATCACTCAGTGATAGCACATCGACATCATTAAGCGATAGTACAAGTACATCATTAAGCGATAGTACAAGTACATCACTTAGTGATAGCACCAGCACATCACTTAGCGATAGCACCAGCACATCACTAAGTGATAGTACATCAACATCACTAAGTGATAGTACATCAACATCACTCAGTGACAGCACAAGCACATCACTTAGCGATAGCACTAGTACATCATTAAGCGATAGTACAAGTACATCACTTAGCGATAGCACTAGTACATCATTAAGCGATAGTACAAGTACATCACTTAGCGATAGTACAAGCACATCACTTAGCGATAGTACATCAACATCACTTAGCGACAGTACAAGCACATCACTCAGTGACAGTACAAGCACATCATTAAGCGATAGCACCAGCACATCACTTAGTGACAGTACATCAACAAGCTTAAGTGATAGTACAAGCACATCACTTAGTGATAGTACATCAACAAGCTTAAGTGATAGTACCAGCACATCACTCAGTGACAGTACATCGACATCACTCAGTGACAGTACATCGACATCACTCAGTGACAGTACCAGCACATCACTCAGTGATAGTACATCGACATCATTAAGTGACAGTACATCAACAAGCTTAAGTGATAGCACAAGTACATCATTAAGTGACAGCACAAGTACATCACTAAGTGACAGCACATCAACTTCACTCAGTGACAGTACATCAACTTCACTCAGCGAGAGCACGAGTGCTTCAGAATCTGCTAGCCGCAGTGCAGCAACCAGCGAGACTCCTAGCAACCCAAATAATGGAGGTACAACTCCTGCATCAGCTAGCGAGACAAATGAGGATGCATCAAGCACTACAGACTTCAATGAGGTGGATGTCAATGGAAATGACAGAGCCAACAGAATTGGTGGCGGTAATACTCTTGATGATGTTCAGGTTCCACTGGCTGTAAGACTTGATGATGCAGACCTAGATGATGATTCGGTTGTAGTTAAGGACGAAGAAACTCCTCTTGCCATGGATAAGAGTGGTCTTGGTGGAAGAGTATGGTGGTATTGGATTCTCATTATCATCAGTGCATTAACAGGAAAAGTCGCAAAAGACAAGAGAAAATCAGCAATTAAAGAGACTGAAGATACAGATAAGTAATCCGTAGGCTCCTCCAGAAATGGGGGAGCCTATTTTTGAATAAGTGGTGAACTTTTAACAATTTGAGTATTAATGTGATATTATAAACAAAGGAGATATGGGACATAACGGGGGTAGAGTCTATGAACATTAAAGTCAAAAGAACTATTGAGTTTCTAGCAATCGTTGTTATTACTATTATCGTGGCTGTATCAAGCCCTCTTAATCCATGGGCTAACAATGTGTTTACAGATGTGCAAAATGAAATCCTAAGCATTGCACATTCAGTAAGAGAGGGCTATTTGGCTTATGTAGAGCTGGATGGTCATTATGGACCAGTGGTTTACGAGTTCTACGGCCTGGGATATTTGCCAACAGAATCTCATGCAGTTCAGTTTGCAATGGAATGCGTAGTTCTGTTCTTTTCAATTCTTTTTATTTACAAGACAGCAAAGCTATATACATCAGAGGTTTTTGCCTTTATAACTGCAGCAGGCTTGACCATCTTTGGATGGGGCGAGCTTACCCACGCAGGTGCAGAAGAGCTGATGTTCCTTATTTTAGTGCTTGCTGGTTATCACATATCTAGACAGCTTAAATCAGGCTTTTTACCACATCATACATATTTACTCGCAATAGATTTGGGCTTCGTTTTCTTCCTTCAGCCTGGATACATATGGATTTGGGTGGGAGTCATCCTGATGTTTGCAATCAAATTTAAGGTGGAAGGAATCGATAACAAGCATTATCGTTCATTCTGGTTCTCAATCATGGAAGGTATTGTTACTGTCGGTTTGCCAATGGGCATTTATTTGTGGTATTTCAAAAATGCATCCGCTTTCTTTAAGCAGGTAGTGGTTTACAACATGCAAAATCTTGGAACTCTAAAGGAAGGTTTGATGATAATTGTTGGAAGTCCATGGATTGCCTTGGTTTGCATATTCGCAGTGATGATAATTATAAAAATATTCATCGACAACTCCATCGTAGAATATTGCTGTTGGATGGGAATTATTCTATTTTCAATAGTAATCATCGGTCTTCAGGGAGATAATCTTCCATCCTATTTGCAGCTATCAAAGGCTCTTTATGTAGTGCCAGCTGCAAGTGTATTCGCAGTAGTGGACAAATTTTTGGGACTTAGCGTAGAGGATAGATTTAAATAAGCATGGATAAAATCAGAATATTAGTTGTTTCAGGTAGAGATTGGAAAACTGAATATAATATTCCGCAAAATGTAAAGCTTTATTCATACGACAAAGATTCAATCAAAAAGAAGGAAATTTTTGAGCTGGTAATTATTGAAAGGAATATAGATGAGAATGAGTTTAACGATTTGAAAGCTCATTCTTATTCTTACTGCCTTTTTTTGACAGATACCTTTGAGGCTAATGATGTCACGAAAGAATTAATGCGTCAAAGAATGGGGAATGTTCTAGGAAACTCTAATATTCAGTCATTTTTGGATAATGATGCAAAAAAATATTTTTCAAAGCCTTATGGTGAAAAATTTCGGACAAGTGCCATCGGTATAGCCCAGGGATTTCAAGGAACTGTAAAATGGGACGGAAATTATTGCGTTTCACTGGAAGGCGAATATGGTGATAGCTTAAATCAGATTGTCTTTTGGCGTAACAACATTCCTATCGAAAAGGGGCAGGCCGTAGAGTTTTGGCTGGAATATAAAAAGGATCCGGGAGTTAATATCTCTTTAAGCATCAGGCAGTACGTTAGAGGTACCATGTCTGATATTTCCGATTATTGGGAATTCAATGAAGAGGATATGGTAAATCCTGTTGTGATCGAAGGAAAAGATAAAGGATATTTGTTTATATCTGTTAATGCATCAGGTACGGGCAAGCTGGATATCATAGCATTACATGATAGATTATCTCACCACGATGTTGGAATATTCATGGTGGGAGGGGAAAGGTACGTTACCAGTAACCGGGAGGAAATCTTCTGTTATTTTGACCCAGGGGATTTCAAACCTCCTCTTACAGTTTATTTTTCAGGCTATAAAACTAGAGAGGGTTTTGAAGGCTATTACATGATGCGAAACCTGGGATGCCCATTTTTGCTTATTACAGAATCTCGATTTGAAGGTGGCGGATTTTATTTAGGAAATCAAGAATTTGAAAAGCTTATGGTAGAAATACTGGAAAAGAAGCTGGCCTTTTTGGGATTTTACAATAATCAGATGATTATGTCAGGAATATCCATGGGAACTATTGGCTCCATGTATTATGGCTGCGACCTAAAGCCCCATGCATTGATTCTTGGAAAGCCATTAGGCAATCTGGGAGATATTGCTGCAAATGAAAGACTGAATCGCCCACAGGGATTTCCGACATCATTAGATTTGCTACATAAACATGCTGGCGGCATGGATGAAGCCGCGGTGGAACGGTTAAATGATAGATTTTGGAATAAGTTTAGAACTACTGATTTTAGTCATACAAAGTTTGTAGTTTCATATATGTACGAAGATGATTATGATGCTACAACCTACAACAAGCTTCTGTCAGAATTAAATTCATCAGGTGTCCAGGTGTATGGTAAGGGTTTGCACGGCAGACACAACGATAACACTAGTGGTATTACCACCTGGTTTAAGGGGCAATACGAAAGGATTTTGAAAGAAGATTTCGGAAGATAATATTGCTTATGAAAAAACATTTCTTTCCTAAAACTTTAATTGGAAAACTGATATTTACCCTCATTATCATGGCAGTTTATTTGATCGGCCGTGAACTGCCATTATATGGGGTTGATTTGGCTGCCTATGATGCGCTCAGAGGCCAGTCAGAGGATTTAATTATGCAAACTATTGGTGGTGATAGGTACAAAACATCACTGTTTGCGCTGGGTATATCCCCTTTTATGTTTTCAACTTTTTTTTTTTTGTTTGCTGTGGCTTTTAAAAACTCTTACAGCAAAACTCGTACGTCAT
>JAEEGI010017006.1_pt1 | contig 14979 bp, 7 predicted proteins | sample 8958751 | NCBI WGS metagenome assembly JAEEGI01 (sample SAMN16246545, study PRJNA631951) | gut metagenome | biome: gut microbiome; feature: rumen; material: KS-attached | host: Bos | place: Iran: Karaj | collected 2018-10
ATTTCGGCAAGGTCTCCAAGGTTGTATTTTGTGTAATCGATAGTCTTGTTGACTTGAGTGTTGTCACCGGTGTTGTCACCAGTGTTATCCCCAGTGTTATCACCGGTGTTATTTCCGGTGTTGCCATTGTTGGTGTTGGAGTTGCCGTTGTTGTTGGGCTTGGGGTAGCCGGGCGTTAGGTCGTCGCTGCAGGAAAAGGCTGCCAGGGACAGGGCCAATGCGGTTAATGTGATCAGACGGATTTTCATGATGCAAAATTACATATTAATACGCGTGCACTCACACGCGTATGGTTCAATGTTTTGCCTTTTTGTAACACATTTATAATTTTCGCAACAATTAGTGTTAAAACTGTTACATTGGCGGGTTATTTTTCAAAATTAACATCTTTTGTATCAAAATTTCGGCTTGTGTTACAATGTTTATAAGAGTTGTTTCCGCGCGTACATTAATAATGCGGAATCATTCCGAAATTTGCATCATAAAAAATACACAAACTAAAATACTGTTTTTCAACCATCTAATTTAACCCTAAAATGATGAAAGGAAGAAAACTATCTCATCTGTTCGGACTGGTGGCGTTACTGCTGCTTATGCCCGGACTCACTTTCGCCCAGAATGTGCGCGTGGAAGGAAAGGTCCTCGACGAGCAGGGTGAGGGGTTGATTGGAGCCGGAGTGGTGATACAAGGCACCACTAACGGTACAATCACAGACTTGGACGGTAACTTCGTCCTGTCTGTCCCCCGCGGAGCCACGCTGGAGGTTTCCTGCATCGGTTATGCTACGCAGACCGTTCAGGTAACAGGGCGGAACATCACCGTAAGGATGGAACCTGAATCCCACCTTCTGGACGATGCAGTGGTCGTCGCTTACGGTCAGCAAAAGAAAGTTACCATTACCGGTGCGGTCTCCGCAGTGGGTAGTGACGAACTTTTGAAGGCTCCTGTGGCCAACGTCGCAAACGCCCTCCAGGGTAACCTCCCCGGCGTTTCCGCAGTCCAGCCTTCAGGTATGCCTGGCGCCGATGAGCCGGTGATCCGCATCCGTGGTGTCGGATCCCTCAACAGTGCAGAACCTCTGGTGCTTGTGGATGGCGTTGAGCGTTCCTTCTCACAGTTGGACGCCAACGAAATCGAGAGCATCTCCGTCCTCAAGGACGCATCTGCAACTGCGGTGTTCGGTGTCCGCGGTGCTAACGGCGTTATCCTGGTAACCACCAAGCGTGGTTCGGAGGGTAAGGCCTCGGTTACCGCATCGGCCAGCGCCGCTATGCAGACCATCTCCAAGTTCGTTGAGTTCGCAGACTCCTACACCTACGGCAAGATGTGGAACTACACCCAGATTACGGATACCCGTCCCGTTTCCCAGTGGCCTGAAACCGTTAACATCACCGACTATACCCCCTACGCCGGCGACGGAATCAGGTTCAGCCAGGAGATCATGGAGCACTTCCGTACCGGTGACATGCCCCGCACCTTCCCCAACATGGACTGGATCGATTATATCATGAACGATTCCGCATGGCAGGAGCAGGCCAACGTCAACGTGAACGGCGGTACCGAAAAGGTCCGTTACTTCGTTTCCGCAGGTTTCCTGAACCAGAACTCCCTGTTCAAGACCTTCTCAAACAACAAGAACGAAACCTTCGACTATCAGCGTCTCAACTACCGTGCAAACCTGGATATTGACGTTTCCCAGTACAGCCAGATTTCCATCACCCTGGGCGGCCGCATGCAGGACCGCAACACCATGGGCGGCGGCGAAGGCTTCCTGTTCCGTTACCTCCAGGGCGCTACCCCGTATGCCGGTAGCGGCGTGGACGAGTATGGCCGTCACATCGTCTCCGACCCTCTGCTTGTAGGTCCGTTCGACCGTGACGCCCTCTCCAACTACTACGACCTTGGTTACGTGAACGAGAGCACCAACGTCCTCAACTTCGATATCCAGTACAAACTTGACCTGAGCTTCCTGCTCAAGGGCCTGGATTTCAAGACCAAGGCATCCTACAACTCTGAATATACAGCCCGGAAGAACCGTGAGAACGGTTACGGTACGGGCGTTACATACGTTGCAACCCTGAACTCCGCAGGCGAGGAAGTCCTCCGCAAGGAGAACATCACATGGCCCACTCCTTACAGCGAGGCCAAGTGGGGAAGCCGCAACTGGTACGCAGAGGCCAGCTTCAACTACAACCGACGTTTCGGCGAGCACAACCTTGGAGCCCTCCTCCTCTACAACCAGAGTAAGTCCTACTATCCCTGGGACTCCGACGGCAGCCTGTATCAGTCCATCCCTAAGGGTTATGTGGGTCTTGTCGGCCGTGTCACTTACGACTACGCCACCAAGTACATGCTGGACTTCAACATCGGTTACAACGGATCTGAAAACTTCGCTCCCGGCAAGCGCTACGGTACCTTCCCTTCAATTTCCGTGGGTTGGATTCCGTCCAGCGAAAAATGGTGGGAGCCTCTGAAGGGCTTTATCGGCTACCTCAAGATCCGTGGTTCCTACGGTCTTGTAGGTAACGACAGCACCAACGGTGCACGTTTCCTCTATCTCCCCGGTGCATGGCAGTTCTATACCGGTTCAATGACGGTTAACCCGCAGAACCGCGGCGCCAACTTCGGTACCAGCGGCAACTGGCTGCAGGCCGTTAAGGAACTCACCTCCGGTAACCCCAACGTTACCTGGGAAACCGCAAAGAAGACCAACATCGGTGTGGACGCAGCCTTCTTCAAGGAGCGCCTCCACGCTTATGTAGACTTCTTCTGGGAGGATCGTAACCACATCCTTGTGTCCAACGCTTCCACGCTGCCCGCAGTTACATCACTGCCTTCAAGCTATGTGAACGAGGGCCGCGTAAAGAATCACGGTTACGAAATCACCCTCAACTGGGAAGACAAGATCGGAGACTTCCGCTATTCAATCTCTCCCAGCTATTCATTTGCAAGGAACGAGGTTGTGGAAATGCTGGAGGTCGAGCCCATGTACGACTACCTCAAGCACACCGGTCTCCCCGTAGGACAGCCTTTCGGTTATGAGCTCTTCGAGTTCTACCAGCCCGGCACCGAGGACCGCTACCTTGAAAAGTACGGCGTTCCCATGCCGGACCAGAATGTGGCCCTCAAGTATGGTGACTGCGTCTATGTGGACCTCAACGGCGACGGTATCATCGACGCAAACGACCAGCAGGCCATAGGCTACACTTCCACTCCGGAAATTACCTTCTCCCTGAACACTTCGTTCCACTATAAGAAGTTAGACGTATCTATGCTGTGGACTGGCGCAGACCACGTTAACCGTATGCTTAACGGTTACTTCCGCGACCAGTTCGGTTCTACTAACACATCGGCCCTCACCCAGTGGGTTGCAGACAATTCCTGGACAGTGGACAACCCCGATGCTATCCTGCCCCGAATCTCCTTCACCAACAGGGTTCATAACAACCATGATTCCCGCGCCTGGCTGGTAGATTCCAAGTATATCCGTCTGAAGAACGTGGAGATTGGTTACACCATCAACAAGCCCAAGAGCATCCCGTTCTTCAATTATATAAGGGTATACCTCTCCGGACAGAACCTCCTCACCTTCTCCGAGTTTGACGGTAACGACCCTGAAGCTCCCGGCTCCGGCCTTGACTTCGGCGTGCGCTATCCTATGACCCGCGTCTTCAACATCGGTGCACAGCTTAACTTCTAATGCATATACGAATATGAAAAAGATATTGAATATTGTACTGGTTCTGGGAATCTTCGCCGCCTTCTCCGTTTCTTCCTGCGTAGACCGCTTCGCAGTTGGTGACGACTTCCTTGAGAAGGCTCCGGGTGTGGACGTGAACATCGACACCGTATTCTCCAGCGCAGAGTATACACGTAACTTCCTCTGGAGTGCCTATGGACAGCTCTACTGCACCTACACTTCCGGAAACATGATGAACGGCGCTCCTATCGACGTTCTTTCAGACTCCTATCACTGCTATGTTTCCTGGGGCGGTCCCAAGCAGAGCTACTATCCCGGTCTTCTTACGGAAGACGCTCAGGATACCGAGGACGGTAACTTCCAGGGTAAGTTCTCCTATTCCACCAAGGGTGGTCTTGATTCCGACGCCGGCGGCCGCGTGTCCATCTACGAGACAGTCCGCAAATGCTGGCAGATCATCGAGAATATAGACAGAGTCCCCGATATGTCGGACGACGAAAAGAGCCGTCTCAAGGGCGAGGCCTACACTATCATGGCCAGCCGCTACTACGACGCTTTCCGCAACTTCGGCGGTCTCTGCCTGGCCAGAAAGGCATACGGCGTGGGTGAAGCTTTCACCGGCGGCCGTGCAACCGCAAAGCAGACAGTAGAGTTCATCGACTCCCTGATTGTCTGCGCCATCAACGAACCCGGCTTTATCTGGAACATTCCCAACTCCGATATCGGCCAGTGGTCCGGCCGCCTCACACGCGCATCCGCACGCGCACTTCGTGCTAAGGTATGGATGTTCGCTGCATCTCCTCTGTTCAACAGTGACGCTCCTTACATGGAGTACACTCCGGACAAGATGACCGAGTTCACCAACATCGAGCACGTTTGGTTCGGAAGTTATGACGCATCCCTCTGGCAGCGTTGCCTTGACTACTGCAACGACTTTTTTGCCGACAATGAAGCCAACGGTAATTACTACGCTCTCATCCAGCCTAAAACTAACGATGAGGCCGGTTACCGTGCTGCATTCCGCAGGGCTTACCGCTACCGCAACGATGAAACCAATCACGAGAAACTCTTCGACGCCCATCCCACTCAGCTCATGTCCAGTTCTGTACAGGACGGTAACGTGAACAACGGTTGGGGCTGGGGCTGGAGAGGCTTCGCTCTTGACTGCTATCGTCAGGGCGGTGCAGTTCCTACCAACGAGCTCCAGGAGTGCTTCGGCATGGCTGACGGCCGCGTGTTCCCTTATTCCGATATTTACGGAGCAGGCAAGAACCCCACCGGCGCAGACATGTTCGCAGACCGCGATCCCCGTCTGTACGAGACCGTACTGGTTCCCAGGCGTTCTCTCCCCGCCGGATTCGACTACAGCGACAAGGGCTTCACCTTTGTTGACACATGGTACAACGGCGCCATGTATTACAAGAAAGACCAGTTCGGTGACATCGGCTCCGACGACTGCGCTTCCGGTTACAGGAAGTTCAAGTGGATGCTGGACTACCAGAGCGGCCGTATGGACGACGAGTTCATTGGATGCGCCTACATTCGTCTGGCAGAAATGTATCTCATCAAGGCAGAGGCAGAGGCCGAGTTAGGCAAGTTCTCCGATGCCCTTGACGATCTCCACGTTGTCCGCAGCCGCGTTGGTCTTGGACGTATCGAGGTAATGAACACCGGTCTTAACCTCACCTCCAACAAGGCTAACCTCATTGAGGAAATCCTTCGTGAACGTAACTGCGAGATTGGTTCCGAATGCGGTGACCGTCTTTACGACATGGTCCGCCGCAAGAGGCAGGATCTCTTTACCAAACCTCTTCATGAGATTATAATCTATCGTTTGGATGCCGATGGCAACCGCCTTACCGATGGCGACCAGACTTGGGATCCTTCTACTCCTTGGCCTAAGTTTGAATACGAGAAGCCTGAAATTACCAACGGTCACCGCCGCTGGTGGGATCCGGGCTACTGGACAAACAAATGGTATCTTGATCCGGTTTCCCGTATCGAGGTTCAGAAGAAATATGGTCTTACTCAGAATCCTGGTTGGTAATAAATAGAAATTTTCACGATTATGAAATTACGCAATATACTTATATACAGCCTGTTGGGGTTCTGCGCAGTTCCTGTGACAGTAAACGCTCAAGTCGAGCTCGGTGACAAGAAGTCACAGACCGTAGATTTGGGCTATGGGGTTGAGAGCTCTGAGTATCTTACCACTGCCGCAACCTATACTATCACCGCTGAAGAACTAAGCCGTACCTCGGCAATCAGCCTTGCCGATGCCCTCTATGGCAAACTCCTTGGCCTTACCGCTGTCCAGAACACCGGTTTCAAGGGCGAGGAAGGCAGAGGTGCTTCCTTCAACATCCGTGGAGTCCAGACAACTGGTGAAAGGGATATTCTCATCCTTGTAGACGGCCAGGAACGCCCCATCGACCGCCTGTCGGTTGAAGAGGTAGAGAGCGTCACCGTCCTCAGGGACGCCGCCGCCGTGGCTATGTACGGCCATGAAGGTATCAACGGCGTGCTCCTTGTGAAAACAAAGCGCGGCAAAGCCGATACCGGTTTCAACCTCAAGGCCGGCGCTTCCCGCAAGCTCCAGTTCGATCCTGAGATGGCCCCCATGGTGAGCGCATACGACTATGCCAACGCTCTGAACATGGCAAGGGCAAATGACGGATTCGATCCCGCCTACACCGCTGACGAGCTCAAGAATTTCACCTTGGGCGGCAACCCTTACGTCTATCCTAACGTAAACTGGAAGGACGAGGTCTTCAAGAATACAGCCAACGAGTCCCACGCGTTCATTTCCATGTACGGCGGCTCCAAGAACGTTGAGTATTACACTCAACTTGACTACACCGACGCCGAAGGTCTGTACAAGAATGCGGACCAGGGCGACTGGAACTCCCAGCTCAAGTATTCCAAGGCCAATATCCGTACCAACGTTGACTTCCAGGTGACCAAGACCACCAGGGTAAAGACCAACATCCTTGCAATCTTCATGGAGACCAACGGTGTTCCCAACATCAACTCCAACGATGCATGGTGGCATCTTTACAAGGTTCCCGCTCTGGCTTTCCCTATCAAGACCGCAGGTGATGTATGGGGCGGCAGCCAGGCTTACGGCGACAACAACCTGGTAGCAAAGGCTACCGGTACCGGTTTCACCAAGACTCACCAGCGTCAGATCTGGGCCGACGTTACCCTGGAACAGGACCTCGACTTCCTCATGGAAGGTCTCAAATTCTACGTGGGCGGCTCCTACGACAACGCTTCCAACACCATAGAGAACCGCACCAAGGGTTACCAGTACGGCTGGGACCAGTATGTGAACGGTGCAATCCAGGAAACCGTGATGGGTACCGTGGAGGACAAGCTTACCTTTAATTATTGGGTCGATTCCCAGTGGCGCGTTGGAACCATCAATACCGGTTTCAAATATGCAAAGCAGCTTGGCAACGGTGACAACCTGGCATGGAACGCCAACTACAATATGAAGAGCGAGGTCCGCGACGGCCAGAGCAACACCTGGTACCGTGAGAACTTCAACCTCTATACACATTACGACCACGCCAACAAGTTCATGGCCGATATCGTCCTGGCAGCCAACGGTTCCAACCGCTGCTACCCTTCGAAATGGGCGTTCTCTCCTACCATGAGCCTTGGTTGGATCCTTGTGGACAACCCCGAATCCGAGTCGGTCAACTACAGCAAACTCCGTGCATCGGCCGGTATTCAGCATACCGACTACGTTCCCGCAAACGGCCTCTGGCTCGCTTCCTGGAACAGCTCGCACGGCCAGTTCTGGTATGGCCAGAACTTCGCTGGCACTTGGGGTGCATTCCTTACTCAGTTCCCTACCACGGACTTCCGTCAGGAAGCCGCCTACAAGGCAAATGTGGGAACGGACATGAGGCTCGCCAAGTACGTGGACTTCACCTTCGACGCATTCTATCAGCAGAGGCGCAACATCCTGGTGAGCGCAGCCTCCCTGAACTCTGATGTGGTTGGTATCCAGTCCGCTTACGATGACAAGGGCGTCGTTGCAAGTTACGGTATTGAAACGGGTCTCCGCTTCGCCAAGACCTACAGCAACGGTCTCAATGTTAACTTCGGCGCCAACCTCTCCGCCGTGAAGAGTCAGATTCTCAACTGGATCGAGACTCCTGCATATCCCAACCTCTCCGTCATCGGCGGTCCCGCTGATGCAGAGCGCGGCCTCATAGCCATGGGATTCTTCCAGGACCAGGCCGACATCGATGCAAGTCCTCTTCAGGAGTTCGGTCAGGTGAAGCCCGGTGACATCAAATATCAGGATGTCAACGAAGACGGCGTCATCAACGAGAACGACTATGTGACCATGGCTTATGGCAATGCATTCCCTTCCCTCAACTACGCATTCAACTTTGGAATGGAGTTCAAGGGACTGGGCGTGAACGCCACTTTCCAGGGAGCAGGCAACCAGATCAAACACCTCATGTATGTTGACGGTGTCTGGGGCGCTCTCTCTGACAACAGGAACCTCTCTCAGGAGTACTACGACAACTGCTTCGACGTTGCAGGTGCAAATGCAATCTATCCCCGCCTTTCCACTACCAGCGTCGCAAACAATGCCCAGAACTCCACTATCTGGTACCGCAACGTAAGGTGGTTCAAACTGCGCGATTGCGAAGTCTACTACAAACTCCCTCCTTTCATCCTGAACAGCATGAAGGTCTCCTCCGCAAAGGTGTTCCTCCAGGGCCAGAATCTTCTGAGCATCGACAACATCCCCAGCATGGATGCCGAGAACCTCAACACCGGCTATCCGGTGATGAAAGCCGTAACCGTAGGCCTTTCCGTTGTATTCTAATATAGATTGAATTATGAACCTCACTAAAATTTGCTTATTCATTCCCGCCTGTGTCATTACGGCCTCGTGTGTGGATCTCAACTATACTGAGGAAAACACGCGTGACGAGGCATGGACTTACGAATACTTCGAGAATGGTATCAAAAACATGATCTTCGACGTTTACGCACAGGTCTACAACAACGAGTTCGAATCCAACAGCGCATACTTCCTTGCCGGTGCTACCGACGAGGCCATGTACGCCCTTGAGACCGGTGCTGTGAACAACTATGTAAACGGCGGCTGGAGCGCAGCCAACTCATATTCCAGGACTTGGACCAAGTGCTACACCGGCATAGCCGATGTCTGCATGTATCTGGAGAAGATATATCAGGCAGACCTTACCGAGTGGCAGTACAACTCCGGTTACAGCACCTGGCAGCAGCAGATGGAACTGTTCCCTTACGAACTCCGTTTCCTCCGCGCATACTTCTATTTTGAGCTGCTCCGCGCTTACGGAGACGTTCCTCTGGTGGTCTCCACCCTCACCAATGCAGAGGCAAACAACATCTCGCGTGCGCCTGCAAGTGAGATTGTGGACTTCATCGTGAACGAACTTGACGCCATTGCCCCTTACCTCCCTATCTCCTATCTTACGGAGCCTGGTGCTGAGGTGGGCCGCGCAACCCGTATAGCAGCATTCGCCCTTAAGGCTCGTACCCTGCTTTACGCTGCATCTCCTCTGTTCAACCCGGAAAACGATAAAACCAAATGGGCGAAGGCCGCCGAGGCCTGCAAGGTCATCCTTGACAATGCAAGCACATGGGGCCTGAGCCTAAGTGCATACGGTTCCCTGTGGGGCCACGACGCCTTCTTCAATCCGGAGATTATCTTCGGAATCGGCCGTGGTGAGAACAACTCCTTCGAGATGGCAAACTATCCCGTGGGTGTAGAGAATGGCTCTTCCGGCAACTGCCCTACCCAGAGTTTTGTGGACCAGTATGAGTATAAGAGCAACGGCCAGACCTTTGCCCAGCGTAATCCCGGTGTCATAGACCTTACCGCGGATCCTTACGCCGGACTGGATCCCCGTTTCGCCCTCACCGTGGTTAAGAACGGTGACGAGTGGCCCACCAACGGTGCTCAGAAGCAGACCATCCAGACCTACCTTGGAGGCTACAATGCTTCTCCTAAATATGGTGCTACTCCTACAGGTTATTATCTCAGGAAGTATGTGGACGGCTCCTGCGTCACTACCGCAGACAACCAGACTCGCCGTCGTCACACTTGGATTATCTTCCGCCTTGCAGAGGTTTACCTGAACTATGCAGAGGCAGTGTTCCATGCCACCGGCAGCGCCAATGACGCCACCTACGGTCTCACTGCCAACCAGGCAATCAACGTCCTCCGTGACCGCGAGGACATTCAGATGCCCTGGTTCAATGAGGAAGGCGATGCCTGGCTTGCCCGTTACGAGCGTGAGCGCCTTGTGGAACTTGCATTCGAGAACCACCGTTTCTGGGATGTCCGCCGCTGGAAGAAGGGAGAGCAGTACTTCAAGACCATCCAGGTTGCAAGTATCAGCAAAAACCTCCAGCTTACCCGCGTACCTGTTACCCGCCAGTGGGACGACAAGTACTACTTCTATCCTATTCCTCAGTCAGAGCTGAAGAAGAATCCCAATCTCAAACAGAATCCCGGATGGGATAATGTATCGGCCCCCGCAGGAGAATAAAAAAGGAATACAGCTATGAAGAAGATATTTAAATATTTTGGACTGTTTCTGTCAGTCGCTCTGATGGGAGCTTTTACAGCCTGTGATCTTTTGGAGCAGGAAGAGGCGGAGGTGGCGGAATCCGTTCTTGCCATCAAGTCCTTCTCCCCCACGAAAGTGGTTCCCGGACAGGAGATGACCATCTACGGTTCATGCTTCGATCAAATTTCGGAAATCATATTCCCGGAGAACGTTACCGTGAGCACTAGCAAGCTTATCACCAATGAGGTTATCAAGGTTGTCGTGCCTGCAGGCGTTTCCGCTGACGGCGGAAGCATTATCTTCCGCAAGGCAGACGGAGAAGAAGTGGTGAGCAAGATCAAACTCACCGTGGGCAATACCGCTATTACCGGTTATTCCGTTCAGCTGGAAGAAACCGTTAAAGGCGGCTCCCTGTTCACCGTATACGGCAACGACCTTGAGTTCATCAACAAGGTTGAACTCCTTGACGAGGATGAGAAGCCTGTGATTATTCCCGACACCGGTTTCTACCGCAAGGGCTCCAATTCCTTGGTATACTATATTCCTAAGAAAGTCTATCAGGGACAGTTCGTGGGAAAACTGTACACCATTGACGGAAAGGTATTCCTCCTTCCGGAATTCACTTACAAGCAGCCTGTGGGTCACTGGGAGAAGGGTAAGAAGTTCCTGTGGAAGAACGGCCTCGGCAACCATGTAAGCTGGAGCAGTGATTATCGCTTCTCCAACGAAACAAACAGCACAGGTGAAGAAATTTACGCTTTCCCCGATGCCGTTTGGGATGCTTCCATAAAGAACAGTACATTCTACGTGGATGTACAGGCCGATGACGATAACAATCCTCAGGTCCGCATTACCACCGGCTGGTGGAGCACCACCTTTACAGGTGCCGACTTCCAGCCCGGCAGCGATTTCTTCACGGATAACGAAGACGGGACATGGAGCGTAGAGATCAAGCTCGAGGGAGATCCTATCATGGACGTCATAGACGTGCAGCATCTGCTTATTACCGGTGATAGATTCACTCCTATCGGGATATACGTCTACGAAGATGTTTGGGTCGAGGACGGTGACGGTCCCGTTGAGGTTGTTGTTTGGACGAATGAACTTGGTGAGAAGGTGAGCTGGAGTGGCCAGTACCGCTTCTCTTCCGAGGAAGCTACCACGGGCGAGGAAATCTATGCCTTCCCCATGGATGTCTGGAACAGGCTCAAGACCGAAACCTTCTACCTGCAGCTCACTCCTGTTGCAGATTGGTTCAACGTCCGTGTCACCAACGGATGGTGGGATGCCTCCTGGGTTGTAGGAGATATTGGTGCGAACCTTCCGGAAAGGATGATTGACAACGGTGACGGAACCTATCACATCGAAATCAACATTTCTGAGGATACTCCTTTCCTTGACACTATTGACCAGAAGCACCTGCTGTTTACCGGTGAGGGCTATATCCCCAATAGAATATACTTCATTCAGTAAATTAGTTTGATACTATGAAGCACAAATTATTTAACATTATAGCTGCAGCAGCAGCGGTTCTCCTTGGAACCGCTGCCTGCGACGACCTTCTTGAGAAAGAGCCTGTGGTCATCTCCCAGAGCATCACAGTGCAACCGGACTCTCTGGAAGTAAAGGCGGAAGGCGAGGAGATTAGCTTTGACTTCAACGCTCCTGATTATTGGTTTGTGAGCAGCCCAGTGGACTGGATCAAGTTCGACCCCGAATCCGGCAAGCCCGGAGACAACACCGTGAAGGTGAAAGTGGCGCAGAACACCGAGGCGAAGCGCGCAGCCATTGTTACCATCAGCTCCAAGACTGAGCGCGGAGAGTTCAAGGTTATCCAGAAAGCCTGGCCTTACAAAGCTACTGACTGGTTCATTTATGGCACCATTGGCGGCAGCAATTGGGATACCAACACCGTTCTTGAGGACCAGGGAGACAAACTGGTATGGACAGTTGCAAAGCTTCATTACGATCTTGGCGAAGAGTTCAAGTTCCGCATGGGCACAGACGAGGCGAATGTCTATGGCCTTGACGGTGAACTCACTGCGGCAGCGGATGCCGAGAACTCTTTTGCAGGCAAACTTGCAAAGGGCGGAAAGGGTATCACTCTCCCTGAGTATGGTTTCTGGGATGTAGCCCTTGACCTTAATACATGGAGCTTCACAGCAACGCTTGCCGAGAGGTTTGCATGGACAATAGTAGGCAACATTGAAGGTACCAACTGGGATCAGGATATCAACATGAATGACAACGGCAAGCAGCTGTCATGGAAAGCAAACGCCGTTGAGATTCATGAAGAAGAGGCCTTCAAGTTCCGCATGGACAAGCGCGATGTTGAGATTCTGGGTGCCGACGGAGAATTCCAGGCTGTAGACGGAGAGGACAACACCTTTACGCTTGCCCTTAAGAAGGATGGTGACAACATCGTCGTTCCTAGTGAGGGCTATTGGGATCTCGTCCTTGACGTTGCTACCAACAAGCTCACCGCAGTAAAGGTTGGAGACTTCATCCCTGATCCGCTTCCTTCCAACTGGGAGGCTCTCTGGGAGAATCCTGATCCTAAGGGCATAGGAGAAGCAGCTTGGGATGCCAAGTACCGCTTTGGCCTGGAGGGTATGGATGGCAATAACGAGTGTGTTGCCACATTCCCTCAGGAGGTCTGGGACAGGATCAAGAATGAGACCATCTATGTTTACATTTCCGGTAAGAATCCTCAGGTCCGTATAACCGACGGCTGGTGGGCAGCCAACTACACATCTGCCGATATCCAGCCCGGTAACGAACGTATGAAGGACAACAACGCAAAGACATGGATCATTACCATGAAGTTGAGCGATGCTCCCGATCTGCTTGATATCCTTGACGAGCATCATCTGCTCTTCACCGGTGGCGGTTTCGCAGTCCTTGGTCTCTACGCAGAGAAGAAGGCTACGGGCGACAGCGTCATCTGGGATACCGAGACGGCATTCGACAGCTGGAGCGCCACGCTTGTTGTTCCTGCAGAGAAGTTCGCAACAGCCAAGGCCGGAGATATCATCCGTGTATACCTTAAAGAAAAGGGTGACGACTACAATCCTATCTTCAAGCATGTTGACGACTGGAGCGACTGGTCTGAACTTCAGAGTGCCAAGGTTGATGCCGACGGTTACTTCGAAGCCGCCATCCCTGCCGAAGCTCTTGACGAACTCAAGGCGAAGGGTCTCCGCTTCCAGGGCGTAGGATTCACCGTGAGGAAGATTATGCTGGTAGTGGGACCGGACGTCCTGTTCGATACTGAGACCGCATTTGACAGCTGGAGTGCAACGCTCGTTGTCCCTGCAGAGACCTTCGCCAACGCCAAGGAAGGAGACATCATCCGCGTGTTCATCAGTGGCAAGGGCGACGACTACAACCCCATCTTCAAGCACGTTGACGACTGGAGCGACTGGTCTGAACTTCAGAGTGCCAAGGTAGACACCGACGGTTACTTCGAAGCCGCCATCCCTGCAGCCGCCCTTGACGAGCTCAAGGCAAAAGGCCTCCGTTTCCAGGGTGTAGGATTCACCATCACAAAGGTCGTCCTGGTTCCCGGTCCCGTGGTCCTGTGGACTGAAGAGACTGCATTTGACAGCTGGAGCGCCACACTTGTGATTCCTGCAGAGAATTTCGAAACCGTAATGGGTGACGATATCATCCGCGTGTTCATCAGCGGCAAGGGTGACGACTACAACCCCATCTTCAAGCACGTCGATGACTGGAGCGACTGGTCTGAACTTCAGGGTACCAAGGTTGATGCCGACGGTTACTTCGAAGCTACCGTTCCGGACGAAGCCGTTGACGAGCTCAAGGCTAAAGGTCTCCGCTTCCAGGGTGTAGGATTTACCATCACCAAGGTGATTCTCCTTTAAGAGTCACTTATAGCTTAAGAATGAAGGCTGGCCGCAAGGCTGGCCTTCTTTTTTGTGCGATGTTTCAAAACTTTTGTTAAATTTGTAACATGACACTGAAACATGTACGTTTGAAACATCATTTGAAACATCTTACAATTGTAACATTGCTGTGTGTGTTACCGTTATTTACGGCAAATGCACAGCGGGCGCGTCTTTATACAACGGAATTCGGTCTTCCCAACAGCCAGGTGAACAGCATCTGCCAGGATGCCCAGGGCTTTGTCTGGATATGCACGGAAAACGGTCTGGCCCGTTTTGACGGGCGGGACTTCGTTACCTTCCGCCACGTCCGTGACAAGGAGGACGCCCTTGCCAGCGACCTTGTCCTCACCGCTTTTCAGGACAGTCGCGATACGTTCTGGGTGGGTACGTCAATGGGACTCCAGACGTACGATCCCTCACTGCGCAGTTTTACCCGTGTAGACCTCAATGATTCACTCTTTCCCGGATCTACGCAACATATATTGGCTATCAAGGAAATCAAGACAGGCATAGGAGAGACGGAAGTTTGGGTGGGATCTTCCCAGCACGGAGTTTATATATTGGATGTGGAAAGTCACAAAACAAAGGAGGAGAGGCGGAGCAAATTGTCCCCAAGCCTTGCCTCCGCCATTGTTTTCCGGATGTTCCAGGACTCCAGGGGCTGGGTATGGATAGCCGGTGAGACTGTAGGCCTTTCCGTGGTGTACGCCTCCACGCTGTAGAAGCAAGACATCCCTGTCCCTCCTTCTGTTGCGATCAAGGCTTTCTTGGAATACCCTGTGA
>JAEEGI010017007.1_pt1 | contig 14978 bp, 13 predicted proteins | sample 8958751 | NCBI WGS metagenome assembly JAEEGI01 (sample SAMN16246545, study PRJNA631951) | gut metagenome | biome: gut microbiome; feature: rumen; material: KS-attached | host: Bos | place: Iran: Karaj | collected 2018-10
GCAGTCGCCGAAGGAGATGCCGCCGGGCCTTCTGACCTCGCTCCAGAGGAAGGCCGCGGTCTCGGGGACCTGCGGGATCTTCACGTCCGGGCGGTCGCCGAAGCTGACGGTCTCGCCCTCCGCGTGCCTGATCCTCGGTACGGCGTGCATCTGCACGGTGCTGAGGCTGTCATCCTCGTTGTGTCCCAGGATGACTCTGCCGGTCGCCGAAGCGTTCTTGCCGAATACGACCGTGCTGCATCCGCCCTCGTATCTCATGTTCTTTCCCTCCTGCATTGCTGTGATGGATCCTGTATGGCGATGGTGGCTGTGGCTGATGTCATGTACGTTCTGTCCGGGTCATCATGTCCGCCGGAGCCCTTGGAGCCCCGCGGTATCAGTATACTACGCGCCCAAGACGCGCCGCAACAGCGCACTGAAGCTATCTGAGCAGTCCTGTCACCGCGCGCGACAGGCGGTTCCAGACCACGCAGGCCGCTATGCATATAACATAGACAGCGGCTGCCCGAAGCAGCCAGCTCTCGCCTATGCGCGTTATCCCCGCGGCCTGGAGCTGCTCGTTGACCATGTTGATCACATAGGCGTGGAATAGGTAGATCGAGTAGCTCGCGCTGTCTATCTCGGCGGCGAGCGCGGAGAGCCCCGGGCGCTTCTCGGTGCGCAGCAGCATGACGAGATAGAAGAAGAGTATCGCGCTTATGACGTAGAGATAGTGGATGAGCTCGAGGAGGGGGATCCTCGCGATCCCGGAAAACTGCAGCCACGCGAGGCCGCCGTTGAGGGCGGCGAGGCTCACGAAGGAGACGCTTATGAGCCCCTTGCGCTTCTTGAGCTGCCGCGCGAAGGCGCCGTATGAGACGCCCGCGTAGGTCCCGAGCATCCAGTAGAACAGGTAGGTCGTGAAGAGCCTGTCGTTGTAGCTGAAGCTGTGCCCGCTCAGGGTGAAGATCAGCCGCGGCATGTCCATGTTGAAGTAATAGGTCAGCAGCGCGAAGACCGGAAGCCCGAAGCGCGCCGGGACCCGCCGGGCTATGGCCTTCGTCAGCGGGAAGAGCAGGTAGAACTGCACGATGATGACCACGAAGTAGAACGGGGAGACGAGGTCGCCGCGAAGGAGATAGCCCCCGAAGCGCTCCGGCTCGAAGCCGAAGTAGCCGCGCCTCATGAAGTATATGTAGTAGATGACGTTCCAGATGACGTAGGGGATGAGGACGCGCCTGAGCCGTCTCCCGAGGTAGCTGAGAAAGCTGCGTTTGCTGTTCGAGAGCGAGAGCCTGAGGGCGGAGAGGAATATGAAGCCCTGAGTCGCGAAGGCCGCGAGCCTCCAGGGCAGGAAAGCCGCGAGGAACTGCCAGCTCTCCCGGTCCGCGCGGCTCACGGGGTCGGAGCTCACGTGGATGAAGACCACGAGCAGGCAGAGCAGCACGCTCATCCTCGATATCTCGTTTTTTCTCCCGCTGCCGTAAGCCATTCCGCTCCCCTCATTCAGCGCCGTTTTCACAATAATAACATCCCGGGCCGCTCCGGCGCTATCAAAAGAGCGGCCAAATCTGGAAAAGGGCGGCGAAATGGTGTATTATTGATTAGTTTTGAGAATAAGCCCTCAGCGGCATGAACGGAGCAGGATATGATTCGTAAGATACTTAACTCTATAGTGGCGGCGTTCCTCGGGGCTATCGCCTTCGTCGCGCTGTCCTATTCGATCAACCTCATCATCGGGCAGGTGATCACGGGCGATACCATGCGCTCCATAGTGAACGCGGTGCTGATAAGCCCGGTGTGCGCTTACCTGGCCGCGGTCGTCAGCAAGAGGATATGCGGAGACGCCTATTTCTTCTACGCGCTGCTGATCGCGCTCGAGCTGGGGACCGCCGCCTGGGCGGTCAGGCAGGGGATGGACCTCATCGACATGCCGAGCCAGCTGACCTCCAGCGTCACCTGCTTCATACTCTACTACTTCGACATGAAGAATGACCGCGCCGCCAGAAAGGCTGAGGCCGAGAAGCGCGCCGCCAGGATAGACGCGGGGCTCCCGCCCACCGAGGAGGAGGAAGAGGAGCTCAGGCGCGCCGCCGAGATCGAGGAGGCCATACATCCCGAGTACGATCCCGAGACCTGGGACGACACCCTCTACAACGAGAACGAGCCCGACATGTGGGACGTCCCCGTCGAGGACGAGGAGGAGTTCCTGCACGAGGAATATCACGGCGCCTACGAGGACGACGAGCTCGAGCAGGCTGAGGCCGTGGACGGGAAGCCCGCGGAAGAGTCCGCCGGCGGCGCAGCCGGAGCCGGGGAGGTCGAAGCTCCCGCCGCGAAGAAAGAGCCCGCCAAGCGCTCAGAGGAGCCCAGAAAGCCCATCCAGGTGCGCTCCGCGGTCGCCCGCGAGGACAGGCCTCACGATGCCGCCGAGGGACAGGGACGCCGCCGCAGGGTGAGGAAGCAGTAGCCGAAGCCCCGGACGGGTTCCGCGAAGCAGTTCAGAAACAGGCCGCGAGGCCGAAGTATATACCGTCCGAAAGGACAGGAGGAAACAATGGGAGTATTATCCGGACTTAAGCCGAAGGAAGTGTTCGAGTCCTTCGAGTATCTCAGCTCCGTTCCGCACGGGAGCCGCAACAACGCTCAGATCAGCGAGCTGCTCTGCGCCTTCGCGCGCGGGCACGGCCTGCGCTATATACAGGACAAGGCGCTGAACGTCATCATCTTCAAGGACGGCAGCGAGGGCTATGAGAACAGCGCCCCGGTCATCCTTCAGGGCCACATGGACATGGTCTGCGTCAAGGCCGCGGACTGCCCCAAGGACCTCAAGACCGAGCCGGTCGACATCGTCACCGACGGCGAGTGGATCTGGGCCGACGGGACCTCGCTCGGAGCCGACAACTGCATAGGCTGCGCCATGGCGCTCGCGCTGCTCGCCAGCGACCTGCCGCATCCCCCGCTCGAGTGCGTATTCACCACCGACGAGGAGATCGGAATGGACGGAGCCAAGGCCATCGACCTCTCCTGCCTCAAGGGCAGAAAGTACATCAACCTCGACTGCGGTCCCGAGGGAGTCTACATCATCTCCTGCGCCGGCGGCGAGACCGTCGACGGCCGCGTCCCCGCGCGTATGACGAGGATCAAGGAGGGCGAGGCGGCCTGCCACCTCCAGATCGCGGGGCTCATCGGAGGACACTCCGGCGGCATGATCCACCTCGGCCGCGGCAACGCCAACCAGCTCATGGGAAGGCTCCTGTGCGCGATCAAGCAGAGGATCCCCGAGATGAGGCTCTTCGACATCGCCGGCGGAGCAGTCATCAACGCAATCACCGACAAGTGCGACGCGGTCGTCGTCATCCCCGAGAGCAGGGTCAGGACCCTCTCGAACGTCGTAAAGGAGACCGACGAGATCTATAAGAACGTCTTCCAGACCTCCGACCCCGGAGTCTACGCCAGATACGAGAAGCTGAAGGAGACCGAGGGCATGAGGGGCATGAGCGCGAAGGACACCGAGAAGGTCATCCGCATGCTGCTCGCGATCCCGCAGGGCGTCCAGCGCATGAGCGCCGACATCGAGGGCCTCACCGAGACCTCGCTCAACATGGGCATACTCGAGATGGAGGATCAGGGCCTGCGCTTCTCGATCTCCATCAGGTCCTCCGTCAACAGCGAGAAGAAGTTCGTCGAGCAGATCATCAGGTCCGCCGTCCTGAACGCGGGCGGAAGCGTCGAGATCTCCGGCGAGTTCGCGGCCTGGCCGTACGTCAAGGAGTCTCCGCTCAGGGATCTCGTCGCCGAGGTCTACAAGGAGCAGACCGGCAAGGAGGCCGTCATAAAGGCGACCCACGGCGGGCTCGAGAGCGGCATCTTCATCGACAAGATCCCCGGAACCGACGCCGTCGCCATGGGCCCGATCGCCACAGGCGCCCACTCCCCCGAGGAGAGGGTGAACGTAGCCTCCGTAGGCAGGACCTATGCCCTGCTCTGCGAGGTGCTGAAGAGGCTGAAGTAGAAGCGGAAGCGGGGCGTCTTTCGTCCCGCCGAAGCTATATGAGGATAAAAGAACTATGAACAGAACCGGAAAGATAGTGATCATAGCCCTTGTAATGGCCCTGGTCATGATCGCGCTGGCCGCCTGGCTCGCGCCTCAGACCCAGAAGGGCGCCAAGGCGGTCACCCTCCAGGTCGACCACCTCGAGGGGGCAGATAAGAGCTTTGAACTGAGGACCGACGCCGAGTACCTCAGGCAGCTCCTCGAGGAGAACGGCCTCGCCTCCGGCCCGGAGACCCAGTACGGGCTCTGGATACAGACCATCGACGGCGAGACCGCCGACGACTCAAAGCAGCAGTGGTGGGGCATCAGCGTGAACGGCGAGTTCGCGCAGTACGGCGCAGACTCGCAGCCCGTCGCGGACGGAGACGTCTTCGTCCTTACTCTGAATGAAGGATACTGACACGAAAAAGAAGATGAACGCGGGAGAGCTGGCGCAGCTGGCTCTCTTTTGCGCTCTCATGGTCGTGGGCAAGGAAGCGGTCCAGGTGATACCCAACGTGCACCCTGTGACCTTCCTTTTGATACTCTGCACCTGCTGCTACGGAAGGCGCGCTCTCTATCCCGCGCTCGCCTTCGCGCTCATAGAGATCTCCATGTACGGCTTCGGGATGTGGAGCATGACCTACCTATACATCTGGCCGCTGCAGGTCCTGACCGCGCTCCCGTTCAGGAGCGAGCGCTCGCCGATCTTCTGGGCGGCATTCGCGGCGATCCACGGCTTAGCCTTCGGAGGGCTCTGCTGCCTGCTGACGCTCTTCGTCGTCGGGCCGAAGGCGGCCCTCGCGTTCTGGATCACCGGGCTCAGCTACGACGTCATCCACGGGGTCTCCAACGCGGTGATCACGGGGCTCCTGTACAGGCCGATGATGAAGGTGATGGAGAGGCTGAGGAAGTGAGTCCGGGCTGCCGTCCGGGCTCTTTTTTGTACTGCAAAATCCCCCTCCTGCGTTTACAATAGAATCGGAAGCATATGTCCGCGGCTGACGGAGCAGGGCGAAGATCCGCTCAGGTACCAATGGAAAGAAAGAAGGACCGCACCTACATAGCGATAGACCTGAAATCCTTCTACGCCTCGGTCGAGTGCGTGGAGAGGGGGCTCGATCCCCTGACCACGAACCTCGTCGTGGCGGATAAGTCGCGCACAGAAAAGACCATCTGCCTCGCGGTCTCGCCGTCGCTGAAGTCCTACGGGATCTCCGGAAGGGCGAGGCTCTTCGAGGTCGTGGAGGCGGTCAAGGAGATCAACGCGAAGCGCAGATCCCTGGCCCCGGGCAAGAAGCTCGAGGGCTCGTCCTTCTGCGATCCGGACCTGAAGGCTGACCCTAAGCTCGCTCTGGACTACATCACGGCGGTCCCGCGCATGGGCCTCTACATGGAGTACAGCACGAGGGTCGTCAGCGTCTACCTCAAATACGTCTCGGCGGAGGACCTGCACATCTACTCGATCGACGAGGTCTTCATGGACGTGACGGACTACCTGAACACCTACGGGCTCACGCCGCGCGAGCTCGCGATGAAGATGATACTCGAGGTCCTCGAGAACACCGGGATCACGGCGACCGCGGGCATAGGCACGAACATGTACCTCGCGAAGATCGCCATGGACATAGAGGCAAAGCACATCCCGCCCGACAGGAACGGCGTGAGGCTCGCGGAGCTCGACGAGCGCTCCTACCGGGAGAAGCTCTGGGACCACGAGCCGCTCACGGACTTCTGGCGCGTGGGGCGCGGCATCGCGGGGAGGCTAGCGAAGCACGGGATCAGGACCATGGGGGACATCGCCCTCTGCTCGGTAGGCGGACCGGAGCAGCTGCACAACGAGGACCTGCTCTACAGGCTCTTCGGGGTGAACGCGGAGCTGCTCGTAGACCACGCCTGGGGCTGGGAGCCCTGCACCATAAAGGAGATCAAGTCCTACCGCCCGCAGAGCAGCAGCCTGAGCTCGGGCCAGGTGCTGCACGTGCCTTACCCGAACAAGGACGCGAGGCTCGTGGTCTGGGAGATGGCCGACATGCTCGCGCTCGACCTCGTGGCCAAGGGCGTGGACACGGATCAGATGGTCCTGAGCATAGGCTACGACCGCAGCAATCTGGAGGACCCGCTCACGCGAAAGCTCTACAAGGGGCCCGTGGAGCGCGACTGGTACGGGAGAAACGTGCCCAAGGGGGCTCACGGCAGCGTCAATCTGCCCTTCAGGACGAACTCGGGAAGCGTCATCTGCGACGCGGTCATGGAGCTCTTCGACCGCATCACCGACCCGCTGCTCGCGGTAAGGCGCATGTACGTGGTCGCCAACCGCGTGCAGCCGGAGGGCGCCGAGGAGCGGAAGGCCGCGGAGGAGGGCGAACAGCTCGATCTCTTCACCGACTACTCCGCGCGCGAGAAGCAGCTCGAGGAGAAGAGGGCCGGGCTCGAGGACGAGAAGCGCCTGCAGAAGGCCCTGCTGGAGATACGCGGCCGCTACGGGAAGAACGCGATACTCAAGGGCGCGAACATGCTAGAGGGCGCCACGGCGCGCGACCGGAACTCCCAGATCGGAGGGCACCGCAAGTGAGGCGGACTGCTCCCGCGGCCAGCCGCGAAGCCGGGCACGGCGCGCGGGACTGACATTGAAGCGTACTGAAAGGACCGGCGCATGAAGGACAAATACAGAGACATAATAGACATGCCGCACCACGTGTCCCCGAAGCGGCCCCACATGTCGCTGCAGGACAGGGCGGCTCAGTTCGCGCCCTTCGCGGCGCTGACGGGGCTGGACAGCGCGATGGACGAGACGGCCAGGCGCGTCGAGGACGAGTTCCTCGAGGATAACTATTTCGACGACGAGGATAAGGAGGACTGAGGCACGCGCTCCGGCGGACCGGCGCGATCCGCGCCGCTTCCGCGGTGACGGGCTTCTCCGGCCGTTTCTCCATTTGCAAAAGCGATAGCTGGCCCCGCCTGTAGGCCGCAATATATCGATATCTAATAGAAGCAAGGTCTAACTTCTATATTAACGAGCCGGGATCGTATTGATTTCGGCTCTCATTTTTGCTAATATTGTGCGTAAATCGTATACAAATGTCTTTAGAATAAATACAGAACGGACGGCAGGCTCGCTCCCGTCGTAATGATTGGGGGAGCTCCAGCCCCAAGGGGCGGGACGCGGCTGAGCCGGCCGTCAGGAAAGGAACGATATGAAAGCAGCCTTACTGGGATACGGTACCGTCGGAAAGGGCGCGGACGCCGTCCTCGCGGGGAGCGGCGTCGAGGTCTCCAGGATACTCGCGCGCAGGCCCCGCCCGGAGCTCGGAGAGCGCCTCACGCTCGATATGAGCGACGTTCTCGGCGATCCCGATATCTCCGTCGTCGCGGAGTGCATAGGCGGCTACGAGCCCGCTCACGGCTTTCTGAGGGCATCTCTGGAGGCCGGGAAGAGCGTCGTCAGCTCCAACAAGCAGATGATCGCCAGATACCTCAGGGAGCTCGTCTCCCTCGCGAGGGAAAGGGGGCTCAGCATCGCCTTCTCGGCCGCAGTCGGCGGCGGCATCCCCTGGCTCGTGAACCTCGTCAGGACCGCGGGAGCGGACAGGATCACGGGGCTCGGCGGCGTCATGAACGGAACGACCAACTTCATACTAAACGCCATGCAGGGCGGCGGAGGCGACTTCGCGGACGCTCTCGCTGAGGCGCAGAGGCTTGGCTTCGCCGAGGCCGACCCCTCGGCTGACATAGACGGGATAGACGTCAGGGCCAAGATCTCGATCTCCGCCGATCTCGCCTTCGACGTGTTCCTCGATCCGGAGACCGTGCCGGTCCTCGGCATCAGGCACATCACGGCGGCGGACGTCGCCAATTTCCGGGAGCTCGGCCTGGTGTGCAGGCTCATAGGCCGCGCGGACAGGACGGACAGCGGCGCCGCGGTATACGCGGAGCCCATGCTCTTCGGGGCGGGAAGCCCCGAGCAGTCGCTCCCCGGCGCGATGAACATCATCTCGCTCGAGGCGGAGCGCGCCGGCCGCATGAGCTTCTCCGGACCCGGAGCCGGCATGGGGCCGACCGGGAGCAGCGTCGCTCTGGACATACTGGACATCTCGCGCGGGCGCAGCGCCTTCGACGCCATAAGCTGTCAGAACGTCATCGAGAACGACACGGACGGGGTGCTGCACAGATATTACGCCAGGGGCTTTTCGAAGCTCCCCTTCGAGGCGGAGAGCCGGACGGGGGACGCCGTGATCACGGGCCCGGTGAGCGTGAGCGCGATGCACGCGGCAGTCTCGGCCGCGCTTGAGGCAGGAGACAGGCCCTTCGCGGCGTCCCTTGCGGGGAGGTAGAGTATGCTAAAAGTTCTGAAATTCGGCGGGAGCTCGCTCGCGGACTCCTCGCAGTTCGAAAAGGTAAAGGACATAGTGCTCAGGGATCCGGCGAGGGCGGCGGTCGTCGTCAGCGCCCCCGGAAAGCGCTTCAAGAAGGACAACAAGATCACCGATCTGCTGTACCTGTGCTACGCGCACATCAAGTACGGCGTCGACCACGAGAGCATACTCGGGCTCATCGAGAGCCGCTACCGGGAGATAGCCTCGGGCCTGGGCGTGGATCTCGACATAGACGCCGAGTTCGATCTCATCCGGGAGAACATAGCCGCGGGAGCGGGCGAGGATTACCTCGTATCCAGAGGTGAGTACCTCTCGGCCAAGCTCATGGCGGCTTACCTGGACTACGACTTCGTGGACGCCTTCGGGACGGTCTTCTTCGGCTTCGACCGCGAGGTCGACAGGAAGAAGACCTACGAGGCCCTGAGGCTCGCCTACAACTCGTCGAAGGGCCGCGTCGTGGTGCCGGGCTTCTTCGGGACCATGCCCGACGGCAAGCTCGCGCTCATGAACAGGGGCGGCTCGGACATCACCGGAGCCCTGCTCGCGGCGGCGCTGGAGGCGGACGTCTACGAGAACTGGACCGACGTCCCCGGCATACTGATGGCGGATCCCGGAATAGTGGACGATCCCTATCCCATCCCGCAGATCACCTACGACGAGCTCAGGGAGCTCACCTACATGGGAGCCAAGGTCCTGCACGAGGCGGCGGTCTTCCCGGTGAGGGAGGCCGGCATCCCCGTCAACATCAGGAACACCAACGACCCCGAGGCGGCGGGAACCTTCATCGCCGAGAGCTTCGAGTCCGAGGACGACGAGTTCTACATCACCGGAGTCACCGGGCGCAGGGGCTTCACCATACTGGATGTCCGCTACGAGAACATAGGCCAGAGCATGGGAGTCTTCAGGAGCGTGCTCAAGCTCTTCGAGAAGTACGGCATACGCGTGGAGCACATAAGCTCCGGCGTGGACGCCTTCTCCGTGGTGGCCAACGGCGAGGCACTCAAGCCTCACATCTACCAGCTCGTCAGCGAGATCGAGGAGATCTGCGGCAGGGCCGCGGTCAAGGTCTCGGAGGGCATATCGCTGGTCGCCTGCGTCAGCCGCAGGATGGTCTTCCGCCCGGGCATCTCGGGCAGGCTCTTCGCGGCGCTGGGCGAGAACAGGATCAACATAAGGATGATAGCTCAGGGCGCGGAGGAGCTCACGATACTCATGGGCGTCGCGGACGCGGACTTCGAGCGCACGATCAAGGTGCTGTACGACAGCTTTACAAGGAGGAACTGATATGGGATACAAGGTAGCGGTGCTCGGCGCGACAGGCGCCGTAGGTAGCGAGATGCTCAAGGTCCTCGCCGAGAGGAACTTCCCCGTCGACGAGCTCGTGCCCCTCGCCAGCGCGAGGAGCGCCGGAAAGAAGCTGCCCTTCAAGGGCGGCGAGGTCGAGATCAGGGAGGCCGGCCAGGACTCCTTCAAGGGCATGGACATAGTGCTCGGCGCCGCCGAGAACGACATAGCCCGCGAGATGGCCCCGCACATCAGGAAGGCGGGAGCGGTCTTCGTGGACAACTCCAGCGAGTTCAGGCTGGACCCCGAGGTCCCGCTCATAGTCCCCGAGGTCAACGCCGGAGACGTGGCGTGGCACAAGGGCATAATCTCAAACCCCAACTGCGTGACCATAATCGCCGCGGTCGCGGTCTACCCGATAATCAAGCTCTCTCCGGCCAGGAAGATCATAGCTTCCAGCTATCAGGCCGTTTCCGGAGCCGGCATAGGCGGGCTCAGGGAGCTCGAGGCCCAGAGCAGGGCGATTGCCGCGGGCGAGCCTCTGCCCGAGATGAAGACCTTCGCGCATCAGATCGCCTTCAACCTCATCCCCAAGATCGGCGGGATGAAGGACAACGGCTACTCCTCCGAGGAGATGAAGCTCCAGAACGAGGGCCGCAAGATCATGCACCTTCCTGACGTGAAGGTGAGCTGCACCTGCGTGCGGGTTCCGGTCTACAGGTCGCACTCCATCAGCATCCAGCTCGAGCTCGAGGAGGAGCTCGGACTCGACGCCGTGCGCGCCGCGATACAGGCGGCTCCCGGCGCGGTGCTCTGCGACGATCCCGCGGCGGAGGTCTACCCGATGCCCCTCGACACCAGCGACCAGGACCTCGTCTTCGTCGGAAGGATCAGGAAGGACCTCGCTCTGGACAACGGCATCGCGCTCTGGTGCTGCGGCGACCAGATCCGCAAGGGCGCGGCCACAAACGCTGTTCAGATCGCCGAACTTCTGATAAAATAGTAATGTTATGAGATATGTAAGCACCAGAAACAGGGCTGAGTCGGTCAGCCCGTCCCAGGCGGTCCTCAGAGGACTCGCGCCGGACGGAGGGCTCTACGTCCCCGAGGAGATACCCTCAGCGGATCTCGGCGAGGCTGAGCTCAGGAGCTTCAGCTACGACATGATAGCCGCTAGGGTCATAGGGAGGCTGCTCCCGGACTTCGGGGAGGATGTGATCGCCCGCTGCGTCAGCGGCGGCTACGAGGGCAAGTTCGACGTCCCTCAGCGCGTGGCGCTGAAGGAGGCCGGCGGAAGGCGCCTTCTCGAGCTCTGGCACGGTCCCACCAGCGCCTTCAAGGACATGGCGCTTTGCGTGCTTCCGAGGCTGCTCACCGCGGCGCAGCGCATGAACGGCGAGAGCCGCGAGGCAGTGATACTCACCGCCACCAGCGGGGATACTGGAAAGGCCGCGCTCGCGGGCTTCGCGGACGTCCCCGGGACCAGGATCATGGTCTTTTACCCCGTGGACGGGGTGAGCGCGGTGCAGAAGGCCCAGATGCAGACCCAAAAGGGGAGCAACGTGTGCGTCTGCGCGATCGAGGGCAACTTCGACGATGCCCAGCGCGGGGTCAAGCAGGCCTTCGAGGAGATCAGGACCGACAGGGCGGTGCTCTCGAGCGCCAACTCGATCAACATCGGAAGGCTCGCGCCGCAGGTCGCCTACTATTTCTACGCCTACGGAAGGCTGCTCGAGGAGGGGAGCGTGTCCTGGGGAGACCCGGTCAGCTTCACCGTTCCGACCGGCAACTTCGGAGACATACTCGCGGGCTGGCTCGCGAAGCGCATGGGGCTCTCCGTGGGGAAGCTGCGCTGCGCCTCCAACGCCAACCGCGTGCTCACGGATTTTCTCAGCACGGGGGTCTACGATCGCAGGAGGGAGCTCGCCCTCACTCAGTCGCCCTCGATGGATATACTGGTCTCCAGCAACCTGGAGAGGCTGCTCTTCTTCGCCTCCGGCATGGACGACCGCCTCACGGCGGAGCTCATGGAGAGGCTCGCCCGGGACGGGGTCTACGAGGCTCCCGCGGGCGTGATGGAGAGCATACGCGCCGACTTCGGCTGCGGCTGCGCGGACGACGCGAGGGCCGCGGAGGAGATAAAGAAGCTTTGGGAGAAGGACGGCTACCTGATGGACACCCACACGGCCGTCGCTTTCGCCTGCAGCGAGCCCGGCGACGTCGTCCTGTCGACCGCGTCGCCCTTCAAGTTCGCACCGGCCATACTGGCGGCGCTCGGCCGCCCCGTGCCGGAGTCGGGCTTTGAGGCTATGGACGCGCTCAGCGCCTTCACGGGCATCCCGGTCCCTCCGGGGCTCGCGGAGCTGAGGAGCCTTCCGCTGCTGCACAGGGACGTCATCGAAAGGGGCGGGATCACCGCATACATCAAGGGGAGGATATAGATGAAAGTTACAGTAAGAGTACCCGCGACATCCGCGAACCTCGGCCCCGGCTTCGACGCTCTGGGCATCGCCTGGAACATCTACTGCCGCACCAGCTTCGAGGAGGGCGGCGAGGGCCTCAGGTTCACCGGCTGCGACACCTACTACTCCAACGAGTACAATCTCGCGTACATCGCCTACAAGAAGACGCTCGACGTCCTCGGCGCACCGCTCCCGACGGGGCTTGCCATCGACATCGACTCGTCCATCCCCATGTCCAGGGGCCTCGGCTCCAGCGCGTCGCTCACGGTAGCCGGCATCATGGCCGCCAACCGCATCCACGGAGGCTCGCTCACCAGGGACGACATGCTGCAGATCGCCTGCAAGCTCGAGGGACATCCGGACAACGTGGCGCCCGCGCTCTTCGGCGCGCTCTGCGCCTCCACAAAGGACGGCGACAGGGTCTACAGGACCAACTTCGACATCTCGTCCTACCTGCAGTTCCTGCTCTACATACCCGACTTCGAGGTCTCCACGGCCAAGGCGAGGGCGCTCATGCCGACCCACCTTCCGACCGACGACGCGGTGTATTCGCTGGGACGCCTTCCGCTGCTGCTCAAGGGATTTGAGAACGGCTCTCCCGATCTTCTCAGGGTCGGCCTCAGCGACATGATCCACCAGCCCTACAGAAAGCAGCTCATCCACGACTTCGACTTCATCCACGACAAGGCCATCGAGCTCGGAGCCGACGGGCTCGTCATCAGCGGCTCCGGAAGCACTCTGCTCTCCGTGGGCGGCGGCCCGGGCATGAAGGAGAGGATGCAGAGCGCTCTCTCCGGCCTCATCGCCAAATGGGAGGTAGTCAGCGTCCGGGTGGACAGGAGCGGAGCCGTCATCGAGGAGGGCTAGGCCATGAACAGCGGCGAGTACTTCATAGTCCACAAGAAGATACTTCCGGACTACTACGACAAGGTGGTCCTTGCGCGCGAGCTCCTCAAGAGCGGCGAGTGCAGGGAGATCAGCGAGGCCGTAAGGCGCGTGGGCATCTCCCGCAGCACCTATTACAAATACAAGGACTACATCTTCAGGCCGTCTGAGGACGACAGCTCGCGCAAAGCAGTCATCTCCATGATGCTGCGCCACGAGGCGGGAGTCCTCGGCAGCGTCCTCGGCCTCATAGCCGGGCACGGCGGAAACGTCCTCACGATACTTCAGAATCCCCCCATCGCCGGCCGCGCGAGCGTAGTGATCTGCGTGGATATGGAGAAGATGGACCCGCTTCCCGACGTCCTGTCCGCGCTCAGCTCGATGAAGGGCGTTGAGAACCCGGCCCTTCTCGACATCTCATGAAAATACTTGGCAAGATATTCAATCGCATAACCTTCATGGCGATCGTCGTCGTGCTCGAGGCTCTGCTCCTCGCGCGCGTGATCGGCTGGTTCAACCCATATGCCTCGATCATCGAGACCGTGCTCAGGATAGCCGGTCTCTTTGTCATACTCTGGCTCGTGAACAACTCCAGGCACCTGTCCTCCGACATAGTCTGGATACTGCTGATCATGATCTCGCCGATCTTCGGTACGGCGCTGTATCTGGGCTTCGGCGCCAACCTGATCACCTCCAGGACCCTCTGGAGCATAGTGAACAGGACCGCCGAGGACAAGAAGTACTACACCCAGGACCGGCAGGTCATGGCGGAGCTCTCCGCGAGGGCGGCCGACATCAAGGGCCAGTTCAGGTACATCTCCGAATCAGCGGGCTTCCCGATCTACAGGAACACCGGCTTCGACTACTATACGCTCGGCGAGGAGGGCTATCCCGCGATGCTCGCCGCGCTGCGCTCCGCGAAGAGCTTCATCTTCCTCGAGTATTTCATCATCGAGAGGGGGACCATGTGGGATCCCATACTCGAGATACTCAGGGAGAAGGTCGCGGAGGGAGTCGACGTGCGCGTGATGTACGACGACTTCGGCTCCTTCAGGACCCTCAGCCCGAGCTACGCGAAGACCCTCGAGAAGAGCGGGATCAAGTGCGTCGCCTTCAACCGCATCAACCCGGTCATAGCCGCGATAATGAACCACCGCGACCACCGCAAGATCCTCGTCGTGGACGGAAGGGTCGCCTTCTCGGGCGGCATCAACCTCGCCGACGAGTACATCAACGTCAAGGAGCGCTTCGGCCACTGGAAGGACAACGTCATACGAGTGCGCGGTGACGCGGTCTGGTCCTACACCGTGCTCTTCCTCACGATGTGGAACGCCCTGAGGCCTACGGACGACGACTACGAGCGCTTCAGGCCCGCAAGCGGCAGCTCCCCGGCGGGCGGCTCCGGCAGGGCGGCGCAGGAGGCTGAAGCCGCCTACGGGTCCGTGACCGAGTCGATCCCGACCTCCGCGGCGAGCTTCGACGGCTACATCGCGCCCTACGGCGAGAGCCCGCTCGACAACGAGATCGTCAGCCAGGACATCTACATGAACATAATCAATCAGGCCAGGGACTACGTCTACATAGTCACGCCCTACCTGATCATCGACAACGAGTTCCTCAACGCGCTCATACTCGCGGCGAAGCGCGGGGTGGACGTGAGGATAGTCACGCCGGGCATCCCCGACAAGAAGATCATCTGGAAGATCACCAGGTCCTACTACCACCAGCTCATAGAGGGCGGGGTAAAGATCATCGAGTACACCCCCGGCTTCGTGCACGGCAAGGTCTTCGTGAGCGACGACCGCGTCGCGACCGTAGGGACCATCAACCTCGATTTCCGCAGCCTCTATCTGCACTTCGAGAACGGCACCTACATCTACGGCTCGCGCAAGATCATAGACATCAGGGACGACGTGCTGAGGACCATCGCCGCCGGGCACCAGATGAGGGCGTTCG
>JAEEGI010017008.1_pt1 | contig 14977 bp, 9 predicted proteins | sample 8958751 | NCBI WGS metagenome assembly JAEEGI01 (sample SAMN16246545, study PRJNA631951) | gut metagenome | biome: gut microbiome; feature: rumen; material: KS-attached | host: Bos | place: Iran: Karaj | collected 2018-10
AGGTGCTCGATCGTTTTGCCGACATCAACAACCACTATAGCGACTACCGCTGGGCATGGAGCTACCAGATGATTCTCGACTATTACCACTTGGACGAACTTGACGAGGCGGCCTGTGAGCGTATCCGCGAAGACTATGTCCGTGCCCGTCGTGCCTGGATTGCCGAAATCCGCAAGGATGCCGAGAAGGAATTCAGTCTGGGCGATGTCGACCAGGATGTGTACGATGACTTCCTTGAGAAATTAGATCATGAGATAGACTATGAGAATTAACACCCTCCAACCAACTGCATGAAATATCCACTTGGCATACAGAGTTTCGAGAAGCTCAGGACTGGCGGTTTCGCCTATGTCGACAAGACTGCACTGGTCTATCAGATGGCCAAGGCTGAGCAGCACTTCTTCCTCAGCCGTCCGCGCCGGTTCGGCAAGAGCCTGCTCCTCTCCACGCTCGAGGCCTACTTCCTCGGCAAGCGTGAGCTGTTCAAGGGGTTGGCGATAGAGCAGCTGGAGCAGGACTGGTTGCAGTACCCCGTGCTCCACCTCGACCTGAACGCCGAGAAATACGACTCGCCTGCTGCCTTGGAAGCTGTGCTCGACTGGCACTTCCGGCAGTGGGAACTGATATATGGACGCGACGAAAACGACACCACCCCCACACAACGCTTCAAGAGCCTGATTCGTAAAGCCAACGAGAAGACCGGCATGAAGGTTGTCGTTCTCGTCGACGAGTACGACAAGCCCGTCCTTCAGGCTATTGGCAACCCTGAGCTTCAGGACGACTACCGTAGCACCCTGAAGGCCGTCTTCGGCGTGGCCAAGTCGATGGACGCCTATATCCAGTTTGGCCTGTTCACCGGGGTCACGAAGTTCTCGAAGGTCAGCGTGTTCAGCGACCTGAACAATCTTACTGACATTTCCATGGATGAGCGGTATGCCGAGCTATGCGGCATTACCGAGGCGGAGATTCACGCCAATTTCGACTCTGAAGTGCAACTGGTGGCAGAGAAGAACGGGATGACCAAGGAAGAGTGCTATGCTTCGCTGAAACGCTGCTATGACGGCTATCACTTCGAGGCAGGTACCGTGGGTATGTACAACCCCTACAGTCTGCTGAACACCCTTGAGCGCAAGCGTTTCAAAGACTATTGGTTTGAGACGGGCACCCCGTCGTACATCGTGGAGGTCATCAAGCAACACTCTTACGACCTCGACCGCCTGACCAGCGAAGAGGTGACGGCTGATTTGCTCGGAAGCCTTGACAGCATCGACAAGAGTCCGCTGCCCATCATCTATCAGAGCGGCTACCTCACCATTAAGGGCTACGACCCGGAATTTGGGAACTACCGTCTGGGCTTCCCCAACGAGGAGGTTGAGCGCGGCTTTACGAAGTTCCTCATGCTCTATTATACACCGGCAGGAAAAGATGAGGGTCAGCGTTTCATTACTAATTTCGTGAAGGATGTCCGAGCTGGCCTGCCTGAGCAGTTCTTACGGCGTCTGGAGTCTTTCTTCGCCCTGGGCGACTACGAGGTTGCGGGCGATGCTGAGCTGTACTTCCACAACGCCGTGAGCCTCATCTTCCGCATGATGGGCTTCTACACCGAGGTGGAGCGTCACACCACCGACGGGCGTATGGACATGCTCGTGAAGACCAGCGACTACATATACATCTTCGAGTTCAAGCTCGACCGAAGCGCCGACGAGGCCCTGCAGCAGATAGATGCCAAGCAGTATGCCGCCCCCTTTGCCGCCGACCCTCGCACGTTATATAAAATAGGTGTGAACTTCAGCAGCCGGACCCGCCGGGTGGAGGGATGGAAGATTGGCTGACTGTAAATGGAAACCATATTGGAATTATTTATGCACACAATAATCTGCAAGATGAAGAAGTTATTGCTTTTCATGATGCCGCTGATCATGCTGATGGGCTGTGGCGGCAAGTACAAGTATGAGACAGTGAAGGGGGACCTCAGTCAGACACGTATCTATACGCTGGACAATGGACTGAAGGTGTACCTCAGTGTGAACAAGGAACAGCCGAGGATACAGACGTACATTGCCGTGCGTACCGGTTCGAAGAACGACCCGGCTGAGACCACCGGCCTGGCCCACTACCTGGAACACCTGATGTTTAAGGGTACGGGAAAGTTCGGCGTGACCGACTCGACGGCAGAGGCTCCGCTGCTGGCCGACATCGAGCAGCGCTATGAGCAGTACCGCAAGCTGACTGACCCTGCAGAGCGCCGCGCCGCCTATCGTGGCATCGACAGCGTCTCGCAGGTGGCTGCCCAGTACTTCATCCCCAATGAGTACGACAAGCTGATGGCTGCCATCGGTGCTGAGGGAACGAATGCCTACACATCGAACGACGTGACCTGCTACACCGAGGACATTCCCTCGAACGAAGTCGAGAACTGGGCGAAGATCCAGTCTGACCGTTTCCAGAATATGGTCATCCGCGGCTTCCACACCGAGCTAGAGGCTGTCTACGAGGAGTACAACATCGGACTGACGCAGGACGTGCGCAAGCTCTATGAGGCCCTGAGCCGCAAGCTCTGTCCGACGCACCCCTACGGCCTGCAGACCACCATCGGTACGCAGGAGCACCTGAAGAATCCCTCGATTACGAACATCAAGAACTACTTTGCCAAGTGGTATGTGCCCAACAACGTGGCCATCTGCATGGCTGGCGACTTCAACCCCGACGAGGTGATAGCCACCATCGACAAGTACTTCGGACAGTGGAAACCCGGCGACGACGTTGCCCAGCCCACGTTCCCCGAACAGCCCGTGTATACCGAGCCACAGGACACTGCCGTCATCGGTCCCGAGGCTGAGCAGCTGTGGTTAGGCTGGCGCTTCGACCGCGGTGCTTCGCTGCAGAACGACACGCTGCAGGTCATTGAGCACATGCTCAGCAACGGCACTGCCGGACTCATCGACCTCGACATCAACCAGCAGATGAAGATGCTCAGCGCATGGGGTGGGGTAGAGGCACTGATGGACTACTCGATGTTCATCCTGGCCGGTACGCCCAAGGAGGGCCAGACGCTCGACGAGGTGCGCCAGCTGTTGCTCGAAGAGATTGGTAAGCTGAAGAAGGGTGAGTTCAGCGACGACCTGCTGCCGTCGGTCATCAACAACCTGAAGCTGCAGTACTACAACGCCCTCGAGAACAACCAGTCGCGGGCCGATATGTTTGTCGATGCTTTCATCATTGGCACACCGTGGGAGCAGGTGGCTAACCGTCTGCAGCGGTTGGAAGGTATGACCAAGCAGCAGATTTCAGACTTCGCCGCCCGCCACTTCACCGACGGCTATGCCGCCGTCTACAAGCGTCAGGGTGTTGACCCCAACGAGAAGAAGATCGACAAGCCCGCCATCACGCCCATTGCCGCCAATCGCGACAACGTCAGCCAGTTCGTGAAGGACATCCAGGCTGCCAAGGTAAAACCCATCGAGCCGAAGTTTGTCGACTTCAAGCGCGACCTCACTTTCGGCACGCTCCCTCTCCCCCAGGAGAGGGCGGGGGGTGAGGCTTTGCCTTACGTGTATGTCCAAAACACAGAGAACGGCCGCTTCCAGCTTTCCTTCCGCTATGAGTTCGGCAAACAGGCCGACGTCCGCTATGACTACGCTGCCGACTATCTGGACTACTTAGGTACCGACAAGCTGACGCCCCAACAGGTGAAGCAGCAGTTCTACAAGCTGGCCTGCGAATTTAATATCAATGTGGGCGAACGTGTTATCAATGTCACGTTGAGTGGTTTGGGCGAGAACATGGCCGAGGCACTGGCGCTGCTCGAAGACCTGCTTCAGAACGCCAAGGTCGACCAGGATGCCTATGATATGTATGTCGGTCTACTTGATAAGGCCCGTGCCGACGCCAAGCTCGACCAGCGCACCTGCTTTGACTGCCTGTTCAACTATGGTGTCTATGGGCAGTACAACTCAAAGCGCAATCTGCTGACCACCGCCCAGCTGCGCCAGACGAATCCGCAGGAACTGCTCGACCTGCTGAAGAACCTCAGCCAGTATGAGCACACCTTATTATATTACGGACCAATGGACGAGGAAGACCTGGAGGAAGCTCTTGCCTCTCATTTCTCATCCCTCCCATCACCCTTCACCTTTCACCCTTCACCAGCTAACAAGCATTATGTCACGCAGCCTACGCCGGAGAGTGAGATTCTGATAGCCCCTTACGACGCCAAGAACATCTATATGCGTATGTACCATAACGAACAGCGCCCGTGGAATGTCGACGAGGTTGCCGTCCAGGCACTGTTCAATGAGTACTTCGGCGGCGGTATGAACACGGTGGTGTTCCAGGAGATGCGCGAGACCCGTGGCCTGGCCTATAATGCCTGGGCCATGTACCGCCGTCCCGGCTATAAGGACCAGACGGAGGACTTCTTCACACACATCATCACCCAGAACGACAAGATGATGGACTGCGTGAGCCACTTCCACACCATCCTCGACACCATCCCGCAGAGCGACGCCTCATTCCAGATTGCCAAGGAGGCTCTGACGAAACAGCTGGCCAGCCTGCGCACCACGAAGTTCGGGCTCATCAATGCCTGGATCAATGCCCGCGACTTGGGCATCGACTACGATTTGAACGAGAAAATCTATGCCGCCCTGCCTAACCTGACGATGAAGGACATCGTCGACTTCGAACAGCAGCAGATAGCCCGCAAGCCCTACCGCTATATCATCCTCGGCAACGAGCGTGAACTCGATATGGCAGCCCTGCAGAAGTATGGCCCTGTAAAGCGCATTTCGACAGCTGAGATTTTTGGCTACTGATAGAAGATGTTTGAGAGCGAGATAGAGGAATACGAGCGTGTGCGTCAACTCTACCAGCAGCAAGTGGCTGGTAAGATGAGCCGTGAGCAGTGGATGGAGTACAACGAGATTCTGTTCTCGGCCCATTCCTGCGCCATCGAGGGCAATTCGTTTACCGTCGATGATACCCGTATCCTCCGCGAACAGGGTATGGCGATGGTTCCCGTCGGGCACAGTCTGCTGGAGTGTGCCGAGATGGCTGACCACTTCCGGGCTTTCGACTATGTGGTGAGCCACCTGCACCTGCCGTTCGACGAAGCGCTGCTGAAGGAGACCAACCGCCTGCTGACTGAGCATACCTTGGCCTACAGGGCATCAGGGGCTGTGGCAGGTGAATACACCACTGAAGACATGGTGGCCGGCGATACCGTCTTTGGCGACCACGAGCAGCTGATAGCCCGTGTGCCGGCGCTGATGGAGTCCACCCGTCGGGCACTGGCCGAAGGTCAGCATCCGCTGGTGGTGGCTGCCCGCTGGCACGGGTTCTTCGAGTATCTGCATCCCTTCCGCGATGGAAACGGTCGCACCGGTCGGCTGCTCAGCAACTTCATTTTGCTGTGTGCAGGACATCCGCTTCTTATCATTACCATTGACGACCGCGCCGACTATATTCAGGCTTTGCGACAGGTCAGGACCGAGGGCACGGATGAGTATCTGGTGGCATTCTTCTTCCGGGTGGCCATTGGCCGTATGAACAGCGAGATAGGCCAGAAAAAGCGCAACTCGCGCCCGGTGATGTTCTTTTGATAGTTAACAATTAAACAAATACTTAAAGAAAACTTTTATATGGCAAACGTAGTAGATTTCAAGTACGCCCCGATGTTTCAGTTGGGCGAAGACAAGACCGAGTACAGACTGCTGTCGAAGGAAGGCGTGACCACCGCCGAGTTCGAGGGCAAGGAAATCATTAAGGTGTCGAAGGAGGCACTGACGCTGCTGGCTCAGCAGGCCTTCCACGATGTGGAGTTCATGCTGCGCCGTGAGCACAACCTGCAGGTGGCTGCCATCCTCAGCGACCCCGAGGCTTCTGAGAACGACAAGTATGTGGCCCTGCAGTTCCTGCGCAATGCCGAGGTGGCAGCCCGTGGCATCCTGCCCTTCTGTCAGGACACCGGCACCGCCATCATCCACGGCGAGAAGGGTCAGCAGGTATGGACGGGCTTCGAGGACGAGGAGGCTCTCTCGCTCGGTGTCTACAATACCTTCACCCAGGACAACCTGCGCTACTCGCAGAATGCCCCGCTGACAATGTACGACGAGGTGAACACCCGCTGCAACCTGCCCGCGCAGATTGACATCGAGGCCACCGAGGGCGCTGAGTATCGCTTCGTCATGGTGGCCAAGGGTGGCGGCTCGGCCAACAAGACCTACTTCTACCCCATGACCAAGGCCACCATCCAGAACGAGGGCACGCTCATTCCGTTCCTCGTCGAGAAGATGAAGAGCCTCGGCACGGCTGCCTGCCCGCCTTACCATATCGCCTTCGTCATCGGTGGCACCTCGGCTGAGAAGAACCTGCTGACGGTGAAGCTCGCCTCGATTAAGTACTACGACTCACTGCCCACGACGGGCGACGAGACGGGCCGTGCCTTCCGCGACGTCGACCTCGAGCAGAAGCTGCTCGTCGAGGCCCAGAAGATCGGTCTCGGTGCACAGTTCGGCGGTAAGCATCTGGCTCATGACATCCGCGTCATCCGTCTGCCGCGTCACGGTGCTTCGTGCCCCATCGGTATGGGCGTTTCGTGCTCGGCCGACCGTAACATCAAGGCAAAGATTAATAAGGATGGTATCTGGCTCGAGAAGATGGATTCGAACCCTTCTGAGCTGATTCCCGCAGAGTTTGCCAAGGCTGGCGAGGGACAGAACACCATCGAGATCGATCTGAACGAGGGTATCGACGCCGTCCGCAAGGAACTGTCGAAGTACCCCGTCTCGACCCGCGTCAACCTGAAGGGCACCATCATCGTGGCCCGCGACATTGCCCACGCCAAACTGAAGGCCCGCATCGATGCCGGTGAGCCGATGCCCGACTACTTCAAGAAATATCCCGTGCTCTACGCCGGACCCGCCAAGACGCCGGAGGACTATCCCTGCGGTTCGATGGGACCGACGACGGCCAACCGAATGGATCCGTATGTGGACGAGTTCCAGTCGCTCGGTGCCTCGCTTGTGATGATTGCCAAGGGCAACCGCTCGCAGGTCGTCACCGATGCCTGCCAGAAGCACGGCGGCTTCTACCTCGGAAGCATTGGCGGTGTGGCTGCCGTCCTTTCGCAGTCGAGCATCAAGTCAATTGAGTGCGTGGAGTATCCCGAACTCGGTATGGAGGCCATCTGGAAGATTGACGTTGTCGACTTCCCCGCCTTCATCCTCGTCGACGACAAGGGCAACGACTTCTTCAAGCAGCTCAAGCCGTGGCCTGTCTGCGCAAAATAACACTCAAAATGCAGATAGTGGCACTGCTATGCGCGGTGCCGCTATCTGTTTCTGCCCAGCTGCTGAGAGCCTACAGGCAGCAGAAGTTTCCTAAGGACATTCCAGCGGGGAACTATAGTGGTATTACGCCCATCGGGGATGACCGTTACGCGCTGGTCAGTGATAAGACAGCCGACGGATTCTATGTCTTCCGTATCGATATAGATACCGTCAGAGGGCGTATCCTAAGTATTACAAACGAAGGGTTCAGGACGACGGGCCGGCCAACGCGCGACCAGGAGGGTATTGCCTGGAACCCGCAGTCGCGAACATTGTTTATATCAGGTGAGGCCGACAATCATATTTTGGAATACACCCTCGACGGTCAGCAGACTGGACGTCAGTTACAGGTGCCTCCGTCGTTCAGCCGGCTTGGCAGCGACTACGGTCTTGAATCGTTGTGCTACGATGCCGAAGCACATCGGTACTACACCATCAGCGAACGGCCGGCAAAAGGCGACAGCTTGCTCTGGCTGACGGCGTTCGGCGACGATGGCCGGCTCGCCGGTCAGTATGCCTACAAGCTCGACCCTGTACCCTCGAAGCGCAAAGGCACGTTGCTGAACGGCGTCAGTGAGGTCTGCGCCATCGGCAACGGCCGCCTTTTGGTGCTTGAACGTACACTGCGTATTCCCCCGCTGAAAATCGGCTCCTATGCAGAGTGCCGTCTGTACATGGTCAATCCCACAGACAGTCAGCCGCTCACGAAAACACATCTCTACACGTTCCGGACGCATATCAACCTGCTACGCCGTAACTTTGCCAATTACGAAGGTCTCTGTGTTGCGCACCGTTTGTCTGGCGGCTCGCTCATCCTGTTGATGGTAGCCGACTCGCAGAACCGGCATCGCGGCATTCTTCGCGACTGGCTGAAGACCATCGTCATAATCAGTAACTGAACATACCTAAAAAGAATAAAATGGGCTGTTGCTTTGGTGGTTCCAAGAAAAAGTTGTAATTTTGCACCGTCGTATGCCGTTGTGGCAACGACGTTTCAGTAAAATGCAGCGAAAAAGCGTATGAGAAAACAAAACAGAATATGTCATGTCTGGCTGGCTGAGGTGCTTGTGACACTTTGCTGTGCCCTGTTCGTTCCTGCAATGGTCCGTGGTCAGGCTGTAAAATTGGTTCACGGCGACTGTACACCCGACCTGACCGGCGACGATAACGGCACGACCCGTGGCCTGCCACGACGGTTGCCGAATACCCGTAAGGACTGGGATGCCACGAAGGTCTACAAGCAGATGGTCGTTCTGGTGTCGTTTCGCGACGTAGACTTCCAGATGGCCGATGCACGGGCTTCGTATGACTCTCTTTTCAATGTCAGCGGCTACAACAAGCGGAACGGCGTGGGCTGCGTGGCCGAATACTTTCGCGAGCAGTCTGGCGGCCTTTTCAATCTGGAGTTCGATATCTATGGCCCTGTTAAGTTGGACGTGTTGGCCAATCCTTATGACGCCCCGACAAGCAAGACCCGCAACTATGGCAAAGAAAACTTCCGCAATGCTGCAATGGAGATGTTCAGCCAATATCCAGACATCAATTGGTCTCAGTACGACTGGGATGGTGATGGGATGATAGAGCAGATCATCTATGTGTACGCCGGAATGTGTGGCAACCAGGGTGAGGGAAGCTATGGCTATATCTGGCCTAACACAGGCTCGTTTACTACTGTCACCTGTCCCGGCGGCGTTAAGATCAGCAACTTCACCTGTAGCGGCGAAATGTGGAAGGGCACTCTCGGCAGCTGTGGCATTGGCACCATCTGTCATGAGTTCAGCCATAGTCTTGGACTGCCCGACATCTATCCCACGGGTAGCAATGCAGGCTATTCCGTCGTCGATGAGTGGGACCTGATGGATGGCGGCAACTTCACCAACTACGGCTGGTGCCCGCCCGACTATTCACCGTTGGAGAAGATGCTCTTAGGCTGGTTGACGCCTGTCGAACTGAAGGAGCCGACCTCTGTCAGGAATATGAAGACACTGGCCGACGGCGGCGATGTGTACATCATCAAGAAGACCGAAAACTACTATTATCTCTTGGAGAACCGCCAGTGGCAGGGCTGGAGTCTTGGTGTGCCGGGCCGAGGGCTGCTTATCTATCATGTGGACTATCTGGAGTCGAAGTGGTCTTCGAATTCGGTCAACAACGTGAAGGGCGCTTACCGTTACGAACTGATCCATGCCGACGGTCTCGACTACGATGCTTGGGATAAGCTGTTGGAACTGCGTGACGTAAAGACGAAGTATCTCAACAAGACACGAATGAACTGTCTCTACCTGAGTACCAGCCCCTTCCCGTGGACCACAGATTCCACGGCGACGGTCGACAAAGCCCTGACAGACACAGAGACCCCCATCACCAATATCAGGATGACTGACGACGGCCTTGTCTCGTTCGACTTCGGTGGTGGCGACCAGTCGGGAATCACTCCGGCTGTTGTCCCCTCTCAGCGGTCGTACTACGACCTGATGGGCCGCCGCATCGCTGGCCGTCCGGGAAAGGGCGTCTATATCGTTGAAGGAAAAAAAGTAATCATACAATAACAACAACAAATCAAACACAGTTTATGCGCGTAATTATTGAACCCAATTATGATTTGATGTCCCAGTGGGCAGCCAATCATGTCATCGAGCGTATCAACGCCGCAAACCCAACACCTGAGAAACCCTTTGTGCTTGGTCTGCCCACCGGCTCTTCGCCCATCGGCATGTACCGTGCCCTGGTCAAGGCCTGCCAGGACGGAAAGGTGTCGTTCAAGAACGTTGTCACTTTCAATATGGACGAGTATGTCGGCCTGCCCGTCGACCATCCCGAGAGCTATCACAGCTTCATGTTCAGCAACTTGTTCAACCACATCGACTGTCCCCGTGAGAACATCCATATCTTGAACGGCAATGCCCCCGACCTTGCTGCCGAGTGCGAGGCTTACGAGAAGGAGATAGAGAAATTCGGCGGCATCGACCTTTTCCTCGGTGGCATCGGCCCCGATGGTCATATCGCCTTCAACGAGCCTGGCTCTTCATTGACCAGCCGCACCCGTCAGAAGACGCTGACTACCGACACCATCATTGCCAACAGCCGCTTCTTCGAGGGCGACATCAACAAGGTGCCCAAGACGGCGCTGACCGTCGGCGTAGGCACCGTGATGGCCGCCCGTGAGGTGATGATCCTGGTCAATGGCCATGCCAAGTGCCGTGCCCTACAGGCTGCCATCGAGGGCTGTGTCAACCACATGTGGACCATCTCGGCCCTGCAGATGCACCAGCACGGTATCATCGTGGCCGACGAGGCTGCCTGCGACGAGCTGAAGGTAGGCACCTACCGCTATTTCAAGGATATTGAACGTAATAACCTTTTGTAAAGTTAAAAAAGGGAAAAAAGCCGCTTTGGGCGGCTTTTTCCTTTTTTTATTTGGGACAATTCAGAATTATTTCGTACCTTTGTACCCTGAATTTCGAAAAAGAGCATGCTCAAAATCCTCTTTTCCGTGAATATTGTTATTGACAGATAACTAACGTGCTGAAAACCAATGGTTTTTGCTTTGTCGTTAGGAAGAGAGATTGTGTACTAAACATAAAACTATCGATAGATGAAACGTCTAAGAAACTTATTGCTGTTACTGTTGTTCCTGCCTTTGGCCGTTTTCGCGCAGTCGATGAGCGACAATCAGGTGCTGGAGTTGATTAAGCGTGAGACCGCTGCCGGTTCCTCACGGTCGCAGATTGTCACCAAGCTTGTGCAGCGTGGTGTCAATATCGACCAGATCCGCCGTGTCCGTGCCCAATATGAGAAGCAGATCCGCACTCGTGGACTTAGCGGAGCTGCCGACGAGGCTACCAGTGAGCTGAACTCTCGAATGCGCTCTAACAATTCAGAAATAACTGAGGAGATTACCTCTGGCAAGAATGGCTCGAAGAGTCAGTTCAACGATGATGCTGATTTGGAGTACGAAGAGTCGGTGGAAGAGGGCGATGTCGATGCATCGGTCAGTGGTATGGAAAACAAGAAAGTGTTTGGCCACGACATCTTCAACAACAAGCTGCTGTCGTTCGAGCCCAACATGAACATTGCCACCCCGCAGGACTATGTCCTCGGCCCTGGCGACCAGCTGGTCATCGATATCTATGGCGCTTCGCAGAAGTCGTATCAGCTGACGGTGTCGCCTGAAGGCACGGTGACCGTCCCTGACTTCGGCCCCATCACGGTGTCGGGTATGACGGTGGCTGCTGCCAACAGCCGTATCCGTGCCAGCCTTGGCTCCCGTTACAGCAGCTCCAGCCTCAAGGTGAGTGTCGGTCAGACCCGCACTATTTTGATTAATGTCATGGGCGAGGTCAACAAGCCGGGCACCTATCATCTGAGTGCTTTTGCCAGTGTCTTCCATGCCCTTTATGCGGCTGGCGGTATCGGCGACCTCGGTACCCTGCGTAATGTCAAGGTGCTTCGTGGCGGCAACTTGGTGACCATCGTCGATATCTATGAGTATATCCTCAACGGGCGTCTTGCCGGCAATATCCGGCTGAAGGATGGCGACGTCATCTCCGTGGGAGCCTACGATTGTCTGGTCAACGTTACGGGCAATGTCAAGCGCCCGATGTACTACGAGATGCGGGCTAACGAGAGCGTTTCCACACTGTTGAAGTATGCTGGAGGCTTTTCTGGCGATGCTTATCGCAAGAGCGTCCGTCTGATCCGTAAGACCGGCGAGCGATTCGGCGTTTTCAATATCGGTGAGTTCGAGCAGGCCTCTTTCAAGGTGGCCGATGGCGATGCTGTTCAGGTCGATGCCATGCTCGAACGCTTTGAGAACATGGTCGAGGTTAGCGGTGCCGTCTTCCGCCCCGGCCAGTATCGGCTTGGTGAGCAGGTGACCACCGTCCGCAGCCTCATTGAGCAGGCTGACGGTCTGACGGAGGATGCTTTCACCGCCCACGCCGTGCTCCATCGCATGAGGGCCGACCGCTCGCTTGAGGTCATCCCTGTCGACGTGGCAGGCATCATGGGCGGCACGGTGGCCGACATTCCATTGGCCAACGAGGACGTGCTCTTCATTCCCACGCAGGCAGAGCTGATCAGCAACCGGTATGTTCAGATTAATGGCGAGGTGTTGTCGCCCGGCCAGTACCAGTGGGCTGCCAACATGACGATTGAAGACCTGGTGATGAAGGCAGGCGGACTGACCGATGCCGCTTCGGTGGCCAAGGTTACGGTCTCGCGCCGTCTGGTCGACCCCAAGGCAACGATGGCCTCCTCTGAGTTGTCCAAGACGTTCTCGTTCGAGTTGAAGGATGGTTTCGTCATCGACGGTACGCCTGGCTTTATGCTCGAACCTTACGACATTGTTCAGGTGTTCCGCAGCCCCGGTTTCCATACCCCCCGTCAGATTACAATTGAGGGTGAGGTGAACTTTGCCGGTCGTTATACGCTTGAAAAGAAGAACCAGCGCCTGAGCGACTTGGTGAAGATGGCTGGCGGCGTTACCGATGACGCCTTTGTCGAAGGTGCCCGTTTGGAGCGTCGTATGAACGATACCGAACGTGCCCGTTTGCAAATGGCCTTGCGGACAGCCCGTAACAGCCGGGACAGTGAAGACTCTGTTGCTGTTGAGAAGATTCAGCAAAGTACTATATATAATGTAGGTATTCATCTTGAAGAGGCTTTGAGAAATCCTGGCGGCGATGCCGACATCGTGCTCCGCGAGGGCGACCGTCTGGTTATTCCTGAATATGAGGGAACGGTCAAAATCAGTGGCGACGTGATGTATCCCAACACGGTGGCTTTCGAAAATGGAAAGAACTATAAGTGGTATGTACGTCAGGCCGGCGGTTTCGGCGAGCGCGCCAAGAAGCGCAAGTCCTACGTCATCTATCCTAACGGCACGATGGCACAGGTCAACCACGGAGCAAAGATTACGCCGGGCTGTGAGATTATTGTTCCGTCGAAACCCAAGCGTGAGGCCATGACCACCGCCCAGTGGATTGGTATCGGTTCTTCGGCTGCTTCAATTGGTACGATGATTGCCACCATTATTTACATGATAACCAAGTAATCCCTATGACGATGGATCAGAATAACGTAGAAGAGGTGAAGCCTGTTGAGAACGCAACGATAGACTTTGGCGCTCTATGGCAGTCGGTAGCGAAACGCAAGAAGACCTATTATAAGGTATTGGGCATCACCTTTGTCCTTGCCTGTATTTACGCATTCTCCCTGCCGAGAGTCTACAGGTGCGAGGTGATGCTGGCTCCTGAGCTGTCAACAAGCCGCAGCACCAATTCCTTGGCTTCGCTGGCGCGGTCGTTTGGCATGAGATTGGGCAACAATGCCATGGGAGGTAGCAGCGAGGCGCTCCTGCCTACGCTCTATCCTGACCTGATGAACTCGGTCGACTTCAAGACCAGCCTGTTCGATGTGAAAGTCTGCGCTAAGGACAGCGTCAAGCCCAAAAGCTACTATGACTACCTGCTGAACGACCAGAAACGGACATGGTGGAGCAAGGCCATTGGTGGTACCATCAGTGCGCTGTTCAGTCTCATCGCTACCAAGGATACGACGGACAACTCAAAGGTGAACCCCTTTAGGCTGACAAAACAGCAGACACGGATTGCGCAGTTCATTGACCGCAAGGTCGTCTGCGATGTCGACCAGAAGACACTTGTCATCACGATTGATGTCCGGGACCAGGATCCCGTCATTTGTGCTACGGTTGCCGACTCCGTCAAGGAGCGCCTGCAGCAGTTTATCACTGACTATCGTACCAACAAGGCCCGTGTGGACTATGAGTACAACAAGAAACTGTGTGCCGAGGCAAAGGCGCGCTACGAAAAGGCCCGCCAGCTATATGCTGATTTTGCCGATGCCAACCAGGACTTGGTGTTGCAGAGTGTCCGTACTAAGCTAAACTACCTTGAGAATGATCTCCAGCTTCAGTTCACGGCTTATCAGACGTATGTGGCCCAGCTTCAGAGTGCTGAGGCCCAGGTGCAGCAGGACACCCCGGCATTTATGACACTTCAGAGTGCGACGGTGCCAGTCAAACCTGCTGGTCCCAGCAGAAAGAAGATACTGTTTGTGTTCCTCTTCCTTGCCTTTGCAGGTACTACTGTTTGGGCATTCTATAAGGATGGCCTGCTGAAACCTCTGTTAGGTCTTTCGTAGAATCAAAAAGTTTTTAAGTGCCTACACTGCTTACACTAAGGCGTAAGCAATTGATGGTTAATGATTTATCTTGTGTAGGCAAATTGATTTGGTGTAGGCAACTATTAAATAATCGCTTAAAATTATGGCTTTCGACTTCAAAATAGTTCCAGATTGGTGGCCGGTCTGCCAGAATACTGACTGTCCGCAGTCTGCTACCTGCCTCCGCTATGTGGCCTGTCAGAACATGCCACCTTCGGTGACGGTCTGGCCTTGCGTGATGTCTGGAGCCATGAAAAGTGACAGCTGTTCTTACTTTGTCAAGAATGAAAAGGTTCGCCTTGCGCGCGGGTTTAAAATAATGTTCGCGCGCGTGAAGAGCCGTGACGACATTTTCACCATGCGGCGTGAACTGACCGACTACTTGGGCAGCAAGGGAACATACTACCGCTACAAATACGGCGAAAAGCCGCTCAGCCCCGAACAGCAGCAGTGGATTTTGCGAC
>JAEEGI010017009.1_pt1 | contig 14977 bp, 12 predicted proteins | sample 8958751 | NCBI WGS metagenome assembly JAEEGI01 (sample SAMN16246545, study PRJNA631951) | gut metagenome | biome: gut microbiome; feature: rumen; material: KS-attached | host: Bos | place: Iran: Karaj | collected 2018-10
AATAATTCCCGTGCCTGAAGCATCTCAGCCTTCGTCAGACTATGATAGGTTCTGCCCTCTTCATTATTTTGATAGTAATCCCATACCAAAAAGGATTTGACAATCACATCCAATGAGTCCTTGGAGAAATCAGAAGCCTTGACTTTTTCCAGCATAGACGGTCCTTCATTATAGTCGAGCACCTTTTTATATGTGATTTCTTTATCAAAACCGGCAACATGCGATAATGTCAACACACTGTCATGAAGTTCCTCGATGGTGCATAGCGTGGGAAGATTAAAACCATCGGTCAGCACCAATGCATTGCCATTGACGACAACTTTCTTATAAAAGAATAATGTGTCACTGACAACTGGGTCAATCCAGCTATAACCATCCTTTTCTAGTAGGAGTTTGGCGAATTGCGGACCTTCCGTTGTTGTCTGCACTTGCGTCTCCCAAACACCATAAATATCCTTTGAAACAATCTCCTTTTTGCATGAAGAGAGAAGTAGGATAAAGGATATAATCGAGAAGATATAAATATAAGCCTTCATTTGGTGGCTTATTTCATCTGAATGTTTCATGCTATAAATTAAAATGTGAGAACTTAAAAATATTACCTTGGAGAATAATGGAGATAGTCCGTTTACCATAATCGTTATAATACATGATTCTCTTGATCACCAATCTATTTTTCTAATTTCTTTAAGCATAAATGAGTGGAATCATTGTCAAGATACACATAATTTGCTGTAAAATAGCCCAAGCTATCTGTTTTATGGGTCTTAAATGTTACTTGGTATTTACCATGAAGTATATGTCTTTCTGCTTCAATAAATATTGAATCTGGATTGGACGAAATTATCTCCCACGTCCCATTTCTTTCTTCTTCTATCTTTACAATATCCTGATATGTAACTGTTGCATTAGTGTCGGAATTCTCACTCTTAAAGATTGGCAGACTTATATTGTCCTTGTGTATTTGCATGATAAACCCATCGGGAATAACATCGCAATTCCGATATACGTATGATGAATCCAACTCCATCTCATATGTACCCTGAAGATTTGAGTAGAAATGAGAATGTACAGTTCTATATCTATTAATTCCTGTCGCAATTATAATAATAAGCAGAACTAGCAGAATTATGAATAATAAGAGGCGTATATTGATTTTTTTCATAGTCATATTTTCCTATTGTTGATAAATGGAATCAAGTCTGTCCCCTCTATGATTCCTTAACTTGGCGTATAGAATCCACATATTCCTTATATAATATGCTTGTATTTGTTCTTAATTTTTCAATATAATCTGGCTGCATATTCATTATAGTCTGTTCTTCATCGGACATTCTCCCTTGTTTGTAAATTGGATGTGCAGAGTGGCTATTTAAAACAACAGTGATTTTGTTTCCATGGAAACGAAAGGGATGAGTGTAAAGTTTATTTTAAAATACATACTTTTCCTATCCATGTTAAAAATACACTTTTTCTGTTCTTTCGTTATGCCGCAAATATAGAAAATTAGTTAATAACTTCCGTTTTAAACGCTTCACTATCTGTGCCATTTACAGCCGAATCGACCGAATAAGCCGAAACGTCTAATCAACCATCCACCAATACTTGACGAAGAACCGCTTCTTTGTTAATGATTACATATGGGAAGTTACTCCTGTTTTTGGAAACTACTTCGAATATACTATATAGCCACTCTCATCTATGATGTTGTTATAATATCCTGTAGACAGACCGTAAAACAGTTGATAAGCTGTACTTGACTTGTCGATGTCGGCGCGGACACTGGTCATGACTTCAGTAATATAGGGATATGTGCCATTCTTGATCGTTTCTTTGGCTGGCATGATGCCATCGAGGGAAACCATCTTTATCTGTTCCGGCCTTACAATGGAACTGAAATAATAGTAAGGTGTATAACAGATGCCGTTGACGTCGCTATCCAGTTGAATGTATGGAGAAATCATTGTGAACAAGGTCAATTCCTTCCATTCAGGCATCGTAAGGCCTGCCATCACCACGGTTTCCATCTTCTCCTGGCTGCCTGAATTGGCATTGCGGACATAAGGGACGATAGGCGCATCGTTGCCACCCACTTCCTTCCAATTGGTGATTTCTCCCATATAGATTTTCTTCACCTGCTCAACGGTGAGGTTCTTCACAGGATTGCCGGCATTGACGATGAACACAAATGCGTCTTTCGCTATGGGGCGTGAGAGGAGTTCAACACCCTTTTCCTTGGCATATACCGATTCGTCACGTGAAATACCACGGGCCGTGATGATGATGTCGTTTTTCCCATCAATGCAGTCAACGAAAGACTGGTGAGTATTCCAATTCAGGAGTTTTTTGTTCAGCAAATTGCGGTTTTCCACTGACAAACTCCTATAGTCGGCGAAGACACGCCATGTGAGCGTATAGGTATCATCCTTCATCCACTCACAGTCAATTCCCAGCAGTCGGCACATCAACAACGTGCGGAGAGGTTCGGTGGAGTCAGAGCCGTCTATTACAGGGGCATTTTCGATAGTAAAAGCGGTCGTGGCTGTAGGTTTTTCAAGACCTGCAGTATCTTCTTTTGTTTTTTCCGCGTTGTCATCACTACTGCTGCATGAAACGAAGCACAACAACAGAAGCAGGAAGGAGAATATGTGTTTCATTTATTGAAAATTGAAGATTGAAAATTGAAAATTATGCCATTTACACCATGCCTTTTGCGTTTTAAACGCTTCACTTTCTATACCATTTACAGCACCATTATTAATGAGATAACACGTTTCTTCATGATAATCTGTTTTTCTGTGTAATCATTGTTTGGTGGCGTCTGTATGTTTAGGTTCGAAAGACTGTCGTTTTGTGCAGCCTTGCTTGTTTGCGCTGTCACACCCATGGAGCATGTCAAGGCAAGAAGCAATATGCTCAGTCGAAATATTGTATGTAATGATTCCATTTGTTTCAAGGATTAATAAGTGATTGTTCCAAATTAGACTAAAATGGTCTGGTTACATATCTTTCTCATAACAATCGATTAGCGCCCGAGTTGTTTTTTGCCATTGGAAATGAATATTCCACGTGGAATGGTGCCCGACGGCAGTTTCCTGCCTTGCAGGTCGTAGCAATCTACACTATCGCCTTTTGTAGCAAGTATGAGTTGCTCCACTCCATTAGTATCCAGGAGTTTGTAGTAGAACGGACCATACAATAAATTCAGCAGTATGTAAGCCCTGCATCCTCCTATGCGTCCGTTTCCGCAGTCAGGTGTGTGGTCAAAGAACCATACTCCCTCGTTCGTAGTGATGACAAGATCAGTGTTCACATAACTTCCAATGAACCAGATGTTATCTAACACCGTTTTTCCCGGTGTTCCTATCAGGTCCATTTCGCTGAGATCCACCCGGCAGTCCTCGTGTGCAATCAGCAGATAGGGCACGTTGGCTTGTGGGATGGGCTCACGCTCGAACACGAGCACATTGTCCTCCAGATGGTCAAGTCGGTAATATTTCCCCAATGTGGGGTCTGGTTCCACAGGAAGGATGATGGTACCTATTTCACCAGCATGGAAATCCAAGGCATTGAAGAGGGTGAAGTCCATTTTCTTGTCCTCAAAATAAAATGTCGCCCATAAATCATCATCCTTTTCAAAGGAATAATCCAAGCCGGCTTCCACGTACGGCACGAATCCCGTGGCTTTTGCAGACGGCAGGAAAGTGTTGTTTCCCGGCGCTTTCACTTCGTAATGGCCTTCGTCATCTGTCAGGCCACAGTAATCTCGCGCTTGCCACCTACAAGAGGTCAGCGTCACCTCCGCACCGGCAATGGGGTTTCCGTCCTGGTCGGTGACCTGGCCTGTAAGACAATCCAATTTTGTGGCAACAGTGTATTTCAATTGTGGCGCAAAGTCGGATTGGGGGTAGTCGGAAACGTCTTCCATCTGGTCGGATGCGGAGCAAAGTCCGCTGGACTTGAAACTGGAATGTGCGAAATACACATCGTGGTCGCTTGCTTCGCCATAACTCAATGTGGTGATTCTCACACCGGATTGGTTGACATATTCGAAAGGCGTGTCAAGTGTGATGTCTGCCAGTTGAATCCAGTGGTCAAAATCTCCACCACTTTTGATGACAATGTCTCCCTCAAACACTTTTGTCGTGTCATCTACAGGTGCGAATCCACCCTCTACACGTTTTACCGAATGGTCTACATTTTGCATCCAGATGATGACATGCCTTTCCACCTCTGAACCAGGGTTGTACCCCGTGTAACCTATTTTTGTAATCTTGTCACCTTTCAGCAGCATTAGAGTACCGTACATATAGACTGCCTCAGACTTGGAATAGGGGCGGGTGGTGACAATGGGAGCACCTGTCGTAACATTGTATTGATTGTCGTTGTCTCTGGGCGATATCCGCATGGTCATCTCCTTGTACTCGTATTCGTCCCCGTCCTCATTTTGAAGCATGGCGCAAGCCCTTTGTGTCGGTGATGCCGAAAAGCCTGCTTCGTATGGAGCCATGATCTCGGGGTTCTCCTGCGCATGCGCTGAGAACGGCAGTAAGAGAAGGGAAGCGAAAAGAATCATTGTTTGTCTCATATGCTTTGTCTTCAGGAATCGTTTTTATGTTTTTCTGTTCACTTGATGTATTTCTTCCCATCCTGTATGTACACGCCCTTGGCGGGTGCGTGGCGCAGTTGTCGGCCTTGGAGGTCGTAGAGTCTGTCTGATACAGGATAGTGAATTCGTTCTTTTTTTATACTCATATCTATTGGCCAATCATAAAATATACAACGACCTTTCTTGAAAAATGAGAAAAGTCCCATCATCAATTCTTCCCCATTATACTCCCGTGATGTATAATAATAGGAATGAAGGTAAAAGGGCATGTCGATGCATTCGTTTACAGCCCCGATTCCTTCAACAAGTTTCATGCCATTACTTAGAAGCAGTGTCCTGCGGGGCAATCCATCGTAATATGTTGTTTCTGATTTTTCCATCACCCATATATATCCACCCTCAGGGTCTTTCGCATAGTTTTCTCCCACATCTTTCGTAAAATCGTAGAGTAAAATCTCTCCATCATCAGTTATGGTGAATGGCATATAATGACTGCAATTTGGGTTATCTGCAATGAGATTCATGTATTCTTCCAAACATGCGTATATTTTCCCGTCTTCCTCACGCAATGCCAAATAATAGGTGCCATAAAGTTCCCCGTCACATGAGGCCTGAAGTTTTCTTGAGCACATTTGATTTGAAAGCCACTCATCGACATTGAAATATATCTTTTTGTATGTCTTTTCATTGAGGATGGTGTCGCCTATGGCATAGTAAAGCCTTTCTTGTCTTAAACCAGCCCCCAAGTTCTTCAACCGGTAATAATATCCCCATGCATTATAGTCTTCCATCATTTGGGTATTAGACGGCGGGGTGAAATCTTCTCCCGAGAAAATCTCTTCACCGTACACCCTGCATGAAACAAGACGTTCGGAATACGATTCCATCATGATTAGTCCTGATTCCAAAGGTGAAGTATTAGCCCCTACACCGCTTACCCAAAACGTCGAGTTCTCCCCACCATAGAAATACAAGTTTAGGTAGATTCTTCTGAAATCCTTTCCACCCACGGTAATGGTGTCGCATAATGACATCTCACAGTAATCCTGCTGGGAATAGCCCACATTCACGCCGTCTCGAACACTTGACACGTGGTCAAGTCCGAAATCATACAGCAAATATTCTTTGGCAGTATTTCGGATTATGCACATCACAGAGTCACCCTGTTCTCTCAGTGCAGCCAAGTATTCAGTCCTGCCATTGTTCTTGTAATTGTATGCATACATGCAGGTGTATGTGTGACCTAAAAGCATGGTGTCACCTAACAAATAATATCGGGTGTCATATTCCACGCCGTCATAGTTTGAAGTATGGCACAACCACTCCTTTCCTTCCTCAAGGAATCTGTTATAAATCTCACCATGCATATGTTGACAGTTGAATAACACCGTGACGATGATTAACAATAATTGTCTTTTCCGCATGTCGTTTATGGATTGGTTATTTCAATAGTTGAACCTAAGGAAATGGTTGTGTTACCTTGATTTTCAATCGTTTCCGCTTTGATTCTCATGTTATTGCCTTCAAAAATACAGGACCATATGGTCTATTGGTTTCCACATGACTGCCTGAAATCACATGAGCCACAACAATTGATTGGTTATATCCCCCGTTATTTCACCACCCGCTTCTTCCCATCATGTATATACACACCCTTTGCCGGTGTGTGTTGCAGCCGTCGACCCTGGAGGTCGTAAATCTGGTGATTGGCTTCAGGAGTGGCAGTAATGTTGCTGATGCCTTGCTGTGAGCCAGCCGATGAACTGATTTCCATCATGCGTCCCATGAAGAGGATGGTGTGAGTGGGGAGGTGCTCAATGGTGAAATAGAAAGGATGGTCGACTGTGAATGTTTCTGTTGAAGGTTCTTGAACGCCATTTGTCATTTCTATCACTGTTACGGCAGCGGCCTCTGTTCCTTTCTCATCGACTGTGATTTTTCCACTTTGGAAAATCTTGTCAATCCACAACGCTACTTCGCTAAGTTGGCTGAAGTCCGCTCCGGGACAGAAAGCCTCATCCATTCCCAATGATTGGAATATATTCGTCAAGTTGTAATCCCCGTCGATTTCGAATTTGGGCATTTTCAGTTTTTTGCCCTTATATGGTGCGTTGCAGGCGGCAAACCAGTCTTCGTAAGTGAGTTGAGGAATACTGTAGTTTTCTGTTGGCAGGAAAATGGTCATGGAGAAATCCCTGTATCCGTATGGTATGGTCAGGGTGTTGAATTGTCCTGTTGTAGTGGAGCGAAACTCCATATCAGTTTGCATCATATCCACATTGATAGTCTTCCCGTCGGCAAGATAGAATAGTTCCGTTTGGGTGTCATGAGGATCGAAGGGTTCCGACCAACTGCCTTTGAAATAGAGCGCGTTGGCGAGCAATACGGAAATATTCGGATTGGGTTCGTTGAGGATAAAGGGGATGAGTTGATGAGTCTTTTCGTTCACCCATCCGTTGATTTGGTCAATACCTTCTTGTGACCCGAAATCCACGTTGCCCACCTCGGCGTTGTAATGGGTGGTTAACAAATTCTTGTAACTGTCGTATAAAGGAATGTCGGGAATGCTCCACACCCCGTTGGCTATTTCGCAAATGGGATAAGCGGCTTCGTATTGTTGTTTTGCCTCTTCCTCCGTCTGATATGGAGAGGGAGTATATTCGAAAGGCGGACGGTAGGTGAGTTGCTCCGCCAGTTGCTGGTTGTAGGCGTTCACCTGTTCGTTGGTATATCCCGCAGTGCCCATGGCCTCCTGTATCTCGGCAAGCGTGTTGTTGGCTGCTCCGTTCTGCACCATCGAAAGGGCGATTTGTGCGGAGAGAGGTGATAGGATGACATTTTTGTTGCCATCCTCTGCTACTTTGTTGAACAGCGTGAAGGCAAATCTTTGGTAGATGGTTTCCAATGGCTCGGTATTGTCTTGGGCCATCACACTCACACTTGCCATCAGTAAGGCGCATATCATAAAAATCTTCTTCATAATGGTATCGTTTTTATGTTGTTTTTTCTGTTCACTTGATGAATTTCTTCCCGTCTTGTATGTACACGCCCTTGGTGGGTGCGTGGCGCAACTGGCGGCCTTGGAGGTCGTAAAGGTGAGATTCTTTTGGAGATTCGCCGTTATAACTGTTGGCATCTATGGAATCCTCTATCGGCACAGCCATCCATTCAGAATTAAAAATATACTGTCCATCTTTTATACATGAACGCACTGCGATATGTATCCCAAATATCGGCTCTTCGTAAAGAACAGGGTTGAGTTCAAAAGCAAATGGATTGACAAAAGGGGCACCCACGCCTTCAACCCAACGGCCTAAGCGGTATCTCCAATCTAATTCATCACTAAAGATAAGCGAATATTCCAACTGTCCAGGCAGGAACTGCCAACGACGCCCGCCGTCTGATCGAACTAACTGATAACCATTATAGGTTAGTGTTAATTGTTCCCCGGGGTTGCTGAAGTCATAGATAAGTTTTTCCTCCGTTGCTTCTTCCTCAATGATGAACACCTGATAGTTTTCTTCCCTGATGGCGCAGTAATAGTGCTGTTCACCGTCTCCATAGTATTCCTCAAATTGGCAGATTACTTTTTTATAATCCATGTCATTTACCAGTGTGTCGCCACACATGGTGAAAGTACAGTCTATACCTTCTCCATTGGGATCCTCAAAAGGTCGTAGCGGATAATCGGGCCATGGATGTTCATATCCACAATACCAGACCTTTCCTTCTTCCACAAACGGCACATATTCACGTTCCTCCTGGGCCATGGCTTTCGAAATGCCAAGGCTGCACAATATGATTGCCAAAAGTGGTAAAAGTCTTCTCATAACTAATAACTTATGTTAAGAATATACGTTGTCTTTCGTTTGCAAATATAGGTAAATTTTCATCGTCATCCAAGGAAATCAATATGCATTTCAACGCATTTTTTACGGTTAGTTGAGTGACCAAACCGCTGCGGCTCAGGTCTGTTATTTCATCACCCGCTTCTTGCCACCTTGGATATATACCCCAGGCTTGAGGCTGTTGCCATCCACTTTTATACCATAGAGGTTGTAGATGGCTTGGGAGGTATCATCGGCAGATGATTTTAGATGAATAATGATGTTGGGGTCGTTGATGATTCCGCTTATGATTGGGCGAACCGTAAGGCCAATACCGCGGTATTCGCCGCCACTGCTTCCGCCCCATGAATCGAAGCAGAGGCGGTAGGCGTTGTTAGAACTTTTCTGGCATAACGTGGATGACCAATAGTAGCCACCAGGCATGTAGCATTCGAGAAAGCCATTCCAGCAGATGTCCGCCTCAGGCAAGAAGATCGTGCCGTTACTCGGGCCAGTTAACAGCCCACCGACTACACCATTCTTTGTTGTCCATGTATATGAGCAATTGCTGATTAATTCCTGAATTTGACCTTCTGACGGCATTTTCCAGATACCGCCCCATTGGACGTGGGCAACGTCGTACTCTGTGCCAGCAATATCGCTCCCAATGTCGTAGCAGGTGTTTTTTGAACCGTCGCAATGGATGTAGTTGCTCCAATCGTACTTGGATTTCTCCTCCGTCTCGCCCCATGCGTAGTAGCCACCATAATCCTCTGGGCTGTCAGCCCCCACGTTGCAGCACGCCCACTTCGTTCCAGAAGGCAACCCTAGGTCGATAGCATGGGGATGGTTGTCATCGGGGCATGACGATGGGTTGTTGGTGAATTGCTTCAAATCCTCAATAGTGAAGATGCATTCGTCACCATCATAGCAAGACAACAACAGAGATGGGGAATCAATAGCTTCCCACCAAAACGGGAAATGTGGACCATTCATGCAACCAATTCCCTCTATCCAATAGTCTACCAAGCCGTCAACGATTTCCATTCCTTCCATATGAGCCCACATGTCCATACATTTACGACTCTTTCCATCAACGTCCACTTCTCTCACCTGCTTCACCTCCATTTGATACATGTCATCAACCTCATCCTTGAAAATTTCACCAGGCTGGAGGTAGAAGTCGAAAATCAGTTGCTCTGGTACATCTTCCCAATAACGTTCGTATACACGACCATCCTCTTCACGCAGACCACTGACAAACCTGTCATCAAGATATAATTTCTTATAAGCCACATCATTCATGACGGTGTCACCCTTCAGCATAAAGGTATAAGGGAATCCTATACCCCAGCGCCCCTTAATATCTTGGTAATAGCCCGGTGGTATGGAATCAGACTCTGGTGGTTCTGCCGGATGAATGCTCACAACATTCCAAATCCTGCCATCAACGACTGTTGGCAACATGTTGTCCTGCGCCCAAGAAGTCATCTTCATGGCGAAAGCAAGCAATAACAGTAGATATGTTTTCATGTTGTTTCTCATAAGTCTTTGGTTTTATGTGATTTCAAGTCATTGGCATATATAGGAAAAAAGGCATACCTTAGCTTAAAATGTTTACGCATTTTTTACGCATCATGAGCCACGTTCTCAACCTCAGCAGTATGTTCTTGGGGGATTGTTTCACAAGCCGTTCTCTCCCTCCCTTGGTTAGCCAAGGTGGTTTTCTTGTATCCTCCAACCTTTCCACTTTGGAGACAGTTCTCGCAGAATGGCAGGGCAATACTTGCTGATGGTATGACGTGGTTACAAATATAGGTCATGGCAAATATAGGAAAAAATGAGTGAGCTCCTTCCTTTTGGACGGAATATAAATACACATTTTTACACATTGGACATGTTTTCCCACACATTTTTGCCTTTACCGCCGCGGCTCAGTCCCGTCACTTCACCACCCGCTTCTTTCCATCCTGGATATACACGCCCTTGACGGGGGCGTATTGCAGCCGACGGCCTTGGAGGTCGTAAATTTGGTGGTTGGTGGCAGGCGTAACGGGGATGTCCTTGATGCCTTGCGGTGAGCCAGCCGATTGGCTGATTTCCATCATGCGCCCCACGAAGAGGATGGTGTGGGTGACATTGTTCTCAATGGTGAAATAGAAGGGATGGTCGATGATGAAAACGTCTGTCGACGGTTCAGGAATGCCACTTGTCATTTCTATCGCTGTCACGGCAGCAGCCTCGGTACCACTCTCATCGACAGTGATTTTACCGCTTTGAAAGATTTGGTCAACCCACAACCCCACATTGCTTAGTCGGCTGAAGTCGGCTTCGGGGCCGAAAGCATCCTCCATGCCCAGTTTTATCAGGATGTCGTTCAGTTGGTAGGTTCCTTCAATCTCGAATTTGGGCATTTTCAGATATAGGCTCTTGTACGGTGCGTTGCGGGCGGCAAGCCAGTCGTCGTAGGTGAGTGGGGGAATACTGTGGTCTTCTGTAGGCAGGAAGATGGTCATGGAGAAATCCCTGTATCCGTATGGTAAGGTCAGGGTGTTGAACGCTCCTGTCGAAGTGGAGTGACATCTCATGTCTGCTTGCATCATATCCACATCGGTAGTCTTCCCGTCGGCAAGATAGAATGTTTCCGTCTGGGTGTCATAAGGGTCGAAGGGAGTCGTCCAACTGCCCTTGAAGTAGAGGGCGTTGGCGAGCAAGACGAGAATATTCGGATTAGGCTCACTGATGATGGACGGGATGAGTTGATGGGTCTTCTCCTTCACCCATCCGTTGATATAGTCTATGCCCTCTTGGGTGCCGAAGTCCACGTTGCCCACTTCGGCGTTGTAGTAGGTGGCGACCAGGTCCTTGTAAGTGTCGTATAATGGAATGTCGGCCCGGCTCCACACCCCGTTGGCTAATTCGCAAGTGGGGTAGGCGGCCTCGTAGCTTTTTCTTGCCTCTTCCTCAGTTTGGTAAGGTGATTCGGTGTAACTGAATGGTGGGCGGTAGGTAAGTTGCTCGGCCATCTGTTGGTTGTAGGCGTTCACCTGTTCGTTGGTGTATCCCGTAGTGCCCATGGCCTCCTGAATTTCAGCAAGGGTGTTGCCCGCTGCCCCGTTCTGCACCATCGAGAGGGCGATTTGTGCAGAGAGGGGAGAGAGGATGACGTTCTTGTTGCCGTCCTCCGCCACTTTGTTGAACAGCGTGAAAGTGAACTTCTGGTAGATGGTCTCCAACGGTTCGGTGCTGTCCTCCTGGGCCATGACATTCGTAATGCCAAGGCTGCAGAATAAGGTCATCACTATAGTAAAAAATCTTCTCATAGCTTAAGTCTTTGGTTGATAAAAAAAAGTAGTTATTCAATCGCAAATTTAGGATAAAAATCCTTTACCTCCAAGAAAAACAATACGCATTTATTACGCATTTTTGATATCGTTAGTGGAATGACCATACCGCCACGACTCAGTCCCGTCACTTCACCACCTGCTTCTTCCCATCTTGGATATATACTCCTTTTCGCGGGGAGATGACACGTATCCCTTGCAGGTTGTAGCAAATGCGGGTGCGAGAACCGGTACTGACAGGCTTGATGTCACTGGGCATCAGTTCCACCGTCCGGTTGCCGGTGAGTTTCAGCACCGTGTGGCTGATGTTCTTGCGCTTGGGTTTGTTGCCTCCCCAGGGGCTGGCGTCTTCGATATCATTAAATAAATACAAGGGACCACCTAAATGCCCCACCTTGAACAAAATGTTGTGATAGCAGGGCAGGATGTCGCCGTCTGCTATCACGTCATGGTAAAAACAGAGCGAGTCGGCATCGATGATATCCGTGCACAGCATGATTTCATAGGTGCAGGTGTCGATTTCACTGTATTGTAAAGGGGTGTCTGGCTCGAATGTGCCGAAATCGTAGAGTATGAATTCGTCGGTGATACTTCCCGATAAGAAGGTTCTTGCATAGACCACGGTGTCGCCCTGTTCTGTGCGTATGTAGGCTATATTTGATGATAATCGGTTGGTTTTCAGGTTCAAATACTCCACTCCTTCGATGGTGGTATGGCCTTCGAGAAAGAAGGTTTCCACGTCATCTTCGTCAAATGTCACCACCCACTGCGTACCCTCTTTCCACACGTCTTGGGCGTGTAGGTGCAGCGTGAAGAAGAAAGCCATAATAAGGAGTATCCGTTTCATATTCTCAGACCGTCATTTGATGTATTTCTTTCCATCCTGGATATATACGCCCTTTGTCGGAGCCTGTTGCAACGCACGACCTTGGAGGTCGTAAATCTTGTGGTCGGTGGTAGGCGTAACGGGGATGTCCTTGATGCCTTGCGGTGAGCCAGCCGATGAACTGATCTCCATCATTCGTCCCATAAAGAGGATGGTGTGGGTGGCATTGTTCTCAAGAGTGAAATAGAAAGGATGGTCAACCACAAAGGTTTCGGGTGGTGAAGGATTTCCCCAATCCATTATAATTACCGTCACGGCGGCAGCTTCCGTCCCCTTTTCATTGACGCAGATCTTGCCGCTTTGGAAGATGTCGCCAATAAACAGTCCAAAATTGCTCATCCGGCTGAAGTCGGCAGAACCAGTGAAGGCTTCTTCCATACCTAATGACTTGAAAAGGTCTACCATGTCGTATTTTCCTTCGATTTCGAATTTTGGCATTCTCAGTTCAAAATCTTTGATAGGAGCATTGGCATCGGTGGCAAGGAGCCAATCGTCGTAGGTGAGTTGTGGGATGCTTTGGTTCTCGGTAGGCAGGAAGATGGTCATAGAGAAATCTCCCTTACCGTAAGGCAGGGTCACGGTATTGAACTTTTCGGATGTGGTGGTGCGACAGTATATCTCTTCTGTCTTCATCATATCCACGTCCATAGTCTTACCGTCGGCAAGATGGAATTTTGCTGTCTCGGTCAAATCAGAATCGAAAGGTGTTGTCCAGCAGCCATTGAAATAGAGCGCGTTGGCTAACAAGACTGCGATGTTGCCGTCGGGTTCGTCAAGGATAGATGGGATGTGTTGATGCGTCTTATCACTTACCCATCCGTTGATGTAGTCAATACCCTGTTGGGCTCCAAAGTCCACGTTACCCACCTCAGCGTCATAAATGGTGGTCATCTGTTCTTTGTATTCATCCAGCAACGATTCACCAATGCTTGCCCATATCCCATTTGCCGTTTCGAAAACAGGATATGAATAATCGTATTGTTCTCTCGCTTCTTCCTCTGTCTGATACGACGGATTAAAACTGAAAGGAGGACGGTAGGTGAGTCGCTCCGTCAGTTGCTGGTTGTAGGCGTTTACCTGTTCATTGGTATATCCCGTAGTGCCCATAGCCTCCTGAATCTCGGCGAGGGTGTTGTTGGCCGCTCCGTTCTGCACCATCGAGAGGGCGATTTGTGCGGAGAAGGGAGAGAGGATGACGTTCTTGTTGCCGTACTCCGCCACTTTATTGAACAGCGTGAAGGCAAACTTCTGGTAGATGGTTTCCAGCGGTTCGGTGCTGTCCTGAGCCATTGCGCTCATGCAAGTGATGAGCAAGACTAATATCGTAATGGTCTTTTTCATAAGGATAAAGTGTTTATGTTGTTATTCATGTTTCACAGACCGTAGTTTGACAGATAGGTTTCCAGCGTCTCGTTGACCACACACTCGTCGAGTTTGCGTTTCATGCGCTGTTTCCGCACTGCCACCGATGACGAGGCGATGCCGTAGATATTGGCGATCACGGGGTTGGGCACTTTCATGGCTACCAGACAGCAGAAGCGCACGTCCTCATCGCTCAGTGAGGGGTGGTTCTTGCGCAACTGGCGTGTGAAGCGTGGCAGCACTAAGTCGGTATTCTCCTCTATCAGTCGCCACGATTTTTCGTTGAGGTCGATGTGCCCGTTGCTCGTACGTTTGGCGTTGATGATGGGTAGCAGGATGGCATAGAGGTGTTCGTAATAGCGTTTTTGCAGGTCTTCGTTGAGCGCTCTTGTCTCCGCCTCGCTGCTCTTTGCGTCTTCTGCCAGGCGGAGGGCTTCGAGTTCGGCCTGGCGGGCAGCTACGGCGCGTCGGCGGAGCACCACGAGGGCGATGGCAGCCATTGCCACCACGAGGGTGAGCAGCGACAGCAGTGCCCACATGCGGCTGCGGCTCTTCTCCTTGAGCGTCTGTTCGTTGGCGGCAGCCAGTTTCATCTGCTCCTCATGTCGCAGTTGGTGGATTTTGGCCGATGATTCCGATGCCTCACGCTGTGCCACTGAGTCGTTGAGTGTCAGCAGTTGTTTCGCGTCATCGAGTGCTGCCTGTGTCTTGCCTTGCTGCTCATGGATGCCCATCAGCAGGCCGAGCAGTTCAATCTGGGGATAGATGCCGTCGGTTTCCAGGTATTGGCCGATTTTGCTTTCCGCTTCTTGGGTCTGACCTGTGCAGTTAAGCATATATACCTCGGAGAGATGGTAGATTTCTTCTTTGGTGATGGGCGGGAAATCGGCTTTGGCTTGCGGGAGCGCGGCCACAACGGGGTCCGGAGCCTCGGTCTGCAGGAGCACCG
>JAEEGI010017011.1_pt1 | contig 14974 bp, 15 predicted proteins | sample 8958751 | NCBI WGS metagenome assembly JAEEGI01 (sample SAMN16246545, study PRJNA631951) | gut metagenome | biome: gut microbiome; feature: rumen; material: KS-attached | host: Bos | place: Iran: Karaj | collected 2018-10
ATAACTTTTAATAGAGAGGTTGAATAATTATGAGCGTAATGAACGTTAAATTTGCAGGCCTCGGTGGCACAGGCGTTATCAAGGCTAGTGACGTGATGGCCGAACTCGTTTTCGAACAAGGTTACGATGTGAAAAAAGCCGAAGTCCATGGCATGAGCCAGCGCGGCGGTTCCATCGCTTCTGACGTGCGCTTTGCAAAAGATGAAGAAGTGCAGTCCCCGATGATCCCGTGCGGCGAAGCCGACTACCTTGTCATCTTTGACGAAACGCAGGTTGTGGTGAACGAAGCCTACATGAAGCAGGGCGGCGTGCTCCTCACTCCGGCCGACATCGATGTCTCGAAGCTCGAAAACGTGAAAGCTTTGAATGTCGCCATGCTCGGCAAGCTCTCCAAGTACTTCGACTTCACCGTCGATCAGTGGCTCGTCGCTTTGAACAAGCTCTTTGCCGAAAAGTTCCACGAAGGCAACAAGAAGGCCTTCATGCTCGGCCGCGAAGGGTAATTAGCGTTGTCATCCTGAGCGTTTAACGCAATGTCACCCCGGCCTCAGTGCCGGGGTCACCTTTTTTATTCTGCGCGTCCCACATCCTTGCATTTCTTTTGGACTTGTTCTTCCGTGAGCGTCGTGAATGCTTCGAGTTTTTCAGGTTCGGGCCGTATTTGATTGGCTAGCTTTTCGATTTCAGTCGCTCTGCGAGTTCCATAATGAACCGCATTACTAAAGCCCAAATTACGTTGTGTTTCTTGCTTGTAATCCCTTAATTCTGTACGGCTATAATATCCGTCCAAGACGTCATTTGTCGCCACTTCGGCTTCGTACTCTTCAATGGCTTTTTTCAACTTTTTTACAAGTGCAGTTTTTTCTTTATCTAATGGAATCCACGAATTCAAATCGTTGTCTATGGAATCTTGCTTAGAACAAACGCTATGCTTTATGCGGTAAAAAGCGGAGTCGTTTCGTTCGCGGAAAACGACGGTACTGTAAGTAAAATGCCACGCATCGCTAAAGATTTGTTCGATATCGTAATCGGCACCTTGTGCGTTTTCGAGTGCTTCTTTTTGCAAGGCCTTGTCTTCGATAAAGCTCCAAGGCTTTAGAGAGCCTACGTAGAAAAATAAGAAGAGTATGCCAAAAGAAATGATAGGAATTAGCAAAAGTAGCAGCCAATGAACGGCGTTTTTGACTTTGAAAATGCGGCTGAACCAAGAGCAGACAAAGTATAAAGTCAAGAATAAACTTGCCGATAATATCGTTAAATATGGATAAGCAAATTCCGAAGGTTCCTCACAAAGTAGAATAAAGGACGATAGCTGGATCATTCCGCCGATAAGCGCTGCCAGGATTAAAACCCAAAGTGTAAACCACAATATTTTAGGTTTGATATGCTTGTAAAGGACTGCAAACAGGAGCCCCAGTAAAAAGGGTGTGCTGATTCCTAAAGCAAGCAGAATGAAGAATAAAATATCATTCACGTTCATGTAGCTAATATATGAAATTGTCTTTGGCTAGCCTTGAAGTTGCAATGCAAAAATTTATAAAAGTCTCAATTAATTTCCCAAATGAATCGGCGTTTGTTCCTATCGATTATTAGTTGAAAGATGCTCTCAAAAATATTAAATTTAAAAATAGATTTATTTTAGGAAAATTTGCTCTTACAGCTAAATTTGAGTGTACTGAAATGAAAAATGTCGAAAGTTCAAACTCTGGAAAGACGCTTAATGGAACGTTAGTTTTCTGGCTTTGTGCAATTTTGGGTGAATTTGGTGTTCACTGTTTTGTTTGTGGTAAAACGCTAAGAGGTTTGCTCTATTTATCGTTAATTCTTTTTTCTTGTTTTGTCATCCCTTTGGTGGCGTCCCTTATAATAATTGCTGGGGGGCATTTATGTTTGTTGGACTTTGTTCCAGGATTGTTGATTCTTATTGTTGAAGTGCTTGTTTTTGTAGATGCGTGGACAATTGGCAGCGGGCGGTATATTAACAAAAAGAAAGGCCTGAAATATAGGGGTGGATTATGGATGAAAATAATCGCTGTTATAGGTGCTGTTGCAAATTTGTTTTATGTTATTTGTACTGAAAACGAATTTTGTTTCAATATTTCCCAAACAATAAATAAGGATATAAAAGCTAAGGTTGCATCCGAATTGAATGGCGGTTTTAACGATTATCTAGAAAAACAAATGGTCTTTTTTAATCGCGAACACCAAGTAGGTGATTTTGAAAAAATTGGTTATGTTTCAAATAGTGAATTTTTCGAATTTAAGGATTTAAATCCTGGCGTAAGCGTTTCTTATAAGGTTAATTTGGAATGTTCTTATCAATCAACATGGATGTTGATTCCTTCTGTAGTTGATGGTAAATTGGAATGGAATGTAACAGAACCGAAAGATAAAAGGTGTTCTGATAATTATCCATTGAAATTAAAGGATAAATGAGAAATCTTTTTTTCGTTTTTTTGGGGCTTCCCAGCAGTTTTGTATTACTTCTTCTTCCGTAAGCTTTGTGAATGCTTCGCGTGCAGGCCATGCTTTGCGCATGAGTTTTTCTATGGCGATGGCTTTGTGGACGCCTGCTTCCGAAGAATTTTTTAGAACAAGTTCTTTGCGAGTTTGGCTTTTAAAATTTTTCAACGAAACGATGACTGGGTCACCGTATAAAATAGTGTATGGAAAAGAGCTGCTGTTTACCCAAGAATATTCGATTTCATATTCTTCGATTTTTCTTTTCAATTCCTCCACGATGGAAATTCTTTTATCATCTAGATTGTTCCATTGGCTGGTGTCTCCTGCATAATCGCTCCTTCTTAGGACGAAATCATCGTAAATGGAATCGCCTCTATAGGCGAAGTCGTCGCACATGCTGTATATGGTACGATATATAATATCGGCATTCTGCTTGCGGAAAATTACTGTGCTGAATTCATGCCAGCCTTTTCCGATAAATGAATACTCTATTTCGTATTCTGCATCTGGTGCGTTTTCAAGGTCTGCACTTTGCAGGGGTGATTCAGCAATTGAACCCCAGGGTTCTTTTGCTGCATTCCACATCCAAAATGCCATAATAAAAAATGAGGCTATGGGAATCAGCAAAACGAATAACCAGTGGAAAATCTTTTTTATTCGAAAAAATTTGCTATAAAATAAACATGCTACGTGAAGTAATATAATTAGACTGAATGCAATTATTGTTAGATGAGCTATGTTACTGTTTGGCGGGTTAGATTTGATTGCTCCGTTTGTGAAATAAATGCAGGCTCCGATAAAAGTGCACAGAATTGTGGACCAAAGCGTAATCCACAGAAGCTTGAATTTAAAATGTCGGTAAAAAACTGCGCATAGAAAACCAAAAAGACAAGGAATGCCTAACGTCAAGGAGAACATAAAAAGGGATGAAGTAAGTTTCAAGTCTCCAAAAATTTGTAGAAAGAAATTAATCATGGTATTAATATATGCATTTGTGGGCGAAAAATCCCCGAATTCCCACAAATTACGCAATTTCGGACAGTCCTTTTTTGAATGTATAAAAAGTTATAAAGGAAATTTTGAAAAACTGATTAATCAGTGATTTAATCGATTAATCACTTTTACGTTTGGATAAAACTGCCGATTTTTTATCAAAATCGACAATTTTTGCTTTGGCATGGAATTTGCAAAATGCATAATGTCTCATTAACTTTATACTATTGACATTATGTCAAATCTGATATATATTTTATGAGTACGAAACATAAATCTTTAGTTTGGTTGCATGCACTGCCGAAAACTCCACCATTGTCACAGAAAGCGAGGATTGAAGCTGGATACTTGTTACGATTGTTGCAATTGGGGGTGAACCTGTCTTTGCCACAAAGTCGTCCGATGCCGTCAATTGGAGTTCATTGTCACGAGTTACGAATTCAAGACGAAAATAAAATTTGGAGGCTGTTTTATCGTGTAGATGCAGATGCAATTATTGTGGTTTTGTGGTTAGAAAAGAAAACGAACAAAACGCCTGATGAGGTGATAAACTTGTGTCGTAAGCGTTTGAAATTTTATGATATGGAGCGTTAGATTATGGATCAAGCAAAAAAAGAAAGATTGCAGAAGAAGGGCTGGGTAGTTGGGGATGTGGATGAATTCCTTGAGTTGAGTCCTGCCGAAATGGCTATTGTTGAAATGAAAGTTGCTTTGGCAAAAGCTCTCATTGCTAAAAGGAAAAAACTTGGTGAAACTCAAGTGTCTGCTGCGGCTATCGCAAAAACAAGTCAATCTCGTTATGCAAAAGTGGAGCATGCGGATGCGAGCGTTTCGCTTGAGTTGATGATTAAGATGTTTTTTGCTTTGGGAGCAACTAAGAAAGAGCTGCTTAAAACTCTTTCTGCGTGATAATGCCCTTTATCTTCAGAAAATCCGCCCAAATTCCCTCAAATTTCCGAGAAAACCTTAAATAACGTGCTTTTATATTTGTAATTTGTATTTGTGGCACAGTTTTTGCAGAATATTCAGAATACGCTTGCTCCGGCGGCGTCTTGTTATGCATCCCGCGCATCTCGTAATGCGTCTCGCAAAGCATCCCGCTTGTGGGGCGTTCTTGCTTGTGCCTTTTTTGCCCTATTCATGCTCGGTTGCGAAGAAATCGAGGAACCCAAGCCCTGGATTCGCGTCGAGCGCCCGCAGATGCTTTTCACGGATACGACGCTTCTCGACAGTTACGACAAGGGCGTGCTCAACTGGAGGTTGAAAACGGCTTATCTTGAACGTTGGGCTGACAAGGAGATTGTGACGGTTCGTCCGGTGTTCGTCGATATTTACGATTCCATCGGCGAACGTGTGGCGTTCTTGCGTGCGGACTCCGGCAGTCTCGACATGAAGTTTACTTATGTGTATGCTTACGGCCACGTTTATGCGTTGACGCCTAAAGGCGCCTCGGTCCGTGCTGATTCGCTCCTCTGGAACAAGAAGGATAATTTGGTCAGAACCGCAAGCTATGTGCGCGTCGTTTCCGAAGATGGCGACGTGTTGCAGGGTGTCGGTTTTGAAAGCGATGCGCAGTTCGACAACTGGAAAATTCTTTCGAACGTGACTGGCATTTTCCAGGATGCGGCGAAACGCATGAAGGATGAGGACAAACGACAGGCTGAGGCGGAACGCTTGAACAATCCGCCGTCGTCTTCGTCACAGGCGGCTCCAACGGCAAAGCCGGTTTCGTCTGCGTCCAAGAATCCTGTGCCAAGTCCGAAGCCGGTCCCGCAGACGAACGCACAAAATAATGTGCAAAGTAATACTCCGTCTGGGACACGACCGAATGCTGGTGCCGCTCCGCGTACGCTCTTGGTTAAGCCGAAATCGGGGGCCGCCAAGTGATGAAGTTGTTCTCCTCTTTTGCTGAGGCTTGTTACAAGTCCTGTCGTTTTTCGTCGGTCGTATTCCTTGCTTTTGCCGTAGTGTTTTTTGCATCAACTCTTGCTTTTGCGCAGACGTCTCCCCTTATCATGTACCATGCGGACAATCTTGAGGTCGCCCGTAAACGCGGTACGCTTCTGTTGTTGGGAAACGTCCACTTTGTTCATGACAGCGTTGCGTTCAAGACGCAGCGTGCTTCGTGGAACCGCAATTACGAAACTGTCGAATGTAGCGGCGGATTTCTTTTTACGCACCCGTCCGGTTATATTCGTGCAAAAAATGGATCTTACCAAAAAAAGAACGAGCTTGCTATCGCGTCCGGCGAAGTGAGTGCCGGTGATTCCGCGGGCAACTATCTCATGACGGGGCAGTATCTAAAGTACGACCGCAAGGAAGAACTCCTGACGATTCCGCTTGCGCCTAGACTTTATCAGTACGAAAAGCAGAAAGATGGAAAGATTGATACTGTGACTATCGAGGCGCGTTCCCTGATTTACGACAAGAGGAACGGTTTTGCACAGGCGTTCCAGAAAGTGAAACTTACGCAGAAGGATTTGGTGGTCACTTGCGATACAGGTTACTTTGACCGTAGGAACAACTGGCTTTCGATGAAGGGAAACCCTACGTGCGACATGAAAAATTACCACCTCACGGGTGATTCCATTTTCTTAGTCCTTGACGATACCGGAAAGATGCTCAAGTCGGCGCTTGTTATCCGCAATGCCCATGGCGTCCAGAACGAAGAGGCTAAGCGCGGGAATCCGGGCAGCGTGACCGAAGCTTTTGGTGATACTCTTTATTGTGAATTCGACAAGGGAAAGATCAAGCGGCTTTACGTGAACTTGAATGCAAAGGGATTTTTCTACGAGACGGATCTGAAGGAATATCGGAATTTGATGGATGGAAACCGCCTGGATTTGTTCTTTAATAAAGGCCGGATGGACCGTGCCGTTGTTTCTGGGAAAGCGCAGAGCACTTACTTTTACGTGAAGAAGGACAGGACTGTTTCCGGGAAGAACGAGGCGACCGGGGACACGATCCATATTTTGTTCGACGCCAAGAAGAACGCCGTGAAATCGCTGCGCCTGATGGGCCGCACGACAAATGCAAGCGGCCGTTATATAGATTTGGAAAAGGAGCGCCGTATCAAGGATGCTGCCAAGAAGGATTCCCTGGCGAAACTCGATTCGCTTTCGGGGGATGTTGCGAAAAAAGTTTTGACTGCTGCCGATACGGCAAAGTTCGAAAAGGCCTTAAGAAACAAGAAGATGGACAGGCTGTTCAGCCGCCGGAGAAACAAGTCGCTGGCGGGTGATTCTACGAAAACTACGAAAACGGAGGTCGCACCGTGAAAAATTTGGTCAGCACAATACGCACTGACAAGCTGCGCAAAATTTATGGTCACCGTCAGGTGGTGAGCGATGTCTCCATCCAGGGTTCGCAGGGCGAAATTGTCGGGTTATTGGGCCCGAACGGTGCCGGAAAGACGACGACGTTCTACATGATCGTGGGCATGGTGCGCCCGGATGCGGGGCACATATTCCTGGACGATATCGAGATGACGGACAAGCCAATGTACAAGCGCGCCCGTCTTGGCGTGGGTTACCTCCCGCAAGAGGCGTCCATCTTCCGCAAGCTTTCTGTTGAAGACAACATCATGGCTATTCTCGAGACGCAGAACATGAAGCGTTCCGAACGCAAGAAAAAGTTGGAACAGCTTCTTGAAGAATTCAAGATTACGCACATCCGTAAAACGAAATCCATGAGCTGCTCCGGTGGCGAACGCCGCCGCCTGGAGATTGCACGTGCTCTTGCGAGCGACCCGTCGTTTCTTTTGCTCGACGAACCTTTTGCGGGTATTGACCCGATTGCGGTTGCCGATATCCAGTCCATCATTTCGGAACTGAAGGACCGCGGCATGGGCGTGCTCATTACGGACCACAACGTGCGCGAGACTCTTTCGATTACCGACCGTGCCTACATCATGTACAAGAGTCAGGTGCTTACCGAAGGCTCTTCGGAATATTTGGCGAAGGACCCGGAAGCTCGCCGCATTTACCTCGGCGATTCTTTCCGTTTGGACTAGGAGCGTTTTTATGAATCTTGGGATGCAGGCAAATTTAGGACAAACGCAGGAACAGACACTTTCTCCTGCGCTTCTCCAGTCCGTGAAGATGCTCCAGAAAACTTCGCAGGAACTGGAAACGGCCATCAAGGAAGAGGTCGAAGTCAACCCGCTTCTCGAAGTCGATGATGACGGTGATTTTGACGAGTTGCCCCCTGTGGATAAGGACCCGGAGGAACTGGACCCGCGTGCGGAAGAGACGGAGGAGTTCCCTGAGGACATTGAAAACTTGGCACGTGGTTCCTTGGACGATACTGCCGAAATCGATGGAAGTTATCTGGACGGGGAATCTACGGCAGATGTGAACTGGGACAGTTACTTGGGCGACGGGACGTCTTACGATGATGCGCCGTTCAACGACTTGAACGCAGGTTCCAAGGATTCGGAAGACGACTGGGACCGTCCCATCAAGGATGTGGGCAAGAGTTTGCAGGAACAGCTCGAGGATCAGCTCCGCCTTTGGAACGGCACCCGCGAATTGCAGGACCAGCTTAAGGAATGCGGTATCACCGACGAACATTTCCGCAAGCTTGTTCGTTACCTGATCAATTCCATCAATGATGACGGGTTCCTTTGCGACGTGAATCGCGACAACGTTTCCGATGCGATGGTCGTCCAGTCAGACGACAAGTACATCGACGAAATCGAACGGGTGCTCCGCGGGGAACTCAAGCTCGAAGAGGCTAGCCTCCCTGTACGCGAGGCAATACATGTTTTGCAGTCGTTCAAGCCGAGCGGGATTGGCGCCCGCGACCAGCGCGAGTGCTTCTTGATCCAGGCGTATGCGATTCCGAATTTTCCGAGCCTTGCCATCCGCATTCTTGAAGAGGAGTACGACAACTTGCTGCAGCTCCGCTATCCTAGGATCGCCAAGGCGCTGAATGTCTCGACCGACGAGGTCAAGGCGGCTGTCGCAAGTCTTTCTCGCTTGCGCCCGCACCCGGGCTTCCAGCTTTCGCATTCGTATTCGCATATTATCAATGCCGACTTGAAGGTTGTCGAAAAGAAGGGCTGTTACGAAGTCGTCTGTTTCAAGACGAAAATGCAGAAGTCCTTGCGTATCAACCAGACGTACAAGGCGATTCTGACGGACCCTTCCGCTTCCAAGCAGGACAAGGAATACGTCAAGACGCAGCTGGCGAAGGCGACGGACCTCATCAAGGCTGTCGATAACCGCTTCTCGACGATTGAACTTGTGATGCGCGCGATTGTCAAGCGCCAGCGCGGATTCTTCGAGAACGGCCCAGCGTTCCTCAAGCCGATGATTTTGCAGGATGTCGCAGACGACGTCCACTTGGCGGTGAGCACGGTGCAGCGCGCGACGGACCAGAAGTACGTCGAGACGCCCTACGGCATTTACGAACTCAAGCAGTTCTTTACAACGGGCATCAAGCAGGGAACATCTCCGGACGCCGAGGAGGTTGGTTCCGCGCAGGTTATCGCGGCCATCAAGGCGCTTATCGACGAGGAGGACAAGAGTTCCCCGCTCTCCGACCAGGACATCAGCGACGAACTTTTGAAGCAGGGAATCAAGGTTGCCCGCCGCACTGTGGCCAAATATCGTGAAAAAGAACTCAAAATATTGCCCAAAAATCAAAGAAAACGGTAAAAAAATGACTTACTCCGCCCGCATTATGACGTTCTTTTTGCAATAAAAAGCCGGATTTTTGGCTGCGAGCCGTAAAAAATACTCCAAAATGGAAGAATTATTTATTTAAAATTGAATTTAGGTATGGCTTTTTTAAATAAAAAGATGTATATACTTTAATTGCGGAACGGAAGTTCCAAAAGTTTTTTAACGTTAATAATCACAAACATTAACATAATGGAGGTTCATCATGGATATTCAGTTTTCTGCTCGTCACTTTAACGCATCTGCAGGTCTTCAGGACCGTATTCAGGAAGAAATGGACAAATTGGCCAAATTTTACCCGAACATCACGAGTGCCTCTGTTATTCTAGACCACGAAGTCGAACACCAGCGTCATTGCGAAATTTCCGTGAACATCACGGGGGCCGTCATTAACGCTTCTGCCGACGAAGAAAATATGGGCAAGGCGGTCGATGTAACGCTCGAACGCATCAAGGTCCAGCTCAAGAAGGCCAACGACAAGCAGAACGACCATAGGTCCCAGCCGATATCCGAATTGGCATAATGGCTGAATCTAGATTGAAAGATATCAAGATCCTGCACCGGGAACGTCTCCCGGTGCGGGACTTTTTTATCCGCTACGGCAAGGACTTGGAGATGGTCCAGCACTGCCCGGACGAAGATATGGAGTCCTGTATCGCCGAAAGCGGAATCCACCGTCCTGGCCTTGCCATGGCCGGTTATACGAAAGTTTATAGCTCGCAGCAAATCCAGGTTGTCGGGCATACGGAATGGAACTACCTGGAATCGATTGGGCCTGATGCCCGTTCGAAGATTTTCCAGGACCTTTCCGTTTTTCGCGCCCCGATGTGGGTCGTGACGCATGCGCAGACTCCGCACAGCGAACTCAAGGAAATGTGCAACCGGTTGCGTATTCCGCTGTTCTCGACGACGCTGCATACTTACGAGTTCAATAAGGTTGCCCAAAGAATTCTTGAAGAGTTCTTTGCGCCGCATGCCGTTATTCACGGGAGTCTCGTGGATGTTTATGGTGTGGGCATGTTGTACGTAGGCGACAGTAACGTGGGCAAGTCCGAATGCGTGCTCGATTTGGTCGAAAGCGGACATCGCATGGTGGCTGATGACGTTGTCCACATTAGCCACGTCGGGAATTCCATCATCGGCCGTCCGGATCCGCTTATCAAGCATCACATGGAAATTCGTGGTGTCGGGATTCTGGATATCCGTTCGATGTTCGGTATCCATGCCATCCGCAAGGTGAAAAAGATTGAAATGATTGTCGAACTCCAGTCGTGGCGCCAGGATGTTTCGTATGAACGCACGGGCCTTAATGAACTGGAAGAATCCATCATGGGCGTTAAAATCCCGAAAGTCGTGCTGCCGGTCGCTCCCGGCAAGAACATGACCGTCATTTCCGAGGTCATCGCCATGAACGTCCTCATGAAGATGAGCGGACAAAACGTGGCACGGGATTTCAACGAGTCGCTTATGCAGAAAATCAAGGCGAAGGCTAAAGGGGAATATACCGACGATTTGCTAGATTTTAATCCGCAGAACTGGTCTCTTTATGAATAGTTTGCTGTTTAAGATCAAGAAAAATCTTCTCGCAAGTTTTGTCTTTCTCGTCATCGTCGTCTCGTGCGGCGTGGCGGCTTATCTCTTCCATCCTGCGAGTCCGCATTTCAAGCGTTATACGTTTGTTGTCAGGTACGAGACGATAGGGACACTTTCTCCCGGGAATCTTGTGCGTGTCCGCGGTATCGCCAAAGGTGAAATTGTCGATGTGAAACTTACCGAAGAGGCTGTCTATGTGACTGCCAAGGTGCTTGCCGATACGAAAATTCCGGTAAATTCCGAGTTCAGGCTGGTGACGGCCGGACTCATGGGCGAACGCGAAATGAGCGTCTTGACCGGAAATTCGAGCAAGATGGTTGCGGAAGGCGATACCGTGAACGGGCTATATGACGAGGGTACGTCTGGAATTTCAAAGAATTTGTCTGTGATTTTCAAGAATATTCACGAAATCATGGAAGCGATTACGTTTTTTGCCGATTCGTTGCTGGAAGGTGAAGAGGGCAGGCGTATGGGGCGCGTGGCGAATAAGGCGAAAAAACTTGTTCGTATCACGAAGTCCGATGTGCGCCAGTGGAAGTCGCTTGTCGATGAACTGCTGGACGGGTTCCATGCCGCCGGCGAAAATGCGGAAAATGCGCTCAAGCAGTTTGCGGACCGCGGAGACGAAAGTGCTGCGAAGGCGGAAGAACTGATGAGCCGGGTCCAGAGCGTCATGGACCGAGCGAATGCCTTGGCGGATTCGTGCAACGCCGTTGTCACGAAGTTTGACGAAAGCGAAGGAAGTGTTAATTTATTTAGGAAAGAATCTTCCAGGATTAACAAGGAATTTGACTTACTCAAGACGGATTTTGACGCATTGTTCGAAGGCTTGAAAAAGAGCGGACTCAAGCTCAATGTGGATATTTTCTAAGACGAAAGAGGTATTAGGGTTTCGTAGCCCTGAATCTGTCATTCTGAGTGAAGTCTTGTCATGCCCGGTTCGGGCATTTTTTTATTTTGTGGTTTGTAATTCACGAATATCTTTTGTTCGTAGAAAATGATTTAGGAATGAGATGATGAAATCTGAAAAAGTGATTTTGCTTTTTTTGTTTGCTGCATTGCTGTTTACCGCGTGCAGCGAAAGCTCCGTGTCGGCCGATGATTCTTCTAATCAGGGGTTTGTAGAAAAGCCCAGAATAGAAACGAAGCCGTCTGAATATGCGGTATATCTTTATGGATCAGTAAGCGATTCCTCTGGTAAACCCATTCCTCGCGCCCGCATTTACCTTGTTCTAGAAGACAAGGAGGAATCTTATCATGATGTTATTAGGGATTCTACGATGTCCGATAGTAAGGGGGATTTTTCATTTGGATACATTGCTGAATATATGAGCATTTATAGAATTTTAGCCAAAATGCCTTCGAAATCGGGAAAGTCAGACTCCCTTCTAGGTTATAAAGACAATGTACACTTTTCTTGGGACGGGGATTCCATATATTTCGATATTGTAATGGATGTCCCGGCGTCATTGCATTTATATTCAAACTTTTTAAATGGATGGGACGATAATCCCGTTGATTCTGTTTGCTTTCATGGGACGCTTGTTTGTGCATACTTTTCAAAGGAAGACCAAAAAAGGGGATATACTATTGTGACTGGGCTTCCGGTGGGGGATTTTGGCGATTTTTACGCATGGCACGGTGATGGAATTTCTTCTGTTGGATGTTCGATAGATCCGCGGGCGGGTGATACGCTTTATGTCAGCGATTATGCCGCCGGATATCCGGAGGATTCTCTTAGGATTGCGTTACCAAAATCGACATCCCGGATGCTGGATTCCTTGGGACTGGACAAGTCCCTAGAAAAGCTTTTTGTTCCTGTGGTAAACTCTCAAAAAGAAAACTGCAATACCGTAGTGGACGAATTGGGTGAAGCCGTCCTGTGCAACTACGCTACAAATGATTCGAATAGTCGCTACTGGCTTACGTTCCCTGAATTAACAAAGAATTCCATTACGGCATATTGGTTAACGTACGGCTGGATGAGCACGTTTACTAGAAATGAAGATATTAAGCGATTTTATGCGTCTGCCAATCCGGGCGATACGGTATTTGCCGACACGCTGTTCCAAAGGCATCACAATGTTTACTGTTCGAGCAATTTTATTTTATATAAAACGCAGGACGAAGACGACTCGGAAGACAGCTGTTATGTATCGGATTGGCAAGAAGAAAACCTTGCTTTGAGCTTTTGGATAGATTCGAGTGAAAAGCCGGATAGCAGCAAGGCTGCCAATCGAATGATTATCTCTGCCGGGCGTGACACTCTCGGTTTCAAGATGGCGGAATGCGAAGAGGATTCAAAGTCCATTTGCATTAGCATTAACTCTAACAAGGATTCTGTTGCAAGCGGCATTTATGGAAAGGCGAAAATCCTTGACGGCAAAAGACACCATGTCTCGTTTGTCGTTTACAAAAAGCACCTGTGTATTATAATAGACGGTGTTACAATCCATGATTCCGATTTGGAGTTTTCCGATGAATTCCTTGGAAGTTTTGCAGGAATCCGCGTAGGAAAGTACCCGCTAAGCGATGTCGTGGTCTTTCAGCCGGGTACTTACGTCCACAAGGAAGGGGACAAGGATTGGGGGCGCCTCCAGGCATGGTTTAACGCATTTTATGAACTGCAAAAAAAACATTGATTACGACCTGGCTACATCCAATACGAAAGAAAAGTCGAATTACAGGGGCTTTTTAACGTTTTGTCAACATTTTTTTTTGAAAAAATAATATTTTAATTGCTCTTTTTTGTAAAAAAAGATAGTTTAATGCGGTGCTTATCACAATGTAACTCACAAAGAAGGAGTTTATTATGGCTGAGAAGAAACCCGTAAAGATGAGCGATGCTGACCTCAAGTTTTTTGAGGAGATGCTCTTGGAAAAGAGACGTGAGCTGGTGACCGCCCAAAGCGAGTCCGAAAAGGCGAACGTGTTCCAGGGCCAAAAATCCCAGTCTGGTGATGGCGGTGATTCTGACGGAGCCGATTCCGCGACGGATTACAATTCGCTCGAAACTAACTTCTCGTTGGCGGCACGCGAAGGCAAGTACCTTGTTTATCTTGAAGAGGCTCTCAAGCGCATCAAGAATGGGACGTTCGGCGTGTGCAAAGTTTGCAATCAGCTAATCCCGAAGGCAAGGCTCATGGCTGTGCCCACGGCAACCAAGTGCGTGAACTGCAAGGAAGAAACCAAGAAAAAGGAAATCCTCGACAACCGCATGGAAATGGCGAAGATGTTCGCCGAAGCCCAGCGCAAGGAGATGCTCCGCAAGGCCGCGGACCGCTAATTTTCTGTATTCAATTTGGTGCTGATTTTCCATTTTGGCGGTGAAATCGAGAAATTTTCGTCGTTTTCACCGCCACTTTTGCATTTTCGGCTTTTTCTAACCGTTAAAGCTCTTCAAAGAACGCATCGGAGAGCTTTGCGCGGAAGGCGTGGATGCGGTCGGCGTTCGGTTCGCGGTGCGGATAAGTGAAGTTGCTGAGCAGCACGATGGCGCCTCCCTTGTCGGGGTCTGCGACGATGCTTGCTCCCGTGAATCCCGTTTTGCCGAAAGCCTGCGGCGAAACCTTTGTGCCCATGAAGCGGGGCGCGTTCAATTCCCAGCCGAGGGCGGCACAGGCGCCGAAATCATCGGGGAATGCGTTATGGCTTACGATGTCGAGCACTCCGGCGGGGATGATTTGTTGGTCCTCGAATTTCCCGTCCATCAAAATCATTTTCACGAACTTCAAGAGGTCGGGTACACAGCTGAACATGCCGGCGCTACCGACGGGGAACAATTTTTGCAGCACCCAGGCGCTTTCGTCATGGACTTCGCCTTGGATTTCGCGGTGCCTGAATTCGCATAGCTCCGTTGCTGCAATTTCGGATTTCGGGACACGTGTAAGCGGGTTGTAGCCGGAACGCGTCATTCCGAGCGGCGTGAAAAATCTCTCGTTACCTTGTTCCTGCAAGCTCTTGCCTGTCAACCGTTGCAGCAAAATGCCGAGCAGTACGCTGGCGGGGTTGCCGTAGTTGAACACTGTCCCTGGCGCCGCTTCGAACTGGTATGTATAAAGTGCATCGAGAATCCCTTCTGCCGAAAGCGCCGTCAGCGTCTTCATCGGGACGCGGTAATCGAGGCTGTGCGTGAGCAAGTGCGAAACGCAAATGTCGTCGCGGTAGTTTGTCTTAAGTTCCGGAATAAAATCGATGACCTTCGCGTCAATCGAGAGTTTGCTTTCAAGAATGTATGTAAG
>JAEEGI010017013.1_pt1 | contig 14974 bp, 13 predicted proteins | sample 8958751 | NCBI WGS metagenome assembly JAEEGI01 (sample SAMN16246545, study PRJNA631951) | gut metagenome | biome: gut microbiome; feature: rumen; material: KS-attached | host: Bos | place: Iran: Karaj | collected 2018-10
CAATATTGAGAGAAACTATCACCTCATTGAACGGAGAAATTGAGAATAATCAGAATCTGTCAAAAATAATAACGAAAAAAGATTCGCTTATTAATGCATTAAAAGACCAGCATGAGGCAGATAGCTCCTCTATTGTAAATGTACACATGCAACTTGATAGTGTGATTGCTCGGTATGCAAATGGCCGTCTTTATTTTAAGTATGATTCAGTACGTATTGATATATGTCTTAACGAATTTGAAAGTATAAAAACCCCATCCGTCAAAGAAAGGTTTAGTCAGGTGCCTAATTTATTGAAAAACTACGGCGACTATTCTTCTCAACTTAAGTTGCTGTTACAAACAGCACAAGATGACCCTGATAGGAGGGCAAAAAATAAGGCTGATGAATATAGGAAAAAATACTCGGATCTGATTTATAATTCATTCTATTATTCAAATTATTATGCAAAGAAGAATTCTGGCACTTGGTCTATACCTTATTTAAACAATGTCATTGAGGTTGCCCTATCAATCCTTAAAGCACATAACCCTGGTAAATATGATTACGTGAACTTCAACCCTTTGATAGAAATGCTTTAATCCCATTTATTTTACATGAAGAATCTAACAACACTTTTATGCTTTGTCTTTTGCTTTATGACGGTTAAAGCTCAAGACATTAAACGTCCCGAAAGCTATAACTACACACGAGCTGTAGAGGCAATCCAACAAGAGAATTATCAAGAAGCTCTTGACTTCTTGAATATGGAAATCGAAGAGAATCCAAAGAACGGCTATGCTTTTGCTTGGATTGCTGCAATAAGACAGCATTATCAAGAATATGGCCGTGCAATTACGGCACTCGACCAAGCATTAAAATATATCCCTAAAAAAGACAAGACATATAGAACATGGGTTTACTCAAATAAAGCAGATGTTTATCAAGAGCTTGATGAATACGACAAGGCACTTGAATGTATTTCCTTGGCTATTGCTGCAGATCCAACAGATAAGAGTAGCTTCGAAAAACGAGCCCAGTTGCTATTTGAGCAGGAGAAGTATGCCCAAGCAGACTTGGATTATCAAAAGATGATTGAACTTGCTCCTGGCGATGTTATGGGGTACATGGGATTGGGACGCAACCAGAAGATGCAAAATAATTATGATGCTGCTATTGAACAATTCAATTACGCCATTAAGTTGTCACCCGATTACGCTTCTGGCTACTCTTTCCGTGGTGAGTGTTATTTACTTCAAGGGAAATATAACGAGGCTGCGACTGATATTGTAAGGGCACTTGAAATCAACTATGATAATAAGGCTTTTTATCATATGCAGCAATTGGCAGACTCTTCAATTACAGCTATCGCGACAAAGCTTCGAGTACAGGCTGCTAAAGAACCTAATGAGAATACATGGCCATATTACCTAGGTGTTGTACATGAGCGTAAAGACAACTATAAGAAAGCTATAAGTTATTACAAGGATGCTCTTAAATTAGAAACTAATCCTATCATAGCCAATCGCATTTCAAGTTGTTATGAGGACTTGGGCAACTACTCTGAGGCTCTTAGATACATAAACATGGCTATTCAAGCTGATTCAACTAATGAAGATTTCCTTCGTATCCGTGCATTAATTTATGATGCCACTGGTAATACGCAGGAATCTATCGGTGATTGGGATAAATACATTAGTATGGATCCAGAGTATTACTATGGATATTATCGCCGAGGCTGGGTAAAAGACCATACAGGAGATGCGGAAGGTGCTATAGAAGACTATACTACATCCATTGAACTAGAGCCAAGATACTCATATGCATACATTAACAGAGGTGTTCTTTATAAACTGATTGGAGAGAAAGAATTAGCAAAAAAAGACTTTGAGGAAGTTATAGCAAGAGATACACTTCTTGAGGAAAGTCATACCATTTATGCTCTCTTCCACCTTGGAAAAGTACAAGAAGCAAAGGATTTAATACAAAAGTTACTTAGTAAAAACGAAGATGCCAGTAATTGCTATGAGGCAGCATGTCTTTATTCCTTGGCGGATGAAACTGAAACGTCTCTTGAGTTTCTGCGTAAAGCTCTTGAAAAAGGGAACCGCAAATTTAACCATATCAAGCGAGATAGGGATTTAACGAATTTGCGCTCAACTTCAGGATATACTGAAGTAATAGAAGAGTTTGAAGAGAAATGGCAAAAGGAATTATCCTCAGATCAATTTGACCTAACTATAGAGGGCGAGGAAAAAACAGTTGAAATTCCTTTTTCCAAGGATGGTGGTGTATGTAAAGTAAGGTGTCAAATTAACGGGTTACCTCTCCATTTTATTTTTGACACAGGTGCAAGTGATGTCTCAATCTCAAGTGTAGAAGCAACTTTTATGTTGAAAAACGACTACCTAAAGCCTTCTGATATTATAGGTAAACAAAATTATATAAATGCCAATGGTGACATCACGGAAGGCACAGTCATTAATCTTCGCAAAGTTAATTTCGGAGGGTTGGAACTAACTAATATAAAGGCTTCTGTTGTAAAAAATCAGTCGGCACCGCTACTACTTGGCCAGTCTGTTCTAAGTCGGCTTGGTCGAATTGAAATTGACAACAATGCAAAGGTTTTGAAAGTAACATATAGAGAGAAGAAGTAGTAATAGTTCGAGTTTTAGTGCGCCTTTGTTAATCTCGTCTAAAATATCATAAACATAAAACTATGGAATCTGAAGGAAGAAGAAAGACTGGATGCATTTTTCTGGTTATAATGTTTCTGATTGCATTTATATGTATTGTGCAAAAAAATGATTCTGAAGAGAATAAGAAGAACGAAATACCTTCTAAATCATCGGTTTACAGTTCAACTGTGCCCTCTCAACCTTCGTCAAGAGTGGTTGAGAGAACCGACCCAACCATTGAAATGTATAAGAATAATCGCCTTCAAAATGGAAGCCAACCTTATTCTAATGAAATGAGTTTATCAGGCAATGGTTCTGAGATCGTAGTAAAAACATCAGGCAGTTCTTCTACAGATTTGGTCGTTTTCCTGAAAAGAAATGGATATTTGGTCCGAAATCAATATGTGACACCAGGAGGATACGCCCATTTTTACATTCCGAATGGAACATATCAGATTTTTTTCTACAGTGGAAAAGGTTGAAACCCTAACAAAATAATGCCCAATGGAAAGACGGGAGGTTTTGTACTTCATGAATCGTTTTCAAAAGACAATCCCCAATCATTAGAACATCAGATATTGACATATGAGCTGATACTTCAACAAAATGGTAATTTCCAGCAACGACCCTCTAACGCCAATGAGGTATTTGACTGATAAAAAATGGAACAGAAATGTTAGGTGCCTTAGCTGGAGACTAGATTAGTTTAATAGAGTTAATATGTCAGTTGTTTAAGAAGTTGTAAATGATATTATGAAGTTATGAGTCCCAAGCAAGAGGATTGGATATCTACCATCCATGAAGAGGTTAAGGTTTTTCTGAGTCAGCTTAGAATCCACTTTAAGGAGTCCGACGGCAGCATAGGCTTTGAGTATAACGGAAACAGTTATACTCTACAAAGCATGGACAGCGACTTCATGTTTGATCTGGTTCACATTCTTGAGTGGGATTTCACAAAAACGAAGGACTACATAGACCTGTTTGAAATTACCAATCTGATTCATTCCGAATTTTCAATGGTGAGAATGGAATTATCATCTGAGATAATTATATATAGGATACAGAATATCGTCTATCCAGGCGCAGACATTAAGGACCTGATGGAGTTTTCTCTATCTCAGCTAGATGAAGCCATCGACTTATCCAAGCAGCTGATAAAATGTCGACTAGACGAGATGGAACGCTTCTCGCAGCTCCTTCACGATAGATTGAATCTATCCGAAATGCAGGATGAGGATGAACTGTCGAATGGTGAGGAGCGGTCTCGTCGCAAGTTTCCTTTTGTTCATATAAAACATAACAAATACGAAGCTTAGGGGGACAATGTGAAAATAGACTGTCACATGTCAAGAGGATGTTAGAAGAAAACATCTTCGTTCACAGTTTATAGTTAAGGGTTAATGATGGCCTATGACGTATATCAGGGACGGCTATTTGATTCAGCGTATCATTTGCCCTATGATTCTCTGGAATAAGCCCTCAGCCCAAGAGGATAATTTGCCAGCCCAAGGGAATAAAATCGCAGCCCATTGGAATGAGAGCGCAGCCCAAGGGGCTGAGAGATTAGTAAAGTAGAGGAGGAGAACCTTTTTTACAAGAGCAATTTGAGGAGATGTTTTCGAAAAAAGTGCCAACACCTACCTTTTCTCTCGAAATTGGCTGTGATACAGTGTGTTAAACCAGGTAGGTGTTTGCAAAACACCTACCTAACACCTACCTAACACCTACCTGACACCTACCTGTCTCCCCCCTGACAGCTGTCCAGATGGGTTGTCTGGATAGGAAAAAAGTGAAATGGAGGGAGTTAGGATTTGCCATGAAAAAGAATCAAGATTGGGGTGCTTTTTCGTAAAAAAATTTGGTGGTATGGCATACTTTTTGTACCTTTGCACTATGGTATAAAATACCATAGTGACTCTAGTATTAACTATATTTTTTCTATTATGGAAACTACCTTTACAAATTGTGGTGAGACGCTTCGTGTGTCTCAAAATGGGACGCTCGATGTGGAGCAGTTCCTTCAGGACAATTACCTTTTCCGTCGTAACGTGCTGAACGGGAAGGTGGAGTTTGCAACCTTGCCTACAGAAGGCACATCGGGTGGAGAGCCTGCCTGGCGTGTGCTGACGCAGGAGGCGTTGAACAGCATCATCATCCGCGCCAAGCGCGAGGATGTCGGCGATGGGGCCAACCCCAAGTCGGACATCGTGGAGCTGCTCCATTCAGAAGAGGTACGCGCGTACGACCCAATCCGTGAATACCTGGAGGGGCTTCCGCGCTGGGACGGGCAGAACCACGTGGCGCAGCTCTTCGGGCGTCTGCCTGGCATCAGCACAGAGCAGCTGGGCTTCCTGAGCATCTGGCTCCGCTCGACGGTAGCACATTGGCTGCAGATGGACACGCTACATGGAAACGAGTGTGTGCCTACGCTCATTGGGGCACAAGGATGTGGGAAAACCACGTTCCTCAGACGTCTGCTGCCTACGCAACTGCGACAGTATTACCTGGATCACCTGAACCTCTCGAACAAGTTCGACAAGGAGATGGCGCTGACGAACAACCTGTTGGTGAACCTGGACGAGCTGGAGGCCATCCGTCCCAGTCAGCATGCGGCCCTGAAGCAGACGCTCTCGAAGAATAAGGTGAACGGACGTCCCATCTACGGCTGCTCGCAGGAGGATCGTCCGCGCTATGCCTCGTTTGTGGCAACGACAAACAATCCCCATCCGCTGACGGATGCGACAGGCAGTCGACGGTACATCTGCCTGACGATACCCGATGGGCAGACGATTGACAACCGTGGGGACATCAACCACGAGCAGCTCTATGCCCAGGTGATGCATGAGATTTGCGAACTGAAGTCGCCCTACTGGTTCAACAACGAGGAGGTGGCGCGCATACAGCAGCTGAATCTCAACTACATGACCGAAATGGATATGGAAGAGATGGTGGAGGTCTGCTTCCGAAGGCCCGCAGACGACGAGAGCGCGAAGTCGCTGAATACGGGACAGTTGCTGGACATCATCCGTAGGGAATACCCGCTGGTAAAGAACACCCATAGCGCAAAAATACACGTTGGGTTGGCCATGAAGGAACTGGGGTTTGAATCCATCCATCGGGGAAACGTGAAGTTCTTCAAGGTGGTTCCCTTGAAAGCCGCCTAAACGGATGACAACAAGTCTGACAGATGACAGGTAGGTGTTAGGTAGGTGATAGGTAGGTGTTTTGCAAACACCTACCTGCATTTACGCCTTTATTTTCAGTGCCTTACACGGGAAAAGGTAGGTGTTTGGGTAAAAACGTGGATTCTTAGAAAAAAAAAGAGGAATAAGTAAATCTAATTTTGGTATACAAAAATGTGGTCCACAAATTTGTGTACTATTATTGGCGGTTTGAAAAGAATAGTTCTCTTTGTAATGAACTGTTAATAGAACGCCGACCAGCCTGAGACGGGATACCACGAGGTGCTGCGAAACTGTTCCAGAAGTGTTTCGAAATAGGAGCCGGGCTGGGGCACGTACATGGAGATGCCGCCATAATTCTCTTTGTTGCCGATGTACATGTAGCGGCCTGTGTAGGACGTGAACCAGCGTTCCGTGGCCCTCCGATAGGGCACAGCTGCATCGAAGGCGGCCAACCATTCCTTCCAGTCGTCGGGCGAGGTGATGAGGTGGCGCATATATGCCTTCATGTCGTAGTATTCGGGTATAGTCTGTGACGAGATGGGGAAGTACCTGAGCATGCTCAGCAGGGCGTAGTCTTCTTCCGTGGAAGCATACCTGCGAATCATCTTGTCGGTGGCCGTCTGCAAGGCACCCAGCTGGGTGCAATCGACTACCGAGAGCACCGCGCCGTGTTCGTAGCTGTAGCCCTCGCGAATGAGAACGACCGAGTCGGCATAGTAGTGGTAGTATTGGTCAATGATGCCCTCCACGTCCGCTTTCTTGGCAAACATCGGGGAGATGATGTTGTGGTAGGGCGCTCCCGGATTGGGGATTTCAGCAGGCGAGGCAATGATATAGTGCGTGACGTCGCGCAACTCCCAAGCTACTTCAATGGTCTGCATGAAGCAGGCATCGAACATCAGGAAGTCCAACTGCGGGAAGATGCTCAGGGCTTCCTTCAGTTGGCTGATTTCCATCTTTGAGCCCGTATTGTTGCCGGCGTTACGACCGTTGTCGATGCCGATGGTGCGCTGCTGTGGGGCTCTGGAACGCGTCTTGGGCAGCCAGGCATTACCGTGACTCCAGAAGACCAGCCCGTATCCCTTGGAAGGGTAGAGGGTGACGACGGCATTCATGAGTTCTTTCAGGACATTGGGGTCACAGCTGTCGAAGTCGGTCTGCCAATGCAGCATCTCACGGATGCCCGAGGACTGGGACTTGTCGGATACATAAAGGCGCGGGAAGTCCATATCGTCAATATAGATAAGGAGCCGGCAGTCGTTGGGAATCTCGCCCACCGAATTGACTATCTCATCGAAGTCCTGTTTCTGGAATCCTCCGTAGGAGAGGCTATTTTCCGCTACCATATACACCAGTACGGTGCGTGTCAGGCGGTTGTCGTTATCTTCGTTCGCGGGGTCGTCCCACGGGTGGCACGCCGTAAAGAGCAGAAGTAGGCATACCGTCAGAAGTCTGTCTATGGAAGCGGTTATTCTCATGCTCCAGGGCTATTGTGTCAGCTGTTCCTTCTCCTGCCGCTGGAATGTGAAGTCGTCGCGGCTGACGCGGTTGATGATGAAGCCTTTCTTGCGCAGTTTGGCATCCATCTTCGAGAAACGCTTGGTGGCCTTCTTCTCGTCCGTCATGTAGAACACGGCACATGTCTCGTTCTCCAGCCCGTAGTGCGATTCGAGGTAGAACTTCAGATCGCCCGTGTAGGCATAGTAGTCGCGCAACTCGCCGTCGGGCTCAATGTAGATGCTGTCCAAGTGCTGGAAGTCGGTAATGTAAACCACCGAGTCGAGGAAGTTAAGGCCTGCCCCGTAGAGCCAAACCGTCTGGGGCTTCATGGCTGCCAGTTTCTTGGCCATCTTTTCGGCTTCTTTCTTTGAGCGGGCAATGACGCGAGCCTGTTCTTTCTCGCGCTTGGCTTGCTTCTTAGCCTGCTTCTGAAGATATTTCTCGTGGTTACGGGCCTTTTTCGCCTCCTCCTTAGCTGCTTTGCGGGCTGCCTTCTCAGCATCTTTTGCCGCTTTGGCGGCATCCTTGGCTGAAACGACAACTGAATCAGCCACTACGGCAGGGGTGGGAAGAATAAGGGCGTTAGCCGTGCGGCTGAATCCGCTGATTGCGCAGATGAGCACGAGCAGAAGAAGTCTTTTGGTGTGTGAGATATGTTTCATTGGGGGACAAAGGTAGTAATAGAAAAGGACAACGGCAAATTATTTCATCTTTTTTATTGTACAGGTCGTGCGGGACGGTCGTCGCGGGCAATGTCGTAGAGCAGGGCAGGCTCCTCAAAGAAAGCCGTCTCGCGGAAAGTGTGGAGCTTGAAGAACTTCACCGTATCGATGCGCAGTTCGGTGTCAATGACAGCCTTGCGGCGATAGGGCTTACCCTTCTTCCAAGCAAAGAGCTGTACGCTGATGTGCTCCAGCTGGTTGTACATGTCACGTGTGAATTCGCGGAGGAACACTACGCTGTTAGGCTCCAGCGTGCCTTGGTCGAACAGCGTTTGGCTGCCCGAACCGATAGACGCCCAAGCGAAGGTGATGAAGTAGTTGCTGTCGTTCACCAACCACGCCTCCATGACGGTGGTGCTGATGGACTTGATGTCCATTGGGAGGAAGGCAAGATGGACGTTCAATGCCTCGTGACCTGCAAACTCTTGGATGATGGGGGCAGGGGCTTTCGCTTCTTGCTGAAGGGGAGAAGCTGCTTTTGTGTCCTGTTGGGGAGGATTTGAGTGCTCTTTTTCCTGTTTTGAAGATGTCGGATTATCGGAATGAGCCGCCTCTTTTTTCAGCGGTTTCCGCTCGAAGTTCAGCGCATCGGTATTGCCCACGACAACCACGTTGGTAATCAGCATGGGGATGTCGAAGCCGTCGTCGCTGGCCACAACCACCGTGTTCTTATCTCTGAAACCTTTCACTATGCCTCCGCCTGTCTCGGTCAGGAAGCGTACTTTATCGCCGATATTCATTTTATTGTTTTTTTCTGTTTACGATGGGAATTAGCAGTCTTTGCCTTTTTCTAATAGGGACGAATCGCCGTAGGAGAGGAAGCGGAAGCCGTTGGTAAGGGCAAAGTCGTAGATGTCACGCCAGACGGGAGTGCCGTCGGCGTGATTGCCTAAAAAAGCCGAAACCAACAGCAGCAACGTGCTCTTGGGCTGATGGAAGTTGGTGACCATGCGCCGCACGATGTGGAACTTGTATCCGGGCACAATGATAATCTGCGTGGTGGTGTGGAGGCTGTTGTAGCCACCCCGTTCCATCCATTGCAGGATAGCCTTGAGGGCGTCCAGCGTGGGGATGTCCTCTGTCATCTCATAGGGCATCCATTGGGCAATGTGGAGGTCTTCTTCGTCGGCATCAGGATGACGGAGCAGGATGCATCCGATGTAGTAGAGGCTCTCCAATGTGCGAACAGAGGTGGTGCCGACGGCAATGGCTTCGCCTCCGTGGGCAATCAGTTTCTCGATGGTGGCACGCCGGACAACAATGTATTCGGCATGCATTTCGTGGTTGCCGATATACTCGCTCTTGACGGGCTTGAAAGTGCCTGCACCCACGTGGAGCGTAACCTCGTCGCGCTCGATACCGCAGTCGTCAAGGGCTTTCAGCACGTTTTCCGTAAAGTGGAGTCCAGCCGTTGGGGCAGCCACCGAGCCTTCAATCTTCGAATAGACAGTTTGATAGGTGCGGAGATCGCTCTCCTGCGTCTCTCTATTTAAATAAGGAGGAATGGGCAGTTCGCCACAGGCTTGTAGCACTTCGGCGAAGGTGACGGGTTGTTTCCCGTTCAAGCTATGCCAGCGGAAACGCACGGGAAACTCGGGCGACGATGTGGTGCAGTAGGTGGTGCCGCGCAGATTCGTCACTCCCTCTTCCATCCTTTCGACGGACAGTTCCACGTGTTCTCCGTTTACCTCGATGACGCGGGTGAGTGCTCCGCCTTTCCATTTCTTCAGGTTGCCCACCATGCAGAGCCATACGCATGAATCCGTCTGGGCAAACATAGAGACATATTCCTTCGGCAACAGCGGCTCTAAGCAGAACACCTCAATCAGCGCCCCCGTCTCCTTACGGAAATGAAGTCGTGCCTGAATGACGCGCGTGTTGTTGAACACCATCAGCGCCCCTTTCGGAAGATAGTGGGGGAGCGACGTGAAGCTGTCCTCGCTCACTGTCCCGTTTCGGTAAACGAGCAGTTTGCTGCTGTCGCGCTCGGCTAAAGGGAACTTGGCGATGCGTTCGTCGGGCAGGGGATAGTCGTAGTCCTCGATGCGGATATGCTGAATGTCGTCGGTCATGTCTTTTCCTCAAAAAATCGGGCAAAAGTAGTGAAAAAAATCGGGCTCTCTGCAACTTTTTGTGACTTTGCAACGTCTAATAGTAGAAATTAAGTTAAAACAACACTTCATGATTATGAAAAAGTCATTCATTGCCTTGTTGTCAGTAGCGCTGCTGACGATTTCAGGCATTACGGAAGCCAGTGCGCAGGAGAACAACAACGAGAGCACGGGCATTGAGCAGCAACGCATTGGTCAGTGGGTTATCACTCGCGAGTACACCGTCACCCGCGACGATGACAGCGGTACTACCGAGAAGTCTGATGTGAAATACGACATCAGCTTCGGACACGGATTTGAGGCTCACTTTCCTATTTATTATATGGGCTTCAGCGGATTCATGCAGGATGGTCCGTTCAGCATGCAGTTCCACGACATTGAGCTTGACGAAGCCAAGAGCTGGGAGTGGGGCATCTACCTGCCATTGGATGCCGTCCGGCTGGGCAGCGACCACGTAGGGCTCGGCTTTGCCTTTGGTTTTGGGCGCACCATGTACAAGTTTGCTTCGCCGAACTATTTCTTTACTTCCCGCATGCTTACGGGTGAGCGCACCACAAGTTTTGCCACATTGTCTAATGCCGGCACCTACGACGAGACGTGGTTCCGCTACTGGACGTTCAAACTTCCTGTACAGCTTGAGTTCCAGACTTCCGACGACGGTTTCTTCTTCACCGTTGGCCCTGAATTGGAGTACCGTTTCTCGCCTGCCTCACGCGGACGCCAGTACGGCAAGCGTAAGGAGACTATCACCAATAGCATCAGCATGCACCCGCTGAATGTAAACTTGATGGCACAGGTGGGCCTCAACAACGTCAGCATTATGGCAAAGACGTCGCTGATAGAGCTCTTTGCAAACAGCACAACTCCTTCGCCGTATAGCCCGGGATCGCAGGTTTGGCCCGTAAGCGTCTGCCTGGGATTGACGTTCTGACGAAAAAAGCAAAAAATCAAAAAAAATCCGTTCTTTTTTGGAAAGATAGAAACAAGTGGCTATTTTTGCACGTGATAATGCAAAAGTATAACCATCGTGGACAGTAGCGCACTTGACATCCTTGCCGGTTCGGCCTTCTTCACACCCGAGGAACAGGCCGAACTGCTTGTGAAGTTGCCTCTGCTTGCCAAGCAGGCGGGCGACAGCCTGGATGACGATACATTCATCCTCGCCCTCCGTCAGATGAGGCTTGCTGCCGATAGCCAGTTGCTCACCCGCGATGTGTTTGGCCACAACCCGCTCCTCATTGACGTGGGGACGGCTCTTATCGTTTCCGACGAGATGGGAATGCGTCGTGCCGCTATGCTGGCGGTGCTGCTTCATGCGGCTGTTCGCGTGGGCGTTATCGATAGCTCGACCGTTGAAAAAGACTTCGGTACCGACGTGGCACGCATCATCGACGGACTTGTCAGCATCAGCCGCCTCTACGACAAAAATCCCACCATCGAATCAGAGAACTTCCGCAATCTGCTGCTCTCCTTTGCGGGCGATATGCGTGTTATCCTTATTATGATTGCCGAGCGCACTTGTCTGATGCGCCAGCTCTCATCGTTGCCTGCCGAGAATAGGGAAGCCTGCGAGGAGTTCCGCCTACGTATGGCTGGCGAGGCAGCCTCCCTCTATGCTCCTTTGTCGCACAAGTTGGGCCTTTACCGCATTAAGTCGGAGTTGGAGGACCTCGCGATGAAATATACCGAGACGGAGGTGTACTATCAGATTAAGGACAAGCTGGCTCAGACGAAGGCCTCGCGCGACAAGTATATTGCTGACTTCATTGAGCCTGTCAGCCGCAAAATGGCTGAGGCAGGATTGAAATGCCACATCAAAGGACGCACGAAGAGCATCCACAGCATCTGGCAGAAGATGAAGAAACAGCGCTGCCCCTTCGAAGGCGTCTATGACCTCTTCGCTATCCGCATCATCATCGACAGCCCTCCCGAGCGCGAGAAACCCGACTGCTGGCTGGCATACTCCATCGTCACCGACATGTATCAGCCCAATCCCAACCGCTTGCGCGACTGGCTCAGCATCCCCAAGAGTAATGGCTATGAGAGTCTCCACACTACGGTGATGGGGCCTGAAGGACGTTGGGTGGAAGTGCAGATTCGCACGGAGCGTATGGACGATATTGCCGAGCGCGGACTTGCCGCTCACTGGCGCTACAAGGGCATCCGCAGCGAGACGGGGCTTGACGAATGGCTTACCAGCATCCGCGAGGCGCTGGAGAATGCCGACGACGACCGTGAGCTGATGGATCGCTTCAAGATGGACCTCTACAAGGACGACGTCTTTGTGTTCACACCTCAGGGTGACCTTTATAAGCTCCCTCATGGCGCTACTGTCCTCGACTTTGCCTACAGCATCCACACCAATCTCGGCTACCATTGCACAGGTGCCAAGGTGGGTGGGCGCTATGTGCGTCTGGGTTATGTGCTTCGCAACGGAGACCAGGTGGAAATCCTTACATCGACCTCCCAGACGCCCAATCAAGGCTGGCTCTCCATGGTCACTACCCCCCGCGCTCGCTCCAAGGTGCGTCAGGCACTCAAGGAGATAGAGGCACGGCAGGCTTCGCTGGGACGTGAGGAGATAGAGCGTCGCTTCAAGAACCGTAAGGTAGAGCTTGACGAGGGGCTCATGTTGCGCCTAATCCGAAAGATGGGTTTCAAGCAGCAGGAGCAGTCGTTCTATCAGCGCGTGGCTGAGGGCAAGCTTACTGCCGATGAAGTCATTGAGCAATACACCGCCCTATGGAATGCCGAGCACGGCATCTTCCCCGAGGGCGAAAGCGATTCTGCTACAGGACACAGCGCTGCCGAGTATCGTCAGCACCTCGATACCGAAGTCGAAGGCACCGCCTCGCACGACGACAGCACGGGAGGCATTCTCTTCATCGATCCTCACATGGCTGGGGTGGGGTACAAGCTGGCCCGTTGCTGCAATCCTGTCTATGGTGACAATATCTTCGGCTTTGTCACCGTCAGCGACGGCATTAAGATTCATCGCACCAGCTGTCCCAATGCCCCCGACTTGCGCAACCGCTTCGGCTATCGCATCGTTCCTGCCCGTTGGGCAGGGAATGCTGGTGGACACGCCTGCCCTGTGACGCTCAGTGTGGTTGGCCTTGACGACTTGGGCATTATCAACAACCTTACCTCCGTCATCTCCAAGGACGAGCACGCCAAGCTCCGTAACATCAACATCAACACCCACGACAGCCTCTTCTCCAGCACCCTCACGCTGCTGATAGATGATACCTCCCGCCTCAACTCTCTCCTGAAAAAGCTCCGCGAGGTAAAGGGCGTCAAACAAGTCCAACGATTATAATCAATTCAAATAAAAACAATCAGTCAAATGAAAAAATCCATCATCCTCCTCTTTGCAGCCTTGGCTTTTATGGGCACAGCCTTTGCCGATGAAGCTGCTGAGTTGACCTTCCAGAAGAAAACCCATAACTTTGGCATCGTTGCGCAGGATACCTGTATCGTCACCTGCACGTTCACGTTCTCCAACACGGGCAATGCGCCTCTCATCATCCATCAGGCTATCAGCTCCTGTGGCTGCACGGTGCCCGAATACACACGGGAACCGATTGCCCCAGGCCAGCAGGGCTCTATCTTAGTGACTTATAATGGCAAAGCCAAGCGTCCTGGTGTTTTCAAGAAGAGCATCACAATCCACAGCAATGCCGCCAACACTCCCGTCCGTATCTATATTGAGGGCGAGATGATTGCTGAGGATAACATCGAAGAGCTCGTTCCCGTAACCACTCCCGATGAACAGATTCAGGAGGCCACCGACACCGCTTCCGTCATAAAGCCTATTGAGAAACCCCGCAAGCGTTTCCGCCTCTTCTCACGCCGCAACACGCCAAAAGAGTAAAGTAAGAACGGTTTTTTAACCAATAGAAGGGCCTGCTATTTTTATAGTAGGCTCTTCTAATTTGTCAGAAGGAGCATCTGCCGCAGCAGAGGGAGCAACTATTTTTGTGCTGCCGTTACTTCTTATCGCTACGATTATAACATTTAATATCGTGAGTTAAGAGTTTAACGCTGTTGGCTTAACGCTTAACTCTGAGAGATTATTCCCTAACGCTATGCAACGGGAAGATGCATCTATGGCTCTACGGCCTTACGGCCCATTTGATTCCGCGCTTCATGATCTCCAGGGTTTCGGGCACATCGAAGTCGGAGGCATCGTGACAGAGCGAGGAATAGAAGACACGGCCCTTGCCGTAATACTTTTTCCAAACAACCGGCATTTCCACACCCTTAATCCAGGGCGCATCGCCTTGACCGCTGAAGATGGTGGTAGCCAAGACTTTCACGCTCGGATCCACGTGCATGTAGTATTGCTCGGAGTTCATATGGAACTTCTTCAATCCCTTTGTTACGGGGTCTTTTTTGTCCTTAATAATCACGTCGTAGTGCACCTTTCCACCAGGATGAGCCACCCATTGGCCACCCACCATGAACTGGTATTCCGTATTGTTGCGGAAGGAATCGCCCAGGCCTCCATGCCATCCGGCCAATCCTACGCCGCTGCGCACAGCCTCTAACAGCCCTCGCTCTTGTTCGTTTGAGATGCTGCCCATCGTCCACGTCTGAATCACCAGGTCTATTGTGCCCATCAGCTCCTTGTCGGTATAGGCATTCAGGTCCTCGCGGTAATAGACGATGGCACCCTCGCTCTCCAGCCAGGGTTTCAGTATTTCCATCGTTTGTCTAGGTTCATGACCGTCCCATCCGCCATAGACGAAAAGGATTTTCTTGCCTTTCAGGGCACTCTCTGGGGTTGTAGCTTGGCA